>Ga0181554_1000269_pt1 | contig 51489 bp, 26 predicted proteins | sample 011ome_16_FD_145602 | JGI IMG/M metagenome (GOLD analysis project Ga0181554, IMG submission 145602) | Coastal salt marsh microbial communities from the Groves Creek Marsh, Skidaway Island, Georgia - 011503CT metaG (spades assembly) | ecosystem: Environmental > Aquatic > Marine > Intertidal zone... | reverse complement strand
AGACTCCCGACGCCGCCCGAACCGCTCGGCGGGGGCGCCGCCGCCGCCGCCGCCGCCGCAGCGGTCGGGTCTCAGTCGTCCCCCGCGGCGGCGCCGCCGACTGCCGCCGCCGCGGCGTCGCCGTCCCCGGCTGCGTCGGGCCCGTCGACGTCGAACGCGTCGGTCGATCCCGGCGGTCCGGGCCTCGCGACGATGCGAGGCGCGCAGGCCGCGGCCGTCGCCGCCGCGGAAGCCGCCGCGCAGGCTGTCGGCGAACGCGTCGCGAGAGATATCCAAGCCGTCGCGGAACGGCAGTCGCGCGCGGAGCGTCACGCCGCCGCGGAGATGGACGCGCTCGTGACGCAAGTCTTACCCCTGCACGAGGAGAACAGCGCGCTCCGGGCGACAATCGAGGCGCTCGCGGCGCGCGTGGAAGCGATGGAGTCCAGCTCCAGCTCCGGGGCGGCGGACGCTGCCGCGAACGCGGCGACCGCCGCCGCGGTGGCCGCCGCCGTCGGCGCCGAGGTGGACGTCCTTCGCGCGCAGACGTCGCGGCAGATGAAAGCGTCGCAAGAGTGGACGACGCAGGCGATCGTGCATCAGGGGCAGCAGCAGTGGGAGCACGTGCAGAAGATGCTGACGCAGAGGGACAAGGCTGAGCACGAGCGCGTGACGCACTTACAGCGGCTGCTGGACGACGCGCACCGCGGGCGGGTGGACATCGAGAGGAAAGCGGAGGAACGCCGTCGTCGGCGAGAAGCCTCGGACGCGGCGACGCGACAGCGCGTCGAAGAAGCGCACAGAGCGGTCGCGGACATCAAAGAGGAGATGAAAAGACAAGCGGAGCACCAGCAAGCGCAAGCGTTGCAGATGCATCGAGCCGCGGAGGAGTCCGTGCGGTTCCAACAGCAGCAACAAGAGGCGGCGTGGGAGGCGCATCGGGAGGCGATGGAGCAGCAACGCCGCGCGCAATCGGAACGTCTCAAAGCGGAGTCCGCGCAGCTCGCGGCGGCGACCGCGAGCGGGAACAGCGGCGCCGCGTTCGCGGGGCAGTTGAACTCGATCCTAAAGCGCTTATCGCAGCTCGAGTCCACGCCGTTGCCGCCGCCGCCGTCGTCGCCGTCTCGGTTCGGAGGCGTCGTCGAGGGCCTCGTCACCGCGCGGATGTCCGAACTCGAGCGCAGGGTATCCGAGCTCGGGGTGTCCTCGTCCGGGGTATCGTCCGGGTCTGTCGTGAACCTCAGGTTTCTCGAAGATCGCGTCGCGGCGCTGGAGAGCGGACGCGGGAACCGAGGGTACGGCGCGGAGTACGCCGCGACGCGGCTCGTCGGCGACGCCGGCGCGAACGACGGCGCGGACCTCGACGCGGTTCGACGAAAAGTCGCGAACATCGAATCCAGAGTGGAGATGGAATACGACACCGCGCGGGATTTCAAGGATCGACTCGCGCGACTCGAGTCCAGGTCCGGATCCGCCGCCGCCGCCGCCGCCGCGTCGTCCGAGAACGACGACGTGCACGAGTTACGGGTGAAACTCGCGACGTTTGAGGCGAGAATCGCGCGGGCGGAGGAAGCCGCCGCGGGCGCGTCCTCGACGTCGCCGTCCACGAAGAAAGCGGTGCCGATGTTAAAATCGAAGATGAAGGATATGGAACTCGACATCGCCGCGAGGCTCGCGGACGTGGAAGGGCAGATCGCGACGCTTGCGGCGAACGCGGTGGAAAACGCCGCCGCCGTCGCCGCGGCGCCGGAGCCGATCACGACGAGCCGTCAGCATAAACTCCGCGAGCTCGCGACTTCGGCGGCGAACGACGTCGTCGCGGAGGTGCGATCGCAGGTCGAGGCGCTCGAGGAGAGCGTGAAGAAGTGCGCGCTGAGCGCCAGCGGGGCGTCGGAAGACTCCGCCGTCGCGGCGCTGCGGCGCCGCGTCGGGGAAATTTCAGGTGCGTTCTATACAAAATTGTTTCACCCATCGCTCGGTTTCAACATTTGATCGCGTCCGTTTTCAACTGACCGATGAACTTGTTTTGTATGGAATGACCCTCAGCCGCGGAAGAGCGAGCCATCGCCGCCGTCGCGGAAGACGTCACCGCGTCCGCGGAGCTGAATCGGCTGCTTCACGCGCGCGTGAGCGAGCTCGAGGACGTGCAGCAAGGCACGGCCGCGGCGGCGATCGCGCGGGCGGAGGCGCACGAGAGCGAAGCGAAGCGTCTAACGGACGCGCTCGCCGAGGCGACGACGCGGTTGCGCGCGCTCGAGGCGAACCACGAGACCGCGAGCGAGCTCTCGATGACGATGGCCGGTCGCGTGCACGAGCTCAAGACCGCGATGGACGCCATCAAGGCGGACGCCGCGGAGGCTGCGCGAGCGGCGATGAGCGCGGTGAACGGGAAGGTTGAAGCGATGGAGATGACCACCGCGCGGGTCGAAACCGAGATGACGCGTTTACGCGAGTTTGACGACAAGGTGGAGCGCGCGAGCGCGCTCTCCGCGCGCGTCGCCGAGGTCGAGTCCGAGCTCGTGATACAGAAGCGACGCGCGATGGAGGTCGCGGACATGGAAGGACGAGTGAGGGAGCTTCAAACGCGGGCGGAGGACGCGGCGCGCGCGCGGAACGGTTTGAAAGAAGCCATCGAGACGCTCGAGACTGATCAAAAGGAGCGCTTCGAGCGCATCATCGACGTTCAAACGTCCGTGGTGCAGAATCAAGCCGCCGCCGGGGCGGTCATCACCGCTGGGATGGAGCAACTCGTTCGCCGCGTCTCCGAGCTCGACGAAAAAAAGGCGACTTCCGCGGACGTCGACACCCTGAACGAGCGCGTGTGCGATCTCGAAAAGGTCGTCCTGTACAAGAGCCCGGACGAAGAGAAAGAGGACGAGGCGCGGGAGAAGGAGACGGCGACGATCGCCGCCGCGGTCGCCGCGACGTCGGACGCCGCGGCGAAGGACCAACTCCAAGGTCGACTCGACGAGCTCGAGCGCAAGGAACGAAAGTCGTCGATGCGTTCCGTCGTCGGGAGGTGGCAGAAGGGCGGCAGCGGCGCCGTGTCGCTGCTGAAGGACACGAAAGCGGCGAACGCGGCCGCTGAAGCCGCGGCCGAGGCGGCGGAGAAGGCGCGCGCGTCCATCGAAGCCCTCGCCTCGCGAGTCGCGGAGGTCGAGAAAAAACAGGACCACTTTGAGGACGAGAAAGCGGCCGCGGCGTTCCGCGCGGCGACGTCCGAGAGCGACGCGGACACCGCGGCGAGCAACGCGGAGCAAGCGGCGGCGGCCGCGGTCCACGCGGCCGCCTCCGCGGCGGGAGCGACGGAGAGCCTCGCGTCAGAGCTCGCGAAGTTGCGAAACCAAATTCTCGCGTTGGAGGGGCAGCGCGGCCCCGAAGCGCGCGACGCCTCTCGCGGCGCGAGGACGCCCGCGGGGTCGCACCCCGCGGCGTTACCCCCGACGCCGACCACCGTGGACATCGAGAGGATCGCGAACGAATCGGAGTACCACGTCTCGTCGCCGCAGTCCCCACCCGTCCGCGGCGGCGGTCGCGCCCCGGTCGGGGTCGGGCGGACGAACTTCTCCGGGGTCACGTCCGAGGAGGCTGCGGCGGCGGCGGCGGAGCTCGTCATCGCGGACGAGCTCGACGACATCGAGGGACGATCCGATCCCATCGCGAACGCGCGCCGCGCCGCGATGGAGGCGCGCAGGGCGGTCAACGACGAAGCCGCGAAACTCGGGATTCACCTCGACGAAGACACCGGGAAGCTCGCGGACGGGGAAGGGCTGCCGATGCACCCGGCTGCGCTCGCCGCCGCCGCGGACCGGCAGCTCGCCGCGGAGCTCGCGACGGTGTGCGCGCTCGTGGACAAGGAGGAGTCGCGAAGAGCGGAGCTGAAGGCGAAGGCGACGGGGCCTCAAGGCGCGCAGAGCGTTCTCGAAGCGACGCTCCGGCCGTCGAGTAAAAAGAGCGCGGGCGAGAAAGCGGTCGCGGATCTCCAGGCTGCGCAGAAACGCTGGGAGATCGCGATGGACGTCCAGCTGTCGCGGCTTCGCGAGGCGGCGCACGAGGCGGAGGAGAGGAACGCGGTCGCCGCGGCGATGTCGGGGAGAGCGGTAGCGAAGAACACCACGGAGCTCTTCAAACGCGCGGGCGCGGTTCTGTCCAAGCACGACGCCAGGAAAGGCGGCGAATCCGCGTTGCATAACCCGTGGGGCGCGGGTCCGGGGCTGAAACCGAAGGCGCACGTCCCGACGCCGACACCGAGGCGGCCGCTGTCGAACCGCGACCGGAACGAGCCGGCGCGGGGCATCTCCGTGGAGACCGCGGCGGAGCTCAAGTCGATCAAGAGCATGGTTCGAACCGTGCACGTCGAGATCGGCGGGCTCGCGCACAGGCTCGACAAGGTCGACGAGCGCGCGACCGGGGCTGGGAAAGCGGAGGCGGACGTCATGAAAGCCCGACTCGAGGAGCTGCGCGGCGACGTCAAAAGTTTACGCAAAGCCGCGGACGTCGCCGACCGCGCGCTGTCCCTCGCGTCCGACGCCGAAGCGGGCGCGGCCGCGGCGTACGCGCACGCGCAGGAAGTCGGCGCGTCGCTCAGCGCGCAGAGAAGCGATCACGCGCGCCTTCGCGAACGCGTAGACGCGCTCGCGCACGGCGCGGACGCGGGCATTCGAGCCGTGGACGGTAAAGTCGAGAGAGTAAAAGCCGCCGCGCGAGGCGCCAAGGCGACCGCGCGGATGGCCGAGGCGAGGTGCGTCTCGCTCGCCGGCGAGCTCGGGCGCGTCGCACGGCACGTCGGGATGGACGGCGTCGGGGAAGCGCTGAGGACCGGCGTGCTGTTCGCGCCGCCGCCGCAGCCGCCGCCGCCGCCGGGTCTGCCGCCGACGTATCAGCCGCCGCCGCCGTCGGCGCGAGCGAGGAGGGGGGGGCGACCGGGCGACGCCGCGGACGACGACGACGAAAACCTGTTCGAGATACCGGTGGCGGGCGACGCGAACGGGGGGATGAGCTTGGAGCAGCTCGCGGAGTTATAGTACTAGACACGTGTGATAGAGACTCCGACGAACGGCGACGCGAAATCTCGAAGCGTCGCGACGACGAACACACGAGCAGAGAGAATTTTTTTCTTCAGTAGTCGCGCATCTCGTCCACCAACGTCTCTCGTCGTCGCTCGACGCAGAACGACGGGCGCGCGTGCGGCGAGGCACGGCGACCGGGGGTCATGTCTCGCGGCGGCGGGGACGAGCTGCAGGCGCTGGTGAACTACTACGCCCGCGGTGGGTACTCGCGGCACGTGCAGACCGCGTGCGCGGGCGGGGGCGACGTCGCGCGGTTCTGGAGCGCGTTCTCGCTCATCGCGCAGGGGAGCCACTCCGAGGCGATCGGACAGCTGGAGTCCCTCATGCGGTGCGTCGCGAGTCTCGCGCGCCTTCGTCGTCGTCGTCGTCGTCTGCACGTCCCGATCCGCGAGAAGAAAGAAGACGACTCGCGTCTCTCCCTCCCTCTCGTTCCCGCGACGTCCTCCCCGCCGTCGTCGTCCGCGTCGTTCCGGCACCGCGTCGCGTTGTTGACTTCTCATCCCCCTCGCCCCCGTCGCGTCCGCCCGTCCATCCACAGCGACCGCGAGCTCGAGCTCGCGTGCATGGCCGCGTGCGTCCACGCGCACAAACAAGCGCGCGTCGTGGACGAGGAGTCCGTGGAGCACCTCGAGAACAGGATCGCGCGAGAGGAAGCGCACGCGTCGCCGAGATCGTTGCTCCTGTGCGCGACGTTTTACTCCCTCGCGCCGTCCTCCGCGGAGTCCTGGCGCGGGAAAGAGCTCGCGGAGCGCGCGTTAGAGACCGAGCCGGGTTTCTTAGAGGCGAAGTCGTTGCTCGCGTGGATCGAGCTCACCGGCGCGGGCGGCGCGGCCCAGGAGGACGAGTGGGACGAGGACCTCGGCCCCGGAACCCCCGGGGGCCCCGCCGCGAAGACGGATCGCGTCCGCGTCCAACTCGACGCCGCCAAGCGCATGTTCGACGAAGTTCTCGACGCCCCCGGGGGAGACACCCAGCTCGACGCGCTCATGGGGCGAGTGAAGGTGTTAGAGGCGTCCTTTCAAACCCAAGGCGCGATGGACGTGTTGAACCACGTCATCGCGCGGTTCCCGAACTTTGTCCCGGCCAAGGCGGAGAAGGCCAAGACGCGGATGGCCGCCGGGGATTGGGACGCCGCGATGGACACCGCGGGGGAGATCTTGGACTCCGCGGAGGGAAGGGAGGACATCACCGCGTTGAGGGTGCGCGCGTTTCACGCGCTGTCGATGGAAGGCGCGGGGGAGGCGGCGAAGAGAGCGGTGCGGGACGTTTTGGGCTCCGTCGACGCGAGGGAGCCGAGGAACGCCGGGCTGTACTTGGACTGCGCGAGGGATTTCGCGCGCGTCTCCGGGGGGAACGAGTCGATACTGTCCTCGTGCGCTTTAATGCTCGAGCGCGCGGAGAAGATCGCGCCGGATCGCGTAGACGTCGTGAAAGAAGCCGCGTACCAGCAGCAGTTACTCAGGGAGTACAAGGCTGCGATCGCGGGGTATCGACGCGCAGCGCAAATCGACGAACGCGACGGCGCGTTGGACGACTTTACATCTCTGTACGGAACGATCTGGTGCCAGCTCCTTGACGATCAAATAACCGACGCGGAGCAGCAGTTAGAATTTCTGAACGACGTCACGACCGAACGGAACGTGAAGCTCGTGTTCCTCACCGCGCTGCACGCGTCGAAAGTCCCGGGCGCGGACATCGAGACGCCGTTGACGGAGCTGGAACGACTTCTCACGTCGCACCTCGCGGCGTCGCGGTCGCGGGCGTTCGGGTTCGACTACTTCGTCGCCATGGACCCGGACTTGTTGACCCAGTGCGCGGAACTGTTCCTCTCGCGCGAGAGCGGCGAACCGAGAGGGAAGAACGCCCCGATGTCACCGGGCGTCGAGAAGGCGTTGTCGTTGCTCGAAGCCGTGTGCGCGCGCGCGCCCGGGCTCGCGTCGGCGCGTCTGCTTCTCATGCGGACGAGGTACATCGCCGGGCACCACGACGCGGCGGCTCGGACCGCGAACGCGCTCATACAGTCTCAAACCGACGGCGTCGCGGACGCGCACATCGTGCTCTCGCAGATTGCGCTCACGAACGGGGATCACGTGAACGCGCAGAGCGAGCTCGACGAAGCCGTCGCGTCGAATTTCGCGATTCGCGACTCGCCGATGTACGCGATCATCTCCGCGCAGTGCATGGTGCTGAACGAGGACTACGAGGGCGGGTTGAAGGAGATCAAAGCCGCGATGAAGCTCCCGGGCGTGAAGAAAGCGATGACCGAAGCGGAGAAGGAGCGCGCGCGGCGGAAGAACGCGATACCCGTCAGCACGCGCGACCGAGCGACCGTGTACATGATGCACGCGGAGGTTTTGACGAAACTCGACCGCGCGAGCGAGGCGGAGGAAGTCGTCAACGCGGCGTCGGCGGAGTTTAAAGGGACGACGGAGGAAGTCCGCGTCATGATCGCGCAGTGCGAGCTCGCGATGAGCAAAGGGGAGTCGAACGATGCGCTGAAGATGCTCGAGCAAGTGTCCGAGGACTCGCCGCATTTCGCAAAGGCGAAAATCGCGCTCGCGAAGATTCACCTCGAGAAGAGGAACGACGAGGAGGCGTACATGCGGTGCTACGAGGACGTCTCTCGCGTCGTCGGCGACGTGAAGTCTTTAGTCGCGCTCGCGGACGCGTACATGCGGTGTGGGGAAGCGCACATGGCCGTGGGGGTGTACGAGAAAGCCGCGGCGATGAACCCCGGGGACGTCGCGCTCGCGGTGAAAATAGGAAGAGCGCTCGTGGAAGGGCATCACTTCAAAAAAGCGATGGACTACTACGAGGGCTTCCGCGCGTCGCACCCTGGCGAGACCGAGTTGCAGATGGATCTCGCGCGGCTGTATATCCAGCTCGGTAGGGTAGACCCGATATACTGGCCGCGCGCCGAGGCTGTGTTGCAGCAGTTGTTGGACACGTTTACGGACGCGCGCGATCCGGCTTCGCTGGAGAGCGGCGTCGAGTGCACGCGGATGCTCGCGACCGTGCACCTCGGGGAGGGGAATAGAGCCGGGTATCTGGACGCGCTGACGGAGGCGAAAGAGCTGCTCAGCACGCTCGTGACGCGAAGCAAGAGCGACGTCGAGGCGTCGCATAAGCACCGAACAGCGCTCGCGGGGGTGTGCCGGGAAATCGGGGAGATTTACACGAAGTCGCACGACACGGAGAACGCGTCGTCGTTTTACCACGAAGCTCTGAAGCACAACCCGGAGGACATCAGCGCGATGAAAGCGCTCGCGCAGATGCTCCTGAACGTCGGCGACGTCGGAGGGTGCGAGCGCATGTGCGCGGACATCTTACGCGCGGACGCGGACGACGAAGAAGCGAACATGATGCTCGCGGAGTTGATGTTCCAACGCGAGGATATCGAGGGGGCGATGTATCACTTCTCGCAGATACTCGACAAGAACCCGGGGAACTACATCGCGATGGCGCAGCTCGTGCAGTTGTTGCGACGAAGCGGACGACTCGACGAGTGCGAGGCGTTCTTTGCGGAGGCTGAGACCGCGGCGATCGACTCGTCGAAAGACGAGGGGCTTTTCTTTTGCAGAGGCCTCGCGCAGAGGTATAAAAACAACCCGAGGGAGGCGCTCGTGCAGCTGAACAAATGCCGCGGCTCGCACGAGTGGGGCCCGTACGCGGTGTACACAATGGTGGACATTTACCTCTCCCCCGAGAACGAAGACGTGTGGGACGAAGAAGGGAACGTCACCGAGGAAGAGGGGACGCAGCACGAAAACACGGATAACGTTCGAGCGGCGAACGATTTACTCGCGGAGATTCGCCCGGTGTCGCGGCAGCACCCGCGTCACGAAGTTCTAGAAGCGTACGCGCTGATGGGGACGCGGAACAAGCCCGCGATCAATCGCGCGATCGGCATACTCACTGAGGTTGTGAACAAAGATCACGATAACGTCCCCGCGCTTCTCGCGATGTCGAGCTGCTTCCTGATGTTGAAACAAACCCCGAAGGCGCGGAACCAGCTGAAGCGAATCGCGAAGCTGCCGTTCAACTCCGGGGAGGCGGACGAGTTCGAACGAAGCTGGCTCCTGTTCGCGGAGATCAACATGAAGGACAAAAAACGGTTCGAGGAAGCGAGGGAGCTATGCAGGAAAGCGTTGAAGTACAACATCGCGTGCGCGAGGGCGTGGGAGCTCTTAGGACAGATGGCGGAGATGGAGACGAACGTCGAAGAAGCCGCGCGGTCGTACGAATCGAGCTGGCGATTCTCGTTCGAGAGCAACCCCGCGGTGGGGTACCGCCTCGCGAAAAACTACCTGAAGATGAAAATGTTCGTGCACTCGATCGACGTGTGCAAGAAGGTTATCAAGGATCACCCGGACTTCCCGAAGATTCGGCAGAAGATCTTGAACAAGGCGAGGATTAGCATCAAGCCGTGAGTGATTGTAATTCGTCACAAAAAAACTTTAGTCGAGCTCGTCGTCTAGCGAGGACCCAGCGAGGGAGGGCCTGAGGAACATCGTCGCGGCCTTTGGCGCGGGCGGCGGTGCCGCCGGTTCCGTCGTCGTCGCCGCCGCAGCCACCTCCGCCGCGGGCGCCTCCTTCTCCGCCGTGACGATTTGTTTCGTCTCCGCCTCAGCCGCCGCCTCCGCCGGTTTCGGTTTCGGCGGGTCCCGCTTCGCGTGCATCTCCCGCCATCGCCGTTGGTTCTCCGTCTCCCCCCTGGACTCAAACTCCTTCGCGGCTTGCACCGCGGCCGCCGCGGACGCGGCCGCTTTCGTTTCCGCGGCGTCCAACATCACGTACCCCGTCTCGTCGCTCTCATCCTCCTTCGCGGAGCTGGACGGGGCGTCGATCTCGGTCACGAGCCCGCTCGTCGCCGGCGCCGGCGCGGTCGTGGTCTCCGCGGCTGCCGCCGCCTCCGGCGTCGGCTCCGTGGACCTCCCGATCGGCTCCATCTTCATCGGCTTCACCGGCAGCGTCACCTCCAACCGCCTCGCGTTCTTATCGAACTTCGCCTTTCCGTCGTCCCCGCGGACTTCGTACGGCAGCGCGAGGTCTAATCGATACTTCCCCGCGACGCGGAGGAAGAGTTTGCGATCGTCCACGTCTAGCTCCGCGGCGGCGATGGAGTCGATCTTCGGGACGTCCACTCGCACGACGATCGCGGTCGGTCGCGTGTCCCTCCGTCTCTCGACCTCCGTGCTCGCGCCCGAGTTCCCGAACTGGCTGCCCATGTCCTTGTTCCCTTCCCGGTGCACGATGACGTAGTGAGGCTCGCACTCGCCGTCCGGCTCCTTCGCCGGGACGGTTTTTCTCGCGACGGCTTTGTCGAACCGAAACGCGCTCGATTTCCCCTCTTCGCTCGACCCGCCCGGGGCTGTCCCCGCCGCCGCCTTCCCGGCCATCGCGGCCAGCGGCGCGATCCTCCCTCGCCCCGGCGCGTTCTTCTCCTTCTCTTTGTTCTTCTCGCTCTTGATCGCTTGCACTCCCGGGCCGGTCTCCGCGCCGAAGAATTTCTTCTTCGGGAGCGTAAACGCGGTCTCCAAGTCGACGTCTTCGTACGCTTTGTTCACCGCCTCGATCGCGGTCTCGATGACCATCGTGCGTAACCGCTCGTCGCTCTGCGTTAATCCGTACGTGTGCTCGGAGACGCAAAAGTCGTACGCCTCGCACGTCTTCCCTGACTTGTCCTTTTCCTCGTGCGGCTGCCCGAGCGTGTGCGGGACGCTCCATTGGAGCCCGCCGTCCACGCGGACGCTGGTCGCGTCGTCGCACTTGTCGCTGTGGCAGATGTTCACGAACGCCTTCCGGTCCGTCTTCTTACACCGCGTCTTCACGACGAACCCGGGCGTCGGGATCACGAGCTGCACGCCCTTGCCGTACGTAGCCTCGATCTTGTTCTCGCGCTCGAGCTGCCTGAGGTACAGATCGCTCTCGGCCTTGTTCTTCGGATCGGAGATCTCCTCCGCGTACTCCATGAACATCTTCTTGAACTCCGGGTCCTTGAACGCGGTCTCGAACTTGGAGACCTCATCGGGGGTGAGCTTCAGATCCTCCAAGTTCTTCGCCGCCTGCGCCGTGGGGTCCATCGTGCCCGCCGCCCGTGCGCGCGCACGAATTATGTGGTCAACGATTCGGCACCCTCGGCTTCTTCGGGCGATCGAACTGAACCGGCGGATCTGAATCTGGAAAAGCGCTGGACAGTTGCCGCGTCAGATCCGTTCGCCATTGCCGCCGCGCACGCCTCCACGCGCCGCCGCGCATTTCTCTTCCTCGCGCGCGAGACCGCGCGCCGCGCGTCGTCTCCGTGCGGCGCTCCGTCATGCCGTCCACCGCGCCGACGGCGACGCGACCGATGAAGGTGATCATCGACACCGACCCGGGGATAGACGACAGCTGGGCGCTTTTGTTAGCGATACGGTCCCCCGAAGTTCAGATCTTAGGCGTGACGACGCTGTACGGCAACGTCACGACGAAGATGGCGACGAAGAACGCGCTGTATCTGTTAGAACTCTTCGGACGCCCCGACGTGCCCGTCGTCCAAGGCAGCGAGACGTCGCTGACGGGCGAGCCTCAGAACCACATCGCGGATTTCGTCCACGGCGACGACGGGTTCGGGAACACGCGTCGATCGAACCCGCGCGGGACCGCCGTTCCGGGCAAGACCGCGGCGGAGTTCATCGTGGAGACGGTAAACGCGCACGATCCCAGGGAGGTCACGGTCATCGCGCTCGCGTCCGCGACGAACGTCGCGATGGCGATGCGATTAGACCCGGGGATGGCGAAGCGCGGGTTACGCGTCGTGCACCTCGGCGGCGCGTTTCGCGTGAACGGGAACGTCAACCCCGCCGCCGAGGCGAACGTGTTTTGCGACCCAGAGGCCGCGGACGAGCTGTACGGCAGCGGCGCGGACGTGACCGTGATCGGTCTGGACGTCACGGAGAGGCTGTTCTTGACCAGGGCGGACCTGGACGCGATGCGAACGACGAACGACGAGTCGACGAATTTCTTGCGCGACATCTCCGAGTTTTACGTCCAGTTTCACGAGCGCGCCGTGGAGCCGTCGTTCAGCGGGATGTTCATGCACGACCCGGCCGCGGTGCTGCTCGCGTTCCGGCCGGATTTATTCACGATCGAGCGAGGCGCGGTCAGGGTCGAGTGCGAGAAGGGCGCGCTGTGTAGGGGGCAGACGGTGTTCGACGAGGGCGTCAAACGGTGGACGTTCGCCAACGCGTGGACCGAGGAGGGTCGCGGACGCGTCGGCGTCGCGGTCGACGTGGACGCGAAGGGCGTCATGGACGTGTTCAGAGCACGGTACGAGATTGGCGGCGGGGGGAAGGCGAGGACGCGGATGGTTGTCGCCGGCGTGTTGGGGGTGGTGCGGAAGGTTGGGTCCGTGCTGCGAGGGATCGTCCCGCGCGACATACTCTCGAACTCGAAGCGGGAGAAATAGCAGAGCATACCCGTAGCAGTCTGGTCTTCTCAGGTTGCCGCGCGGGAAAAGCGACGCGTCGAACACGATCGAACACTCACTTCGTCGGCGCGCCTCCTACGCGCGATGGCGCCTCCGTCGACGCCTTCCAAGGCGACCCCTGGGAAGACCCAACCCCCGGCGACGCCGTCCACGCCCGCGCCCGGGAACGATGACGCCTCCGCGCTCGCGAGCCTCCTCATGTTCATCCTCCGATCCGCGCTCTTGGTCGCGTCGCTCGTCGCGGCGTATCGGATCCGCCTCTACGCGGTCCGCGACTACGGCCGCGTCATCCACGAGTTCGACCCGTGGTTCAACTTTCGCGCGACGCAGTACTTGGTCGACAACGGTCGCGAGAAGTTCTTCAAGTGGTTCGATCACAGCGTGTGGTACCCGCTCGGACGACCGGTCGGGACGACGATCTACCCCGGGATGCAATTCACGGCCGCGGGAATCTACAACGCGCTGAACGCCATCCCGGACGTGACCGTTTCCCTGAACGACGTCTGCGTCTTCATGCCAGCGGCGTTCTCCGTCCTCGCGTCGCTGTTCACCGGCGGGATCGCGTGGGAGGCTGCGAGCGAGGGGAACAAAGCGTCCTCCGCCGTCGTCGCGATCGCGGTGATGGCGATCCAACCCGGGCACCTGATGCGATCCGTCGCCGGCTCGTTCGACAACGAGTCCGTCGCCGTGACCGCGATCACGGGGACGTTCTACTGGTGGGTCCGGTCGTTGCGGACGCAAAAGTCGTGGCAGTTCGCCTTCATCGCCGCGGCGAGTTACTTTTACATGGTCGCCGCGTGGGGCGGGTACACGTTCGTCGTGAACATGATCGGCGTCCACGCCGGCGTCTCCATGCTCGCCGGGCGGTTCTCGTTCAAACTCTGGCGGTCGTACTCGATCTTCTACGCGCTCGGCACCGCGGCCGCGACGCGCGTGCCCGTCGTCGGGATGATGCCGTTCCAGTCAATGGATCAGATGGGCCCGCTGTTCGTCTTCTTCATGTGCCAGCTGTACGCCGTCTCCGAGTCGCGTCGAAAGACGCTGAGCGACCGCGAGTACGAGACATTTCGCAAGCGTCTCACCTCCGTCGGCGTCGGCGTCGCCGCGGTGATCATCGGCGCGCTCATCCAGTCCGGGAAGATCGGTCCTCTGTCCGCGCGCGTTCGCGGGCTCTTCGTCCCGCACACGCGCACCGGGAACCCGCTCGTGGACTCCGTCGCGGAGCACCAAGCGACGCAAGGCGACGTGTACGTGAAGTACTTCCACTTCAACGTCCTCACGGCGCCGTGCGGCGCATTCGCGTGCCTGCTGTTCCGACGCACGGACGCGCGCGTCTTCGTGGCGTCCTACTTTCTCGTGTCGTGGTACTTCTCGAGCAAGATGGTCAGGCTCGTGTTGCTCCTCGCGCCCGCGGTCGCGGTGTCGACGGGCATCGCGCTCGGTGCCGTCATCGAGTGGGTCGCGGCGGAGGCGGCGACGTTCGCGGAGATTCGATTGGATCCGGACGCGGTGCGCGCCAACGCCGCGGCCGCGGCGAAGACCCCGCCCGGCGGGACCCCAGGCGGCCGCGCCGCGCGCCGCGCGATGGATAAGAGAGGGAGGAAGAGCTCGTCGAACGGCGGGGCGTTCCGGATCACCGAGCTGCCGTCCGTCGCGAAGCGAAAGTTCCGCGAGAGCCCGGCGTTTCGCAAGGCGCTCGCGGGCGTCGTCGTCGCGTTATTCGCGCTCACCTCGCGCGCGTTTTCGAAAACGTGCGACCGCATGGCGCTGCAGATGTCCGAGCCGAGCATCATGGTCCGCGGGCACTACCCGAACGGCGACGTCGTCATGCTCGACGACTTCCGCGAGAGCTACTGGTGGCTGCGCGATAACACCCCCGAGGACGCGCGCGTGATGTCGTGGTGGGACTACGGGTACCAGATCAACGGCGTCGCGAACCGCACGACGCTCGCCGACGGCAACACGTGGAACCACGAGCACATCGCGCTCCTCGGAAAGTGCCTCACGTCCCCGGAGGAGGAGGGGTACCAGATCGTGAGGCACCTCGCGGACTACGTCTTGGTGTGGACGACGCGGTTCGCGGGGATGCACGGGGACGACCTCGCGAAGGCGCCGCACATGGCGCGCATCGCCGGGTCCGTGTACCCGGATGTGAGACAGGAAGGGTTCTACGTCGACGAACGCGGGAACCCGTCGGACACGATGCGCGAATCTTTGCTGTATCGTCTGCACTCGTACGGCCGGGACACAGAGATCGAGCCGTTGGAGCACTACGAGGAAGTGTACCAGAGCAAGCACTCGATGGTGCGGATATGGAAAGTGTTGGACGTCGACGTCGAGAGCAAAGGCGCGTTCTATACACTGGTCCCCATACGACCGCGTCGGCGCGGTGAACGCCGATCCTTAAGGACTTTTCCCGGCGTGTCTCTCCGATCCTTAAGGACTTTTCCCGGCGTGTCTCTCCGTCCACCCCTCGCTTTCAATCACCGACCTCGACGCCTTTCAACTCCAACTGACGCCTATGAACTCCACCCCGACATCGCTTTGTATGGAACGGCCCAAAGATAAAATCGCGAGCGGCGCGCACCGCGCGTGCGATGGTGGCGGGTGGTACTGCCCCGGGGGGTACCCGGACGCGCTGCGAGAGACGCTCGCGTCGAAGCGGGACTTTCAGCAGATTGGCGCGTGATGAGAGGGAGGGAGGGAGAAGCGTGCGCGTCGATAACATGTCATCACGATGAAACGTGTCGCGTCCTATCGCGCGTCACTCTCTCGTCGCCCCACGGAAACAAGTCGCACTACTTTCCTACCCTTCCATGTCGTGAGGGTTTCCACGCAGACGCGTCAGTCGAACGCGCGCGCGAGATGCGCGCGTCGCTCGCCGCCGCGGCGGTCCTTCTCGCCGTCCTGGCGTCGAGCGCCGTCGGCGTCGGCGCGGACCACCCGCGGACGGTGTCGCGAACGCCGCGGTTCAAGACGTTCGCGCGTCCGTCGAGAGCGAAGGCGTGGGTCCCCGAGGCGCATGTGTTCGCGAATAAGACCCGGGATACGGACGTCCTCGACGGCGTCCTCGCCGTGGACGGGACGTACGCGCTCGTGGTGTCAAACGACCAGCTCCCGTCGCTCGCGCCCATCTCGAGCACGTTCACGATCGCGATGTCGCTGTTCCTTCACGACGACCTGAACGTCGCGTCGATCGACGCGCACCGCGGGATCTTTTGGAAGGGGGGCGCGAGCGGCGATCGGACCCCGAGCGCGTGGCTGATCCCGCACAGCAACAGGGTGACGTACCGCGTGAGCACGTCGAGCGCGGAGGAGGTGTGGGGGACCTCCGCGGCCGCGTTGCCGACGCGGCGCTGGGTCCACCTCGCGTTCTCCGTCGGCGCAGACAGGATCATGAGACTCTACGTCGACGGGAAACTCGACAGCGCGGTGGAGATCGTGGGCGAAGTCGTCGCGAACGACGGCCCTCTGTACCTCGGCAAAGACGCGCACTTGACGGGAATCAACGCGTTCATAGCCTCCGTGCAGATGCACGCGCACGCGCTGGAGGACGAGGACATTGCGCAAGCCGCCGCGCACGCGCTCCGCGCCGCGCCGGATTTTGATGGCGAGGCGTCGGCGGAGGCGCGCGCGGGCGCGGATGCGAACTGCGAGGCGCGCGAGCGGCACCACAGGGACGGCGACGCGTTCGCGTCGCTGCTGTCGTCGTTGCCGATGCCCATGCACGCGCGACAGGCGGCGGCGATGACATCGAGCGCCAGGGCGGAGATGGAGGTGCGGACGAGCCAAGCGCGCGCGGACGCCATCGCCAACGCGGAGGAGAAGGAAAAGATGGCGAGAAGGTGCGTTCTATACACTGGTCCCCATACGACCGCGTCGGCGTGGTGAACGCCGATCCTTAAGGACTTTTCCCGGCGCATCTCTCCTCCCACCAGGCTGTTCATCGACGCGGAGTACTCGCGCGGAGGCATCGCGCTCAACGACGCGATGAAGAGCGAGAATCGGAACGCGGGCGGGACGTACCGGTATCGACGCGGGCCGAGGGAGTCGGGTCTGGCGAAGGCGCGCGAGCATTATCTGCGCGCGGCGGCGATGGGGCACGACAAGGCGCGGTACGCGCTCGCGACGATGCACCAGCTCGGGTACGGCGGTCCAATCTCTCACGGGAAGGCGCTGTATCACAAGCTGAGGGCCGCGGCGCGAGGGGACCCGGGTTCGAACCTCGCGGTCGGGTCCGCGGCCTTCGCGGCGGCGTCCGCGGCGGCGTCCGCGGGCGGCGGCGGCGGCGAAGCGGCGTGTCGAGTCGCGGAGTACTACCTCCTTCACGCGGCGAACGTCGCGTACGATAACAGCGGGAAACCGGGCGGGCAAAATCGGGTCGAGCGTCTGCGTTTATACGAGGGCGTGGAGAAAGAGCGGCAGGATCACAAAGGCCCGAACGATCAGAAGGTGCAGTACCTGGTGCAGACAGCGTCGCACGGGGACGCGCTCGCGTCGTTGGCGATGGGGAACGCGTATTATTGGGGGAATTTCGGTCTGCGGCGGAACTTTCAAGCCGCGCTGTTTTATTACGAGTCCGCGCACGCGCAAGGCGCGCTGCACGGCACCGTCGGCGTCGCGAAGATGAACCTAAAAGGCGAGGGGTTAGCCGGCGGCGTGAAGAACGTCTCGCGCGCTATGGAGATGTACGAGCAAGCCGCGAAGAGGGACTCCCCCGACGCGTTGAACGGTTTAGGGTACATTTACTTTTACGGCGACGCGGACATCGAGAAGAACACGACGACGGCGCTGTCGTACTTCCGCAAAGCCGCGGCGCTCGGGAACGCGGACGGACACATGAACAGCGGTCTGATGCTCCGCGCCGGGATCGGCGAGCGCGCGAACTTGACCGAGGCGCACGAGCATTTCAGCGTGTGCGCCAAGGCGAGGCACACGTCGTGCATCTATCAGATCGGTCTCATGCACAGCGAAGGGTCCATCCCCGGCGCCGAGCGCGACTGCTTCGCCGCGGCGCAGCGATTCCGACGCGTCGCGCAGAGCGGCGAGTGGATGGAGCCCCTGAGCGACGGTCTGAAGGCGCACCTCGCCGGGAACGCGTCGTTAGCGCGGTGGACGTACGACTACGTCGCCGGATTCGGGATGCCCGTGGCGAGGTACAACGCCGCGTGGTTGCACACGATTCACGCGCGAGAGATTCGCGTCGCGCTCGAATCGCCCGCCCGCGACTCCGGGCGCCTCTCCGACGAGAGCGACCTCGAGGCGATCGCCAGCGGCCGAAGAAGCGCGGGTCTCCTATCGTACTACGCGAGCGAGATGACGAAGGATCCCGCGACGACGCTGACCGATCGCGCGTACGCGGCGATGCTCCAAGCCGACTGTCTCTACCACGGCGAAGAATCGCGCCCCGGCGCGCGTTGCGCGAGACGTCTCCCCGACGCGTTGGCGGCGTACGAGCGCGCCGGGCGGATCGCGCGGGTCGCCGCGCGGACCAGCCCCAACCGCAACGGCGACGACGGCGAGAGCGGCGAGCTCCGCGACGGCGACGCGCGCCTGCTGCTCGCGCGCGCGTTGTACAGCGAGGCGTGGATGCGCGCGCGCGGGGAGGGGTGCGCCGTCGACCGAACGCGCGCGAAAGCCGCGTTGTGGTCGGCGCTCGCGGAGGGCCGCTGGCAGTCGTCGCTCGCCGTGGCGCCGTCGTTCGCGTGGTTCGTCGCGGAGGACGCGTTTCGATACCTCGTACCTTCCCGCGGTCGCGGTCGCGACGGCGCCGCGGCCGCGGACCCCGACGCGATCGCGCGCGCGTCCGCGTCGGTCACGTCGGGTTCCGGTCTCGCGTCGCGGCTGGCGCGGCGGGCGGCGGCGCCGTGGCGTCTGACGGCGCGCGTCGTCGCGGCGGTTATGGCGACGAGCTCCGGTCTCTTCGACCGGTTCGAACCGGTTCTCGCGAGCTGGTGGGCGACGCCGCCGGTCTGGCTGATCGTCGGCGCGTACGCGCTCGGTTGGTACGTCGTCTACAGGTGCGTCATGGCAGGGTACGGCGGCGAATATAACCCTCTGGTGCTGCACCGCCGACGCTTGGCGTTGGCGCGCGAGGATCGGTGGCGCGCGCGGTTGTTCGGCGGGACGCGCGCGAGGACGGTGGAGGAGAGGCAGCAGCGCAACGATCTGATTCGAAACCTGCACGCGCTGCACGATCTGCAGGAGGAAGCCGCGCGGACGAGCACCCCCGGGGAGATGGAGCGCATCCGGGACGAGCGCCTGCCGGACATCGCGAGGATAATCCGCGGGGAGGAGGACGAGGACGACGGCGGGTTCGGTCGGACGTTTGGGACGCTCATGATGGAGATACTCGGCATCGACGCGGCGCGTCTGGAGCCGGCGAATCGACCGGCGACGGACGCGGAGGTGGAAGTCTCGGTGACCGAAGTCGTGGAGACGCTCGTCGGGGAGCTCGTCGCGGAGATGGAGGGTTGGGGCGACGGCGCGAGCGCGGAGTGAGTAGACGTAAGTTGTTAGACACACGGCACTGCAGTGACGAATTATTTTGACGACGTCTGCCGAACCGAAATTCTTCCACACAGCATTTTCGCGCCCTCAATCGGATCGGATCATTCGTCTGCGCGCGCGATCGCCATGGAGCCGGTCCCCTCGCCCGATCCGGCCCCCCCCGAGGCGGTCGCCGAGGCGGTCGCCCCGCCCCCGGTCGAGGCTCCGCCCGTCGAGCCCCCGCCCGTCGAGGCCGTCGCTCCCGTTCCAGAGGTGCGTCCCTTCCCGACGTCTCGACGACGCGTTCGCTACTCAATGTGATTTTCCCCGCCGTCGCCGCCGTCGATTATGATCTGACGACGCTTCTTCCGCGCAGGCCGCGCCGATCGCACCGGAGCCGACGCCGATGGAGACGGAAGCGCCCCCTGTGGCCGCTCCCGAGCCCCCTCCCGCGGCGCCCGAGCCCGCGCCGGCGCCAGCGCCGGTCGCGGCGCCGGAGCCGGAGCCCGAACCGGCGCCGGAGCCGTCGCCGTCGCCCGAGCCCGAGCCGGCGCCTCCCGCCGCCGATCCCGCGCCGGTCGCGCCCGCGCCGGCGGAGCCCGAGCCCCCCGCGCTGGCGGAGCCCGAGCCCCCCGCGCCGGTGGAGCCGGAAGCGGAGGAGGTTCCCGCGCCCGAGCCGGAGCCCCCCGCGCCCGAGCCGGAGCCCCCCGCGCCCGAGCCGGAGCCGATGGAGGCGCCCGCGCCGGTCGAGGAACCGCCCGCCCCGAAGGCGCCCGCGCCGGTCGAGGAACCGCCCGCCCCGGAGGCGCCCGCGCCGGAGATGGAGACGCCCTCGGAGCCGGACGACGGCCGCGCGCGCCGCCCGAAGCGCGCCGCGCCCGGGATCGACCCCGGACGCGTGACGCAGTCGGCGCGCACGGGCGGCCTCCTCCACACCGCGAGCGGACGGCAACAGGCGAAGGCGCTCGTCGACGAGGCCGTGTTCCGACGCGAACGCATCCTGGACGTGTACCACGCGGTCGAGTCGCTGTGCTTCTACACCGCGAAGGAGATGACCGCGCAGATGGAGGTGATCGACGGCGCGCTGACGCTCCGAGTGCCGCACGGACCGACGGCGATGCGCGTCGTCGTCGGGGATTTACTCGCCGTGTTACCCAAACACCTCATCGCGCTCAAGTCGCTGACGAAGACGCAAACCGAGGCGTGGTTTCCAGGCAGCGACACGCACTGGGGTTTAGAGTCCGCGGACGGGCTCCCCGGGTACCGCCGCCGCGCGATGACGACGCTCGAGACGCTCTGCGAAGTCGCCGCGAGCGGGAAGCATCGCAGGCTCTACAACGCCATCACCGCGGAGGTGGTATCGAGCGTGCAAGACCTCGCGCGGATCGCCGCGCTCGAGCTCGCGTCGAAGAAGAAGATCAAGAAGAAGATCGGCCAGCGCGGCGTCCCGGAGGAGCAGGCGGCGAAGGACGCGGAGGAATTCCTCGAGCTCGCGCGCGCGGCGGCGCAGACGCTCAAGTCAGGTGCGTTCTATACAAACGTTTTTCAGCCATCGCCCGGTTTCAACATTTGATCGCTCCCCTTTTCAACTGACCGGTGAACTGTTTTTGTATGGAACGACCCTCAGTGTGCACGCTGTTCGAATGGCGGGACCAGTACGCGGCGGCGGCGGCGGCGACGTACCCGCCGACGCCCGGGAGGAACCCGCTCGGGGCGCCGTCGAGGGATACCCTGCTCGACGCCGTCGTCGACGCCGCGTTCGTCGCCGTGCGACGCGCGACGCCGCTGCCGAGCGTCGGGACGGTGCAGAGCGTGGACGCGGTGGCTCCCGCGAGGGCGCTGCTGGCGGGGGCGGCGCGGCTGGCTGGCGTGGAGGGCGCCGCGGGCGTCTTCGCGCGCGGCGGCGTCGACCGCCTGCGTCCGATTCTTCGCCTCGCGCTCGCGGCGACGCGGCTCGCGGCCGCCGCGCCGGAGGACCCGTCCGGGGAGATCGCCGCGGCGGCGGCGCTCGCGGCGGCGAAGGGCGAAGCCCCGCCACCGGCGAGCGACGCGTCCAAAGCCGCCGCGGAGGCGAGGGACGCGTTGCTTCCCGTCGCGACGCACGGGCTCGGTCTGCTGCAAACGTTGCTCGACCTCGAGCAGGAACACCCGAAACCGTTTTGTTTCCTGGACGCCGCCGCCGCGGACGACGGCGAGGACGGCGTCGCGGACATGCTCGCCGCCGCCGTCGGCGCCGTCTTGCGCGCGACGACGGAGACGATGGACGCGCAGACGACGGCGGCGATGAACGGGTGGATCGGGGACGGAGGCGCGAACAAATGGGAGAAGACGAACGTCCCGGAGCAGCGGAAGGGCGAGTTCGCGGGGCTGATGGACGAGGAGGAGGAGAAGGCGGCCACACAGACCCCGGAGGAGGCGGAGGCGGCGAAGAAGGAGCGCGAAGCGGAGGAGGCGGAGCACCGCGCGAGGAAGCTCCCGCCGCCCGTCGGACGCGGGTCCGGGGCGTTGATCCTCGCCGCGATGCGATCCGCGGAGGCGCTGAGCGTGGACAGCGGCACGCAGGTGGCGACGATGGACGCGCTCGCGGTGCCGCTCGCGAGGACGCTGTCCCTCCCCGAGGACGTGTTCGCGCAGTGGTGGTGCGGCGGCGGCGCCGCGCGGTTGATTCACACGGACGACTCGGACGTGCAAGCCGCGGCGGCGGCGGCGGCGGCGGCGGCGACGGACGGGCCCGACGGCGCGGCGCAGGCGAAGTCCTCCGCGGTGTCCGCGATGTTCTCCCCGGATCCGGGGTGCCGCATCCCGCACGCCGTCAGGGAAGACCTCGCAAGCGACGGGCTGTTGCGCGTCGCGGAGAGAGCGCTGCTGTTGCATCACCTTCTCGGGAACCTCCACATTCACGACGCGCGCGTCGCCGGCGGCGTCGACCGCGGCCGGTTCCTCGGCCTCATCGTGGACGAGCTCGGCGGGAGTAAGGGCCACGAGGAGAGCGGCGCCGACGGCGGCGTCCTGAGCAGGGCGTTCAAGAACCTCGAAACTCTGCACGAGTACGCGCGTAAGTCGCTGCCGGAGGGCACCGTCGCGGAGCACGACGTCGTCATCGTCGACACGCTCATCGCGGAGTTCAAGACGCACACGCCGGGGGGCGGCGGCGCGGAGGCTGCGGCGGCTGCGGCGGCGGCGAGCGCGGCCGCGGCAGCCGCGGCCGCGCCGAAAGTCGACGCGATGGTCGCGTGAGCGAGCGATGGACGTCGTGAGCGATGGATGCGATAGGCGTGAATGAAGGGACTTCGGTTGTGATACAGTACAAAATATTTGAAGGCCCGACTGGACCCGACCCCGACCCCGACCCCGACCCCGACCCCGCGATCACAGACACGACGGCGCGGTCGTGTTCTCGTACTGCGGCCTCGGGTCGCGGTAGTTCAAAAGCGCGTACGGCGTCGTCGTGTTCTCCACGTTCACGCCGCTCCCGAGCTGCCTCGTCATCTTCCCCACGCTCTGCGCGTACACGTGCTGCCTTCCGTGGGTGTACCCCGTGTAGCCCGGCAGTCGGTGCTTCCCTTCCCGCACCGTCTTGTCGTCGTCCAGAACGACGTACCGCCACTTGTTATCCTCTCCGAGCTCTTTGTACTGCATCTTCGCCGTGCCTTTGCTCACGCGGTACGGCAGCGGCTTCGCGACGTACGGGTAGTCCGCGCCCTTGGGCTTGGCGCCCGGCGCGTACAGATCGCGTTCCGGGTTTGAACCCACGGGCCGCTGCTCGTACATCTCCGGCATCTTCAACGGGTCCCCGCCCGCGCGCTGGCACGCCTCCGCCGACGGCGCGAGCCCGGTCGCGGTGCCGTAGCTCCTGCCGACGATCATCACCTTCTTCGGGACGTGCCCGCCGTACCCCGGGATTTGTTTCCCGCGCTCGAGCCTCCCGGAGCCGTGGGGCTTGCTCTCGGCGTAGCCGACGAGTCGACCGCTGCGCTGCGTCATCGTCTCGTTCGCGTCCCCGTCCTGGGTCAACTTCCTGGATACGTGCCCGTACGACGTCCCGTACACGTGCTGCCTCCCGTGGACGTATCCGGTGTACCCGGGCATGATCCCGCCGAGCTTCGCGGGGTCGTCCGACGGCCGCGTCTTGGTCTCCTTGCCCGTGAATTTCGTCTTCAAATTGCTCGAGTACGGAAGCGGCGGCAGCGACGCCGTCGGCGTCGCGCTCAGCGTCCCGGGCCCGTTGCTCCCCACGCCAACCTTCGTGAGCCTGAAGTCCTTCATCCCCTGCGTCTCGTCCAAGTACGGCCTCCGCTTCCCGACGTGCGCCGCGCCGAGGGAGGACGAGTACGTCGGATCCGTCGAGAGCGTCTGCGCGTACAGCGGGTTGTCGCCGCCGCCGCCGACGGGGCGCGCCTCGTACATGGCCGCGTTACCCATCGGGTTCTCTCCCGCGCGTTGCATCAGCACGGCTTCTTCCTGTTACGTATGGATTTTATGGTGACGTGACGTCGCGGCGCGGCACGACACGCGGGGCGGGGAGGGAGGGATGGTCGGTCCGCGTCGCGATTCATGGCGATCGCGATCGGGGAGAGAGGCGAGCGCGAGCGCGGAGGCGAGCGATCGGTCGATCTCGATTCGGAGGAATCGAGAATGAGAATGCGCGCGAGACGGGACGCGAGCGCGGACGCACCGCGCGGCGCGTGCCCTCGGTGTAGCTCTTCCCGATGACATGGTTGCGGCCTGGTGGAAGATACGAGAGCGGTGACGGCGTTCGTCAGCGTCTTGGGTGGTCGCGTGGCGTAGGACGGGGCGTCGTCCGAGACCCCGGCGTGTTCGGGTAACGCGGCGATTTCGCTCTCCGGGAGAATAATCGATTTGGATTGCGACGATTGGCGAGGCGCGCACCGCAGATGTATCCCTGGTATCCGGGGATCTTCTCGCCGCGGGACATTCCGGTCGAGTTCTGGCCGTCCTTTGCACTTCCTCGAGAGGTTTCCGCGGTGTCGGAAGCCTCCGCGCGAGCCTGGAAGTGCGCGCGTACGGGCGCGCGAGGGCCTACAGTATATATCGGGGAAATTCCGGCACTGAGCCGCGCGAGCGGACGAGGAAATTTCCCTGCGTCGCGTCCAGTCGCGCGACGTTTCGCGCAGCGCAAATTCGGTTCGGACAGTCGCGCGCGCGCCGCGTCCACGGCCGTCATGGCGAGCGACTCCGCGCGCGGCCTCGCCGCGTTCGGCGCCTTCGGCGTCTTCAGCGCCGCGTACGTGTACGCGATGGCGCGCGCCGAGCGCGCGCGCGACGACAGGGAGCGCGTCCTCGTCCTCGTGAGCGGGGACGGCTTCACGTCCGCGTCGCTGGACGCCCCGAGCGCGCCCGCGACGTTCGTCGGGTGCGCGCTCGTGCGAGGCGTGAAGATGTACATCGACCCCAAGCTGAAAGGGTGCCGGGAGTACGTCGACCCGAAGGACGGGTCGCAGAGGGTGAATCCAGCGCTCGTGTGCTCGGGTGCGTCCGTCGATCGGGGATCCATCCGCGTTGTTGCCGTTCGAATTCCGCGTCGCTTCGCCGGATCTCCTCCCCCGCCGCGCCCGCGTCGTCCGCGTCGTCCGCGGCGTTCGTCCCCGACCTCACCTCGCTTCGTCTCCTCTCCCCTCCCGTCCATCTCCCCAGGCGACGACTTAGACGCGAACGTGTACGAGTGCTACGCCGTGGAGCCGTCCGCGGTGCTGCGCGCGCTGCGCGGCGAACCCCGCATGCTCGGGCTCTCGACGGACACCGTCCTCGTCGACCTCGACGCGTCGGAGACGTCCGCGAAGCTCTCGCGCCTGCTGAAACGCCGCGCGCAGGACGAACACCTCGCGAACGGCGGGACGCTAGCCACCGTGGACTACGACCGCGCGGCGCTGCTCACGTTCGTCGCGCACAGGATCCCGAGAGGCGCGGTGCCCGCGGAGCCGGCGTACGCCAAGGATGACGGCACGCGCGTCTTCGAGTGGACCGCGTGCGTCGGAGCATTCGCGGAGGGCGTCGACGCCGTCGGAGAAGACGGCGACGGCGCCGCCAGAGAGAAGCACGCGCGGGCGCTGGAGAGGGCGACGCGGAGCGCGCAGAGGAACGGGAAGTGGCTGAACGAGAGCGATCCGTACGGCGCCGGGCCCGGGACGTTGCGATGCCGCGGCGTGACGACGCGAGACGCGGAGGCGCTGGCGGCGCCGGAGACGGAGGCGCGTCCCGATATCGACGCGCCGTTCCCCGCACGACCGCGCACGCGCGGCTGGGTGCACGCCGATCCTCTCGGACTTTTCTTCCCGTCGCTTGTCTCCGCCCATCACCCCTCGCTCACGATCCCGACGTACCTCGACGCCTTTCGACTCCGCCACTGACGCACCCCTGAACTCCGCCCCGACGTCGCCTCGCGCGGATCCTCGACCCGCAGCCGTGGTGGGCCGACGCGAGCCTCGGCGACGGCGAGTTCGACGAAGACGAGTACGAGGACGAGCTCGACGTCAGACCGGTGGCGGGCGCGGTCGAGGAGGAGGAGACTGCGGACGGGGCGAAGGACGAGGAGCCGGCGCCGCCGAGCACGCCGGCGCCGGTGAGGACGACGCGGGGGTCGCCGGCGGCGGCGTCCGACGGCGGCGGCGGCGACGGCGGCGGGACCGCGTCGGCGTCGGCGTCTCCGGTGGCGTACCTCCTGAACATGCTGCACGCCACCCCGGGCGGCGCGAGGGCGTCGCCGAAGAGCGGATCGCCAGACGCGTCTGCAGACGCGGGACCGACGCCGAGATCGAGCGGCGGCGCGAGGGCGTCGAGGTCGAAGTCGCCGAGGGGCGGGGAGTCGCCGGCGCCCGCGGGGAAGGGCGGGCACCGGCATCACTCGCACTTCGGCGAGGACCTGTGACGCGCGACGCGACGCGATCGACCGGGTCCGGGTCCGGGGGGGGACGCGCAGCGGCGGTGGTATTCGTTAGTGTATGGTGTTGTTTAACTTATTGTGATTGTTTCTCCATGATGGTCGCGTTCGTAGTCGCCGGCGCGGTCGCCGGCGCCGGGGCGCCGGCGCCTGCGTTTTCGAAAAACGGCGCGGCCGCGTGTGGTTCAGCGGGAAGACAAGTCAGCACATAACTTACCGCCGCGAACCGTCGCTCTTCTCTTCCCTCGGCCGCGGTCGCCTCGGCGCACTCCCCGAGCGCGGTCGACCGCGAAGGTGGTCGCGCGCGGCGCGAAGCGAAGGTCAGGACCGTCTCGATGGCGACGGCGACGCCGCTCGCGGCGTCCGCGCGCGCGCGCAAGGGCGTCCTCGCGCGAAGCCGCGAGTCGATCGTTGGACTCTTCACCGCGCTGAGATCCGTCGCGCGAGACAAGCCGCTCACCGCGGTCGCCCTCGCGGTCGCGATCGTCGCGTCGCTCCCCGTCGCGACCGTCGCGGTCACGAGCGCGATCGTGCTCTTCGTCCTGACGTTCAGCGTCTTCGCGCTGCCGCTCGCGGTCGTCACCGCGGTCTGGTGGCTCGTCCGCGGGCGCTGGAAGAACGCGTCGTCGCCGCGCGTCTCGAATTCGACGTCGACGACGTCGACGACTTCGACGGCGATCGACGCCCCCGCGAGGGACGCCCTCGCGGCCGAGGCCGCCGCGGACGTCCTCATCGTGTACGCGGGCCAGAGCGACTTCAAGATGGAGGGCGTGGACGACGCCGCGGGGATGGTCGCGCGGAGGGTCGCGTCCAGGCTGCGCGCGCGAAACGATCGCGTCTCCGTCGCCGTCGTCTCCGTCGCGGAGCTCTGCGCGGGCGGCGACGCGCGCGCGGTCGCGACCCGGCTCGTCGGCTCGTCGTCCAGCGGCGGCGGCGGCGGCGGCGGCGGCTCCGCGATCGGTCGGTGCGCGTGCTTCGTCGTCGAGGCCGCGGTGTGCACGGAGGAGCCGAGCGACGATTTGAGGAAGTTTCGGCGGCTGCTCAAGTCGCTCGGCGGCGACGCGAAGAGCCCGTCCAAGGAACGACGCCGGAGCCCACTGAAGAGCGCGTGGAAGAGCCCGAGGAAGGGCGGCGGCTCCGGCGCCTCGTGCGGCGGCGTCCTCGGAGGGTTGAAGTACGCCACGATCGCGGTGAGCCGCTCGTTCGGCGCGGAGGGGTCGGGGCAAAACGCGTTTTGCGGACCGCACGCGGGGGGCGCCGCGGGCGTGGACTTGGACGCGTTCTTGGCCACGAAAGCGGTCGGCGGCGCGCGCGTCGCGACGCGGTGCGACGCGGAGATTGAGCACAACGGCCCGGGGGTGATCGACCGGTGGACCGCGGAGGTGTTCTCGCAGGCGATCCGAGGGAAGCCGCCGTCGTCGCCGAGGGTGCTGAGCCTGTCGTCGTCGCACAGCGCGCTGCTGTGCCGGCACCTGCGCGCGCGCGGGTGCCTCGTCGGCTGCGACGCGCACTTCGAGGACCGCGCGCTCCCTCGCCCCGGGGACGAGGGGTACAGCAGCAGCGGCAGCGACGTCGGCGGCGCCCGCGGCGGTCGCGCCTCGAGCCACAGGCTCGAACGCGTCAACGCGTGGAACCCGAACCTCCGCAAAGTCGCCGAGCTCTCGCCGTCGCTCGTCGTGTGCGCGTACGATGCGTCCGCGGAGGCGCTCCGCGCGATCGCGCCGACGTGGGAGAACGACGACCCGCGCGCGTTGTCGTTCGAGATCGCCGTGTTGAAGTGCCCGCTCGGTCGCGGCGCGATCGCCGCGGCGGCGGCGCAATTCGGCGAACTCGCGCGACTCGTTCGCGTCCGGCGCTCCCTCTCCGACGCCGCCGCGCGCGCGCTCACGGACGGCCTCGCAGCCTTGCGCGTCCGCGCGGAGCGAGAGTTGGGGATCGCGGACGCGGACAGCAGAGACGAAAACTGGCCGCGTCGGAAGAAGCCGTTCGTGTTCGTGGAAGCGGACCCGGATCTGTACTCCGCGGACTCGTGCACGCCCCTCGGCGCCGCGCTCGCGGAGGCGCTCGGCGTGGGCAACATCGCGGACCCGTCCGCGAACGGCGAGGACGACGCCCCGGGCGCGCGATCGAGACCGAAGCCGACCATCGAGAAACGAGCCGCGGCGGCGCTGGAGGCGAGGAAGAACGGCGCCGACGCGAACGCGAACGCGCCGCCGAGTCACTACCCGCAGCTCCCCGCGGAGCGGTTCTGGACTCCGCGCGAACCGGACTGGTGGATCGTCGCGCACCCTTCAAACGACGGCGGCGGCGGCGACGCGCCCAAAGCGTTCGTGGACTGCCTGGACCCGGAGGACGTGAACCGTCACGGCGCGCTTCGCGAGGGACGCGTCGTTCGGCTCACAGACCACTCGTGCGACGCCGCGAACCAGTGGACGCCCGAGCTCGTGGACGTCGCGCGCGAAGTCTTGGACGCGATGCGCGCGTATTACCGCGGCGAAGGCGACGACGCGGGCGTCGCCACGCCGTCCGCCGACGACGCCCCGCGGACTCCGGAGCCCGGGTCGAGGTCGAGGTCGAGGTCGAGGTCGGGGCGGATGTCGATCTCGTCCTCGAGCGCGTCGTTGACGTCGTCTGACGTCGAGCCCGGGACCGCGGCGGCGGCGGCGGCGGCGACGACGACGACGACGGGCGGCGGCGGCGGCGGCGGCGGGTTCACGCTCCAAGCGCAGCTCGAGGCGTGGAGCACGCTCGCGCTGAAACGCCGCCTCACGGAAGACTTTGGCGTCCCCGCGGTGGACTCGTTAGGGTCGCCGCTCTTACGCCGCCCGGACGTCATGCGTCGCCTCCTCGAGTGCTACGCCGAGGAAGGCTGCGCGACCGGACGACGCGTGATCGACGTCCCGGGCGTCCCGATCGAAGACGCCGCGTTGTTCGAGCTCCGCGCCGAGCTGGACGCGTGGGCCCTCACGGCGAAACCCCCTCACGGCGGCGGTAAAGGCCACGGCGCAGGCCACGGCGAAGCGGAGCTGTACGAGCATCTTCGGCACCCCGCGGACGTCGACGCTCGGCTCGGGAAGGGCAGCAGGGAAGCGCGGCGAGCGACGGACGCGTTCAAGAAGCGCGCGTCGTTGTGGTCCGCCGTCGTCGACGCGTTGAAGGCGACGGACGCGACGTTCGCTTCGCGCGTCACCGCGATGGAGATCACGATGAACCGCCGGTCGTCCCCGCGGGTGGACAAGCAGTGTATCGGGCCGCACTACGTCATGGCGTGCGGGACGTTCGAGGCGAACACCGGCGGGGTGTTCGTCGAGTGCGACGCGCGCGTCGTCGCGGAGGTTGACGTCCGAAACGCCGTCGCTCGCGTGGACGGTCGGTTCCCGTGTTGGACGGCGAACTACGGCGCGGACGGTCGGCGGTTCGAGGTGGCGTGTTATCGCACCGTGGGCGAGCCGGTCGCGATCACGACCGCGGTGTTCGAGAACGGGCAGGAGGCGTTGTTCTCCCCGGGGCGGCGAGCCGCGGGCGGGCGGCGGGTGTGATGAGGGACGATTTCGTTTTTACTGCGCGTAATAAGGTTACTGTAGTTTTTCATTTTTTGTGGACACGATCCACGATCCATCCCGACGCGCGCACTTCATCGCGCGCGATGCGGGCGTCCGCGGCGGCGCGCGTCCCGCGGACGTGCCACGCGTGCGCGTCGCGAGGACGCGCGGCGTCGACGAAGGACGCGAAGAGAGCCATGGCGGGGCAGCGGCGCGCGCGCGAGGACGCGGTCGCGGTCGTGGACGTCCTGAAGGGCTCCACCACCGCGGACGACTCGGGCGAAGACGAACTGGACGCGGTCGTCGTCAACCCCGCGACGGTCGCGAGGCTCGCGCGATACGCGGAGTGGGGTGATGGTGGCGTGAAGGGGTTCTTTGAGCCCGGGCTCTGCGCGCTGTACGCGTCCCTCGACGCGTTTCACGTGCGCAACGGCGTCAAGGGATCGCTCGCGGAGATTGGGGTGTACCACGGGAAATCCTTCGCGCCGCTCGCGCTGATGCGGCGCGACGACGAGCGCTGCGTCGCCGTGGACTGCTTCGACGCGCAGGAGCACAACGTGGACGACAGCGGCGCGGGTGACAGAGCCGCGTTCGAGCGCAACGTCGCGCGCGCGATGCGCGCGTGTCGCGAGGACGACGACGACGACGAGGACGAGGTTGGATCCGACGGATCCGACGGGACCGACCCCGCGTGGCTGCGCGTCGTCGAGGCGGACTCGGCGACGACGCCGCCGGAGACGCTGACGCGCGCGGCGGACGGGCAAACGTTACGAATTTTCAGCATCGACGGGTGCCACACCGAGTCCAACACCGCGGCGGACGTGGAGACGGCGTCGAGGACGCTGCACGACCTCGGCGTCGTCGTCGTCGACGACGCGTTTAACCCCGACTGGCCGGGGGTCGTCGCGGGGCTGTTCCGGTGGACGGAGCGAAATCGAAACCGAAACCGAAACGGCGGCGGCGCGTCGACCGCGCCGCCGCTCGTGCCGTTCGCGATAGGGTATAACAAAGTCCTCATGTGCCGCCCGGACGCGCACGACGCGTTGTTGACGCACGTGAAGACGTCGCGCGAGACGCGAGCATCGGTTCGGAAAACCGCCGAGTTTCTCGGCGGAGAAGTCGTCGTCCTCCCGCACGGTTGGATCTCCACGTTCCACGGGAACGAACGACTGAGCTCGAGTAATTAGCCTCTAGCTAGTAGATAGCGTGCTCACGTCGTCACGTCGTACAACGCGTCGTAACAACTTACCTACAGTAGTCATCAACTCAACTCATCATTTCCTACGAAACTCGCGCGCGAACTCGCTCGCGTACGTCTGCAACACCGGCCTGTTCACGACCCTCCTTCTCCCCCCCTCCGATACCGCGTGCGACCCCGCGTTCAGCACGATCAAGTTCGGCCCGAACGCGGCGGCGACGAAAGCGCCGGTCAAAAATCCACCCAAGTGCGCCCAGTTATCGATCCTCCTCGACATCATCCCGAACAGCGCGTTGACGCCGACGCTCCCGAGCAACGACTGGAGCTGCCGGTCCCCCACCGCGCCGAACAAGTCGCTGTGACGGTGCAGGTACACGCCCATCGCGCCGACGAGGCCGAAGATCGCCCCGGAAGCGCCGACCGCGTTGTTCGGGCACATCTTGTACGATAAGTAGTTCCCCCCGATCCCGCTCGCGAGGTATAACCCCACGAACGAGTCCCTCCCGAACTGCCGTTCGATCACCGGCCCGAGGTTGTGCAACGACATGCAGTTCACCAGCAGATGCAGCGGCGAGCCGTGCAGCAGCAGCGGCGTGACGAGCCGGTACACTTGCCCCGCGGCGATCTCCGCGTTCACCTTGGCGCCCATCGCGGTGAACGCGTGCCCGGTGAGCACCTGCAGCGCGTACCCGATCGCGGTGGTCCAGAGGAGCGCGTCCGTCGCCGCGCGGCGCGGATCCCCGGACGTGAGCCCGCCGTCGTATCGCCTTCCCCCCCTGGGGGAAGATGAACCGGCACCGCCGCCGGGCCAGTACGCGGCGGCGCCGCCGAGCGCGAGCGCGGCGGTGAACGTCGCCGCGGACGCGGCGGGTCCCACCGAGGCCGCCGCGGTCGTCGGGAGGGAGAAGGAGAACGTCGACGATCTCGAGGACGACGACGTCGACGCGCCGCCGAGGACGCCGCCTCGCGCGCCGCGGCTTCCGCCGCTCGCGCGTCCCCCCCGCGACGGCCGAATCGATAGACTCTTCCCGCTGCCTCCTCCCGCGCGCGCGGACCGCGGGCGTCGCGCGGCGTCCGCGTCCGCGTCCCCGAATCGCCGTCGTCCCGACGGCGGTTTATCCGCGCCTCGTCCTCCTCCGCCATCCTTCCCGTCTCGTCCGAACCGCGCGGCCGCGCCGCGCCACCGCGCGCCGCCGCCGCCGCCGCCGCCGCCGCCGCCGAGCGCCGCGAAATTCGGCGGCGTGATCCACCCCATCGCGGCCGCGTCCGCTCGCGCCGCGTCCGACGCTCGCCTCGACGCGATCCGAGCGCTCCCGGGAGTGACGCCGCGGGCCGTCAATGGCGCCGACGGCGTCCAGTCAGCGCGCCTCTCGCGGCCACGGGACCGCACAAGATGCTGCGCGTCGCCCCGTCGCCGCTCTCCGCGCGACCGCCGGCGCGCCGGCACCGCGGCCGAGCGCGCGCGGTCGTCGCCGCGAAAGACGCGAAGACGCTCGCGCCCGTCAAGCCCGAGGGCAAGGTCGAGCGCGTCTCGCTCGTCCCCACGGACGTGCCCCCCGCGCGCAGCGCCGCGGTCGGCATCGGAGGCGCGCTCGTCGTCTCCGGCATCGCCGCGCTGAACATCCGGCACAACAAGAGAGCCGAGGCGAAGGAGCGCGCGCGGCGGGCGGAGGAGGCGGCGGCGAAACGCGCGCGGGAGGAGGAGGAGGAGGAAGCCGCGAAGGCGTCGGCGGCGTCCGCGTCCGCGTCGGCGGACGAGGACGAGGACGGAGCGTTCGTCGAAGAGGGCGTCGTGTTCAAGAGAAAGGTGAACGCCTGACCGACGCTCAGAATAAGATAGGTTCTGTTCCGACGCCCGCGCGCCGCCGCCGCCCCGTTGTTGTAATACTGTACTATAAAACGAACGCGAAAGGAGAGCGACGGGCGCCGTCGACGCCCCGCGCGCGCATCGACCGCGCCGGGCTTTCCCGCGACGTGGGGAAGTTCGCCCGGTCGGCGTCACGTGGCGCGGGCGTCGTCGCGGCGCGTCGCCGCCGCCTCCGCGTCGAGAGAGGCTAATTAATTAATTATTCGCGTCGTCGTCGTCAGTCGAACTTCGAGAGCACGTTGTCGATCGGCGCGAACAGCTGCGGGAGCAACGACAGGAACACCAGACCCCCTAACACGGTCTTCAGCTGCTCTTGTCCCGGGAACGACCCGTGCGGGAGCGCGTTGCACGCGAACACCCCCGCGAACAGCGCCAGTCGTATTTTGTTCTTCGCGTTGTACCGCTGGTGGTACCACTCCGCGTCGTGCCACGCCTTCGGCGGCGCCACCGTCGTCATCGCGGCGCGCCCGCGCTTCGCTTCGTACGCGTCGAGGGCGTCCATCACCGCGTTTTTCTGCGCCTCCGTCGTCGGCCACACCGCGGACTGATACTGCGTCGTGAACGAGACGCACGGGTCGTGCTGGGCGAGGAACACGTCGAGGAGCGATCGATACGACACCACGGAGGGGTCGAACTCGATCTTCAGCGCTTCCGTGTGCCCGTCGCCCGCGCAGACGCTGCCGTACGACGGGCTCGGCGCGTCCCCGCCGGTGTACCCGACCCTGGTGGAGAGCACGCCTTCGATGGAGGAGAAGGTCTCCTCCGGAGACCAGAATCATCCCATCGCGAAGACGGCCGTCTCGGTCGACGTCGTCGACGAGGACGTCGTCGCGGCGTCGTTCGTCCTGACGCCGCGACGGGCCGTCGTCGAGCGAGGGCGCGCGCGCGACGACGAGGACGACGACGACGCGCGGACCCGCGCGGGGTGCGCCGCGGGCGCGGCGAGGGCAGAGAACGCCGCCATGACGGCGCGCGCTCGAGAGTGGGGCGCGTCCGAGACTCGGAGACGGCCACGTGGGGTGTATCCGAGCGACAACTGGCGATGGCGCGGTAGGGACTCTCAGCTGCGGTCTCGCCGGACCGCCGCCTCGCTCATCACATCGCGCGCGCCGTCGCGTCCGCGCGTTCCCGCGACGACCACGAGCTCCATGACGTCCACGGCGACGCTCGCGACGACGCGCCACGCCGCTCGCGCGCGCGCGCGATCCATCCGACGCGCGCCGCCCCGCGCGATGCGCGCGCCTCGCCGTCCCTCGCGATCGACCGTCCTCGTCCGCGCGGCGCCGAGCGGGGAGAGAGACTCGGACGGGAACGAGGACGTCGGCGCGGGCTTGAAAGCGGTGTGGTACGGCGCGGAGGCGATGGGGAAGATGGTCGGCGCGGTCAAGAGCAAGGACGAGTCGTCCGCGACGTCGAGCGCGAGCGCGTCGTCCGCGTCCGCGGCGTCGTCCGCGGCGACCGTGGATCGCGAGCGCGCCATCGCGCTCCTCAGGGAGGACTACGACAGCTCGTACTTCGTCTCCGGCGTCGGCGAGCTCGCGGCGTACGCCCCGGACTGCGAGTTCAGCGACCCGTTCGTGGCGTTCAAGGGCGTGGACCGGTTCAAGCAGAACGTCGGCAACCTCGGAGGGATGATGCGCGACGTCGACCTGAAGATCACGGGGTGGGAGGAGAGCGAATCGGACCTCGTCACGAGCTGGCGGTTCAGCTGCGTCTTGGACCTGCCGTGGAAACCGAAGCTCGCCGCCGCGGGCGGGACGACGCACGTGTTTGACCCCGACACCGGGAAGGTGGTGAAACACATCGAGCGGTGGGACGTAGAGCCGAAGAAGGTGGTGAAGCAGCTGCTGTCGCCGTCGTCGAAGATTCCGGAGAACCGCGCGCAGGTGTTCATGTTCTCGCTCTCCGACGGCGACTACCTCGGGATGTGGCTCGCGGTGACGCCCGCGGTGATCAAGTTCACCGCGCCGTGGGTGGGGGTGTCGCTCCTCGCGAAGGTTGCGGGGCTGAGCGCGGAGGGGACGTTCGTGGGGGGGATGGACTCGGTCGCGTGGTGGCTCCTCGTCGCCGCCGTCGTCGGCGAGGGCGCGAGATTCTTCAAGGGCATCATCGGGTCGTGATCCGATCGCGTCGCGCGTTCGCTGAGTTAGTTGACACGTCGAGATACGTAGATGAATAAACATCGCCTAAAGAAAGAAGCGACGTAACGTAACGGCGCGACGAACGATCGCTTCACCGCTTCAAGCGCTTCTCGCTCGAGCGACGCGGCGGCGACGGCTCCGTGTCGTCGAACCGCGCCGGCATCTTCCGCTTCTGGTCGCGCTTCGCCGGTCGAATCCCGATCGGCTGCCCGTCCGGGCCGAGGACGACGTCCTGCGTCTTCGACCGCGGCGTGTCCGGGAGCCCGGCTTGCTGAAACACCGCGGCCGCGGCCGCGGCCGCGGGCGCCGCCGCCGCGGCGTCCGGCACCCCCGGCGCCGTCCCCACGAGCTCCTCCTGCCGCTTCGCGAGCTGCTTCCTCAGGTCCAAGAGCTCCATGACCTCCTTGCGCAGCGTGAGCCACGCGCTGCACACCGCTCGCGTGGACACCTGCGGCGGCTTCACCCCGAGCTCCTCCACCGCTTGCTCGATCCGACGCACGCCGCGCGCGCCGCCGGTGCCGACCGCCGCCGCGGCGATCTCCCCCGCGACGGCGATCACGTGCGCGCCTCTCGCGTACGCCCCCGGCGCCGGCGTCGCGTCTCCGCCCTCCGCCGTCGGCAGCGACGGGCCGCTCGCGGCGAAGTCTTTCCGCAAGTCGCTCACCGCGATGGACAGCTTCACCGCGTCCGCGCGGTGCGTGGAGAACGCGGCGCCCGCGCGAGCGCTCAGCGCCGTCGCCTCCGCGCGGCGACGCTCCTCGATCGCCTTCACCTCCTCTAAGATGGCTTGCTCCTCGCGCTCGAGCGCGTTCGTGCGCTCCATCTGGTCCCCGAGCGCGAGCTTGCGGTCGACCTCGTGCCTGGCGTTGAACGGCTCGCGGATCAGCGCGTGCGTCTTCGCCTCGTCGGGGTTATCCGCGCGCGCCTCCAGGAGTTTCCTCGCGATGGCGTAGTACCTGGACTTCATGTCCTCCACGGTTCGCGGTTTCGGCGCGCCGCCGGCGCCGTCCGTCGCCGCGTCGTCTTTGTCTTTGTCCGTCCCGGTCCCGGCGGCGTCTTTTTCTTTTTCCTTCTTCTCGTCGTCTTTCTCGCCCGCGTCCTTGGGGTCCTTGGGGTCTTTAGCGTCCTTGCTGCCGTCCTTCTCTTTCTCCTCCTCGTCCTTTTCGCCCGCGTCGGACGCGGCTGACTTCTTCGACCCCTCCGGCGCCTTCGAAACCCCCGGGACGTAGTCCCAGCGATCGTGCACGACGATGAACCGCAGGTCGAAGCGAGCGAGGAGGTCGAACATGTAGTCCGTCTCCTCCCTGGACCAGTCGTCCTCGGTCAAGTCCTTCAGGAGGGTGTCGTACTCCTCGTCGTTGTACATGACCATGTCGACTTTTTTGTTGTACTTTGAAAACGCGTAATCGCCCCCGACGTCGCCGCCGTTGCTGCCGGGGAGGAGCGTCCCGCCCGTGCCCGTCTTCACCCAGTGCTTCAGCATCAAGTCGTCCACTCGCGCGGAGTTTTTGAACGGCTGCCACGACCACGCGACCTTTCGCGCGGAGACCTTCCGCTTGTCTTTCAGCCCCGCGTGCGTGGGGACGACGGGCGCGAGCGCCTCTTGCTGCGATTGTCGGTCCCTGGAGATCTGCCACACCTCGCGCGACATCCCTTCGGGTTTCTTCTCCGCCGTCGTCTTCTGCTTCTTCGCGCCGCCGCCGCCGCCGGCGGCGCCCTTGATCCCCATTATGTCTTTGATGTCCATCGCGACGACGAGGTGCGTTGAAGCAAGGCGGCGCCGCGCCTCGCGCTTCTGAATTCCCGATCGCGATCGCACCCGATGAAAACCCGTCGTTGATCGATTCAAACCGAGGTTTTGAAAGTGGAAGAACGCACTGATTGAGCAGTGCTTTCGCGCGCGCCCCTACGTCGGGGAACGCCGCGGCGGAGCCCATCGAGACCGCGCGAACGCGAGGGACGATGGCGAACTCCATCCACGTCATGACGTACCTGGAGAAATACGTCGAACGTGCGTCCCGCGCGTTTCCCGCGCTTTGTTCGCTAACCCTAGAATTCGCGCCCTCGATCGCGAGCGCCCGCGATCGACTCGATTTTTTCCTCCGCCCCTCGCGCTGACGCCCCCGTCCCTCGCGTCCCCACCCCACGCGTCCACAGTCTCGTCGTCCCTCCCCGTGGAGCTCCAACGCGTCGTCGTGACGATCAAAGACCTCGACGAGCGGCTCTCCGCGTTGAAGAAGGAGACGGACGCGAAGGTGGAGAAGTGCCTCGCGATGCCCTCCGCGTCGTCGCGACAGGCGAGCGCGGGGGACATGGACGCGATCAACGCCGCGCGAAGAGAGATCGAGCGCGCGCACGCCGACATCAACCAGCTCTCCACGGAGAAAGTGCGCCTCGCCGGGATCGCGATGGAGATGATCCAGTTTAACATCGCGAAGCTGGACAAGGAGCTCGCGCCGTTTTCGGAGGAGATGAAGCGGCTCGAGGGCGCCGGGTTCGAGGACGAGTTCGGCGTCGAGGGCATGGAGGGCATGGACGCGGTGACGATGGCGTTCGCCATGGGCGAGGGCGGCGGGTTCGACGACGGCGCTCCCGGGGTCCCCGCGCAGCTGCATCGGGCGCCGTCGCACAAGAAGTCGCACAAGAAGAAGATTCCCGTCAACGCGCCGCCGCAACCGGGGGAGAGAGTCGCGGCGAACGTCGGGGAGGTGACCGCGGGCGAGGGCGCGCAGGAGTGGATCGTCGCCGTCGTCGTGCAGTACATCGCGGAGGAGCGCGCGTACGAGGTCATGGACGCGGACGAGGACGACCCGGAGGGGGGCGGGCACGTGTATCACCTACCCGAACATCTCGTGATTCCGATGCCGCGCAGCGCGAGCGCGAGGGACGGGCAGGTGAACCTGTCGCGGGGGACGACCGTGCTCGCGGTGTATCCGGCGACGACGACGTTCTATCGCGCGGTCGTCGTGCAGCAAGCGCAGAAGATAAACGGCGAGTTTGGGGAGTTTCTGTTGGAGTTTGAGGACGACGGCGACGCGGACGGGTTACCGCAGCGTCCGGTGCCGTTTATGCACGTCGTGCGACACCCGTCGGGGTTGTGACGTACGAAAGTACTTTCGTAGTAGTTAAAACAGTGTACTGTAGCAGCAGCAAAGAGAAACGAACAGCGAGCGAAGCGAACGACGCGTCCGTCGCGTCCGTCCGTCCGTCCGTCTGTCGTCGTGGATACCTCGTACCCGTCGCGTCGCGTCGCGTCGTCGCGTCGTCGTCGTCGTCGTCGTCGTCACTTCACGCGCCCTCCCGCGCCTCCTCCTCCATCGTCGCCTCGATCTTCGACACGTGCTCTCTCTGCCTCGCCGTCATCGCGCCGTCGACGTCCGTCGGCAGAAGAACGCGGTCGACGACGTGTATCACGCCGTTGCACGCGCGCATCGTCGTCACCGCGCCCGCTTGCGAGCCGATCCCGCGGACGACGAACGCGGCGTCGGCGTCGGCGGCGTCGTCGGCGTCGTCGGCGCCCGCGGCGGCGTCCACCATGAGCCGCCACTCGCTTCCGAGCGCGGTTCTCAGGAGGTCCCCGCGCTTCACGTCCGTCTTCACTGAGGCGATCTCGACGTTCGGAACGACGTGGTACGCGACCAGGACGGAGACGTCCCTCGTCGCGTTCGCGTTCGCGGCGTCGGCGTCGGCGTCGGCGTCGGCGTCGGCGTCGGCGTCGGCGCCGCCGAGGAGGCGGTCGACGACGTCGTCGGCGTCCATCGGCTCCCCCGCCACGCCCCCCTTCGTCGCGTTGACGTACGCGAGGAGCGCGACGAACGCGTCGTCGCTCGGCGCGAAGAACGTGTCGCGGAAGTGTTCGCCGTTCGCGTCGCGCAGCGGCGCGGAAGCGTTCGAAGCATTTTTGGCGTCCAACGTCGCGACCGCCTCCGGGAGCGTTCGAAGGAGGAGCGTCGTCAGGACGGACGCGTCGTCGCGCGCGCGAAGGAGCTCCCACATCGTCTCGCACCGCGTCGACGGGTCGTCGGTCTCGGTCTTCTTCGCCGAGAGCTTACGACGCCCGGCGAACCCGCGGCCGCGCGCGAACCCGAACCCGGCGCCGCCGCGTACGCCGCCGCGACCGACGAAACCGCCGCCGCCGCCGCCGACCCTCGCCGCGGCTGGGAAGAACCGCGCGTCGCCGCCGAAGCCGACGGTCGGGACCGTCCCCAAGACGCCGACGGTGCCGAACAGCGGGTTGATGACCCCCACGGGCCCGGAGCTGCGTCGTCGCGAGCGCGGAGGGTGAGGTCGCGGCGAGGAGGGCCTTCTCGGGGAGCGCGAGGGGAGGGACGACGACGACGACGACGACGACGACGCGCGCGATACGGTCACCACGGTATCGTCGAGCGGCTCGGCGCACCCGTAGAGCGGCCCGACGGAGGAGCCGTACGCGTAGTACATGCCGCCCTGCGCGCTGATCCCTTGCGCGTGAACGCGGTGTTGATTCAGCATCGCGAACGCGACCGCGAGGAGGACGCTGAGGAGCGCGCGCGCGAGGTCGACGGCCATACTCGTACCTGTAGCGCGCGGGCTGCTCCAAGGGAAGAGGGTCGTCGTGGCTCGCGTCGCGCGGGCGGGCGCGCCGCCGCGCGTCGCCGTCGGAGCGCCGCGGGGGGGGGGAGGACGGAGGCGCGGAGGGCTCATCGCGAGCGTGCGCGTGAACGTCGCGCTCGATCGCGCGGCGCCGTGTGCGGTCGCGCGCGCGCGTCGCGACGAGACGCTCGAAACGGCGCGTCCGACGCGATACGCGTCGGGGCGTCCCGTGCCGTGTCGGTGAACGACCGGGCTGAGCCCATATCTCTCCGGTATCTTTACCGTTGGGCTTGAAAGGGAATTTTATCATACCGGTGAGTCAAAATTGTGAGAACCAAGGAGAAACCGCCACGTAATCTTTTTAAGCAATCGTACCACGGTTCACAGACCCTCGTTTTGGCCCCAATGGGTCGAGTCAGCATCCCTTTTTCATTTTTCTGAGATTCTGCGCCAGACTATTTGCCCATAGCATCATCTGAGTCCCGCCAAAATTTGGAAACCGAGGCTTGCGACTGGCCCCGAGAAACCGCGCGCGCGCTTTTGAGAACAGTTCGAGGTCGCGTCCAACTGCCGCCCGTTGACACACTCAATCGCGCGCCGCACGACTTCGTATCGTGCGACGACGCGACGGTTAACTCTTGAAAAGACTCTCAAGCTTTCACACAGCCCACGCGCAGACGCGGCGCGCGCGTCCGCCGGTGTGCTCCGCGCGCGAATCCGCGGCGGACGGACATCGGGGAAACAAATCCGCGTGAAATCGCCCGCGCGCCCGAACGCGCGTTCGAGCCCGCGCGCGCGCCTCGCATCGAGCGCGTCACGCACGCACGCGCGTGAGAAACACGCGAACGAACGCGAGTCGCCGTTCCGTCCGGTTTTCGCGTCGTCGACACCGTCGGAACGCGTTCGATTCCGCGCGCGAAGTCGAGGGAATACCCCATCATCGTAGCGCCATCGGAGCCGTCGATTTGAGCGAGATGGCGAGCGCGAACAACGCCGCGGAAACCGCGCCGCAGCCCAGGTGCGCGCCCGCGCGACGCGCGCACACGCCCGATTTCGCGACTTGACGCGTTTCTCGAGACGTTCTCGCGCGTCATCGCGCGAGGCGGCGAGGGCGCGCGCGGGTCGCGGCGCGCCCTCTCGCCTCCTACGTGTTCAAATCACGCGGCTCTGGTTTCCTTTTCCACCGCGGCGTATTCTCTTCTCGATTCCCCGGGAAAAAAACGCGTCGAAGCGCGCGAACGCGCGCGCGATTCGCGAGCGATCACGCGAACCCGCGCGCGTTCGCGCGTCTTGGCGTCCTCGAGCGTTCGAACGACGTCGTCTCCGCGTCTTCTCGCGCTCGAGGACGGCGCGCGGCGCGCGCGATGGCCCCGATACCAGTTCGGGGTGACGCGACCGACCAACGTCTCTTTTCAATCCGAAAACCTGTGTTCTGGCGAAATCTCACAAACCCCCTCTCCCGTCCCCATCCTCCCTCCTCCCCTCCTCTCTCCCTCGCAGCCAAGCCCCGAGCGCGCACCACGCGCCGCACGCGGTCGCGCACCCCGGCCTCGTCCTCCCGCAGCAAGCCATGAACGCGGCGGCGAAGCTCGCGCGGTACGGCGAGCACGCGCGCCCGCTGTCGAACCACCAGGTGCCGTCGCTCGTGGAGGTGCAGATGCTTCTCAACCGCGGCCGCGCGATGCTCGGCGTGCCGCCTCTGCCGATGACGAAGGTGCCGTCGCTGAAGGAGCTCAACGCGCGCGTTGCGTCGCCGGTCGCGCTGCCGTTCGTCGCGATCGCACAGCAGCAGTACGAGCAGCAACAGCAGCAGCAGCAGCACGCGAACGACGCGAGGGCGGCGGCGGCGAACCCCCCGCCCGACCCGAGCGGCGACGGCGACCTCGCGCCGTGCGCCGGGAAGGTGTGCTTCAACTGCCGGACGCAAAAGACGCCGCTGTGGAGGAACGGCCCGGACGGACCGAAGACGCTGTGCAACGCGTGCGGGGTGCGGTTCAAGCTCGGGAAGCTCCCGCCCCCTGGCGGGTTCCCGCCCGGGCATGTCATCCCGAAGCCGCCGCCGCGGAAGCGACCGGCGGGTAAACTCGTCGACGCGGAGGGGAAAGTCAAAAAGCAACGCGTCGGCGGCGACGAGGCTAATCCCAACTTGACCGGCGCGAGGAAAAAGAAGCGAACGATCAGGTTACACAACCCCAACGCGAACGGGTTCCATCACAACGACGAGAACCACGGCGCGCGGTTTACGGCGCACGGGAAGTTGCACGCGGCGAGAAGCGCCGAGGCGATGACGGAGTACGACGGCGCCGTCTTGCTCATGGTGCTGGCGGGGCTGTATAACCAATGAGGACGCGCCCGGTCTGGTCGGTCTTTTCGTCACGTGCCGGGCGCGATTTACCCCTCATTTACGTGTTGTATTCTTTCCCTGCTGCTGTACTGTGCCACTGTAACCTGCCGCCGCCGCCCCGCGGGCCGGGGAGGCGAAAAATTTGTTGTATCTTTGAACGAACGACGGCGACGCCGCGTGCGAGGAGCCGAGCGGCGCCCCGGGAGAGCCGGGGCGCCCTCGGCGGCGCGAGCGACGCGTGTATACTGACGATTGTTTCTATATTAGTCAACGTGCGGTCGAGCCCTGCGAAGGGAGGCTCCCGCCCTGGACGTCGGTGTGTATAATATCCGCGAGATCACGACGCCGCGACAACTGTATGATGAACTAGCCACTCGCGTCGAAGACGCCTTAGCGAACGGAGGGGACTGTAAACTGATATACAAAACGCCCCATCTAATAACCAACGCTCATCCATCTCGTCAAATAATACTACGCCCTAATCAGTGCAGCTCCATGAACTTATCCATGCACACGGACAGCGCGCCCATCGTCGCGCACCCCATCGCCATCCCTTGCGGCCCCGACGACCGAGCCATGACGCCCCCAGTGAAACACCCCGCGTACGCGCTGTTGTAGATGTCGTGCTTCGCCCGCGTCTGCTCGAACACGCACTCGCTGCCGCTGTACAGCGCCCCGAACGCGGCGAAACCTTTCGCGTACGAGTACGACTTGGACAGCGTGCTCCTTCCCGCCTTCTTCAGCTGCTGCACGATCGTCTGCTTCTCTCCCTCCGTCGGCGTCATCGGATCGAACGCGCCGAAGAAGACCCCCATCGCGGCGCCGAGGAAGCCCCCCATCACGGTCGCGAGGACGGTCTTCACCGCGCAGTTGTTCATGAAGTCCTGCATGATCATGTCGTCCTGCGTGGGCATGTCTATGCGCTTATATTTCGGCTCCGGGGCCCCGGGAGGCGGCGCCGGCGCCGCGGGCGCGGCCGCCGCGGGCGCGTCCATCTCGCCGCCGGCGCCGCTCGTCGGCGTCTCCGACATCGCCCTGGTCGATCGCGCGCGGGGACGCGCGCGCGCGCGGCTTCTTCGCCTCGAAGGCGCGCGCTGAAGGACGGCGAAGGTCGCTCCGCGTGGACGGAGCCGCGAGACGAGAGGTACGCGGTCGCGGCGCGACGGCGACGACGACGACGGCGCGCGCGAGATCTCTGCGGCGAAATCCTCCGTACACCACATACAAGCTCGTCTCGTACGTGCGTGTCATCACGTGGCTCTCGTCGTACGTAAAATCGTGATGCTAGCGCCCGTCTTCGGACGTCGTCCTCTCGTTCGTTCTACTCGCGTATCACGCCCGCTTCACTCGCGCGACGCGGAACTGGTCCTCCTCCTCCTCCTCCGCCTCCTCCTCCTCCACGTCTTCCGCCGCGCCGACGCTGTCCACGCTCGTCATCGCGCTGTACAGCTCGTTGTTGTCCGGTAACGTCACGGTTTTTTCATCCGCGGCGGTGAGGGCGGCGGCGGCGGCGGCGGCGGCGGCGTTCGCGGCGTCGGCGTACCCTTCGTCGCCGTCGCCGTCGCCGTCACCCGCGCCCGCGCCCGCGACCTCTTCGCGCTCCTTCTTCACCGCGCGCACCGGGCTGCCCTCGCCGCAGAACTCGAACGCGTCCGGCGTCGGCGGCGGCGGCTTCGCCGCCGCCGCGTTTTTTTTCGTCTCGCGCTCCGGCGGCGACGGCGCCAGCCTCGGCGCGGTCGCGTCCGCGACGTGCTCGCCGTCCACGAACGCGTCCTCGACGACCTCAGTGATCTCCATGGGCGGCGCGACGACCGCCGCCGCCCTCGGTTTGGGGATCATCGGTTTCGGTCTCGGCGAGGGACGCGTCGCCGTCGGCGCCCGAGGCGGCTCGAGCTCCTCCTCCCCGACGACGTCGAACAGAGTCTCGTCCATCCCGCCGCCGCCGCCGAACCCGTTCTTATCCGCCTCCGCGCGCCGGACGTCCTCCGCGCGCTTCCTCACTAGCGCGCTCGGCATCTCGCCGAACAGCGAAGGGAAGATGAGCGACGGCGTGGACGCGACGTACGCCGCGTGTCGGTCGCCGAAGCGAAGGCGGAGCTCGCGCTCTTCGAGCCTCGCGACGAGGTAGAACGCGGCGACTTGGACGCACAGCGCGGCGTACACCGCGGCGATGTTGCACGCGAGCGCGATGGACGCGGTGCCGATCCGTTGCGTTGTGTGGTTTGTATTTGTGGGGGGGGAGAGAGGAGGGGATGGGACGGAAGCGAGGGAAGAGCAGATAACAGACGACGCTGGGCGCCTAATACAGTACTGGCTCTCTGGGCGACGCGGAGAAATGCAGTCCTGGGACGGAGCCACTCGAGCACTGAAGCTATTGAGTTTGGACCAAACAAACCCTCGAACGCCGCGCCCCCGCTTCGGGTCCAGGACGGGTAAGACCTGGACGCACCAGTATCTGCGCGTACCGCGGGTGCCTCACGACCGCGTACACGCCGGACGTCCGCAGCCTTCCTTCCCTCCCGCCGCGCTCGAGCTCGCCTCTGAACCCGCACGCGGTGAGAAGGTCCATCTCGCGCGTCCACGCGAGCCTGAGGTAGGACGAGAGCGCGAAGAGCGCTGCGGCGACGCCGAGGGCGAACCCGCTCGGAGGTCCGAGGTCGCCGCCGCCCCACCGCATCGTCTCCTCCCTGTACTCCGGCCTCGCGCCGTTCGCGACGAGCGCGACGACGAGCGAGGCGTGGAACGCGAGCGTGAAGACGCGCCCGAGCCGTCGCCACAGCGCCGCGAGCGGGTGTATCGACAGCCAGCACGGCAGGACGTAGAAGGTCCCGGCGAGGACGACGTACCCGGCCCAGTGCCGCGCGGCGTCGAACCGCGCGGCGACCGCGGGGGCGAGTTTCTCGCGCATCTCGCGCATCATCGTCGCGCAGGGGGGGCAGAGCGTCGCCGTCGCCATCGCGCGCGCGCGCGAGGGCGTCTGCCGGCGCGAAGCGAACACGGCGCGGGAAAGACCTAAAGCTACGACGCGTCGAACGCGCCGAGAAGGCGTTTTGGAAGCCTGCGTGGTCGAAGAACTTTTTTTTCACTGCACAGCACGCACCGCAGTCGCGGAAGCGCGAGGACCTACCCACCTACCGTAGAAGTCATCGCTTCACCGCGACGATGAACGCGCACTCGTACACCGTCTGACACATAGACATCTTATCCCCGGTGTACTTGCTCTCGCGCATCTCCTTCTTCACGACGTCCAACCCCACCGCGTCCGCGACTCTCTCGACGTCCTCCAGGCTCATCTCCACGCTCATCTCGTCGGCGCTCAGATAGCCATCCGCGTCCGCCCAGTGATACAGCAGCGGGCCGAAGTTGACCCACACCGCGCCCGGTTTCAAGCACCGCGATATGATCTCCAAGTACTCGATCACGTTGTGCGCGGTGTCGATGAAGAAGCACGTCGCGACCGCGTCCCACCGCCCCGCGTTCTCCGCCGCGCCGTACACCTCCACGAAATCGCCCGCGCACATGCCCATGCACCCCGGGGGCACGCCCGCGTCGCACGCGGGCACGTCCGGGACCTTCACGCCGCGGAGTTGATTCGCGTCGCTCAGGTGATTGTTGTTCGTGTGCATCCACGGGTGTATCGTGAACTGCTCCGCCTTCGTCGCGTGGTTCAGTATGAACGACGACGTCAGCAGCATGTAGTAGCTGTATTCGTTCCCTTCCGACTCCCACCCGCGACGCGCGCACTCGAGGACGAGCCTCCCTAACCCGGCGCCCGGGACCATCACCCGCGGCGGCGGCCTACCGGGCACCGCCTTCAGCCTGCGCTCCAGCTCCGCGAGGATCGGCCCGTGCGATTGAAGGCGCTCGTCCGCGGCCTCCGCGCTCCAATCCCTCGCGAGGTTCTTCAGGACGTACAACACCTTGACCGCGTCCGACGGCGCGACGGGCTCGTGCGCCATCTCCCCCGGGGGCGGGACGCGCAAGTGCGGCGGGACGTCGTCGCCCGTGAAGGATGATAGCATCTCCTTGAAGAAGTCGTCGTTGCGTTTCACGCATCGATACGCGTCGTCGTGCTTCGCGACGTGATGGGACAGCAGCGCGCGATGGTTCTCGGGGAGCCGCTCGTAGTTTCGCTCCCATCGATGCACCTCCCTCGCGGCGTCGCTCGCGTAGTCTCGCATCGCGCGGACGATCTTAAGGAACGCGGCGCGCTCTAGTTCCTCGTCCGCCTGCTTCGCGATCGCGTTGTCGCGGTCCCATCCTTTCGCCTTCTCGTGCTCCTCGGGCACCGTCATCGACGTCGCGCCTCCCCGATCTGATCGATCGATCAGGTGCCGCTTCTTCGCGCGTTTTCGGGCCGCGCGTGCGACGACGATTCGATCACGCGTAACACCACCGACAGACGCACAGAGGGACGCGCCCGCAGCCGGGGCGAGCGGGTCGCGTCGCGCTCGCGAGGAGGTCGCCGCGGGTGCGAACTCTACGGCGCGGTCGTCGCGGGCGCGCCGCGATCCGCGGGCGGGCGGCGCGATGTCGGAACCGGACGAGACGGACCTCCGCGCGACGGTCGCGCGATGCGAGAAAGAGATCGAGCGCCTGAAGAGCGTGAACGAGAAGCAAACGCAGGCGGCGATGAACGCGACGAGGAAGGCGTTCGACGCGCAGACCGCGCTGGAGAAGCAGCTCGAGAGCGCGACCGCGAGCGCGGAGAAGGCGCTTCGAGACGCGAAGGACGAGGCCGCGAAGGAGCACGCGCACGCCGCGGAGGAGATGGCGGATCTGAAGAAGAAGCTCAAGAGCGCGAAGAAGGCGCGCGATAAAGAGCGCGAGCTCGCGGACGAGAAGGACGAGGAGCTCGGGAAGTTCACCAGAAAGCTGCAGGAGGTCATGGACCTGCTCGACCAGAGCCGCGCGGAGTGCGACGCGCTGCGGCGCACTCAGAGCGGGGACGGCGCGTCCAAGGAGCTCGAGAAGACGTCCGGACAGCTGCGCGAGCTGCGCGACACGCTCGAGAAGGAGCGCGCGGAGGCGACCGCGCTGCGCGCCACCCTGCGCTCGGTCGAAGCGAACGCCGCGGCCGCGGAGGCCAAGGCGAAGAGAGAGAGAGAAGAGTCGGAGATGACGTTGGAGTCGATGCGGACGGCGTTGGCGATGCAGATGGACGCGGCCAAGGCGGCGCAGAGAGAAGCCGTGGAGAAGACGCAGTTCGCCGCCGGGCTCGACGTCGCGCGCGCGCAGGAGGCGATCGGAAGAGCGGAGGTCGCGGAGGAGAAGCTCGCGGAGTCGGAGCGACGCGCGGTCGCCGCGGAGAAGAGGGCGGCGGCGGTCGAAGAAGAGCTCGCCGCCGCGAACGAAAAGGCGGAGTGGAATCTGAAAAAGGTGAAGAAGGCGATCGAAAAGGGGAAGGGCTACGAGACCGAGAAGAACGCGCTGGAGACGCGCGTCGCCGTGCTCGACGCGGAGCGTAGGGCGCTCGAGGAGCGCGCGAAGTCCTCCGAGGCGAACGAGAAGAAGCTCGCGGCGGCGCGGGAGTCGTTCAAGAAGGCGACCGAACGTAACGCGGCGCTCGAGGCGGAACTCGCCGCGGCGAACGAAAAGGCGGAGTCGGACCTGAAGAAGATCAAGAAAGCGATCGAGAAGGGCAAGGCGTACGAGACGGAGAAGAACGCGCTCGCGGGCAAGGTGGACGAGCTCGAGCTCGAGATCACGCGGCTCGCGTCGAGCGCGGAGAAGTCCAGCCGCGGCGCGGAAGCCGCGGAGACGGCGACGAAGGCGGCGGCGGCGCACGAGAAACGCGCCGCCGCCGCCGAAGAAGCGCTCGAAGCGGCGACGAAACGCTGGGAGGACGCGGAAGCGAAAGCCGCCGCGAGTCTCAAAGAAGCGGAAACGCACGCGGAGTGGAACATGAAGAAGCTTCAGAAGGCGATCGAGAAAGGGAAAGGGTTCGAGCAGAGAGTCGAAACCTTGGACGCGGAGATTGTCGCGTTGAAGGCGTCCGTCGACGCGCGCGAAGCAGCCGCCGCGGATGCGCAGAAAACGCACCTCGCGGCCGTCGCGTCGGCGGAAGCGACGGCGATGATGAAGGTCGAGGAGGCGCGCGTCGCGCACGCCGCGGAGATCGAAAAGGTCAGAGCGGACGAGGCTGCGAACGCGGCGAACGCGGCGAACGCGGCGGCCACGGCGGCGAACGCGCTCGCCGCCGCGGAGAAAAAGCTCGCCGCGTCGAGGGAGTCTCTGAAGAAAGCCTCGGACCGGTGCGCCGCGCTCGAGGACGAGTCTCGCGCGATGAAAAACTCGCTCGAGGACGCGACCGCGAAGCTCGCCGCCGCGGAGGAGCGAACGAGCGCGGCGGAGACGCGCGCGAGCGCGTGGGAGTCGCGCGCGTCCGCGGGCGTCGACGAGGCGGCGTCGCGAAGCGCGGAAGCCGAGGCGGCTTTAGCGGACGTCGCCGCGAAGTTAGCCACCGCGGAGAAGCGCTGCGCGGTCGTGCAGAACGTCGCGAACGCGGCGAAGGAGCGATCGGACGCGGATGTCAGCGCGATGCGCGAGAAGCTCGCGGACGCGGAGAAGCGCTGTTCGGCGGCGGCGGAGAGAGCGAGCGCGGCGGACGTCGCGGAGAAGGCGCTCGCCGCCGCGTCCGACGCCGCCGCGGCCGCGACGGAGAAGGCGGAGTGGAACATGAAGAAGCTCAAGAAGGCGATCGAGAAGGGCAAGGGGTACGAGCAGAGGGTCGAAGTGTTGGAGACTGAGCTGAAACGCGCGAAGGCTGACGCGGAGGCGCGCGACGCGGAGGCGGAGGCTGCGAAAAAGACGCGCGCGAAGGAGACGCGCGACGCGGCGGCGAAAACAGCCTCCGCGGAGGAGCGCGCGGACGGCTTACGAGAGCGCGTCGCGTCCCTGGAGGCGGAGCTCGAATCTCAGCAGTCCGCGGCCGCGGAGTCGAACTCGAAAGCCTCCGAGGCTGCACTCGCGTCCGCGCGCGCGAGAGTCGCGGAGCTGTCTGACGAAGTCGCGCGCGCGACGCGGGACGCCGACCGACGCGAGCGAGAAGCCGCCGCGGCGACCGCGGCGGCGGCGGAGTCCGCGACGGAGCTCGAGAGAGCGAGGGAGTTCCGCGCGAAAGCGAAGGCGAAGATCGCGGACTACGAAGCGAAGGTCGCGGCGAAAGACGCGGAGTGCGCGAAGTTGGCGGGAGACGTCGAGGCGTCGAAGGCGGAGCTCGCGGCGTCGGCGGAGAAGCTCGCCGTCGCGGAGAAGCGCGCGAAGGTCGCCGCCGACGTCTCGCGCGCGATCGAGACGAAATCGACCGCGCTGGAGACGGAAGTCGCGACGTTGAAAGAGAAGCTCGAGACCGCGCGACGCGACGTCGACCGCGCGCGAGAGGCGGTCGTCGCCGCGAACGAAGTGGCTGGCGCGCGCGTCGCGAAGGCGCAGCGCGACGCGGACGCGCGCGTGGACGCCGCCAACGCGGAAGCCGGCGCGCGCGCGGAGGCGGCGGCGAAAGCGGCGGCGGCGGCGGCGGCGGCGAACGCGGCCGTCGCCGGCGCGACGGAAGATCTGGAGAAGAAGCTCGCGGCGTCCCGTGGCGAACTCGAGAAGGTCAAAGCAGACGCGGCCGCGGCGATGGAGAAGGCGAAGAACACCGCGAGCGCGCAAGTCGCGGCGGCGACGATGGAGGCCAAGGCGCTCGCGAAGCGAAACGACGAGGAGGCGAGTAAACGGCTCGACGCGTCGAAACGCGAGACCGACGCCGCGCTCGCGAAGCTGAAGAAAGCGATCGAGAAGGGCAAGGGCATCGAGAAGCAGAAGAACGCGCTCGAGTCGACCGTCGCGGAGCTCGAGGGCGTCGTCGCGGGCTTGAAAGAAGCCGCCGCCGCCGCGGAGGGCGGGTCCGACCTCAAACTCGAGCTCGCGAGGACGAAAGAAGAGATGGAGAGCCTGCGCGCGTCGTTAGAGACGTCCAAGGCTGCGTCCGGCCGAGCCGCCGGGGAGGCGATGGTCGTCGCGAAGAGGATGGTCGAAGACAAAGAGAACGAGCTCAAGTCCGCGCTCCAGGACGCCAACGACGCGAGGGACGCCGCGGAAGCCGCGGAGGCGGTGGCGGAGGAGGCGCTCGCGGAGGAGCGCGCCGCGCGCGACGACGCGCTCGAGGAACTTCGCGACCTGAGAGAGAAGCTCGCGGCCGCGCCGGACCCGGACCCGGACCCGGTCGATCGCGACGCCGTCGACATGGAAGCGCTCAGACGCGAGGAGGACCTGCGCGCGGAGGTGAACGACCTCGTCGTCGAGCTGGACGAGGCGAGGGAGGAGGCGGCGGTCGCCGCCGGCGCGGCTGATGCGAAGATCACGCGTCTGGAGGAGCGGCTCGCGAAGACGGAGCTCAAGCTCGGCGGCGCGTCCAACGCCGCGCGCGAGCGCGAGGCCGAGGCGACGAGGCGGCTCGAGCGCGCGACGGAAGAGATCGCGGAGCTCCGGAGGAAGCTCGTCGAGGTGACGTCCGAGGCGGCGTCGAGTTCGAACGATCTCGACGCGATGCGCAAACGTCTGGAACGCCAACTCGAAGACGCGACCGCCGCCGCGGAACCGCTGCGCAGAGAGCTCGAGGACGCGAACGCGAAGATTGCGAATATGGGCGCGTCGAACGGGCAGCTGCTCCTTCGCGTCGTCGCGCTCGAGTCTTCGCTATCGGAAGCCGAATCGGAGACTTCAAACTTGAAAAACGCCGCGGCGGCGGCGAGACACGAAAAGGAAGTCGAAGAGGTGGAGGACTTGCGCATCGAGCTCGCGAGGACGAAGAAGCGCGCGGAGCTGCTCGAGGAGAATCTTCTGGACGTCTCCAAACGCGCCGGGAACGCGGAGGTCACGAGCAGGGACTACATCAAGAATAAAGCCGAGGCGGAGAACGCGGCGCTCCACGCGACCGCGATGATCAAAGCCACGGCGGCGGAGCGAGACGAGGCGGCGAGGGAGCGAGACGAAGCCACCGCCGCAGCGGTGGACGCGTGGCGGGAACGCGACGCGGTGATTAAAGACTGCGAAGCGAGGGTCAAAGCCGCGGAGAGTAAGATCAACGCGAAGGACAGAGACCACGCGGAGGCGCTGCGACACGCGCGGACGGAACTTCAGGACGCGAAGTCGATGGCGAAGGAACTCGAGGACGAGTGCGAAAAGTTGCGCGCGCGCGTCGAGGAAACCTTCACCGCGTTGCGGGGCGCGCACGCCGTCGCGGAGCAGACGAAAAAAGCCGCGCAGGAGGCGGTGATCGAGGCGAGGAAAGAAGCCATCGCGGTCGCGATGGCGGACGCCACCGCGGACAGGAACGCGGTCGCGAAGCAGCGCGACGACGCGAGCGAACGCGCGGACGCGCTCGCGAAGACGCTCGCGGTGGAGACGAGACTCCGCGAGCGTCTCGCCGACGAGCTCGCCGACGCCAAGGCGCGACTCGCCGGGGCCGGGGCCGGGGCCGGGGCCGGGGCCGGGGCCGACTCGCGCGACGCGAGCGCGCCGAGCACGCCTCGGGATAAAGTCAACAGCTTCGGCGGCGGCGGCGGCGGCGTCGGCGCGTTCTTCGGGTTCGGCGTCCGATCCGCGGCGCCTTCGTCCGCGGCGGCGTCGTCGCCGGCGTCGCTCCCGAGCCCGCCGCGCGACCGCGGATTCCGAAAGTCCGCGGCGACTCGAAAGCTGGACATGGTCTCGTCCGTCCCGGCGAAGGAACCCCCCGCGACGGAGCGCGCCGCGGCGGGTGCGGGGCCCGCGAAGAAGCCGCCGTACGTCGCGTGGTCCGCGCCGCCGGGACGACGCGACGCGTTGGACGACGAGATGGACTCCGCGCGGGCGATGCTCGAGATGATCGCGAAGAGGCGACAAAAAGGATGACGGACGAGAACAAAACGTTCCGCTATCATTGAAACCAAGCTACGTG
>Ga0181554_1000268_pt1 | contig 51509 bp, 30 predicted proteins | sample 011ome_16_FD_145602 | JGI IMG/M metagenome (GOLD analysis project Ga0181554, IMG submission 145602) | Coastal salt marsh microbial communities from the Groves Creek Marsh, Skidaway Island, Georgia - 011503CT metaG (spades assembly) | ecosystem: Environmental > Aquatic > Marine > Intertidal zone... | reverse complement strand
ACGAGTGAAGAGAGAAGTAGATCGAGTGTTGTGACGATTTTATTCGCCGCGGACGATAGAAACGACCGGTGCGAACTGTTGAAGCGAAGAGTTTTAGCATCAGAAGAAGAAGAGGAGAGGAAAAACGAAGAGCGGCGGCGAGAGCGCGAGAAGACAAAGAAGACAAAGAATACGATTCAGACGACGATTCAGACGACGACGGGAGAAACGATGATGCTCTCGTTCGAGTACGCGACGTTGCCGAGAAGAGAAGATGAAAACAAACCACCGATCGGTGGACCTCGAACGCGCGCGTTATCGGTACGGGTGAGTCAATGGATCAGGGAGAGGAGAGAACGCAGAAGAAGAGGAGGAGGAGAAGGAGAAGAGGAGAAGGAGGAAGAAGTGTACGCGTTCGTCGAGGACGATTCGGAAGCGTTGATGTATTTCGCTGCGATTGGGAAAGAAACGCGAGGCGGCGCGACGGAGAGTTTATTCGACGACGTGTCGTTTGCAACGATTACTGGAGTCGGATTTGGTGGAAATAATCATAGTGCTGATGCTGCTGCTGATGATGACGATGTTAATGGTGATGACGATGTTGAGGAGGAGGACGATAATAGTAGCGAGAGTAGTACGAGGAGCGAAAAAATGCTGGACGATATGGAGGCGCAGTGGATGCGAATGGAATCGAGGAAACGCGCGGAGACGATTGAGGTAACGTCGTTCGAGAGAAGATTGCGAGAAATCAGAGAGAAGAGAAGGAACAGCGCGACGGAGATTAGAATGGCGAGAGAAATGGGGAGCTCGTTCGCGGACGAATCGCTCGTAGGTGTGGTGATGACGCACAAAAATCGACCGGAGTATTGCGAGAAAGCCGTGGAGGCTTTGTTGCAACAAACGCATCGCAAGGTTGAAATCGTTATAGTAGACGACGGTTCGGAGGAAGCGCACGTGAAACGATTGGAACAGTTCGTGCATTCCAGGAAGAAGGACGATACTCTTAAAAGCGTGAAAATTGTGAAAATAGCGAAACCGGGGAAATATCTCGGCGAGGCGAGGAATTTCGGATGTTCAAAACTCTCCGAAAAAACCGAGTACGTTTTATTCTCCGACGACGATAACTTAGCCGAAACGAACGAAATTGAAACGATGCTCCGAGTGTTAGTGCACACGAAAGCTGACGTTGTCACGGCGTCGAACGAATTTTTCGTAACCGCAGCGAACGGGACGAACGTTGTCGTCGGCTCGTATCATCCTCTCGGGAACGCGTTGTTTCCCGGTATTTTTGAAAATGTATTCGGAGACGCGAATGCCTTGTGGAGAAAGTCCGCGTTTACAAGTCTCGAAGGTTTCGCGAAAGATACCTCGTATTCTTTGCAAGATTGGGAGATTCTCGCCAAAGCATCGAGCTCGGGTTTGAAGCTCGTCACCGTCCCGGCGCCCGCGTTGTATAAGTATCGAACGCACGCGAAGAGTATGTCAAAGCAAAAGGAGGCTGATGCTTCCTCTTCCGACCCGTACGAAGATATTCAATTTACCGGTCCTTTGAGAGGATTTGCACCGCTCGGCGAAGAACTCGTTCAGCTCGCCACGTTTTCAAAAACAATGCGCAAAGAATACGAAGCGATGGAGAAAACAGTGCGAACTTTGCGGAAAGAGGATGGAGGCGGAGGGGCGGATGCCGCGTTAGGCAAAGTCGCTTTGAAAGTGCTCTGCAAAACTTTAACTTACGGTAGTACTACTGAGACAGAATACGTCGCAGACGGCACCTTTGATGCCGCCCCTTTGTCTTCACAAGATAACTGGCACGTGCACGGTGAAGGAGGTTTCAAACCTGTAGATGGCGCGATACTCGTCCCAGGTAACGAAGAGATGTTAACGGAGGACGCCGCCGGGTCAACTCTCGTAAGCGGCGCGTGGCAAAGAATAGAAGTCAATCAGCTCGAAGCCGAACCTCTCGTTCTCTCTGGGTGGGCAAAAGTTATCATCGACGCATCAAAAGACGACGACGTTGAACTCCTCGATACGTTCGAGAAGTCGGCTGACTTTTCCTTACACGCGGATGTTGAATTTTCCGACGGCACGAAGAAGTACGGCGTATCGGCAAATTTCCCGGAAAGTAGCGAGTGGTCGCGAAGTATTGCCGTTATTGACGAAGAGAAGCGAATCGCTTCGATAACACTCGTGTGTATGCGAAGATGGCGTCCACGTGCGGCTCTTTTCGATGATATTTCGCTGCAACCGTTGAATAGTAGAGCCGTTGCGTGCGACTTAGCCGGCGTCGCTGAAGAAGACGATACAACTTCGGAAAAGCAAACGAGACGAACGCGAAGACGAATTAGTAAAGTAGAATTATAGCGCATGTACTATATATATTTTGTATTGATTAGCTATTTGGCTTTTAACGTCCCGTCTTCGTTACACTCCTCATTCGTTGTCGGATCGACGAAAATTGTCCGCATCAACTCCTCTCCTGTTTCGTCGTCCATCTCCTCGATCACTTTCTTCTGCATTCTTGCTTTCCTCGCTTTGACGATATCTTTCTGCGCTTTCTTACTCAACGGTTTCTCTTTCTTCGAGCTCGACTTTGGCGTCGGTGCCGCTTTGGACGGCGTACTTCTCGTCGACCGGCGTCGCGGCGTCTCTTCTTCCTCGGGCTCTTTATCGATAATCTCAGGACTTGGCGGTTCGCTATCTTCATCACTTTTCTTCATTTTTTTCACCGGCGTTGTCGCCGGCTCTTCCTCTTCTTCTTCTTCTTCTTCCTCGTCGTCGACAAACGCGCGTTTCCCGCCGGACAATCGCCGGTTCCCCCTTCCACCGCCTCCTAAATCATCCGAATCTGAATCCCCTTCTTCGTGTTCAATCATCGCATCCGCGTTCGTCGCCGCCGGCGCTTTCTTCTTCGGCGTCGGCGTTTTAGCCTTCTTCTTTTCCGGAGTTTTCTTCTTTGGCGTCGTTTTCTTCTTCGCCACCGCCGGTTCCTTCGGTTTCGCGACCGTTTTCTTCCCGGTGCCGCCAAACATGCTCGCGATGTTGCCGCTCTTAGGCCCGGTGGCGCTCGGTTTCTTCGCCGTCGCCGCGCTCGCCGCCGGCTTCTTCTGTTCCGCCGCACTTTTTGTCGTCGTCGCGCCAGAGGAAGAAAACTTCTTCCCTCTCGGTAACCTCTTCGCCACGTCTGATTTTGCAAACGCGCCGTGTTTCAACATCCAAGATACATCCTCTTCTGAGTCCAATTGCATTTTCGTCTCCTTCTCTTCCTCTCGAACTAACTGTTCCAACACGTTTTCCTCTTCTCTTTTCCTCACTAAAGCGTACACCGCCACATCTTCTTCTCCTTCAAACTCGTTTCCTTCTTCTTCTTCTTCCAAACGTTTCAACTCTACCCTTCTCTCACGCGAAACGCACACGACGCACGTCCACTTCTCCCTCTCCTCTCGTGGCATCGCGTTTAAAATCGTCCACAGCAATCGTTTCCCCGCGCGTGCCGTGAGCGCGAATTTTCGACTCAAAGTTCTGTACGTCACGACATCAAAAGTAGCACCACTGCTGCTAAAAAACGTCTCGAACGCGCTCGCCACCAAGTCTGCCGCCGTCGTCATCACCTCAAAGTCTCCTTCGTGTACCCCGCTCGTACTCTCTCGCAACAGAAAGAAGAAGAGCAACAACAAAACGAGAAGTGCTTGTAAATTTTTAAAAAATGTGACGTAAAAAAAAGAGAGAGAGTTGTGTCTGTGTTGCGAGAGAAAAGAGTTCGAGATTTTTTCGTGTTTGATGAGGGGCAGACGTGGCAGAGAGCAAAAAGAAGAGAAAAAAAGCAGCTTTTTGAGTGAGAGCAAAAAAGAAGCAAAAAAAAACAAAAAGCAATTAAAAAGAAGAGTGAAAAAAGAAAAGAGAGAGACACAAAAAGAATTTTTTTTCAAAGACACAAACAAATTCTCTTCTTTTTTTGCACTTTCTCTCTCTAGAAAAAATTCATCGTTGAAGAAAAGACTAAGAACGCACCAAGAAGACTTTACGAAGACTCTTTGAGAAGAGAGAGCGCAGAAGAGAGAGAGAGATGATGTCTTCTTCCGAAGACGAAAACAGCGCGACGGCGGATCGAGTGGAAAAGAAATCCATCGATGAAGCGATCGCCTCGTTCGCCATGCTGGTACGAATTGAATGTGTATTTATTTTATGCGTGTTCGTCGTGTGCTTTTATGTGCGAGCGAGAGGAGAGGAGGATTAGGCAACCGTTTTTTTGCTTCTTCTTCGTTTACTTCTTCTTCTTCTTCGCATAAACGCTCTCGTTACAAAGTTTTCTGACCTCTTTCTTTGCTCTCAAATCTCTGTGTTATGTGTTCTGTGTTATATATATTATGGTAAAAAAATACAGGCGGCGACGTTTATGTTCAGCGCGTGCATCATCGTCTCGTTCCTGATTCAGAGATTCAACTGGACGTATTTACAACCGTCGGGAGCGTCCTTATGCATCGGGATGATCTCTGGAGCGATAATCAATTCCACCATGCACGATAAAGTCGATCGACTGTTCATGTTCTCACCGAACGCGTTCTTTTACGGGTTTTTACCCATCATTATTTACTCCGCGGGATTGAACTTGCAAAGGAAAAATTTCTTTCAAGATTTTTGGACGATATCTTTATTCGCGTTTGTAGGGACGGTGATTAGCGCGTTCGTGTTCGGGTTAGGGACGTGGTTTTTGACTTTAATAGGGATTATATCGAAGAAGCATTTGGGGTCGAACAGGTTTTTAGAGTGTTTGATGTACGGGACGTTGATATCGGCGACGGATCCGGTGGCGACGTTGAGCGTATTCGCGGACGTGAAGGCGCCTCCGCTGTTGTATAATTTGGTGTTTGGCGAGTCGGTGTTGAACGATGCCGTGGCGGTGGTGTTGTTTAGGACGCTGGAGAAGTTTTACTCCGTAGATTTCACCATTAAAACGTTCTTCACGGTGATATTTCAGTTCATAGGCGTGAGCATTGGGTCGATGACGATTGGGATTTTGTGCGCCTTGGTGTGCGCGTTTACGACGAAGCGGTTGGGTTTGAACGACCCGGGGGTACACGTCGCCGCGTCGTATAACGGAACCGCGTATACGTTTGCTTTGTTATTATTAGATGGATATTTCTCCTACGTCATCGCGGAAAATGTCGGGTGTTCTGGGATTATGAGCATCTTTTTCACCGGGATTGGCAACGCGCATTACTCGTACCACAACGTCGGCGCGGAGGCGAAAGTGGCGGTTTTTAAATCGTTCGAAGCGATTGCATTTTTATCGGAAACGTTCGTTTTCGCGTATTTAGGTTTACAAGTCGCCACTGCTCCTCACGTTTTTGACGTTGGTATGATTTTATTCGGGTTTCCGTTGGCGTTAGCCTCGCGCTTCGCGAACATTTTCCCGTTGTCCAAAGTCGCCAACGAGGTGCGCACGGAGAAGATTCCGGAGAATATTCAAAAAATGCACGCGGCGTGTGGTTTACGCGGTGCGGTAGCGTATGCTTTAGCGTTGGCGATGCCTTCGACGAACCCATCGGCGAACGTGAGAGGATCGCCGGCGATAGAAACTGCGACGTTAGTGATTTGCGTGATTTCCACGTTGGGCCTCGGCGGCGCGTGTTTACCTTTGATGCAAAAATGGAAGTTGCACGACCCGGACGACGTGAGTCATTCGAACGCATTCGATCGAGGGGATTACGACGACGACGACAACGACGGGGAAATTGCGAACGACCCAGTCATGAGAGCGGAAATGCGTGCGATTCAAGACGCTGAAAGAGCGGCGATGGGAGGCGGGTTCAACCACTGGTCGCGGAATTTTACAAAAGTGAAATATTTCTTCTTCGATACCTGGGATAAAGTGGAATACGGCTTTATGCGACCGACGTTTGGTGGGCGACCAATTGGTGGCAGTGGCGGTGCAGGCGGCGGTGGTGTAGGTAGTGGTGGTGGTGGAGTAGGAGTAGGACGGGCGGCGTTTTCGAGATTACAAAACGAGGACGAAGACGAGGACGCGAACGCGACGAACAACACCGGTAGCGACAACGTCGAATTAGGAAACCCCGTAGCCTTCGCCGCCAACGCCGCTGCAAACAAGTGACAATATCAACAACATCAACAACAACTGTACTACCATGATTATATAGAGCTTAAATATATATTGTATTAAATAATGACCAACTACAAAAGACACGTAAACACTTTCCTTTTCTCTCTCCTCCTCCTTTTATTATTCTTTAGCATTCCCCGGACGCTCTCACGGTAACTTTTTTGCTCGTCTTTCCGCTTTGCGAACCGACGGCTTCAATCGCCGCCACGACGTCCATGCCTTCGACAACTTTACCGAAAACGACGTGCTTACCGTCCAACCATTGCGTCTCTCCCGTGCACAAGAAAAATTGAGAACCGTTCGTGTTCGGCCCGGCGTTGGCCATGGACAACGTCCCCGCGCCTTCGTGCTTCAACACAAAGTTTTCGTCCTCGAACTTGTTCCCGAAGATGGATTTACCCCCGGTCCCGTTTTGGTTGGTAAAATCACCGCCTTGGCACATAAACCCCGGAATAACTCTGTGGAACGGAGATCCTTCGTATCCAAAACCAGCTTCGCCGGTGCACAACGCTCGAAAGTTCTCGCACGTCTTCGGCGCGACGTCCCCTCTCAACTCCATCACGATTCTCCCGCTCGGCTCACCGTCTAAATCAATCTCAAAAAAACACTTGAACTTATCGTTGTGTTTCACTTCCGTTCGTTGTAAATCCATCAACTCCACTTCAAACTTCAACGTCTGCCCGGCTAACGGATGGTTCGCGTCCAACGCGATTTCCTCCTCCGTGATTTCCGTAATCGTCGCCGGCATCCCTTGACCAACCATTAACTTCGCGCCAATCACGCACTCCTCTGCCCCGATCGCGTCCACGACGTCTTTTTTCGGGACTCTCAGAACGTTTTCCGGCGAGACGTCCCCGTACGCCATTGAAGGTGGTAACACCAGCGTCTTCATTTCCCCGATTTTCATCCCTAAAACGCCGTCGTCGAACCCTTTTATCATCTGCCCTTGGCCGACGGTAAACGGCAACGGCACGCCTCTCTCTCTCGAAGAGTCGAACTCAGTTCCGTCGGATTCTAAAGTGCCGACGTAATGGATTTCAACCCGGTCGCCTTTCGCGACTTCTTTTTCTCCATTTGATGCCGCCGCCGCTGAGAAAGACTTCGCGCGATGACGATTGTGACGACGAGGATGGATTTTGGCGGCAACGCGCTGAGAGAAAGAAGAAGAGGAACACGACGATTGATGACGCAAAAACGACCTCACCCCGTGCGTCGAGCAGCGAGAGAGTACGTGCGAGGACGTGCGAACGGCAGCCGCAGAGAACAACATGAGTATTCGTAGCAGAGTATTCTTTCTTCTTATGTGTATGAGATGCGTTGTTTTTGTGACGAAGCGAATTGAATTCTCTTTTCCCCGATGGGTCTTCATAAGGACGACGTCAATCCGATGAAGACGATGATGGTAAACGATGGATGGGTTTTACGACGAGAATACACTCTTACAAATCCTCTCTTTTCTCTAAACTATGAATTATTTGATGTACCGGTTCAAAAACCTCTTGTGGAAATCGCTTCGTATGGTATCGTTGACGAATCTCTTCTCCCGTTTCGGCTCGTCCCGCGCTTGGTTTCGAAAGACGGTGTCGTCGTCCCATCGTCGCTTTAAAGTGGCTGATGATTTCTTTTTGCCTGCGCCGCCGTCGTTCGCGTCCGCCATTTCATCTCTTAACAAAGGGTTGCCCATTTTTAACGCGTCTCTTTGCTCCATCTCTTCGAGATGTTCTCGCTCGCGTTCTTTTCGTTCGTTTTCCAAAGCGCGTTGCGCTTTGATGCGTTCGAGTTCTTCCATCAGCGCCGCCGCGTCGTCGTCGGAATCTGACTCGTCGTCGTCGGAATCTGACTCGTTTCCCTCGTCGTCTGAATTCTTCTTTTCACCGTCGTCGTCTGAGTTATCTCCTTCGTTCTCAGAATCGTCGTCGTCCGCGTCGTCCGGGTTGGCTTGAAACGCGCTTCGCGTCGTTCCCGCCTCTATTCTTAATCTGTTCTTGTTCCCTCGCTGATCTTCTCCTTCTTCTTCCTCCTCCTTTTCGCTCCCCATAATCTGCCGTTCCATCTTCTTCTTCCGAAAGTGCGCTCTCTCTTTCTCCAATAACTTCATTCGCATCGTCGTCATCTTTTCATCTTCGTTAGTGTTGTTGTTGTTCGTTCGTAAACTTTCCATCTCTTCTTCCTCTTTCGTTTTCCACCTCGTCTTCATGGTCAACATTCCCGGGGCGTCTAATTTCGACCGCATTTTCGACGGTGCAAAAACTCTCGCGCCGCCTTGTTCTTCGTGCCCTCGAGCGGTGTACCAGGTCGCGCGGTGTGCCGTCGTCATTTTATTATTATTCTGCTGTTATAAAGTCGTCGCTCTTCTCGTTCTTGTTGTTGTTGTTGTTGTCTTTGTGTGTGTGTTGTTGATAAAATAATTGCGTCGCTCGTTCTCTTCTTTTTTGTGTGAAAAGTGCTTGTGTTTTTTTAAATGCACAGATGAAGGAATTTTTGACTTTTGGTTGTTTTTTTGTTCGCTTTTCCGATGTTTTTTTTTCGAGTTGTACATTAATATTATACATATCTCTGACATGTGAACGTCTCTTCTTCAATTTTGGCTCGGACACGGAAACGCTTTTTGTTGTTTCACATCGAGAGCTGCTTTTACCGAATTTTCTTCGCGCCAAAAGTAATCGGAGCGAGTCGTGTTACTGCTCTCGATGATGATGATGTCCTTACGACGCGATGATGTGAATGTTTGAGATCTTGAGAAAACTTTTTTTTTTCTCCTACAAATGATGATTGCATCACACATGCGATAAAAAAATATGCGAGATAAAAACGAGACGATGGAAGTGTTGTTTCTGCTGCTGAAATTTTCCGCGCGATTACTGATTGGCGCGTGGTTGTTGCGAAAGTACGTCGAGGAAAAAGTGTTTGGCGACGAGGAGAGGACGTCGGATGATGGGATGATGTCGCTTTGGTTGTTTTTGACGAGCGCAGTGGAGGCTTTGGTGAGAGCGATTGAGAGTTGGAAAGAAGAGAAGTTGAAAAAAAGGAGATGGTGCGAAACGTTCGTCTCTTTGGCGATGGTGAAGAAAAATGATACAGACGACGATGAATACCTTACGATTAAGAAAATGGTAGATATCGCGAGAGCGAAGATCATAAAGAAGGAAAGCGTCGGTGAAGTACTTCTCAGCGCGAGTTTTATGGTCGCGTGCGCGGCGATTTTGGCGCTTTCCGCGAGCAAAGGCGAAGCGTGGCAGGGGGTGTACGTTACCGCAATTTTAATGTTAGAGATATTCGAGAGACGCTTCTTTATCGCGCGATTTGTCATGAAACACAGAAGAAGAAGATCTTGGCTGCAATACGTCTGCGACGATAACGAACAACAAACGATTCCTAAAATTGCCGTGGGCGCTTTCGCAAACTCGCCGGGCGATGAAATATACATCGTCGGTAAATATCGCGACCAACTCTTCGATCGGATCGTCGACGGCACTCATCAGATTATTCACAATAAAAAATACAGCAGTGGCAGTAGCAACATCAACGACTACTTCGATCGCTATTTTCCTCCAACCTTTACGGATCATCATATCAAGGAAGGGATGGTATATATCACCGAGGGGAAAACGTGTCCTCGTTTCTTGTGTTTCTCAAAGGAAGAGGTTTTAAACAACATCCTCGCGTTTACCAAAGAAGAAGAAGAAGAAGACGTCGATGATGCTTCAAATGAAATCAACTTGAGAGCAAAGATAGCAAACGGATTGTTGACGTCTTTGATGATGACACCCGGCGGAACTGCGATGACGCGGAGTGAAATTTTGCCTTCGACGCCGACGGAGAGAAATAATAAAAGGACAAAGAAGGAAAAAGACCTCGACGTATATAACGTTGGCGTATTGTTCAACACCACGCCGCGAAAACGTAACAAAACGACGCTTTTGCATAATATCGATAGCATTGGCGTAGGGAGAGCGTTAGTGTCCGGAAGACACTTTGTCTTTCTTAGAAATCCACCGGCGTCGATCGTTTCAGACCCGAAAATAGCACACTTTTTCGCCTCGAAAACGTGCGTTTTTACCACAAACGATCTCGTTTTGTTGAAGAAAAATACGCGCGTCGTCTTTGCAAATACGCAACGCGGTACCGGTGTTTCGTACATTGGCACGTTTGCTTCTTTACTCACGGAAAAAAACTTCGGTAGCGAGCTCGCGAAAACCTTTTTTTCTCGAGAACGGGCGGAAAGAGAAGAAAGAGATGATGAGATGTATGCCGAACCTGTCGCGAAGATTGAAACCGCGTGCTATCGTCTGCTACGCTGTTGTCGCAAAGGTATCCTGCCTAGCATGGAAAGAATCTTGGATAGTAATAATCGAGCAACATTCCTGGCGTTCTCTGCGATGATCCTCTCGCTGATTTTGATCGCGGCTATAAACGCACAAAGCATATTCATCGACTCGACGGCTTTTATCGTCTCCGTGTTCGCTCCAATTTTTCTGTGCGTCCTAGTAGACTTAGCGTACACTAAAACGTGGATATGGAGCATCTTCACCGAACGAAAAATGTTTTATAAAACAGTCGCTTTCGGTAAAAAAATACACGATGGAATCGAAGAGATTATTTACTCTGGATTTTCTTTTCGCTTCAAAGCAATCCTCGACGACGCGGCGAAGGAGTACTGTGCAGAGAACACCGCAATTCTCCACGAAATCGTGGTAAAAACTGTCGTGATTCTTTCATTCTTTGTTTTGATGATTGCATCTAACGTCGCTTTCTTTGAAACTGAAGATTTTGCAATCGAAGACGACCGCATTCGAACGAATCGAGCGGCGTCGACTTTCTTCGCGCTGGTCGTCGCGCGAGACTCCATGTGCTCTTTTCTCGAAAATCTCTCGAAAAACTCCGTTTCGATGCACCAGGTTGCCAGGATGAGAAGCGCATATGAGGCGAGAAAGAACGAAACGAGACTTCCAAAGAATTTGCGCAGAACGCGCTCGATGATTTAAATAGTTTATGCGTGTATGTGTCTCTCTCATCTTCTTTCAGATTAATTAAAACATTGATTTTGAAGTGATTATTATTACTAGTACGTCGTTGCATCTCTTTCTTTAGCTCGCCTCCTCTGGCATTCCCGTCAACGACGTGAACTCTAACGGGGTAAACTTTATACCGTCGCCTTTGTAGAATTTGTTTTGGTATTCCACCCAGTGCAAACGTAAGGCGTGCAAAAACGCGCTCAAACTCTCCATACCTAACAAGACGCCTAACGTCGCGCCTAACCACACGCCAAATCCAATGACGATGGCAACTATGGATCCACTCTCAACTGCTGCCATGAGACATCGATCCCAAAAAACCGCAGAGAGTTGCGCGTGCGCTAAGGAAAGCGCCCAAAGACGCAAATAACTCGCCGTGTTGGAAATTGCGCCTAGGACGAATTCAATCGTGTGGATCATTTGGTGGACTAAAACGTCTCCAAAATCAAACTCTCCATCGCCATGACCGTGGTCGTCGCCGCTACTGTTGTTATTATTACTGCTGTTTCCGCCGAGGGATCTTAACTCTTCCGAGCTGTTCAATTGTTGCATGCCGTCGCCGTCGTTTTCGTCCAAACGAACGTACGTGCCGCCTCGGCTTTTTTGTTCGTGTCGTCTTTTTAAAATGATTGGTTTCGGGAACAGCATGACCGGCACCGCGACGAAACAACCAAACAAAATCAACAACTGCAATCCGCCTTGGCCTGGGAACATTTTGTTCTCAGGGCACCCGGCGCTTCCTCCTGGTCCTTCGCCCATGCAATCGACGTTGCCGGGCGCTAAGAACATGTAAATCATTACGTGGTACAAATCCGCGGTACACCCGGGGGTAATCCATTTCAAAACGATCAGGAACGAAAGGTATCCAAATAATCCGCCCAAGAAGACAACTTGAGGGATAAATTCGCAATACACGGACAGCCAATCACCGTCTTTCAATTGATTCAAAAGCGACATGAAAATCCCAACCATCATTTGCGTCACGCCTAACAAGATGGACATTTTCATCTTCAGAGAATTCAAAAACGGAAGTTCTGACCGAGTTCCGTGCCAAACCGGGTCGACACCAAACGGATACGCGGAATCATCTCGCGAGACTAAACCAGTGGTGTATTGTGAATCGCACGTGGTATCTTTCGTCGGATCGATCGGGTCGCATACGTACTTCGAAGCGCCGAATATTTTCATCGGCACAGAAAAGCACTCGTTATACAGAACGCCCGTATACACGGAAAACGCCGCCATTACCAAAATACAATACCGCGCGTGAAATACCATCGAGAAGATTTCGCCCATTGGTTTTTCCGAGATTTGTCTTTCCTTAAGGACCATGTAGATTGCAAACGCGAGCATTATAATACCGTGGCCGAAATCGCCAAACATAACCGCGAACAGAAATGGAAACGTTACGATCGTCATAACCGTCGGGTTCACTTCGCGATATCTCGCAACCCCGTACGCTTCGACGATTTGTTGAAACACGTTCGTCCACTTTGTGGTGCGGTAGTACGTCGGTGGCGTTTGACCTTTGTGCGAGATGGACGCGAAAATCGTTCCGACGGATGCCGACGAGTTTCGATTGGCTATTACCACTGCCTCCGAGACTCTGCTCTTCGCAGAAGTTGGACACCACCCTTCGGCGACTAAACATTTCCTCGTCACGTCGATCGAAAACATGTTCATCGCGTGATACGTCGCCTTCTCTCTTCTCACCAGGGTAAACCAGAACCACAAATCTTTCGCGACTTTACTCAACGTTCGATCTCTGTGTCGTATGCTCGCCTCTAACGTCGACCGTAACTCGACCAATCTCCCCGAACACTCCGCGTTCATTTGCCTCTGTCTCGTGAAGTCTTCCGGAAACGGGTACCTGTTCGCGTTGAACCCTTCGCAAATTTTCACAATCTTATTCCTCGCCCTCTCGCCGGCGAAAAAAACCACGTACACCGTCTTAAACGTCTTCTCCCCCGTCGTCGGCTCTTCCACGTGCCCGTCGATGTTCGCCAACTTCAAAAACACGTTTCCTCTCGTCGCGCGAAACAAAACGCGCTCGAACGCGTGCACTTTCTCCGTGTTGATCGTTCCGGTAATAAATCCCAACCTCGCGCTCGCCGCGACGCCGCCCATGGAAGCGTCGTTCCTCTCAACGTCGTGATCCGGATGATTTTGATCGATAAACGACCCAGTTCGTCGAGTCATTCGCGACGGCGACCCCCCGTTTCCTAATCCTTCGTCATCGATTTCGCTTCGAAACGAACTCGACAACAAACTCTCCTCGTCCTGTCGCGCGTTTTCCCTTCGCATCATCCTCAACGAATCTTCCTCGTCCTGGTGCCTATTCGCGTCCGACCGCGCTTCCTCGAAAAACCCGCCCGCTTTCTCTAAAACCAACTGCAATTCCACCAGCTCTCCGTGCGATCGTCTCAGCTTTTCCGTGTTGGCGGATAACTGAGAGACTTCTTCCGATAACACGTCCAGCGTGTGTTCGAGCTCGTCGATCGAAATGACTCTGTTGTTGTTGTTGTTCTCTCGTCCGTACCCGTCTGTCTCCTCCTCGTTACTGTTAAACCTCCCACCGTAACCACCACCACTACCATCACCAATCTCTTTCCGTATCATAATCCCCGCTTTATTCATGTGCTCGGTAAAAAACCTTAACTTCCTCAGCATCTCGTCGCACCGTTTCACCTGATTCGCGTACGTTTTCTGAAACGCCGATTTATCTTTATTCAAATCTCGAAACGCGACTAAACCAACCGAACCTAAAGTTTGCACCGTGTCGTGCGCGGCTTCCGCGGGGATGATCAGTTGGACCAGTTCCATCTCCTCCGAGCGGAACAGGTCCATTTCGATCGCCATCTTCTGGTTGTGCGTCTTCTTCTTTCGAAAGAAGAAAGGAGTAAGAATGTGTTTGTGTCGTCGTTTTGTCTGTCTTTTTGTTCTTTTCCACGAGCTCTCGAGAGAGAAAAAAATAATTTTTTTTTAAAATCTAGGGTTTCATCAAGAATTAGGGTTTAGAAAAAAGAGAGAAAGGGACGAAAAAACGTTTTCGTCACTCTTTTGGTGGATCTTTGACGACGAAGAGAAGAACATAAGAAGACAAAGAAGAAGAAGAATAAAGAGAGAGAGGAAAAGAGTTACTGCTTTTGTTGTCGCGCTCTCATCGCGCGAGGTGTTTTTGAGCGTGAGAGAAGAAAGAGAGAGAGTTTGAGAGAGATTTTTCTCTAACTAATAAGCGATCTCATCCAATAACGGCAAAGAAGAGTAGACAAATAGAAGACAAAGATGGAGACGTACGACGCGGTCGGGGAGAACAATTTCAACCCGTCGAGTTATCACGGGAACCACACGAAACAACACGCGACGTGGTCGCCGTACGATAACAACGGAGGCACGGTTATGGCTGTTGCCGGGGAGGATTACGTGATTTGCGCAGCCGATACGAGGATGAGCACGGGGTATTCGATCATGACGAGGCAGTATACGAAAGTGGACGAAATGTCCCCGAAAACGTTGATGGCGTCGGCTGGGTTTATGGCAGACGCGGCGACGTTGAAGAAGTTGTTGAAAGGGAGGTGCGATCAGTATCAGTTTGCGAATAACAAACCCATCGGGTGCGTGGCGTTTGCGCAGATGCTTTCGAATACGCTGTACATGCGAAGGTTTTTTCCGTATTACGCGTTCAACATCGTGGCTGGTTTAGATGCGGAAGGTAAAGGGGCGGTGTTTACGTACGATGCGGTCGGGAGTTACGAGAGGACGAATTATTCCTGTCAAGGGAGTGGGCAGCAGTTGATTATGCCGGTGTTGGATAATCAGTTGAAAACGGTCAGTCCGTTGGTGTTGCCGGCGGTGAGTAGCGCGACGCCGTTGAGCGAAGAAGAGGCGATTGATTTGATTAAAGATTGTTTTGCCACGGCTGGAGAGAGAGACATTTATACCGGAGACGCGGTGGAGTTGTTTGTGATGAATAAAGATGGGATTAGAAAGGAGACGATGCCGTTGAAGACGGATTAAACAAATAGTTATGATATAGTAGTTATGGTTTTGTTTTCTAAGTATAAGTAAATTTTCCTCTTTGGAACTAATTCTCTCTCTTTCTATGATATACTCTCGATATATATACCTTTGTGTATTTCACCGAACTACCATTTTTGGTCACCGAACTTTATGTATTTTTTATGTACCAACTTGGTCCAACTTGGGTTTAGAAGATGGTCGCGGTCAACAAAAAGACAGCCATGCCGACCATGGCGGCTCTGCCGTTAACCATTTCGGCAGTTGGCGTGAACTTCTCGTCCAACTTGGCCCCCTTGTACACGCCCATGACGCCGTCCTTCAACGCGGACGGGAAGTACCCTTGCGGTTCGACGACCGGGACGATGGAGGCACCGGCAATGCCGGCAACCGTCAACGCGACCAAGATCGGGTGCGTGGAGATGCCCGTCAACACGTCCGCGTTGAAAGTGTTCAACAGCGCCAACACGAAGCCAATTTGCGCGCATCGACCGTTGATCAATTCCGCGGTCGGCGTCCACCCGGACTGTCTGAACAAAGTTTCGCCGTACTTTTCGACGAACAAAGCTTCGCCCAAGGACGTTTCCGTGGAGCCCAAAATTTCAAACGCTTTCGTCAACTCCGGGATGTCCATATCTTTGACAAAGCCTGGGATCGGGGATCCTCCGTCCGCCATGTCCATGATGTCTTCGAGCTCGCCCAAACCGAGTTCGCCGCCGGACATCTCTTGGTTCATTTGTTCCGCTCTCGTCTGTTTTGGTTTAATAATAATAATAATAATAATAATAGTCACAACATGCGTTCAAAAGAGAGAGAGAAAGAAAATGCTGTCAGTAAAAGCCGAGAGAGAGCTAAAGAGAGAGAGCTAAAGAGACTTCCCGCGCGAGACAGAGAGAAACCATCTCGCGTGCACAGTATTTCTCTCTAATCAAAACGAGAATGAAATGATGACGTCTCGGGAATCTGTCGTGCCGTCACACGGGAAACAAAAATGCAAAAAGAATTATAAAACGCACAACAAAAGTCGCCGACCTCTTCGAGGTGGTCTTCGTCGTCGGTCTCAAAGCGACGATGGACGCGGTAAACGTCGTGTGCGCGGTAGTAGCGGAGAACATGATTATTTTTTGTGGTAAAGGTGTAGGTGTAAAGTGTGCGTCTGAATGAGGAGAAAAAAGATTAGTGCGAGTGACTGCTTTTTGGTACAAAGGCAGATCGATTTTAGCCACTAATTTTTTCTCCTGTTTGTGCTCACATTTAATACAGTTTTTTCCTCCACAGCATGTTCTTTTACGTGCAAAAGAGTATGATACTGATAATAATAATGAATAAATATATGTATAATATAAAATTGTTGGCGGTTTTCTTCATCTTGTTCTCGCTCTTGTAGGATAATACGACTTCTTTTACTTTATATTTAGGCGGCGGTGCTCCCTCGACTGGCTCTCGCGCTCGCTCTCGCGCTCGATCTCGCCTGCGCTTTTTTCGTCTTTAACAGATCCTCTTTTCTCGCCATTTCTTCTTTGATTCGATTTTTCAACTCTAACATCATTTGCTGTCGTTGTTGTTCCTTCTCCTCGGCCGTTTGCTCTATGTGTTTAGATTCTTTTTGGATGACTTCGTTGATTTGGTCGTTTTTCATGCCGTTTCGTCGCATGGATCGAGCCCACATGCGCTTTCGGGCGACGGTGCAATCGTCCACGCCCGGGGTCGGGACGCCTGGTTCGCAGTTTTTGCAGCAGTTGTCCACGCCTGGGATGTCAATGCCTGGGAGGCACTTCGGGTCCGGGTTACAGCCTTTCCATGGATTTTGTTTCTTCGTTTCGACTTCGCTGGTGCCCAACTCTGTTTGTTGGACTTTTTGCTTCACCAAGCACGTGTCCGCACAGCACGTATCGACACCTGGGACGGTACCACCTGGGATGCACTCAGGCGTCGTGTCGCAGGCCGCGTTGTCGGGGCAACACGTGTTCTTCCCCAGGTCCGGAACGCCCGGTTGGCAGGACGGGTTCGCGTCGCAGTTACCCGGCGTGCCGTCGTAATCCGGCGGGGGCGGCGGTTTGCAGCACGTGTCGATGCCCGGGAACTCAGAGCCAACTTGGCATTCCGGGTTCCCATCGCAAACGTGGCAACAGTTGTTTACTCCTGGTTCTAAGCCACCGGCGGTGCAAGTCGGGGACGGGTCGCATTCGCCTTGTTTACAGCACGAGTCCACTCCCGCGGTCGGGACGCCCGCCACGCACGTAGGCGTGGCGTCGCACGCCTTCATGAAGAGCGGTTTTCCCGTCGCCGGATCGACTGGATTTTGATTAACTAACGGTAAACCAGTCGCAGCGTCGACGAGCGGCGAGCCTGGAATCATTCGCGAGGCGGTACCGGTGCAGCACCCAACGCCCGGGATCGGGACGCCGGCGACGCAGCCCGGGTTCGGGTTGCACGCTTGGCCGGTAACCGGATCAATTTGGTTCAACATTTGCGGTTGCGCATTTTCAGCGGTGATAACGGCCGATGCGAACGGGTTGACGCCCGGGGCGAACGCCGCCGGCAATGTGGATGGATCCACAGCTTGCGGGACGCCAACGTATTGGCCCGGAATTTGTTGTTGTTGCTGATAGAATTGCGTTTGTTGCTCTTGGGAACCAACCATCGCTTGCGCAGACTCGCAGCAACCAATGCCTGGAATCGGGACACCGGCGACGCAATTCGCGTCCGTGTTACACGGGACGCCCGTCACCGGGTCAATTTGTTGTCTACTTTGCGCGTCGGCAATGATCAACGCCTTTTCGGCTTCGTTGCAGCAGCCGATGCCCGGAATCGGAACGCCGGCGACGCAATCTTCGGCGACGTTACACTCCGGTAAACCGTTCTCGCCAACAGGGTTGATTTCCGCCCCTGGTTGCGCGATACTACCAGTCGCCGCAGCGGCGACGGTGGCGTACGCCCCCGGCGCGGCTTGTAATTGTTGCTGGTACGCGGCGTACGGATCTTGCGCTTGTTGTTGTTGTACTGGTTGTTGTTGTTGATAGACTTGTTGCGGTTGTTGTTGATACGGAAGCGCCGCGGCGGGTTGCGTGGTCACCGCACCAGCGATCGGATACTGGTACGGGTTCACCGGCACTTGTTGTTGCGTCTGCGTCGGCGCCACATCCTCCGGCGTCAACGTCGCGGTTTCGCAACACCCGATGCCCGGATACGGCACGCCCGCGACGCACCCAATGATCGGGTTGCACTGCACGCCACTCTCCATATCCACCGGCCAACTCGCCGGCGGTTTCGATAAATCCGTGTTCAAACTTTGCGACAACGAGGCGCCTCCATCCGCCGGCGTGGCAAACGGCTGCCCCGTTTGCGGATCGATGGCCACCGCCGACGCGACGATCCCGGACGCGCCAACCTGCGCCGCGATGTTCGCTTGTTGCTGCACTGCCAACGCGTTCGTGTTCACCCACTGCGGGTTGGCCGTTTCCATCACGTTTGTCGTGGGGACTTCTTCTACAACCGCCTCGGCAACCGGTTGTTGTTGTTGTTCCGCGGCTTGAATTTCCTCGTAATCTGGTTGTTGTTTTACTTCTTCTTCTTCTTTTGTCGCTTCTTCTTCAACCGCCGGCGCCTCTTCCTGCGCGACTCGTTGGACTTCTTCGAAAGGGTCCGGCCACGCGTGGACGTCCATGGCGCCGAGTAATCCCACCTTCTCCATCGAAGAATTTTTCTTTCTTAAACCCAAAGGAGCGGAAGATGCTTTTTTCCCGAGCTCGCTGAACGAATGGGGCAACAAGGTATCTTTCGCTCCGCCTAACGTCGCGAACGAGGAACTACCACCACCGCGAGAAGACTTGACGGCGGTTAACGCGCCGACGGAGACGAACGCTAAAGCGCCCAAAGCGAGCGTCTTTCGGTTCAGTAACACGTTCGCGATGCGCGAAGATGATGTTTTCTTCGTCTTTTGGACGTCGTCGTCCCGATTGGATTCGAACAACAACGCTTCTCGTTCGTTGTTGTTCGTGTTCGTATTCGCTGTTCCGTAAGAGGAAGAGGAAGAGGACATCGTGTTCATTATTCCTCTCTGTCTCTCTGTCTCTCTCGTATCTTCTCTTTCTGAAGAAGCGCGCGCGTGAGAATCTTTCGCGACTTCTCTCCTCGCGTGCTTCGACGAAATGCCCGCGGCTTGCGTTTTCTCGTGTTTAGGGTTTATGAGTGATGATGTAAACCCTAAACAATACGTTTCTGAGACGCTCTGATCACATCACACATGCGATAATGCGTTATTCTTCAACCTCGCACGACTCTCTTTTAAAGTCTCGCACACTGATAATACCATGGGACGAAGAAAGAATCCACATCCTAAACGCGCGGTGAACGCGAGGACGGTTTTGAAGGGAGAGAAAGAAGAACCTTTGGTGTTGTGTTTGAGGATTCCTGACGAGGAGGATGGTCTCGAGGCGAATCATCATCAGATACAAAAAGAAGAAGAAGAAGAAGAAGAGGGAGTAGAAGAAGAAGAAGAAGAGATAACTGTTAGGAAAGGAACGAAGAGAAAGAGAGGGCACGAGTGCGATGTTTGCCAGAAGGTGTTTCGATATCCATCCGACGTGACCAGACACATGCGTACTCACACGAACGAGAAACCGTACGAATGTGATGTGTGCGAGAAGCGTTTTAGTCAAACTGCTAATTTGCAAACCCACATGCGTATTCACACGAACGAGAAACCGTACGAATGTGATGTGTGCGAGAAGCGTTTTCGTGAATCTGGTGATTTGAAAAAGCATATGCGTATCCACACGAACGAGAGACCGTACGAGTGTGACGTGTGCGAGAAGCGTTTTCGTACATCTGATCATTTGAAAAGCCACAAGCGTATTCACACGAAAGAGAAACCGTATGAATGCCACGTGTGCGAGAAGAGGTATCGTTACGCTAATAGTTTAAAATACCACATGCGCACTCAACATTAGCTCTCTCTCATAGTCCTGTTGTACATACATTCACATCACATACTCAACGAATACTCAAAAGAACACTTTCTTCGCCGCCGTTTGGTGCGAAAGAGACTCTCTTCTTTTTCTTTTTTGGAACAACAACAGTCAGACAGTCAGACAAGTAACCGCTTTGGAAATTTTTTCTTTCGTCTTCACTTCAATTGTATATGTAATAGAAAAAATGCTCTCGACGACGACGAACAGAACAACTTTCGTGGTGGATTCTTCTTCCTCTCTCCAAAAGGATTTAAGGAGGAGATGTCGTTTCCTTCTCCCCCAAACGCGTTCGGAACGAATTGGAAGAGGAAGAGAAAGAGAAAGACAACAAACCTTTAAGATGAATTCAAAGAATTCATCATCGACGGCGGCGTGTTGTTGTTCTCTCTCTTCTCCTTCTTCTTCGTCTCGATCAATGTTCGCGACGACGAGGACGACGACGACGCTCAACAAAAGAATGGTGGTGGTTCAGACGAAAGCTGGCGGCGGCGGCACGTCCTTAGTTCCAGTCTCGGACCGAGTGGTGGCGTTTCTCCCGTACTTGCTCCCGTTGATATCCGGCCTAAGATACTCGCGATACTTCTTCGCGGCGTTTCCGGCGGCGATAATTATGTTGCAACCGCTCTTACCTATCGTGAAAATTGTAGCCACGTTACCTCTTGGAAATTTGATTCCGTTTTTTGCCGCGTATTTAGGCGTGGCGAGGAACCAAAACTTGAGCAGGTTTTGTCGCTTTAACGGAATGCAGGCGATACTGTTGGACATTGTGTTGATATTTCCGGGGTTGTTGGAATCTTTGTTTTCGAGGGAGATTTTAGGCATAACTATTCCGTATTTCTTGTCGAAGTGGATGTATAACGTTATTTGGGTAGGGTTGGTCGTGGCGTTCGCGTTGTGTGCGGTCGGGTGCGCGACGGGGAGGTACGTGAATTTGCCAGTCGTGAGCGAAGCGGCGGAAGCTCAGATGCGATAAAGAGAGAGAGAGAGAGAGAAAGAGTGAGCGAGTGAGAGTGTTTTGTTCTTTTTAATAACTTTATATATATAACAACGTTCTTCCAGTGTATATTATTAATCGTCGTCTTCAGAGTCGGGAACTTGATCATCGTCATCTTCTTCAGATTCAGATTCTTCTCGATATTCTTCTTCCTCCTCCTCCTCCTCTGAGTCGTCCAAGACGATAATCATATCATCCGATAACACTTTCCTTTTTTTCGCCGGTTCCGCGGTGAGAGCGAGTTCTTCTTCTTCATCGTCATCATCTTTATCTTTATCATTATCTTCTTTTTCTTTTTCTTCTTCTTCTTCATCTTCTTTCTCTCCGTCTTCGTTGCAATCCTTGCAGAACCAACCCGTTGGATGACTCCTTTTCGTTGGCTTTTTACTCATCGGCGGATCGTTGCAAAACCAATGAAATTTTCTCTCGCAACCAGCGCACGGGACCATTTCTTTCTTGTCGGATTTCTTGTTACAGTTGACGCAAGTATTTGGATCATCCTTTGGCTTGCGGATATTCTTCCTCGTCATCGTTTTTTTCTCGTTCGTCTTCTCGTTCTTTAGAGGAGGGGCGAGTTCCTCTTCTTCTTTGTCGTGTTGTTCCTCGTGTGCATCATAGCTCTTTTCCTCCTCTTCGTCCTCCTCGTCGTCGTCTTCGTCGTCGTCACTAATCGCTGCTTTGTGGCGCTTGGCCGATGACGACGTTTGCCTTCCGCAACCGCTGGAGGGAGTCGGCGTATTTTTCTTCTTCTCGGTGGCAGTCAAAGTTTTTGTAATCGCAATGCGTGTTTCCATTTCGTTCGAGCTCACGTCTTTCAACGCTTTCGCCTTCTTTTTCGTGACAGTTACTGTTTCTTCTTCTTCGTTTACTTCTTCTCTTTCTTCTTTCTCGTCGTCTGTAAGAGACGATGATGACGATAGCGATGATGAACCGTCGCTGTCGCTATCGCTGTCGCTATCGTCTTCCTCCTCTTCCTCTCTGTCTTTATTTGCAACGACAGGATTCTCTTTCCTCTTCTTCTCCGCCAACGCTAACGCTCTTTCTTGCATCTCTGCAATCCTCGCGCCGTCGACTTCGAGCGAGAAAACAAACGTCACGTCTTCGCCGGCAGCTTTGCGTAACTGCGCGTCGGGGACGTGCGACATGCGATAATGGTGCGCCCAAGTGTTCAGTTTCGCTTCGTCGAAGTCCTCCAATTGCTTTTCTTCCGGTAAAGGGTCGTTCACACCACCACCAATCGCGTTATCCTCGCTCGAAATGCTGCTGTGATTCATCATCGTCGTCGTCGTATTTTCTTCAATCTTGCGATGAACGTCGGGACATCGCGTACAATCGCACGTTCTGTGCGTATCGCTCGGACACTCCACGTCCAAAGAAAACAACTGCTGCAAATCCTCCGTCGTCATCGACATTTGCTCTAAACCTGATCCTCGCCCATCGACAACGCTCGTTAGCGCTTGCTTCGCCAATTGTCTTTGGAACACCTTCTCCTCGATCGTCCCCGAGGAAAGAAATCGGTACTCGTAGCACTTTTTCTTTTGACCGTCTCGCCAACATCTCGCCGCGGCTTGCTTATCGTTCGCCGGGTTCCAGTCCGGGTCAAATAACACCAAACGGTTCCCACCGACTAAGTTAATACCACACCCACCAGCTTTGGAAGAGAGCAAAAAGATAAACTCGTTGTTCGTCAAATCGTTGAACGCGTTGACGAGTTTCTGTCTTTTGTTAATACTCGTTCCTCCGTCCAAGCGCAAGGACGGGTAGTTGTTTTGACGGCACAAAATTTCCACCAAATCTAGCGTTTGCGTGTAGTTGGAGATAATCACGATCCGATCGCTCGTTTCCGTGCGTAACTGGTGCAATAATCGAGCTAAAACGGCGAATTTTCCGCCGTGCCATTCCCACCCTTCGCACATCTGCCCGCCCGCTCGACCGCCTCTTCCCGAGCCGCCGCCGTCGTACAAACCGTGGAAATACGGCGTCAAATTATCGTCGATCGCGTTCCCACCATCGGTTTTCCCGGCGTACTTCTTTTCCCGAATGGCATCAAAAATCAATTTCGGGTGATTGCACAGCTTTTTCAAAGCCGTGATGCACGCCAAAACGTCCATCTGTTTCCCGGTTTTCTGCGCGATTCTCGCCTTTTCGGACAATAAGTGTTCGTAAATCGATCTTTGCAGAGGCGTCGTCTTACAACACACGATTTCAATCACTTTCGGGGGTAAGTGCTTGGATAAAATTGTGTTCGTTCTTCTCAAGATGAACTTGTTCACGATAACGCTCAACATTTCGTTTCGTTCGTTCGCTTTTGCCAACTCGGCGTCCGTGGCGTATGGTTCTCTCCCGGCTAAAATTGGTCGCTCGTATTTCTTCGCGAACTCCTTCGTCGTGCCTAAAATCCCAGGGTTACAAAACGACACCATGCTATAAAACTCGTCCAAGTGGTTTTGCATCGGCGTTCCGGAAAGCATGATGCGTCGTTTACACGCCATCTTGGCCAAAGCTTGGTTCGTCAACGTCTCGCCGTTTTTCAATCTGTGCGCCTCGTCGCAAATGACCAACTGACACGAACTTTCCGTGGTAAATCGTTCGTGATATATTCGAAACGTTTCGTAGGAAACAATTAAGACTTGCGATCTGGACTGTGGCGCTAAGAACATCTTCACCGCGCTTTCCGCGTCCGCTCTCGAGTCTCCGCAAATCGGCGTCGTCTTCACTTTCCCTTTCAACCATTTTATGCACTCCGCGTCCCAGTTCGCCACCAACGACGTCGGACAGACAATGACCACTTTTTTCACCGTCGGTTTTTGATCTTCCTCGATGCTCGTGTTCAACAAAGTCCACATCAAAGCAATCGCTTGCAGCGTCTTCCCTAAGCCCATATCGTCGGCTAAGATACAACCGGCGCCTTCAAACCCGCGCAAACCCATCACGCACTCGTACAAAAACGACACCCCTTCCCGTTGATGCGGTCGCAACCACCTGGTCAACATGTTATCCACTTTCACCGCAGGTAACGAACTCTTCGCCTCTTCTCTTTCCTTATCCTCGTCTTGCCACAACACCAACTCTTCGACGCCTTCTGGGAGCACGATATCTTCCGCGTCCGCGTCGGACGGGATAATTCTCGGCAACTCGACTTTGAGCTTCGATCCGAACGGGATGAATATTTTCCGAGCGAGAATCGCTCTTTGTAACCCAGCTGTGTGACAGAAAAAGAAAACGTTTTCGAAATAGAATCGTCAGAACTGAAATGTAATGTAAACGCGATGACGACGAACAGAGAAGAAACAGAGAGAGAAAGAGATGATGTGCTTTTTTTTTCAAAAGTGGGCACCCAAAAGACTGAAAACGACGGACGAAAAAGAATCGTTCAAAAATCCAAAATCGACTCCCCTCCTCCGAACGCGCGTAAGAGAAAGCATACAAGCAAACGCACTAAAAACGTACCCGTTTGCAACGCCCCACCGGGAACGAGCGGCGCAAAGTGTCTCTTCAAAATAACCTCGTCTGGTTCCGGAGGTTTTAAATTGCTCAGAACCGACGCGTATCGAATTTTCGAGAGCGGAAGGCCATCTCGCAACGCTTTCACGTTTTGTTCCCGGATGAAATTTTCACCATCATCATCATCCTGGGAATGACGGTACTCCGAATCCGAATCTTCTTCTTCTTCCTCCTCTTCCTCCGATTCTTCTTCTCGCTGGTCTTCTTCCTCGTCTTCTTCCTCCTCCTCGCTGCTGCTCGACATTTTATTCGTGCTCTTATTCTTACGAGTCGTTTTAGTAGTAGTACAAAGCGCTCTCACAGTGTGTGTGTTTCGTAAGAAAAAGTGAGCAAAAAGTTTTTGGTTTTTTGAAATTTTTTCGAAAGAAATTTTTTTTTTTTCATCAATCGATTTGTTCCTGTTCCTTCATTTTTCATCCTCAAAAACACAACCACATCATCATCATCATCATCATCTTTCTGAGAATAGAACACACAAAAAAATGATGCGCTCTTCTTCTCGGTCGTTGAAAAGAGCGCTCTCCTCTCACTTCGCGACGACGACGACGATATCGACAAAAGCGACTTTATTTCGTTTTTTGAGGACGAGCGCGTGCGTACCTTTTACGAATACAAATCGTGCGAATGAATCCATTAAAAAAACCACCGGTTTAGTCGGTTTACCGGTGATGAACGACCCGATAAACACGTACGCGAATTTATGCGACCAAGTCCTGGAAAAGATCCAGTTCGTGCCGGAGAACGCGGCGTACAGAACAGTCGTGGAAGAAATGTACAAGCACCGAAAGAAAGTGACGTTAAGTGGGAAAACGGTGAGCGAAATTGAAGAGACGATCGCGGCTGGGCAAATCGAAGAGTTAGCGGTGCAAGCGAGAGACGAGTTGGAGCTGATTCCAAAGATGCGAGAGTGGAAACCGTGGGAGTTTTCGCACGAGATTGAGATTGAAAAAGCGGAGAATCCAACCGGGATCGCGAAGAATTAATTAATGTTGACGTCCGAAAAGTTGTTTTGGGACGGCGTCGGCGGACCCCGCTTTTGACGATTGCGTATATAATCGGGTTCGCAATATCATCGTCAGATTGAGACTCGGATTTTAAATGACTAACAATAAATACACACATCATCCGTAGCATTTTGTAACAACAGAGAAGAGAGAGAGAGAGTATTTAGAACAACGTACTAAAATATATCATCCCCGTCGTCTTTTGCGCCTTTGATGTATTAGCGTTTCATCAAGTAAAGAGAGAGAGAGAAAAAGTCAAAAAATACGACCCCGGAAGGCAAAGAAAAAGTTTGACTGAAAACAGCCACACTGTTGTTACACGAATAGCATCTCTTTCGCTTTACAGCGATGACAGACGATGCGAATACTATTATTACTCCTCCTCCTCCTCCTGTTGCGGACGAAGAGAGAGAGTCTTCTTCTTCTTCTTCTTTCGCTGGGAGGAGTGACGATTCAGACGACGACCGAGACGAAGAAGAAGAAGAAAAAGACGAGAAAAAAAAGAGCAAAAGAATAGCGGTGTATCTTCGATTGAAGCCATCTCACGATCATCTCTCGAAACGAGTGCGCGTGGAAGAACGAAACGGAGGAGACGACGACGATGAAAAGAAAAAGATGGTATCGTTCGACTGCGAGGAGGACGAACAGGAGGACGAGGAGAAGGAGAATGCTTCTGCTGCTGCTGCGAGTAAAAAATACGCGAAGAGAGGAAGTCAGATGTTTACCTTCTTCGATGAAATCTTGGACGAAAACGCGTCGCAGGAAGATACTTTCGATGTGTGCGCGAGAAACGTCGTTTTAAACTGTTTAGATGGCGTCAACGGAACGATATTCGCGTACGGGCAAACCGGGTCCGGGAAGACGCATACGATCACCGGCGGGAACGACGGCGCGTTTGAGAATCGAGGAATAATTCCGAGGAGTTTAGAAACGGTATTTCGAGAGATGGAGAAGAGAAAGAGAAAGGAAGAGGAGAAAAACGGGAACAAAGTGGTCACGTTTGACGCGACGTGCGAGTACGTGGAGGTGTATAACGAGCAAGCGTACGATTTGTTAGGGAGGCATGATTTGAACATGTCGTCTATGTTTTCGCGGGGAGGCGTCGAGGAATGTTCACGCGATGGTAATAATAATGATGATGATGATGTCAATGCTAAAGATGATGATATGAATGAAGCAGAAATGTTTCAAGTGTCGAGGGAAATTGGCAACAATCGCATCGATCTAGAACCATCGTCATCGAGAAACCAGCAACAACAACAACAACAACATCAACTTCATTTACCTCGAGTTTATCTTCAAGAAGACGAAAAGAAAACGTTCCATTTGAAAGGCATATCCACGCATAGAATTTGCAGCGAAGAAGAAGCGATGGATTTACTCTTTGCCGGCGATGCGAATCGCGCAGTTGCTGAAACGCCGCTAAACTTAGCATCGAGTCGTTCCCATTGCGTGTTCACAATCACGATCGAGAAACGAACGTCCGGCGACGATACTCTACAAAGGGCAAAGTTGAACATTGTTGATCTCGCTGGTTCCGAACGAGTCTCAAAAACAAAAATAGACGGTTCCGTGCTCACAGAAGCTAAGCATATTAACTTATCCTTGCACTATCTCGAACGAGTCATCGTCGCTTTGCAAGAGCAACAACAACTTCGACGAAGAAAAAACGACGCCAACGCTACGTATCACGTGCCGTATCGGAATTCAATAGTAACATGCATGCTTCGAGATTCGCTCGGAGGTAACTGTAACACCGTCATGATTGCGACGTGTTCGCACGACGAAGCGCAATTAACTGAAAACGTGGCGACGTGCAGATTTGCGCAACGTGTATCGTGCGTCACGAACGAGTATCACGTAAACCAAGAAATCGTCCCTGAGTTGGTGATTAAACGTTTACGAGCAGAGAACGCCCGTCTAATAGAAGAACTAAACGCGCTGAAAGAAGCGTACGCAATCTTAGAGAGGAAGGTTTTAGTTACATGCGGTGATGATGATGATGATGATGATGGTAAAAGTGCAAGTTTGAAACCTTCTCAAGTTACTGCTCTCTCTATTGAGCGGAAAGAAGAAAAAGAAGAAGAAGAAGAAGAAGAAGAAGAAGAAGAAGAAGGAGGAGGTGATGATGATGATGATGATAATACTGCTGAAACAAGCGACGACGACGACGACGACGACGACAACGGCGTTGGTGAGCATGATGCCGACATGAACGACGCGCGCGAACAGATCCAAGCAGCGGAAAATCCAAATCCCGCGAATCCTCTTCTCGACGACGACGCAGAAAACTTCGACCTCGACTACCATCGCTCCCTTCTCCTCGACAAAAAGCTCGCCTTCTCCGCGTTCCTATCCTCTTCTTCCTCGCACGTCCTCTCTCTTTCCCAAGCGATAACCACCAACGAGCAAAAAAAATCCTCCACCCTCGCCGTCGCCGCTCTCGTCCGCGATCGCGTCCTCCGACTCAAACTCGACTTCGCCAACCTCCGTCAATCCATCCAATCCACTCGAATACAAAAAGAAGCGTCGCGCTTAAATCCATCCTCCGAATTCTCCTTCTGCGAACGCGCGATCCACGAGCGTAAACTCCTCGAACAAATCAAAACAAAAAAAACCGAACACTCAAACGCGGTGAAAGAACTTCGCGAACTCAAAGGCGTCGTCGCCGTCGTCTCCAAGTTGATCGAGAAAAGTCGCTTTGGATTGAGAGATTCGTTTGAAACGTGGTTTCGAGATTTAGAGAAAAAGTGTGCAAACGTCGCCAGGAGAAGAGCCGAGGAGATTTTGCGAGGATAATGCGAGAACATGAAGATGAAGAGCGTCCGTGTATTTTTCTTCATTCATTTCGGAAAAACGAGAACGCGAGAAAAAGCCGCACTTTTCGTCCTCACTTTCGGGTAAACACTCCTTTTAGGATAATAGAAAGAAAAGATGAGGGACTTCGCCTCCTCGAGCGCGACCACGACTTCGCTTTTGAAGAAGAAACTCGTCCGTCGTTCTTTATCGGTCACTGTTATTGGATTTTTCCTGTTCCTCTACGTGGACCAGTTGCAAAAGACGGAGAAGTACGCGTGGATGCGACGGATGACATTTCGAGTCCCGAAGTCTCACGAGAAGAGGAATCACTTACCGGTAGGCGGGACGCCGAAGAATCACGAGGATTACGACGACATCATCATTCCTCGCGAGGACGACGACGACGAGGTTGGTAATAATGGTAGATGGGAGGATAGGAGTAGTGATAGGAAGAAGTACGTGCCGCCGTTAGGAGAGTCGCGATTTGATGATGATGATGTCGAGAGAACCACCACCCGTAGCGAGGAGGAGGAAAATGTGCCGCCCTTGCCGGATTTCCCTCCGCCGCCGAATGTTTCGCCACCACCGGTGACGGCAGAAATGGAGAGGAAATTTCACTCGCAAAGTAAAGTTCGGGTGGATAAAATGTCCTTTCCAAACGCTCCGGATGAGTTGATCGAAGTCGTCAATCGCATGGGCTTACATCGCGGCAGCGCGGTGGTGGTATCGTTCGCAAACTCGCATCACATAGAGTTAGCGGTGAATTTCATCTTGTGGGCGAAAGCGATTGGGATGACGACGTTGATTGGTGCTTTAGACGACGACGCGTTCGAGATTTTGAAGAAAACAGTTGGGGACGAATCGCACGGTGGCGAAGGACAGGCGTTTACCTATCGCGTGGACCACCACTTGGAAGCGCAAGGAAGTTCGCACGCCTCGAAGGCGTGGAAGAATTTTGCAAAGATGCGCATTTCGCACGCGACGAGTTTACTCGAGTTTGGGTTTGATGTCGTCATGTCTGACGCGGACGTCGTTTGGTTGAAGAATCCCGAGGAGTACTTGAAATGCGAGAAGGTGAGCGAAGACGGGAAAGTGGTGGAGAATTTATCGTTCGATATCGACGGGTGTGAAGAGTTGAAAGCCGCCGACGTGATTGTGTCGAGCGATAATTTATCGCCGACGTCGGACGAGAGAGACGGTGGGAATTACGCCAAAGGAGGCGTCTTTAACACCGGGATTGTGTTTTTGAGACACACGAAAGGTGGGATTCAATGGGCGAAGCAATGGAACTTGCATTTGAGCGCGACGGATGGAAGGTTTCATCGATTAACCAGCGATCAACAGGTGTTCAACGCGATGTCGAGGAAAGAAAACGCGTGGCCTGGTTTGGAGGTGATGCGCATGGATGGAACGCGAACTCTCGGGCCGAAGGAGAACAAGCGCGTCTTGGTCGCCGCGGAAGGGGACACGTTGTTAGGAGTGTTTCCAGTGGCGAAGTTTAATCCCGGTCACGTGTACATGGTGCAAAAATTTCACGAGAAGGAAAAGAAGACGCCGTTTGCGGTACACGCGACATATACTTTTGACGGCAGTTCTGGCGATGCAAAAAAATGGAGGTTCATGGAAGCTGGACTGTGGCGCGTCCCTGAAGAAGAAAGAGAAGAAAAGTTTATCACGTTTGACGCTTCCGCTCACTTATGGGACGACGACGCCGTCGACGACCACGGCGCCATCTCTTCGCACGACACGCCCTCTATCACCGACCATCTCGTCGCCGGTTCTGGACACATTAAAGCCTTGGCGAACGCTATGGCCGTCGCAGCTTCGTTGAAGCGAACGCTATTGATCCCGCCGATGCCGTGTTGGTGCGATAAAGTTTGGGGCGGTCACGATAACATCTTCACCTTTCAGTGTCACTATCCGGGCAGTCGCGATAGCAACCACATTCCGGGAACGTGTCCTTTGGACCATTTCGTTTCGCCGTCAAAACTCGCGCGAGAGGCGAAAGTGAACGGAGTGAACATCAAACCTTTAGGCGCGGCTCCAGAGAGCGTAAAAATCATGCGCGGCGAATTCCCAACCTTGAAAGTTGGCGGCGGAAAGGAAGAAGAACAACAACACGGCGCTTCTTCGTTCGCCATCCCGACGCACGCGACAGAGCTGGAAATCTCAAAACTCTCCAACCGATTACCGTTAGTAATTAAACTCGAAACCACTCGAGACGCGTTCGGTGGTTTCACCGACCGCGCGAAAACAAAACAGTTCGAGCACTCCATAAACGATATCGGTTTATTTCCCGAACAGTGGTGTTCCGAATGCCATCCGCAGGGGTGTAAAAATCTCATCCCAGCCGCGACTATCGCGAAAGGCGTCTTAAAGCCGGTGAGAGAAGTACACGACCAGTTTTGCGCGAGCTTCGATAAAGCCGGGAAGTTTGATGACAGCCACGACGACCACATCGACGACAAAGAAGATACTACTAATAATAATGATAATGCTCGTATTTAAAGACGATTATCGTAGACATAGAATTAGCGCAGCGCGTAGCGGAGAGTTTTTGAACAGAGAGGTATAACGATAGCATGACGTGAGAATCTCACGTAAGAAACACACTTCTAATTTCTAAACGTAACCACAACACGTCCGCTCACGAAATGTGCTACTTCCCTTTACCGAGCAAGGACCCGAACACCGAGCCTCGCTCGCATTTGCATCTGTCTTCTTCTTTAACCCCGGCTAAGGCGGTTTCGATGTGCATCCCACATCCAGCCCTGCGTGTTGAAAATGTTCATCAGAATTTTTACTGGGAAAGAGATGAGACATTTTGAAGGAAAGATAGATAGATAGAGAGAGATATACAGAAAGGAAACGAGAAGACGGATTAAAACGAATAACGGCACACGAAAGAATAATCTCACCAGGTTGGTTTGTCGCACTTGGAACACTGCACTCGACGACACATTCTTACTCTTATTTAGAATTTTTCTCGGGAACGTGTGAAAATTTATGGCAGCTTTCGATGTGATACAGTTACAACAACTCTCATCAGATGAAAATCAGATGAAACCAAACATCTTCCCTTTCCCCTTCTTCTCGGCGATGGTTTTCCCTTGACTGGCCAAAAATCTTTCCGCCATGGCGTGTAACACGAACTCGATCGCCTCTTGCTCTTGCTTTTCGTTCAAAACTGGAATATCTATTTTCTCGTTAATCTTCGTCGCCGTGGCGACCACCCACACGTCGACTCTCGACTCGCCGGCGTCCGTCACGCCTTCGAAGAAGGCTTTGCTCCCCATCTTTTCCAACTGGCGTTCGATCGCGTCCGCGATGACATCCACCGCTTTCATGAAAATAATTTGTTCCGTGGCTTCGTTTAGGATTGGAATGTCGATGACGGCGTTGAGGAAGCTCGCGAAGACCAGGCGTTGACTTTGCGAAATGATATGGAACGGGAGCTTCATATCTTTGGTTTGTGTGTACAACCGGACGATATCTCTTTTGTGCATTTTGAGTAACTCTTTCTTCGATTTCCCTTCTCGTTTCGCCTTTAAGATCGCCTCGTGGCCTTCTTTTGAGTTTAAGTATTGTTCCACGATCTTTTCTTCTTTCGATTGCCCGAATAAACCTGCGCTGATTTTTGTTCTCTCGCTTCTTCGCGTCCTCTTCCTCCTAAGCGTCGATGATGAAATTGATGATGATGTTCGAAAAAAAGAAGAAGAAGAAGAAAGAGAAGTAGGACTTTGACTGCAAAATCGAACATTCGCTCTCAAAAAAGAATGCTCTCGTCGTCGTCGCTCGCGAGAGCAGCTGGAGGAGGCAGAGAAAGAGGAGGAGGTTCTCGACGCGATCGGAGGAAGGAGGAGCATCACGTATTCTTAAGTGGTGTTTTTTGCCAACACAACTCCCCTAATAAAAGACGTCAAGGGTTTAGGGTCTGCTAGGTTTTCAACCCCTAATAAAACCCTAGACATATTTTCAAGAAGAGTAAAAAATACGCGAAAAGCGGTTTAAAAAACGAGGAACACCACAACAATCAAAACGTCTTCTTCTGTCGACGACGACGAAGACGACGCGATGGAGGACAAAGAAGCAGAAGAAGAAAAAGGAGGAGAAGAGAAGAGAGGCGAGGAGAGAATGAAAGGAAAAGAAGAAGACAAAGAGGGTTTAAAAACGAGAACAAAAGACGAAAACCTACTCGTCCTCGAGACAACAACAGCCGAGAAGGAAGAGAAAAGAGACGACGACGGAGAACTCCGAAACGCTGCTGCTTCCAATCACGTGGTGCTGGCGATGACGTCTCCGATCAAGAGGCGGTTCACGCAGGAGAGCGTAGACGATGACCAGAATATCTCTGTTACGGAGGATTCTTCGAACAGTAGCAGGAGTGGTTTAATTGCAGAGGAAAGCGTCCAAGAGGAAGGAGGAGAAGCGGGAGAGCAGATGATTTTCTATCGCGTGTTCGCGAGGTTACAAAAGAAAGATTTACGGAAAGAACGGTCGGCGGCGAACGATTTGAAGTTTATATCGAGAGTTGGTTTGGGAGAAGATGATGATGGTGGGAGGATGAGGTTGGTAGAGGCGAGATCGCGGTCGGAGAAGTTAGACGCGGTGCTTTTGTTAGATGTGGATGATGAGAACGTGGCATCGGAGGCGGCGGCGGAGACTGGTGAAGGCGAATCCGCGGAGAAAACGAGCATAAAGACGTTGCGAGATGTGGTGAAGAAAATGGTCGAGAAAGCTAAGACGCATTTTGATGATAACAGCAGCGATGAATCCGCGGCGTTGATCTCTTCGATTTTCTTGGACGACGCGATGAATTCGTCTGTCGCAACCGCTTCTGTACAAAGTAACGGGGCGCTCATAATCCCTGTTTCCGCAAAAACGTGCGTGTTGAAATCAGCAAGGCTGGTTATCATCGCGCGCGCAAAAGAGTGGTTGAAAGTTTCGTTTTCTCCCCTTCCTTTCAATAATAATAATAATAATAATAGGAACGGGTATAAATTCGTCGTCTTGGTCATCACGGATGCTTACGCTATGCACAAACAAACAAAAAACGCACTCGCCACGAGTGGGACTATTGCCACTCTCTTTAGCGACGAAGAGTTTTACTTCGAAGCACTCGCTGCGGGATCTGTGAGCGAATTTCGAGAGGCTATGTGTCGTTTCTTGTATCGTCACGGAGGCGACGACGATGGAAACGGACAACCTCAAGAACGAACGTTTTCACTTCTCGAAACAACTTTAATAGAAGAGGAAGCAGACAGAGAACAGAGAAAAGCAATACAACGACGGTGCTGCTCAAATATTTCCTTTTTCGCACGAATCTCGGATGATTTTCATCGCGTCGTTAAGAAACGTTATTGGAGCGATTTCGCGGACGCCTTTAAAGACGCGCCTACATTTTTTCGAGCTTTGAACACAATCGTCTGGCTCTTCTTCAACACTACGGTTCCTTGTTTGGCGGTGGGTTTGGTTTTTACCATCGACTCCGACGAACGCATTGGCCTGGAGAGCTTTCTAACCTCCGAAGCTTTGGCAAATGTGGCATTTTCGTTGTTTGGTGGGCAATCCGCGTTAGTATTTCGGATAACCGGTCCAACGTTAGCGTTTCTTCAAGTCGTGAGGATAACCGCGTCTCGATTGAACGCGCACATGGTAACGTTCTATTCCATCGTCGCCCTGGTCTCTGGCTTATCGTCTATGCTCTTTGCCTCTTTTTCTGGTGCGTCGCTGATTAAATACGTTGGAAGATTCTTTGCCGAATGCCTGCGAATGTTCGTCGCGGTTATTTTCATGTATTCATCGATAAACGCCATGCGCAACAAAGGCATGCAAAGCGCGGAAACAGTTTCCGAGTTTCTCAAGTATTTCATTTTACACATTGGAACGTTCACCTTGAGTAGAAAAATACAATCAATTAAAACGAGTCCGTTTCTAAAGACGACGATACGGAAAGTCTTATCCGATTTGGCGCCGGCGATTGGTTTATTGGTATTTACGGGCGTGAGCTACATCGCGCCAGACGTGCCGGTCGATCGAGTCCATGACGAGAGGTACAAACTGAGTGGCACAATGTGGCCAACATATACGCCCGCAAGGTATTCCGAGATGAAAGATAATCCAAAATCAGTACTCGTCGCTTGCTTTTGCGGCGTATCACTCGCAGTGCAAGTATTTTTTGAGAGCCAAATCTCAGCGGTTCTTTCGAACCGACCGGAGAATAAGCTTAAGAAAGGTAAATCGTATCATTACGATTACTTTATCGTCGGGGTTATAAACGCGTTGCAAGGTTTGTTCGGCCTTCCAATCGCTATACCATCTTTACCGCACTCGCCCATCCACGCGAGAATTTCGAGTTTGAGCGTCGAGTATCAAGAAGATTACGTGGCAAAAACGCATATTATTTCAGCCACAGAAAACGGAAGATTTACGAACTTATGCGCGAGTTTGCTTCGTTTACTTTCCTTATGGGTTTTTCGTCACGCGTTATATGGAGAAATACCTGTAGCAGCGATATCCGGTTTTTTACTCTACATGGGTTACACGTCCTTAGAAGATAACGATATATGGAAACGGTTCCTTCTCATGTTTACGCAAAGAGAGCAAGTGAACCACCGAGCGGAAGAGAGTTTCCGTTTCGTGCGTCTGGGCGTAATCAACGCGTACACGATTTTGCAAATACTATCCTTTGCGGTCGTCTTTACAGTATCGCGTTCGACAGATTTCGATAAGAATACTGTGTTACCCGTGGCTACGTTTTATCCTTTTTTGTTCATATTGATAATTGTTTTCGCGACGTACGTTTTACCTATATTCTTCGCGGAGAAGGATCTGAGAGTACTCACGAAAGTTACGAGGCGGTTAGTTTCTCCCTTATTTTGTTAATGCGGACAAGATATACTACGAATACTATACTAATACGTATGCTGCTGTATATGCGTGCTTTATATAACACTTGCTGCTATTGATTCTGCTATTGTTTCCCGCCAATGGTGGTCGTTTTCAAAACTGGTGAAAATGCAATCCCCGAGCATTTCTTGCCGTCGATGACGAGCTCTACGAAGTACCCGGCGTCAAAAGTGCCCGTAATTTTACTCTTGGAAGAATCGACTTTCGAACCAATCGCTGGAAGTTTTCCTCCTCCTTTCGCCTTTTTGTATGGAGAGGTTGTTGTTGTTGTGCCGTTAGTACTCAGCTCTTTGAAGAGTTTGTCGTAATCTTTGCTCTGCATTGCATTCGCCAGGTGTTTCGCCGCTCCGTCCCAAATCTCTTTCTCCTCCGCCTTCATCTTGTTGTCCATTATTTTGAACGCGTCTTCTTTCATATTAGCCAGTTGTGCAAACGATTTCATCAAATCTGCTTCTGAGACCGTCAAGGCTCCAGATGCGTTATGCAATCTGGGCAAGTTCACGCTTCTCTGCATCACCCTTTGGTAGCATTCTTCGTTCCTCAACGCCTCTCTCTCCTCTTCCGTCGTCTCGTTCTTTTGCGTAGCCCCGTCTTCGGCCAACTTTCTCTTTTTGGGTGGCATGCTCTTCTCGTTGTTTGCAGGCGTCGTCGTTGTCGCTTTTTCCTTTTCTTCGTTCTTCTTTGCTCCCGCGGCGGCCGCAGCGGCGTTGTTGTTCGGCGCATCTCCTCCGCTGCTTTTGCCTCCGACCTCGCCGCTCCCGGCCGAGGCAACTTTCATCTGAGACGAACTCGATCGCCCGAGCTTGGAAGGTTGTTTCTTCATCTTTTTCTTCTTGACCGCGTTGACTTTATCCTCGTCCTCGTCGTCCGAAGGTGCTGGACGCACGCCCGGGACGAGCACTTCTTCTCGACTGGCGCGCGGACTCAAGCTGGGCAAATCGCTGCCGTGGGATTTCGGGGCGGCAGATTTTTGCACCTTCAGCTTGGGCAAGCCTAAAAGCCGGTCGGCTTTTGAGAATGATAAGGCAATCTTTTCGGTCGCTTCGCCGATGATGTTCTTCGGGTTTTTCGAACACTCCTCTCGGTGCTTCATCAACATTTGATTTCTCGTCTTGCCTTTGAATTCAACGACACAGAACTCGCAGTTGGCGACGGGCGCCGCCGGCGGTGGAGCAGATCTACCGTCCACTTTAAACGCTTGCGAACCTTTGACGGGCTCAAACGCGGACCGGACTCCGGCTCGTGGCGTTTCTGTCGTAGCGATGGATGTCACGTTGTTCGCGTTTTCGCGGCCGCTGCTCTGTTCCAACGAAGGCTGCACTTCGGTAGACTTTTTCGTAGAAATCGATAGATCCTTTTTCGTCTTCGTCGGGGTAATACTAACACTTGGCAGCTTCATGTCGCCGCCAGCCGATTTCTTCTTTTTCCTGGTTTTAAGATCCGTCGTCAGGGCGGCGGCATCTGCGTCCCAGCAGTCTTTCAGCGGGAACACGTCGTCCCACAAATTTTCTTTTTTATCATCATCGTCAAATAACTCTGGGTTCGTGAGTTCGTTGCCGTGCGTTAACCCAGCACCGGCAAAAAATGACGCGCCTGAATTAGTTGTCGATAACTCCACCGCAGAGACTTTTGATTTCTTCTTCTTTTTTTGCGAAGAGGCGGCGGTATTCGTGCCCGTAACGTTCGATTCTTCAATCATAACTTGATTCCCTTCTACCTCATCTGCAAACGCGCCACCGATTCGAAACACCGCCGATCGAGCTGGAACGAGCCTTGCACCAAATACTCCCATCTTCGGTGACATGTATTCCGGTAACTTTTGCCAAACGCTAAATTCGCACGAGAAGATCCACGCATCGCCGAGGCATTCGTTCTTACTGCCTCTCCCACCAACGACAAGCATACCATCGCCGTCGGGAAGCGCGCAGACGGCGTGCAACATTCTCGGTGGAATCATTTCGTGTGCCTCTTTCTCCGCAAGAATTTCTTTCCATGGCTCGTTTTTGTTCTTAAAGTCAAACTTCCAGACGTCGTTGAAGCACCTGCCGGCAGCATCTACGCCGCCAAAGAGAAACGCAACGTCATCCGTAACAGAGATTAAACTCGCAAACGCTCGAGCTGGAGGACATTTCCTTACTGGCACCCTCACGTGATTCCAAGTGTTGGATTTGAAATCGAAAATGTACGTCTCATTCGTATACGCGGCGTTCTGTTTCTTCATCGCAGCTTCATGTTCCGTAGGGAGATCGCTCTCCTTAATGAGGTGCGGGCCACATATGCGCTTGGGTTTCAAAGGCGGAATGCGTTTCTTCACTCCTCCAAACAGCACCACCTTCTGATCGCTAATGAAGGTCGACGACGCGCCAAACCTTTCGTCAGGTACCGCGTTGATCTTCCTATCTGCCGCTGGCTCCAAAATGGTCCATTTTTTCAACGCGGAGTCGTACGTTCGCGCGACGGTTTTACTACCACTCGTCGACGGATGATGGTCGTCACCGGCACCGCCGTTCTCCCCTTCTTCCGCACCGCCGGACAAAAACGTCAAGACCTCGTCTTCTTCATCTTTTTCATTCTTCTTCTTCGTCGTCGTCTTCTTGCGGCTGCTCGTCTTCAATTCTCTCGCGCAAAACGACGGAAACGCGTCCGGGTTCGGGCTGTTTTCCACGTGAAACGTCCAATGCGCGAATTCGCCGCCTGTAGTTGGAAGCGCAATAATAAAGAGAAAGATATAAAAAACGTGAGCAATCAGTACAAACGCGCAAAAGCAGGAAAAACGAAAGAAACGCACGCACCGACCAAGTCCAAAACCTTCATCTCCTCCCTCGAGGCTTCCTCGCCTTCGCCGCTCTGTCCTCCCCAGGAGTAAATGCACCCATCTTTTTCCGAGTACCACGAACACGGTGACACGGTACCAACGAGCTGAGGAATCAACGGCACGTCTTGCCAACGGCACGCGTTCGTGTTGTTTTCATCGTCAGGAGGAGTCTCTTCTTCGATTTTGTCCTCCTCGTCCAAAGTCATCGCCATTATCTCTTTAACACTTTCGCGCAAACAAAGATTTCTCTCTCTGACGAAGATCTCTCTTTCTCTCTTTGTCTCTCGGTTGTTGTTGTTGTTGTTTCAAAACCTCTTCTTCAACAACAAATCTCGCGCTCTACTGCGCTTAAAAATACTTTACGAAGAGATCTGCGCTTCTCTTACTCTCTCTTCTTCTCCGATTGTTCTTAATGCGCGCGCGCGAAAGCGTGTTCTCTTCTGTCGTTGTTCGTCTGTTTTTAAATGTATTCAAATCAAGCTTAGGGTTTCAAACCCTAATCGTTTAGTAAGAGAGAAAAAGACAGTTAGGGGTGTGCGAGCGCTTCAAACCACCCAACAGGATGATGATGATACGACGACGACGTAAACGACGCGAAAGAATACGACGACACCATATCTGAAATCAACGATGAGGATGATGATGGCACTCTCGTCTTCTCTTTCTCATTACCAGTATCATCATCATTGCCGCAAGAAGGATGATGATGCTGGTTTTGGCTTCAGTCAGCGGAAGATGAAATCCATCAGGGGTGGTGCGTGTGCATCGTCGGGCTTTGAGAAGCAGCGCGAGCAGCAGCAGCAGAAAAAGAAGAAGAAGACCGTAACGCTGAACAGAAAAGAAAAACAAGCTCTGTTACCGGATAACGTGTTGATTGATTACGTGTCAGAGCTGGACGTGAAGTTTTTATTCGATGAGATATCGACGGATGATTTGTATCTGATTCAAGGTGCAGAACAACCCCTAACGGGAGGAGAAGAAGCTGTTACGGTGATTGTCGACGTGGGCGCAAACATCGGATTGTTCGCGTTGGAAGCGCTGAAAAAAAAGTCACAAAATAACAGAAAGTGCATATTATACGCGTTCGAACCGTCACCGGAAACGTACAAAGCGTTGAAGCGCAACTTGGAGAGGAAGTTTAAGGACGATCCGAACGTATCGTTGCGTTTGGCGAACGAAGCCGTCGGCGACGGGGAAGAAGATTCAATCTCGTTTACGTCGTTTCCAAACGCTGCAGGGTGGTCGACGGCGATTGAAGACGAGAAAGAGACGCTCGCAAATGTCGTCGAATACGCCGTGGCGTTGATTATAAAACACGCGCCGACGTTTCTGATGTTGAAAACATTCGCGAGGTTCGTCTTGGAGAAGAATCTGTTTTTCGTCAAGTCTGCGTTTATTAAATCCATCTGTTTCTTCGTCGTGAAGTGGTTATCGCGAGGGAAAAGAATTGAAACCGTTCCGTGCGTGACTTTATCCAACGCCATCTTCAAAGACGAAACGAACGAGAACAACAACGACAAGAAGAAGAAAAAAATCAACCTCTTAAAAATCGACGTGGAGAGATACGAGCTCTCCGTCCTTCGCGGCATACTCGAGGAAGATTTTGCACACATCGAAACGATCGTCGTAGAAGTCCACGATAAGGAGGATAAAACCGGAGTTCAAGACGTCGTCGCTTTGTTAAAATCGAGAGGAAAGTTTCCGCGGGTAATTGTCGAGCAACCGGAGCATTTGAAAGGGTCCATGTTGTTCAACGTCTTCGCTTTCAGATGAGAAATTTTTGTAGAGTTTTTCTTTTGTCGAGTCATATGCTTCAAAAAAAACGCACACAACACTTACAACACACACGTAAACATCAATCACATCATGCCACCATCAACGGCGCGACGCCGACGCAAATTAGAAGAAGAGGAGAGCACGCCACCTTCGACGCCACCGCGACGAGGTCCTCGCTCTTCAACAGCAAAAGAAGAACGAGGAAAAGGAGGAGGAAACACAAAATTGGGGAAAATTGGACCCCCGAAATCCCCCATCAAACGCGCCATCAAACTCGTCCGGACGCAACTCTACCGACCGAAAATTCCAATATTCTCCTCCGCGTTCGTGTTGGCGATCATATTTATCATCGCGCCGTACGTGGATAAGACGTATCATAAGATTTCAGAGGAAGGGAGGGTGGCTTCGGATTTGGGGGATGTGAGGTTTGATGTTGGGAAATTTACCGTCCAGGTGAGAGAGTTTTCGGATTAAAAATTTCTTCTTCTTCTTCTTTGCGCGCACACATTCATCATCACATATTCAGCGTTTACTGACCCGACGATATCGTTCGCACGACTCTTCTTCTATCTTCTTTACGACGCAGTGGCAAAACACGGAGCAAACGCTGAAAATCACGCACAAGAGAGCCAAGTTTTGTTTCCGGCAGCGCTTGTGTCCAATCACGGAAACGTGGTCGTCCATCTCCAAGAGACCGTTTTTAACGCTCGCGAGCGGGCCGATTAAAGTGCACCAGTTGATCCACGGGCATTTTAGGATACAGGTTTTAGATAAGTTGAGAACGACGGTACAGACGATCGATAGTATGGAAAGGAAGACGTGCGAGGTGCATTACGACGGGAGGGTGGAGAGGAAGACGAGGACGACGGATGTTGAGGAGGAGGACAAAGACGACGGCGGCGGAGGCGTCGCGTTGATTGAAGTCGATAGTAGCGGTAGTAGTAGTAGTAGTAGTAGTGGTAGTGGTAATAATGGGAATAGTCAGAATAGCAATAGTAACGTAGAATTAGTGGAGTGCATAGTCATCAAAGGGACGGTGGTGAAAGAGGACGCGTGGATTGACCACTTCGTGAACACATTTTACGAACGACGAAGTAAAATGTACCACGCGCTCTTCTCGGACGACCAAGAATCGGAAATTGAGTTAGCGAAGCAGAAAGCAAACGCGAAATTGAGAGCGTCATATTCCGTCGCGCTTGCATCCAGAAGCGATGATAGAATTGGATTCACGATTATTTGGGACGAAATCGTTCCGGGCGTGCAAAGATCCCCGAGGAGGAATCGGAGGATGGTGAACTTGAACCATTTGATTTTGACGCACGCGGTGGAGAAGCGCGAGCGAGTGTATGGATTAGGTGAACAATACACATCGATCGAACACACAGGTAGGAGAGTGCCAATCATAACTGGCGAACAAGGCGTAGGGAGAGGGAAGCAACCGATTTCTGCGACCGCGGAGCTCCTATTTAAAGGTTCCAGCGGCGATTGGTGGACAACCTACTCGGCGATTCCACATTACGTCACCTCGAAGGCGCGATCGTTTTTTCTCACCAATTACACGTATTCTGAGTTTGATTTTACGGAGGAAAACGCAATCAGCGTGCACGTGGTTGCGCCTACCGGCATAGTTTGCGGTCAAATCATCGCAGCGATAGATATTCCGGGCGTATTACAAGCGTACACGGAATATTCTGGACGCATTAAACCGTTACCGGAATGGGCGATGCGAGGCGTCATCGTCGGTATGACTGGCGGTCCAAGTAAAGTCAGACGCATCGAAAAACAGCTAACCGATGGCGGGGTGAAAATAGCCGGGTTTTGGTTACAAGATTGGTCGGGATTTCGAAACACGAGCATCGGCATCGAACGCGTCTGGTGGAACTGGAAACTCGATGAAGATTTATACACGGATTGGCACGCGTTGCGCGAGGAGTTTGAAAAGAAAGGCACACACTTGGCAACGTACGTGAATCCGTTTTTGATGGACTCGAAAGACCATCACGGAGATTTATACCGTTTTGCTTTAGAGAATGGGTACTTCATCAAGAACAAGAAAGGCGAAGGGTACGGTTTCGTGAGTGAACCAGGGGTTACGTTTTCCTTGTTGGATTTAACCAACCCGGAGTGCGTGCGTTGGATCGAAAATGTCATCGTCGATATGCTCGTCGCGACAAAAGCGAAAGCGTTCATGGCAGATTTTGGAGAATATTTACCGTTCGATGCAACTCTGAAATCTGGAGAGTTACCAATTTTAACGCACAACCGGTACCCGGAAGATTGGGCGAGGATTCAAAAACGCGCTCTGCGACGCGCCGGCTTGGAGAAAACGGGATTTTTCTGGACGAGATCGGCGAGTTTATTGACGCCGTCATTTACGAGCGTTCAGTGGGTTGGCGACCAACTCGTGAGTTGGGATAATCGAGACGGCATTAAATCCGCGCTGAATGGCATATTAACCGGCGGTTTAAGCGGTTTGACTTTGAGTCATTCGGATATCGGCGGGTACACGGCGACGCCGGGGCGACACCGATCGAAAGAATTGCTGATGCGATGGATGGAATTGAATGCGTTTTCAGACGCTGTGTATCGTTCACACCAAGGAAACAGACCACACCACAACGCGCAAGTATGGGACGACGAGGAGATTATTGCGCATTTAGCGTGGTGCACGTCCATGCACATTGCGTTGCTCGAATACAAACGCGAAGCTATGCGCGAGGCGGAAAACGTCGGTTTACCTATGACGCGAATGATGTTCATTCACTACACCTACGACGAAGTAGCGAGTGATTTGACCTCGCAGTTTTTACTCGGACGGGACTTGTTGATCGCGCCGGTTTTGGATCGTAAAACGTCGAGAGTGCATTGTTATTTACCTCGCGAAGACGTGTGGATGGACGCGTGGACAACCATTTTAGCGCCGATATCGACGTCGGCGGTAAGAAAGAAAAAAAGTGGCGACGACGAGGAAAGTAGTGGGAGCGGGACATGGGTGACCGCGGATGCCCCGATGGGTTGGCCCGCGGTGTTTATCCGCTCAGGGGCAAGTAAGACGGCCAAAGCTGCGGCTGCGGCATTACGCGAGTTGGCGGTTGAGAAAGGCGGCGTGCCATCCAAAAGGCGCGTTAAGATCATGGATCCAGTTGAAAAACTGATTCTAGGATTAGTTTAGTAATATTAATTAACACAGAAAATCTACGGTGCTTAGGTAGTCGCCTCCGGTTCATACTTTATTATTCGAAATCTTCGCCGAGCTTTGCTTCACACCTTTCGACGCCGGCAGTGGCGGCGCCGCTTTCTTCACCGAGGCGTTCGCTCTCACCGTACGCTCCGCTCGCCGCCGTCCAAAGTTCGCGTTCTTTACCGCTTCCGAGTGCGAACTCGCACTCTGCGGCAGACTCTAGGGCTTCGCCCCAGCGACAGTAGGCTTCGATGCGTCTGGATTGGATGAGCGTTTTGGCGGCGCTGGTTTTCTTAGCGTCTCCTTGTTCTTCTTCAGCCGAGGCACATTTTTCGATAGCCGCTCGGTGCTTTTCCGCCGCGGCGAGGAACAACTTCGAGGCGTCCGCCAAGTTACTCGTAATGACAGATTCGTCTTCCTCCTCCTCGGAATCGTATAAATTGAAAACTTCGGCGTCATCGCGGACGAGCGCACCGCGTTGCGATAACGCTCGTCCCCAGGCGATGAGCGCTACGATTACGGCAACCGACGACGATGAAGAAGTAGAGGCTTGTTGCTCTTTTTCATCCGCAGCCGCCGCTGCTGTGCGGTCTTCGACGGCGACGGCTCGAAAGTATTTGCCGGCATCCACGAGCGCGTCCTCGGCGGTTTCGCCGTAGAAGCGCACGTCTTCTTCACTTAAACCGCCAAATGCACCTTTTTTCGACGAAGAACCAAACACGCGTTCGGCGGTGGCATCTCGTAAAGCTCGCAACGCGACGCCTCGAGCGAGAAGCGCGTTGCCCAGATTCCCTTTCGCTGAAACTGCGCTCGGTTCTACTTCTACGGCGACGACAAAGTCATTGGCGGCGTTCGCAAAACACTCTTCCGCGGACATGAGGTTTTCCAAAGATACCGCAGGTTTCGCCGATTCGTCTTCAGCCGCTCGCGCGAGCTTGCGGCCTTGGCGTAAGCTTTCTAAACCCGAAGCGATTTTCTCGTCGAACGACGACGACGACGATGCCAACGCGATCGGTTCTTGGGCTTTCTGATCTACTTGCTTCTTGGCATCTGCTATGTCGGTGACTATTTCGCTAATCGCACTCGCGGTGACTTCTGAAGACTCTTCCGACGCGGACGCCGCTATTCCGGCGAACGGGTCGAAGATATCTTCCTCTACTTCTTCCGTTCTGAGCATCGCTTGCATGTTTTCGAACGCGCTTTCTTTCGTTACGCCAGGCTGGGCGTTTATCGGAGCATCGCTAGTGACGCTGCTGCTAAATGATTCTTTGCTGTTGTTGTTGCTATTACTATTTGTTTCCGATGTGGACGTCGTCGGTTGTTGCATCGCCATCCTCGTCTGCATGGACGCCGATGGCTCTTGCCTTCGCCTGCTATCTTCATCACTACTGGCTTTCACAGTTTCTGCAACCATTTCAACGCTTCCCGTTCGTCGCAACGCGCGCTCAAATCCGGTTTTCGATTCGTTCATATCGTCCACGCTATCATCGTCCAGATCTAACGAATAATACGACTCTTCCTTCTCCTTGGCGGCGATGATTTTGTTCGCGCCCATTTTCATCGCATTGATCATCGCAGCGTTCGCATCACCGCTATCATCATCGCTCAAAAACACTCCTCTCTTTTTTTCGATCGATTCACTGATTTCCGAAACCACTCGCTCGGCGGTCGTTTCTGCCATTTCCGAGAGCGCGTCAAATCGCAAACCGAGCGCTTGCCACTGACTCTCGTCCATCTTTGAAATCAGCTCGTTCCCGAGCTCAGCCTCGTTTCTGGCGTCGATGGCTTCTTTCACGCGTTGCACCGCGTCTGCGAGCTTTGCAATCTCATCCACTCTGTTTTGCAACTCCTCGGAAAACGCGAATTCAGCAATCGCTTTGTTCTCAAACGGATTCTTCTTCTCCGTTTCTTCTTCCTCTTCTTCTCTCAACCTTTTCTGTTCCGCCGCTCTTGCCTCTAAAATCATCGTCAACCGCTCTCCAACGCCGTCGCTGACCCCGGAAATCTCCCTCTCCACGTTTTCCACCAGCTCCCACAACGTTTCCAACTCTTTCTGGACCTGTTGCCTCGTTCGTTCGTTTTCCGTCATCGATAACTTGGTCGCCTCTTCCAACTCGCGGTACATTTTTTTAAAATTCTCTCTCTGGTCAATCCTAGCATCCGCGACGTCCCTGGCTAACATCCCAGCCACGGCACCGGAATCTCGTTGACTCGCCGCTTGCTTCTCCGCGGCTCTTTGCATCGCCCTTTCCAGCGCGTCTAATCGAGCGTCAATTTTCTTGCTGAACTCCGCGCCATCTTCTTTCAAAGCTCTTTGAATGGCAAACTCGAGCGCGACCATGTTCTTCTTTTGCAACTGCGAGGATAAGTTCATCACGGTCGCATTGGTCGTCTTATTCCTCGTCACCACCATCAACTCTTCTTTCAACTGCATCAATCGCATCCGCGTCTTCTCTCTCACTTTCGTCTCCCTCTTTTTCTTCAACGAAAACGCCAGTATCGGTAACACGATGACGAGCGAACACAAGTACACTTCGCCGAGCGCGACGGCGGCGATGCCGCCGCCGATGGTGCCAAACGTCGCCACTATTTCCATAATTTCCAGCCACATTTCCTCGTGCACACTCTCGTCTTCTCTCGTGAGTTGGTAGATGTCGTCGTCCGCGTCTTCTTCCTCCAAAGAAGAGGAAGGGAGTAAAATGTTCCTCTTTCGCTTCTCGCTCGCATTCAACCAGTCGTCGGGAGCGTTTTTCGTCGTTTTGGTCGTTGCGTAAAAATTTAAACGTTCCCCGTCCAAGTAATCATCCGACGGCGTTATCGACGCCGCTTTCGCCGGGGGGCTCATCAAAACGCGCCTTCTTCTTGAAAAAGGCAGCCTTTTACTCGCAACACTACTCTCGCCAACAGACGAGGACGACGCGCATTCGTCAGTTCTCGCAACAACAAAGCGACCGCGACTCGAGACGAATGTTGCCGTTACGACCAACGAATTCTGTTGTTGTTGTTGCTGTCTCCCTCCTCTCTTCCTTCTCCTACTCCTCCTCCGCAAAAAAAATGAAGACGACGAGGACAACGAGGGGGTCGGAATCCTCCGAATCGTCGTCGTCGTCGTCATCGCGAGTCTTTCTTCGGGCGTTGTCGTTCCCCGAAAGTAGCGTGTGTCTCGAGCGCGCGCAGGGAGTTGTTTTTTGTCGCTTTTTCCCTTTTTTTGAGAAGAGGCACATTTTGAAATTGAAAATTTAGGGTGTTAAAACCTAATTAGGAAGACAAAACTGTAGAAGGAAAATCGATTGCCACAAAGAAGACAACGCGAAGAAGACAACACAAAGAAGAGGCTTCGTTAAAGAAGAAGAAGAAGAAGACAACAAATGAGCGGCAAAAACGACGACGATGGTGGTGGTGGTGACGAAAATGAGGATTCGGAGGATGAAGACTTTGAATTCGAGGACATCAAAGCGCACGAGAAGGCGTTAGAGGAAGACGGCAATGATGATGATGATGCAGGGGGAATGTTTGATGAAGGTGTTGTTAATGGAGGAGAGGAGAAAGAAGGAGAGGAGCACGGAGAAGGCGCTTTGGGAGGCGCGGGTGGTCGTGGTCATCCGAACGCGATGGATGACGATGATTTACTGCGACAACAAATGGCCTCCATGCGAGGGATACTGTCCAAATCGAAACGATTGAACGTGCATTCGTTGGGGAATTACACGTTTGGCGTAAAAGTGGTGAAGAAGAAAGAAGGCGGAGAAGGAGGAGAAGAGGAGGAAAAAAGTAACGCGAAAGATGCGAGATTAAGAAGGATTCGAGAGCAGTACGAAAAAAGCGGAGGGATTGCGAGACGGTCCGTGGCTGGCGTGTGCGTGGTGAATCAGCACGGGTGTCCGCACGTCTTGTTGTTGCAAGAATCGACGTTGCCTCCGGGCGCGCAGCAGCGAACGGCGGACGGAAAGCCGGCGTCGCAGTGGGACAGACCTGGGCAGCACTTTTCCGCGAGTACGAGCACGTTTCGGTTACCTGGTGGGAGGTTAAGAGCCGGGGAAGGGACCACGGAAGGGTTGAAGAGGAAGTTAGCGAACAAATTAGCCGCGCCGAACGAATCGAACGAGGCGAATTTGAGAGCCTCGTTTGACATTTTAGATCAGTTGTCCACGTGGTACAGGATAGGATTCGAGCCGCAAATGTACCCGTATTTGCCACCGCACGTTACGAAACCGAAAGAAACGTTGGAGGTGTTTTTAGTGGAGTTGCCGGAGAAGTGTTACTTTGCGGTGCCAAAGACGAGCAAGTTGGTGGCGGTACCGATTTTCGAGTTGTACGACAACGCCGAGAAGTTTGGAGCCGTGGCGAGTAGCATTCCGCATTTACTATCAAGGATTGATATTAACTTAGAGACGACGATTGGTTGAAAATGAATACATGTTATATGAGATCATAGTATCAATTAATATACACTCCTAAATCACACACGCGCACCCACGCGTATGCAAGAAAATTCATCTTCCCATTCAAAAATCACTCCTCTACGATCAGTCTCGCGCACAACCGCCACCTCGAATTCGTCTTGTGAATTGGTCCTATACCTCTCTCAAACACCCAATGATCTACAACCTTCAAATTTGCCCCAACCTCCTCGGAATCCCCGGCGACTAACCGGTCGTTGTCGTCGTACGCGCCAAACTCTTGCCTGCTCTCGAACCTCACCGTAAACTGCGCGAACGCGTTGGTCAAGTCCTGACTGGTCGCCATCATCCGTCCTTGCACCACGGAAACGTTCTCCACCCCTTTTTCGCTCAAATTCCACCGAATCCTCGACCACCCGTTCTTCGTCCTTCTTTTCTGCTCTTGCTTCAACTCTTGCATCACTTTATCGCTCACGTCTCGGCGACAACTGGACAAATTGTTATTCGCAATCGCTCTCGATATCTCCTCGTACAATATCGACGCATCTCTCTTAAACATGTTTAAATCGAACCCTTTAATTGCCGATGTCACTTTCGACGTGCAATATATGTCCTTCGCTTTGTTCAAGCCGATATCGTATAAATATCGAGGTATTTTCGTCATCGAGCTCGGCATTTTCCTCCTCCCTCGGTACGGTTCCGCGAGTGCGTTCGAGCTCGATTGAAACGGGTTAAAGTTGATATTATTCGAGGTCGCTTTCGCCGCCATCGCGGCCGGTGGAGTAAACCCTTTCGGCGCGGATTGGCGCCGACCTTTCGTCGAGTACGACGCGTTCGTATTAGTATTATTATTATTATTATTATTATTAGGTGTTTTCCAATCGCCATTTCTCTTCTGAAGAAGAAAAGATATCGCGCGCCTCTCTCCAAAACCAAAACCATTTCTGCCCGAGAAGAAAGCATTAGCGCTTTGACGAGCTACTGCTAAAGTATTATTACTATTATTATTACTACCGCTAATGCTGCTACGACGAGAGGTTTTCTCCAACAACGACAATGCTCTTCTCATCGTTTTATTGTTTTGTTTTTTGTGTGGAAAAGAGTGTGGTTTTTACCAAAAAATACGAGTCAAAACACTCTCATAAACGCATGAAATACCAAACGTACTAAAACGCAATTATATACACATCTAACTCGATCAGACGCATCGAGAAGCAATTGTGTTATATATTTCAGGACAGTCGCACGAGCTGCTCGCGAGTTCGTTCGAAGCGCTTCTCAACAACAACACGAGCAGAGAGGAAAGAGGTAAAAATATTTGTGAGTTTTTTTAAAAGCAAAAAATACGAGTAACTCCCACACAACGTGAGGGCGCACGTAAGATGTCCGAGAAAGAAGAAGAAGGCGTAAAGCCGAGAAGAAGAAGACGCGCAACAAGTGACGATAAAGAAGGCGCAGAAGACAAAGAAATAAAGAAGGAGGAAACTTTGCCGTCGTCGTCAGAAGAAGAAGAGGGCCACGAAGAAGACATGAAAGAGGAAACTTTTTTTACCGAAGATATTAAAGAGGAAGAGGAAGAGGAAGAGTCGTCTTGGGACGTGATGGAAAAATCGGAAGCGAGCGGCGAGGACGAGAACGAACGGACGATGCGGGAGGAGAAGAGCGAGAGCGAAGAGGAGACTTTGAGGAGGAAGAAAGGAGGATTACTGTCGCTCTCGCCGCCGGCGTCGCTGGAGATTGGGGGTACCGTTGCGACGAGGACGGGAAAAAACGAAGGAGAAGAAAACGTCGTCTCGGAGAAAACAACGACGACGACGAAAGGAAGGAGAAGAACGGAGGATCAGAGTGGTGGTTCGGAAATAGAAGAGTTTTCGGACTTGGGCGAAGATTCGAAGCATTCTTCTTCTGACGAGAGAGACGAAAGGGAAGAAAAGAAGAAAGAGAGGAAGAAATCATTCCTGGAAGCGTTGAGAACAGAAGTGCGCGCGTTCTTGCGCAACGCACGAAAAGCGGCGGTAGACCTTCGCCGCGCGGCGCCGGCCGCGTGGCGAAGGTTCACGCGAGACGCGAGAAGACGCTTTCGAGACTTATGGAGGAGGGCGAAAGCGTTTAAAAATGGTTTATCCGAGGAAGATAAGAACCTTTTGAAAGCAGCTGGAGTTCTCGTCGGAGCGATTGTTGCCGTGAACGTTACGAACGCCATCGTCGGTGGTCGATCGAGCGCGCCTTTCGCGTGAGAAAGAAATCAAGCGCGCGCGCGCGTCTTGGATGCGCTCGATCACTCGCCCAGGTAAGTAAGTAAAAAGAGCTTACGGACGCACAAAAAACTTCGTTTATATACGCACTGAAGACGAGAGAGAGAGAGAGTGAGAGAGAGAAACATTGAAATATCTAAAAACATCTAACACATAATCCCCTAATACTCTACTCTTTCTTTCTAAATCTATCAACGCGCGTTGCCGTCGTCGTCGTCGTCGCTACTCCTCGTCTCCGCCCGGTTCGTTGTCAACAAAGGCACCGACACCTTCTCCTCCTCTTCTTCCCTTTCCTCTCCCTCTCTTCTCTTCCTCGCAAAATCGTCCGCGTTCCCTAAATGAAACACGTTCGCCAATCGCTCTTTCCTCTCTCGGATGGATTTGGAATCAAAGGCGACGACGTTTCTCCACGTCCCGCTGAAAAGTTCTTGCGATGTTTCAAACGCGAAATCTTCGAGAGTATGCCTCTTATTCTCGCTTTTGTTGGAGAAGAAGACGAGAGAGACGAAGAGGAAAGAGAGGAGGAGGAGGAAGGAGAGAGGAGGACGACGACGAGGCATGCTCTTTTTTTCCCTTTACACTTCAAACTCCAATCTACACATTAATCACCGTAAGTGTTTTCACTCGTGCACAAAGTCGTCCGGATAATTGTGTACTCACGCACACTCAGTTCTCCTATATCCGGTGAAAAGCATTTGTTCGTGGGCTTAACTACTCCTTCGTGGAAGCTCCCCGAGCGCTCAATACTTTCTTTTGTTGTGTGTGTTTTTTTATGATGATGTTTTTTTTTGTTTTTTGTACTTTTTCTCTCGTCTGCGAAAAGTCATCACACTTCCTTAAACCTCGTCTGCGAAAAGTCATCACACTTCCTTAAACCTCAGTCTGCGCTCTCTCTCTGCTCTCGTTTTAAAATCGATCGCCCTTTAGTAGGCGATGATGATCAACAAAAATGCAAAAGAAGTAAACGTCGAAGTATGACAGAAAACTGCGTGATTATGCAACGTGTTTCTGAGCCTATCTCTCTCTCTCTCTCTCTCGAGTGGCGGCAGAAAAGCAGTCGCAACGACTTGTTTTTTTTCCACGTTTCGCGTATTTTGTAGATACAAAATTTTCGTCGGCGTCGTTTTTGCGCGCTCTTCTCTTTCTTTCTTTTTCTCTCTCTCTCTCTCTCTCTCTCTCTCGTATGGACGAAGAAGAGACAACGCGCGGCGATGATGACAAAAAAACAGGTCTCTACCCTTATGAAGTACTCGTGGAGTCCTTTGATTACACAATTGTAGCATGTAGGAATTTGAGCCGATGATGAGCGTATACTTTCGTCCAAAAACGAGAGAGAGAGAGGAGGGAAGAGAGTTTTTATTTTTGTATCTAACGCCCACTTTTGTGGGTGAAAAGTGAAAACAAACAACAACAACACAAGAACACAGAGAGAGAGAGAGTGAACACAGAGAGAGAGAGAGAGCGAGTCACGAATGAGAGTTCTCGTTTCTTCTTGGCGATGATGATGACAAGGTAATGAGTATGAATGCGATATGAATTCATGGCGCGCGGAGTGCGCGCGTGAACTTTTGATTAGCACTACGTTTCTGTCATCTGAGCCAAAAAGAAAAAAAAACGCTCAGATCTCTCTCTCTCTCTCCTTCGTTTTCTTTTTTCTTCCTTCTCTCGCGAATAATAATACACTTGAAAATATAAATGCTCGTAAAAGCGATCGATTACTTTGAATCGATATTCGTTCCCGCGAGCGATGCGATGGAACGCGACTGTTCG
>Ga0181554_1000266_pt1 | contig 51573 bp, 49 predicted proteins | sample 011ome_16_FD_145602 | JGI IMG/M metagenome (GOLD analysis project Ga0181554, IMG submission 145602) | Coastal salt marsh microbial communities from the Groves Creek Marsh, Skidaway Island, Georgia - 011503CT metaG (spades assembly) | ecosystem: Environmental > Aquatic > Marine > Intertidal zone... | reverse complement strand
TGAAAACGCTGAAGTCACCAACAACCGCTATTTCCCCTACCTCCTCCACGGCAACACCCTGATGGTCGGCCCCAGGCGACTGCCTGGCCCCTATCAAGTAGTGATGAAACGAAACCGAATCATTTGGGCTCGCGGCGCCACTGCGCTTGTCAATAGATTCCAGGGCGAGCGGATGAGTGTCGATGAGGCAATCTTCATCGGGGGCCGCGATTTCACCAACTGGTATCACTGGCTCGTCGATGGGCTGCCCGCGCTTCACTTAGCCAAGTCTCTTCCCGAGCACCTGCGCCACCTACCAGTGCTCATTCCTGAGCAGATCTTTAAGTACCCGACGATGATTCACGCTCTGGAGTTGTTTCTCAACCACCGCGACATGATCGTGGTTCCAGAGTGGACGATGGTTCACGCCAAGAAGCTGGTCTGGATTGACCCCTTGGAAGTGAGCAACATTCCTAAGACGTCGGCGAGAACCGACAAAGAACCACGCATCCACCTGCTCCACCGCGAGGGCATGGAAAGCTACCGCGACGTGTATCTCGAGGCGTTCGCGAAAAAGCGCACCCCGCACAACAAAAAAATCGTGTTGGCCCGCGACACTGTGCGCCGCTCCTACAACCAAGAAGACGTGCTCGAGGTTGCCTCCGAGTTCGGGTTTGAGCCGGTGTATCCAGAAAAACTAAGCCTCGCGGAACAGGTCCAGGTATTTCGTTCGGCAAGCCACATTTTGGGGCCAAGCGGTGCGGGCTTTGCGGGACTGTTGTTTAGCCAAAAAGGCACTAAAGCGCTGTGTTGGCAAGACACCAGACTGCGCTTTATGACGATCCTCCCCGACCTCGCCACGCTCAACCACAGTGACTACCAGCACCTGTTCTATCAATCAGATGAGAACCGTGGACTGTTCCGCTCCAGCTACACCCTCGACACCAATGAGCTTCGCAAGGCGCTAAGCGACTGGGTGGGCTAACCAAGCCCTTTCGCATTGAGAAGCAATCGCTCCAGCTCATCGTGCCCAGGAAGGGCCTCTGGCTTAAGAGTGTGATCAGTGGCTGAGAACCAAAACGCCGCATCCACCTTGTCGAGCTCCACTCCGGCCCAATCAGCCCAGGCCAGCCGATACAACGCCAACTGCAGCGCCTTACGAGTGGTTTGTTCGGCCCCTTGAGGTTCACGACCGGTCTTCCAGTCGATGATGAGAACTCGACCCTCGTGGTCAAACACGGCGTCAATCTTGCAAATTATTAAGTGGCCCGCCAACGGGTAGTGAATTTCGCGCTCGAGCGCCAGAGGCCTCATCGATGAGTAGGGGCTGCTTTCAAACGCTGCTTGCCACGCCTTAATGTCTTCGGGGTAGTCAATCGGCTCATCACCGTCGATGTCGACATCGGCAGAAAGATGTGCGCCAGCAGATTCCGCAAAGAAGCCCTCGACCCATTCGTGGAATAGCGTTCCCTGCTGCTGGGCCGTGCCAATCGTGGCTGGGCGCGGCTGGACCCGCGACTGCAACATCTTTTCTGGCTCAAACACCCATCGATCAAATTGGCTTGCAGGAATCCGGACTGGCCAGGCAGGTGTGGGCGGGGTAGCACGAGATTGCTCATCGGCTACTACATGGTCAATACGGGTGCGAATATCGCCCGCAAGCTCACCTGGAGAGTTGATCGCATCCCAGACTGCGTGAGCGGAGCGCTCGAGATCAGGGCGCCGGGACCCCAGTGGGTCTCCTGGCCACACCATGGTGTCGACTTCTGCCTCGGGGGGCTCGTCCATGCGTGAGCTCGCGGGCAGAGCGTCGATGATTTCTCGCTCGGCGAGTTCGGCCAGGAACACAGAGGGTTGGCGCGGCTTTTGTTGGTGGGCCCAAAAAGACCCACTCATCAAGAGGGCAGACTTCGCCCGGGTCATCGCGACGTAGGCAAGGCGTCGCTCTTCGGTGAGGTGATAGTCCTTCACCTCTTCCCGGAATGCCTTGTAGGCGTCGACGAGGTCTTTCCTGGTCTCTTGGTTGTTCCACTCGAACCGAGGAAGGAAGTTCTTATCCCCGCGGAAGGGATAGGGAAGAACACCGGGGGCGAGCCAACCAGAAGAGCCTTCACGAGATTTGCCCGGAAGCTCGTCACTGACCGCTCTCACCACGGCGACTAAGTCCCACTCGAGACCTTTTGCACCATGGATGGTGAGGATTTGGACACAGCCTGGTTCGGGAGGTTCGGAGCGCGGTTGCAGGCTGTCTCGCCATTCGGCTTGTTCTAACCAGTCGAGGAACCCGGAGGCTCCTGCTTCGTCGCTGATCGCTTGGTATTGCCGCATTGCATCAAAGAAGGCTTCGCGAGCATTGTCGGACGCCACGCGATTGGGATTCGATAGCCGCTCGATATCTAACAGTGAGAGCTTCTCCCAATGGGTGACTTGCTCACCAAGCGACTCGTGGCTGACTGCGCGCTGGGCCTGAATTAACGTCGCTGCTTCTGACAGCACCGAATGGGCAGCGGAAGAAAACTTCGACCAGTGTCGGTGATCAACGGGCAAACGAACCAAATAATCAAGGGCATCTGCCAAGGACGCAGCAGGCGAGCCCAATGCTTCATCGAGAACCGCTTGGGCTTCGTCATCTACATCGAGCTGGTCCACATCTCGGCGCCCGAGGTGCCTGGCCACCTCAGAGAGTTGGTAGAGGTCGGCTACTCCCACCCGGAATCTCCCGGAGCTCAACAGCCTCACCAGTTCGCCGTTTGCATGAGGGCGGTGCACCACCGAGAGGGCACAGACAATGTCGGCCACGACGGGGTCTTGTAACAAACCTCCAATACCCAGGATGTGGACCGGTATTCCCCTCTTCGTCAGCGCTTGGGCAAAACGAGCCTGGTGGGTTCTCGAACGCACCAGCAGCGCCGCACTGGGTGCGTTAGCCGTGCCCGAGAGTGTGGCACCAAACCATTCGGCCACCGCCGCGGCTTCTTCATCAACGGTTTCTTCAAACACCACGTCCACACGCCCGTCCGGGGCATCCGGGCGTGGGCGGAGAATGCCAACTTCGTGGCGCTCATCGCGAAGAGGCTCTGCCACTGCGTTCGCGGCGTCCAACACCGTAATCGGATTTCGCCAACTCACTTGGAGCTCAAACGAGTGGTGGGGGTAATCCGTTGCGAAGGCGTTGTGGAAGTCAGCCAGGTTCGCGGCGCTTGCGCCCCTCCAGCCATAAATGGCCTGATTGGGGTCTCCTACGCTCATCACCGGGTGGTTGGCAAAGAGCTGCGAAAGCAGCTGCGTTTGCAACACACTCGTGTCCTGGTACTCATCGAGCAACACCACTTTGTAGCGCTCTCTCACATCAGTCACAACCCCGGGGGCCGTGTGGGCAACCTCAAGAGCAAGGCGCACCTGGTCGGAGTATTCAACGACTCCGCGTGAGCGCTTTTCGGCCGTGAAATCTCGCACGAGCGACACCAAGACTGGAAGGAGTGCCTGACTTCCCACAATGGCGCTCATTTCGCGCTCATAGGCGGCTCCCCGACCTCCCAGCGGCAATTCCATCAGTGCAGACATGTGCTCACAGTGAGAATCAAGCTCGTCCAAGTTCACATTGTGCTCAGAGACGGCTTGTGCAAACGTCCACGTCAGGGTCGCTAGTCGATCGACCGAGTAGTCGAGATCGCCTAGGCCTGGGTGCTCGGAGTGTTGAACAACCCTCCTCGCAATGGCCCATGCGGCCGCCTGCCCCGCCACATCGACTTCGCCGTCGAGGCCCAAATACACCGAATAGTCCTGGAATAACCTCGAGGCGAATGCGTTGTATGTCGAAACCTGGGGCATTTGGAAAATGTCGGTATCTGGCAAGTCGGGCAGAGCGCGGATGCGCTCTGAAATACGACTTCCCAGTTCGCTCGCGGCTTTCCGGGTGAAGGTCAGACCCAAGATTTCGTGCGGGGCAACAAAGCCGTTTGCGACAAGCCAGACCACTCGAAGCGCCATGGTCTCTGTCTTTCCAGACCCTGCACCTGCTACGACTTTATAGACACCCTCAAACGGGGCTTCAATGATTGCCGCTTGTTCATCGGTTGGTGAATAACCGCCGAGGAGCGCGGTGATATCAGCTGCGGAATATTTCATCTCAGTCACCACACACCGCCCCCACTCGCTGCCAGCGGTGTTCGCTCACCGTGTCGGCACCAAAGGTCTTTTCTCGGGGGCCTTCGAATTCATTCGATGCCATCACAGCTGCAGAATCAAGAATGTGTTGACGGAAGCCCTCGAGAGCCTCGGCGTCAAGTGGTTGTTGAGTGGCGAGGCGGTATCTCTTCCCGCCCTTGCCTTCGCGGACAAACAACAACCACGCACCAGCCACGCCGCCCTCGGTGTTCAACTCTGTGGCCAAATCAGAATCCCGTAAGGCCAATTGATAGGCGGAAAGTTGGGCGTCCTCAACGACTTGGTTATCCGTCAGAGGAGCACCAGTCTTAAGGTCGACAACCGCCAAACTCTGGTCGTCGTTTCGCTCAACCCGGTCGATATAGCCCACAACCGTTGCGCCATCAAGGTCAATTTGGAAGCGACGCTCTCTTAGCTCGACACTGGCTCCGACGCTGGTGCGATCGCTCAAGTATTCCGCGAGCGCCGCGACGTAGTTCATTGCTTTTCGGTAGTGGGCCTTCTTTTGCCAGCCCGCATCAAATTCCAACTCGTCAAAACGGGTGTCGACGAGAGCCGCCAGCTCATCTCGGGTTCCTGCCGGGGCGTGTTCGAGGGCGTAGTGAAGCAGCGAACCCATTCCCACACTCGGCGGGAGATCCTCGGGGGCAATTCGCGAGAGGAACCAGTCCATCGGAGATTCTTCGACATCGGAGAGTTTCGAGGGGGAAATAGGCACGTTTACACCGTCAAACAATGGTGCGAGCGTGGTCGGTTCACTGAGGCCCCACCACTGGTCTGGTGTTGAGCCCGGGATGCCGCGAGAGGCAAGGTGCGCAAGCGCCTGGGACGCCGTCTCGTCGCCCGCTTCGCTACCTCGTCGGTATTCCGCAACGAGTTCGCGGCTTGATAACGCCAGCGACGCTGTCGCATCAATGGCACGGGAGCCTTCGGCGAGGAGGTAAAAGAGTGCACTGGGCTGCTCGTCATCTGAATGAACGGCGGAGACCACCAGCGTCGACGCTGCCCGAGAAATAGCCAGGGCCGCCATGCGCAGTTCATCGTCGATAACAATTCGCCGTTGGTCTACGTCGTCGTCTAATTGACCGCGGAGTGCTCGAATCACAAGGGGTGCGCCCAACAGAGAGCCCCGGATTCTGGTGTTGGGCCAGACGTGTTCGTTAAGTCCCGCGACGACGACGGTGTCGAACTCCATTCCAGCCACTTGAGCAGGTGTCGCGATGGTGACGCCTTGACGCTGGGTGGAAGGCATGAGCACGTCTTCTGTGACCTCAGCGTCAAGAACTCGTTCGAAGAAGGCCATTGCGGAGACTCCGAGGTGGCTGCCCACAAACCTCTCTGCGGTGCGAAGGAGGGCCGAGACCTGGTTCAAGCTTTCTTTGGCAAACGCCGAAGGTGTCTCGGGGTCCATTGCCTGCTTCACCCACTGGTCTTCCACACCCCAGAGTTGCCACGCGGTTGAGGCCAACACGTCTGCAGTGGTGGAGTCGGGAAGCGCTCGGATGCCCTGAATGGCCCCAAAGATCGGCTCAAGAGGCTTATGCCAAAACTCGGGTAGTTGCTGGGGCAACACTCCGTCTCTCACCATGCTGGCTAGAGCATCACCTGGCGAGCGACTAATTCCTTCCACCTGGTCGAGAGCGCGAAGGACGTGTCCTAGGCGGCGGAGGCTTCGCCGATGAAGGCCTCCGTAGACGCCCGTCATCAACTCGGCGATTGCCTCAGAACTCACAAGCTCTGGTGTGCGAGCGAGTTGGATCCAGCCAATGAGCTGCCGAGAAGCGGGGTGAGTCGACAAAGGGGTGCGAAATTCAGTCTCGGTAGGCACTCCCACCTGGTGGAGCGATTGAGCAATCGCCGGGATTGCTCCCGCGCGGCGCACCACGATCGCCATGTCGGAAAAGGCCACGCTGTCTTCACGGTGTCTGGCCAGCAAGAACTTAGCCACCGTGTGGGCTTCTTTCCCAGGAGACGACGCCGTAAGTGACCACACCGATCCAGGTGTTGCCGAATCAACCGACTGAGCGCTTCGTTGTGAGCCCGCGAGCGCCGTGCCAATGCGCGAGGTGATGGCGCTCACCCTGTCCCTGATTTCGCCGCCGTGGCGATAGACCGATTCGAGCACGATTGGCTCAACTCCGAGGCTCCTGGCAAGACGGGCTGGGGCCTCGGGGTCTGCGCCTCGAAATGTTTGACCCGCGATATCTGGCTCCGCCAGCACAAGCAGTTGAACGCCCTGGTGGTGCAGTGCCAGGAGGAAGTCAGTGGTCGCGGGCGACATGTCGTGAAAGTTGTCCACAATGATTGCCCGGAGTGGTCTGGCGCTGAGGACGCCGTCGTTGACCAGTCCCGTTGCCAATCGAATGAGCTCCGCGGGATCGAATTCGTCTGGCCTGGACCTCGCGATCACCATTGAATAGTCGGCGAGGAACTGGCCCACCGCGGGCCAGGCAGGATGGGCGTCCTCAATTTCTGTCAATCCTCGCGCGTCAAGGCCCAATTCAGTGAGCCGGGCAATGAGTTCTCGAAGTTCAGTGCGAAATGTTTCTGTTTTTCTCACCTCTAAGCCCAAGTGCTCGGGCCACAAGGGACCCGTCCCCGAGGCCTCGTGTTCGGCGAGTAAATCCAATAAGTCTTGGTCGACGTCTGCGCCAGAGCGAAGCCTGGGGGGAAGTCCCCCTTGGCGCTCGCGCTCGGACTTCAACAGATCAAAGGCGAAAGCTTGCACACTCATCACCACGGCACCCCTGGTCGAGCGCCCCAAGCCCACGCTCACGTCATCGCGCAGCGCACTCGCCTGCACGCGGGTGGGGGTCAATAGTCGCAGCTGGTCGGGGTGAACCCCGTCGGCGCTTAGCCGGCGCAGATAGTCGATTGCGAGGGTGGTCTTGCCAGAACCTGCCGCCCCTAGGACGACGTGGGGAGCATGCAGGGAGAGTGATTGAGACAAGGGGGTCGGCCCTGGATGCTCACTGCCTGGCAACGTCATACCTCGAGGCTAAAGCCCACAGCCGACTGTCGTACGCTAGGAACGTGGAAATTCGTATCGGAATCACTAATGCACCCCGTGAGTTGAGCTTTGAAACCGACAAGTCGGCCAACGAACTCGAGAAGCAAATCGCTGACCAGGTTGCCAAAGGCGACGACGGTGTCGTGCGCTTAGAGGACTCAAAAGGTCACGTGTACCTCGTGCCGGTGAAGTCACTCGGCTATGTCGAGCTGGCCAACGAACCCGTGCGCAAAGTGGGATTTGCCCCCTAAATGGAACTTGTTCTGATCATCACGTTCTCAGGCCTAATTGGGGCGCTGGTGCGCTACCTCGTGCCTGGTAGAGATCGTCATGGCCTCTTTGTTCTTCCAGGGCTCCACATTGCAGCAGCCTCGCTGCTGTGGACGGCGTCGGTCTGGGCGGGACTGTCCCCGTACAGCGTCTGGCCGTGGCTGGTGTCACTGGTGCTCTCCACGGCAGGTGGGGTCTGGTTGGCGCTGTGGCTTCCCCGCCGCAGAGACGCCGAAGACCAAGAACTCCTCGAGTCGCTTTCTCGCTAACTTCCTATGCGGTGAGTCCTAGACGATCGAGGCGTCGGGTGTGTTCGGTGATGACATCAGTAAACAACGGCTCGTAACGGTCTTCACTCGAGACCGAATCCTGCTTCTTCAGAGCACGCCTGGCGATCAACATGGTGTCGCCCACGAGGCGGCGCGACCACAGGCTCACCCTCGAGCGATAGGCGTCGTCGTGTTCGATGACCCGGCGTAGGACGTTTTCGAAGAGTTCTTGATCGGCGTCATTTGCCAACACGGCTTGAATTTCTTTTCTCGCTCCTGCGGGTAAGCCGCCGGCGACGGTGTGAAAGAAATCTCCCAGGAATCCGCCCGCGACAAAGCAAGTGGCGACCCGCTCATACCAATGGTCAGCATTCATCCGGCGAAACTGCTGCTTCTGGTATTCCAGAGGCAACACCATCGCCTCAATCGGGTCATCGGCGTATTCGCTTAGTAACCCACGGAGTGCTTCGTATCGCTCGAGGACGACTACCGATGCCCGAGCCAGTTCGTCCTGGTCGACCACCGACCAGGCTTCCCGGGCGACTCTTCCCGCTTCGGTCGAGAGCAGAAGCTGGCTTGCCGTTGCATGGGCGAGAAGTTCCGCCGCAGTAGGCGCGAGCGAAGTCAAATCGATTCGGCTGGAGGTGTCACTCTGGCGTGAGCGAAGGGAGAGAACCCGGCCAGGGGTGCGCTTTTTCCAAAACTTCCAGTCCACGCCTCTAAGGGTAACGCTGGAAACCATCGCCCGAATTAGCGCAAGGTTCTGCCCCCTAGACTCATGGTGTAGATAGTTAAAAAACGTTAGGCACACTCCCCCGTGAATTTTTCCGACCTTGGCATTGCGCCAGACATGGTCGAAGCTCTCCAAGCAGAGGGCATTGACTCCCCATTCCCCATTCAAGAACAAACCATTCCCGTTGCCCTCACCGGCCAGGACATTATTGGACAAGCCCGCACCGGAACCGGAAAGACGCTGGGCTTTGGCCTTCCGCTTCTTCAGCGTTTGGGTGACAACCCAGAACCCGGCGTGAAAGCCCTCGTGGTCGTCCCCACCCGCGAACTCGCCATCCAAGTGACCGAGGACTTGGAGGTCGCCTCCTCCAAGCGCGGCGTCGAGATTGCCGCAATTTATGGCGGCAAGGCATATGAAGGCCAAATCGAACAGATTGAGAAGGGAGCCCAGGTGGTTGTGGGAACTCCTGGCCGCCTGTTGGACCTGATGCAACAACGAAAACTATCGCTTGGCGATGTGAAGGTCATGGTCTTGGACGAAGCCGACAAGATGCTGGACCTTGGCTTCTTGCCCGATGTGGAACGCCTATTCGCGAAAACCCCCGAGGTGCGCCAGACGCTGTTGTTTTCTGCCACCATGCCGGGTCCCGTGCTGACACTTGCCCGCCGGTTTATGACCAAGCCCCTTCACATCAGAGCCCACGACCCCGAAGAAACTATCGCCCAGGCAAACATCAAACACTTCATCTATCGTGCCCACCAGCTCGACAAGGACGAAGTAATTGGTCGCATTCTTCAGGCTGAAGGCCGCGGGAAAACCATCATCTTTACCCGCACTAAGCGCGCTGCCGCTCGGCTGGTAGAAGAGTTGAGTGACCGCGGATTCCCCGCCGCTGCTGTGCACGGTGACATGAGCCAAGATGCTCGCGAGCGGGCAATGACGGCATTCCGACAGGGCAAGAAAGAAATCTTGATCGCCACCGACGTCGCCGCCCGTGGGGTTGACGTCGATGACGTCACCCACGTGATCAACCACACCATTCCCGACGACGACATGACCTACCTCCACCGTGTCGGACGAACGGGTCGCGCCGGTAAAACCGGAATCGCGGTCACGTTTGTGGACTGGGAAGACCTACACAAGTGGGCGCTGATTAACCGCGCGCTCGAGCTGAATGTGCCAGAGCCTCAAGAAACCTACTCGTCGTCTGAGCACCTCTTCAACGACATGGGTATTGCCAAGGGCACCAAGGGGCGCATCAAAGACACCCCTATGCCAAAGCGCGAGCGAGAAGCGGGTAAACCCCAGCAGTCGCAACGCCGTGGCGCTCCCCAAAGGCCTCGCCAAAAGGATGACGGTGAGAATGCCAACCCACAGCGTCGACGTCGCCGTCGTCGCACCGGTGGCGAATCGTCTTAAGTCGAGATGACCTCGGAGCCGGTTGCGGCCTCGAGGATACGTTCGAGGTTGACCAGGGTGGTCTGGTTTTCGCCTAAGTAGTTGGGCTTCTTCGTGCCGTGGTAGTCGCTTGAGCCCGTCACAATGAGACCAAGCTTTTCCGCCACAACTGCCAGAGTTTCTGTGAGCTCCGGGTCGTTTTCTCGGTGATGAAGCTCCACCCCCATCAGCCCAAGAGACATCCATTTTTCATAGCGGGAAATGACGTCTTCCAATGATCCAGACACATCCGTAGCGGGGTTTCCGCCTCGGCTCAGCGGATGAGCAAGTACGGGCACACCACCTGCTTCTCTAATGATTCCAAGTGCACGGTCTAGCTTCGGCGCGTAATGGGGCACGTGATACGGGCCATGCGCGGCAAGTATGTGCTGGAACGCTTCTGTCGTATCCGAGACGATCCCCTTGGCGATGAGCACTTCAGCAATATGGGGCCTGCCAGGGGTTGCTCCAGGAGGAATGGTGGCGCGCACCTCTAACCAGTCGATGTCGTAGTCGGCGGCAATTTTGTCGACCATCATCTGCAGGCGGTTGTCGCGGTGAGAGCGGATTTTTGCCATTTCTTCCACCAACGCCGGATGGTTGGGGTCAAGCAGGTAGCCCAGCAGGTGAATACTGTGGGGCTCAAAGCCGTTGCTGTGATCAATGATTTGGGTGCTGAGCTCAATCCCTGGCACCAACTGAATGCCAAAGTTTCTAGCGGCCTCGGTGGCTTCGGCCCAGCCTGACGTGGTGTCGTGGTCGGTAATTGCCACGGTGTGAAGACCAGCCTGATGGGCTGCCTCGACAAGTTCTGTCGGAGTATCGGACCCATCGGATGACCTGGTGTGGGCGTGCAGGTCGATTATTAGGTCACTCACCCCTCCATGTTAGGTGCCACAGGATGGGAGACTTAGTGCGTGGCTAGTACAGGAAAGAAACCGTCTCGTCAGCGAGCGCCTGAATCGAAGGCGTTTGCCGAGTCGATGAGGAGCAATTGGGCTGATCCTGCCCGCACTCCCGCGGCGCCTGCGACTTGGGTCGGCCACACCAAGAATCGACGAATGCAACTAGTTGCCTCACTCGAGGGGCTTCCCGACAACGCACTCTTGATCATTCCCGCGGGAGCACCCAAGCAGCGCTCAAATGACACGGACTACCCCTACCGAGCCCACACCGCCTTCACCTACTTCACCGGCTGGGGGTCGCAGACAACGCCTGGCTCCATCCTCACCATCGACACCTCCAGAGATGTGGTTCGCACGACGCTGTATGCACGAGGCCCTGCGGGACGTGACACTGATGAGTTTTATGCCAACGCCGAACGCGGTGAATTTTGGACCGGACCCCGGCCCCACCTGGATGACATTGAGGCCACCCTTGGCATCACCACGCGCTCACTCGACGAATGGTCAGGAGTAGACGCAGACGATCTGCCGCGCGCAGTGTTTATCGATGACGCTGATCCGCTGAACTATCTCGAAATCACCCAGTACCGGGTGGACACGCTCGGCCAACAACGCGCCGATGACTTGCGCGAGGCCGACCAGCTACTGGGACAAATCGTCTCCGAGCTTCGGTTTGTCAAAGACGACTACGAGATTGCTGAACTGAGCGCCGCAATCGACGCCACCCACCGCGGTTTCAACGACATCATCGATTCGCTGCCGCGCGCGGTCGATGAATCCCGGGGTGAGCGGGTGGTGGAGGGGGCGTTCCAGGCCAGGGCACGCCTCGAAGGTCACGATGTGGGATACGGAACCATTGCCGCCTCTGGTTCACACGCGTGCATCCTGCATTGGGTGAAAAACGATGGCCCCGTCTCCTCTGGCGACCTCCTTCTGGTTGACGCCGGAGTGGAGATGGATTCTCTCTACACCGCAGACATCACCAGGACTCTTCCGGTTTCAGGCGAGTTTTCGCCCCAACAAAAACTCGTCTATGAGGCAGTCTTGGACGCTGCGGATACGGCGATGTCGATTGTGAAGCCGGGGATTGCCTTCCGAGAAATACACGATGCGGCCATGGCAGTCATCGCGGGCTACATCGACTCTTGGGGGTTCCTACCGGTATCTCTAGACGTTGCACTCTCCAGTGAAGGTGGCCAGCACCGTCGCTACATGATCCACGGAACAAGCCACCACCTAGGCCTCGACGTCCACGACTGTGCGAGAGCACGACGAGAGCTCTATGTCGACCAAGAGCTAAAACCCGGCATGGTCTTCACGATTGAGCCTGGACTCTATTTCCAACCCGATGACTTGAGTGTTCCTGAGGCGTGGCGGGGAATTGGCGTTCGTATCGAAGACAACATCGTGGTCACAAAAACTGGATACGAAAACCTCTCCGCGGCAATTCCCAGGAGCGTTACCGAGGTCGAAGCGTGGATGCGCCGAGGCTAAATGCCGAGGACCAGCCCCGAGACCAAGAAGTAGATCAACAATCCACTCATGTCCACCAGCGTGGTCACCAGCGGCGCTGAAATGACAGCAGGGTCAATCTTGACCGCCTGAGCTGCCAGTGGCATCACGGAACCGATCGTGGTCGCCCACACAGCGATTAACACGATCGAGAGCCCGACAGTAATCCCGATGGGAAGGCCCGATACCCAGGTTGCCGCGACAAAGGCCAGGCCGCCAAGGACCACACCGAGGAACACGCCCACTCGGGATTCTCTCCACGCCACCCGCAACACGTCGCTGGGGCGCACCTCGCCCACAGCGAGTGCGCGCACCGCCCCAGTAGCCGCCTGAGCGCCAATGTTTCCTCCGGTCCCCACAAGAAGCGGGATGAACAGCGCCAGTGCGGTGATTTCATGAAGCTTGGTTTCAAACAGCCCCATCACGCCAATCGTTCCGCTGGCCGCAGCAATCAAAATCACCAGCCAGAACACACGCAATTTCGCCAACTGGAACACGCTCGTGGAAAGGTAGTGGGAGCTCGAGGGCAACTGACCCGCCTGACGGGCAACGTCTTCGGTGTCTGCCTCTTCAATCACTTCCAAGGCGTCGTCTACGGTGAGCACACCCAACACACGCGATTGGCTATCGAGCACCATCAGACCGAGTCGGTTGGTTTCCTGAACCAAGCGGGCCGCGTATTCCGCGTCATCGGTGACTTCCAATGTGGGGGCGTTCTCGTCCGAGATTTCTCCGGCGGTCAAGCCCGGGTCCGCTAGTACGACGTGGCTCAGGCCCACCACTCCGACAAGTTTCTGGCTCCGGTCGACCACGGCCAACAAGTCAACGGTTTCAGCGTCGCCACCTTTTCGTCGAACCACATCCAAAATCTCTGGAACCGGGGTGGACTCTTGAACGGTGACCACCTCGGGGCTCATCACACGACCCACCGAACCTTCTGGGTATCCCAGCAGCGACGCCGTCATGGCGCGTTCTTTATGGCTTAAGCCCGCGAGCACACGACGGACAAATCCGGCCGGGGCTTCGCCCAGCAGGCGCGCACGGTCGTCGGGGTCCATTTCCTCGACCACTTCGCGGAACGCGCTGTCACGCATGCCACTGAGCAACTCTTGTTGCTGGACGCTGTCGAGCTCTTCAAACACTTCTAAGGCTTCATCGCGGGGAAGCATGCGCCATACGAGGGCTGCTTGAACTGGCTTTAACCGAGTGAGCTCTTCAGCAATCTCGTGGGGGGCTTTTTGGTCGAGCCATTCCGCTACCGGAGCAAGTCCGCCGAGGTTGAGCGCGCCAGTCAGGCTCAAATCGAGCGCTTCGCGTTCCTCGGACATGACTAGTTGCCCTCTCCCTCGCTCAAAACCCTCTTGGCTTTGCCGTGGAGGGACTCATCAACGATGACCCGGTAGGAATCCGCGATGATCTGCTGGACCGAGCGAAACGTGGGCCTAGTGGCTTTCTGGGAGGTATAGAGAATCATTCCCGCCATCATTCCCACACCGGCACCAATAACCGCTCCGGCAAGAAGCGGGCTCAAACTTACCGACTGGCCGAAGGAGGCAAACAGCAGTCCCGAGAACAAGCCAATCCAGGACCCGGTCATTGCCGAGTTAATGGCCGCACGACCGTAGCCGTACTTTGCGGTGATCCGCTCGACCGACTCCAAACCCTCTCCCACGATGGAGAGTGCCTTCGGAGGCAGGCCACCGTCGAGAAGGCGATCAACAAGTTTCTTGGCGTCTAAATAGTTTTCGAATCGTCCGAGCTCTTGTCCGTTAGGCACGCGTGAAAGACGGTCAAGGGTTACTTGACGAGAAGACTGGTTAGCGGCCACCAGACTATTCTCACACCCCATTGGCTAGGCTCAGCCCAGAAAAACCCACAACTTTCTCAGGTGGTGACCTTTTTTCGTGTCTGTTGTGAGCGAATCCGCTGTGAGGGACGCCCTCACTCGCGTCATCGACCCTGAAATCAGGCGTCCCATCACTGAGCTCGACATGGTCGATGAGATCCAGGTGACACCCGGGTCCATCTTGGCAACCATCGCCCTCACGATTGTCGGCTGCCCCGCAAGCGAGCGGATTAAGGCCGACTGCGAGAAGGAAATCAGTGCCATTGCAGGGGACCGTGCCGTCACTGTTGAGTTGAGCGTGATGGATGGGCCGAGGCGTCAGGCGCTAATCGAGAAGCTTCGCGGGACCAAGCCGTCTGGAACCCCCTTCACGAAGGATTCGCTCACCCGCGTAATTGCTGTCACCAGCGGTAAAGGTGGAGTGGGTAAGTCCACGATCACCACCAACCTGGCCGTTGATGCAGCCCAGTCAGGACTGCGAGTGGGAGTTATTGACGCCGATGTGTTCGGGTTTTCCATTCCTGGCCTGTTCGGAATTCCGGACGCCAAGCCCACCCGAATCGATTCGATGATTGTTCCCCCCGTCGCTCACGACGTCAAAATCATTTCGATTGGAATGTTTGTCGACGGCAACCAGGCGGTGAGCTGGCGGGGGCCGATGCTTCACCGCACCATCAACCAGTTCTTGACCGACGTGTATTTTGGCGATCTCGACGTGCTGTTGCTCGATTTACCGCCTGGAACAGGAGATGTCGCTATTTCGGTCGGCCAACTACTCCCCCACGCGGAAGTCATCGTGGTCACCACACCGCAAGAAGCCGCTGCCGAAGTGGCAATCCGATCAGCAGAAGTCGCACAACAGACTGGCCAAAGCATTTTGGGTGTCATCGAGACCATGTCACCGGCCACGCTTCCTGACGGGTCAACACTGGAGCTCTTTGGCTCAGGGGGTGGAGACACCGTCTCATCGAAATTGGGTGTCCCATTGCTGGGCCAGGTGCCGCTGAGTCAAACGCTTCGTGAATCAGGCGATCAGGGCACACCGGTGGTTACGACTTACCCAGACGACCCTGCTGCGCAGGCGATCGCCCAGATTGGCGCGCAGATTCGCGCGCTCAAGCCCAGCATCGCCGGAGCCTCTCTGCCGCTGAGTACCCGCTAGGTGGCATCCGGGTCGAACGGAGCTGGCTTTCCTTCTCTGAGAAGGCGCTGGCGCTTTTGATAGGCCGATTCACTGACCGGCCTGGAAGTCATCGCCGCGGTCGCTGCTTCATCCTCGGTGAGGGCTTCTCGAATAATGCGCCTGGGGTCGTATTGGCGAGGGTCGAGCTTCTTCCACTCCATCTCGTCAAAGTCAGGCCCTAACTCGTCGCGCATTCGCTCTTTCGCGCCGTTTGCCATGTCACGCAGAGAGCGCACAAACCTCGCGAGCTTCGCCGAATAGGCGGGGAGACGGTCTGGGCCGACCAAGAAGACAATAATCACTCCAATCAGGAGCAATTTCTCGATGGTCAATCCGAAAGACACGTCCTAACAATAGTCACCCAGGCCTGGGACTGTCCTAGGCTTGGCACCACGAGGAAGCGGGAAGGGACACTCACGTGACAGATTGGGAACTGGTCAACCGATTTGCCAGCGAGTACGTGATGGACTCCGATGACGCCGAATATGTGGCGAAAGCATCTGCAGAACAGGGCGTGAAGCCAATTGGCCACGTGCTCGGCTCAATCATTTCCCACATCGCACGCTCCACTGGCGCTAAGTCGATCATCGAGGTAGGAACAGGTGTCGGCGTCACCACGATGCGCCTGGCAGAAGCGTGCCCGAGCGCACACATCACCAGCATCGACAAAGAACTTGACCACCACGTGACGCTTCGAGAGATGCTGCCGGACGTTGAATTAGATGCCAACAAACTGCGTCTGATCACTGAGCGCGCTCAAGATGTGTTGCCGAAGATGAACGAGGACTCCTATGACCTCGTGGTGATCGACTTGCCTGGCGAGGACGCGGAAGCCTGCTTCGATGACGCCGTGAAGCTCTGCCGCCCAGGCGGCAGCATCCTGGTCGCTCGAGCCCTCCAGGGCGGCGAGGTTGCCAACGCGGCCAACCGCAGTGAGGGTGTCGCCGAAATGCGGGCACTGCTTCGGATTATGGCCGAAGACGACCGCGTGACTCACAGCCTCATTCCCGTCGGAGAAGGGCTTGCCTGGGCGCTCGTACACGGCGCCTAAGCGAAAGAAATTACTTCAGTGCGCCTTGAAGGGCGTCGCGAAGATCAGTGGCTTCTTGGTCGTTGACCGACACAACGAGACGGCCGCCACCTTCGAGGGGAACCTTGACGATAATCAGACGGCCCTCGCGGACAGCCTCCATAGGTCCATCACCAGTGCGAGGCTTCATCGCTGCCATGTCTTCTCCTTTTAGTAACCGTCGAAGTTCCTATTATCCCAAGAAATTGGGGCGTAATTCAAAACGAGTACGCCGTTTAACCCTGCGCCAGCCACTCGCGAAGGGTTCGATGTGTCGATTCCAGCTGGCTAATAGGAACCTGCTCGTTGGGGGCGTGTGCGAGCGCTCCATCGCCTGGTCCAAAGTTCACCGCGGGAATACCCAAGGCAGAAAAACGAGACACATCGGTCCAGCCGTATTTGGGCCTGGCTTCTTGACCACTGGCCGCAACGAGGGAGAGAGCAAGCTGACCATCAAGGCCAGGGCGAGCACCCTCCGACGCGTCGACCACGCTGAGCTCGAGCTCGGGGAACACCTGTGCGACGTAATCGACCGCGTCGCTGACGCTTCGATCAGGGGCAAAACGGAAATTCACCGTGAGCACCGCGTCGTCTGGGATCACGTTCCCAGCGACCCCACCCCGAATTCCGACCGCGCTCAAACTTTCACGGTAGTCCAGGCCATCAACGCTCCTGGTTTCCGGTGAAAAGTGCGAAAGGCGCTCGAGTGCATCCGAGAGTTTGTGGATGGCGTTGTCGCCCATCCACGGCCTGGCAGAGTGTGCACGGAGACCGGTTGCGCGAAGCTCCACTCGGATTGTTCCGTTGCACCCGCCCTCAACGCCACCGTTAGAAGGCTCTCCCAGCACGGCAAAATCCCCGACCATCCATTCGGGGTGGTTGCGGTGGAATCGACCAAGACCGTTCTTATCGGCTTCGATTTCCTCTTGGTCATAGAAGATCCAGGTCACATCCATCGCGGGTTGGTCAAGCTCCACGGCCAAAATCAACTGGCTCGCAACCCCGCCCTTCATGTCAACGCTTCCTCGACCCACCAGGTGGTCGCCCTCGATGCGGGAGGGAAGGTTGTTGTCAACGGGGACGGTGTCTAAGTGTCCTGCCACGATGACCCGGGTTGGTGCACCCAGCGCAGTGCGAGCGGCAACGGTGTTGCCCTCTCTAATGACCTCGAGGTGGGATGCCGTGCGAAGGGTTGCTTCTACGCGGTTTGCGAGGAGTTCTTCGTCACCCGAGACAGATTCCACGTCACACAGCGCGCGGGTCAGCTCCACCACACCGGCAGCGACATCGAACACTAAATCGTCGGACACGAAACATAAGCCTAGTCGGGGCAGGAGCCAGCTAGCCTGGAGGGTATGGCAGAGAGCAACAGAAGCGCATTTGGCTACGGACTACAAACCATCGCCCACGACGGCACCGTCTTGGACACCTGGTTTCCAGAGCCAAAGCTTGGCACTCCACCCGAGCCATTTGAGCCCCACCTGCTTCCCCAAGACATTGAACACCTGCAGGGCAAAAACGATGCCACCGGCACCGAGAGTGTGGGAATTGGCGTTGTCATCGACCTGGATCAGCCCCCTGCGAGCATCCCCGATGCGTACCTGCGCCTGCATTTGCTCTCTCACACCCTGGTAGCCCCAAACTCCATCAACCTTGAGGGCCTCTTTGGGGTTTTAGAAATCGTGGCCTGGACAAACCTCGGCCCCGTATTGCCCGCCTACTTGGAATCTCACCGCATCGAATTGCAGCGGGCAGGTGCGCAGGTATCGAGCATCGACAAATTCCCACCCATGCTCAACTACGTCGTCCCCGACAAGGTGCGCATTGCCGATGCCGCTCGCGTCCGTTTGGGCGCCCACTTGGCACCTGGCACCACGGTGATGCATGAAGGCTTTGTGAACTTCAACGCAGGAACTCTCGGCCACTCGATGGTGGAGGGTCGAATCTCCCAGGGAGTCGTCGTGGGCGATGGCTCCGACATCGGCGGGGGCGCCTCGATCATGGGCACCCTCTCGGGAGGTGGCCAGGAAGTTATCTCCATCGGCCAGCGCTGCTTGCTGGGAGCCAATGCCGGAATCGGAATTTCTCTGGGCGATGACTGTGTGGTCGAAGCAGGCCTCTACGTGACGGCGGGCACCAAGCTCTCGCTCATCCAAGGCGGTGAGACCACGTCGGTCAAAGCAGCAGAGCTCAGCGGAGAATCAAACATCTTGTATCGCCGGAACTCACTCACTGGCGCGGTGGAAGCAATTCCACGATCGGGTCAAGGAATAACCCTCAACGCCGCACTGCACGGCTAGTTAGCGCTTAGGCCAGGCTCTGGTGTCAGGGCCCGTGTAGAGCTGCTGGGGGCGGCCAATACGCTTTGTGGGGTCGTCGTTCATCTCACGCCAGTGGGCAATCCAGCCGGGCAGGCGACCAATGGCAAACAACACGGTGAACATTCGCGTGGGGAAGCCCATCGCCTTGTAGATCACACCGGTGTAAAAATCGACATTCGGGTAGAGCTTTCGCTCAACGAAGTAGTCATCAGCCAGCGCAATCGCTTCAAGTTCTTTGGCGATGTCAAGCAGGTCGTCTTTCACGCCAAGGTCGGCCAAAACGGCGTCGGCTGATTCCTTCACCAGGCGGGCGCGTGGGTCGTAGTTCTTGTAGACACGGTGGCCAAAGCCCATCAGACGAATACCGTCTTCTTTATTCTTCACACGCTCGACGAATCGCTCGACGCCTTCACCTGAGTCGCGGATTTCAGCCAGCATCGTCAACACAGACTCGTTGGCGCCTCCGTGAAGGGGGCCAGAGAGTGCGTTGATACCAGCACTAATCGAGGCGAACAGGTTTGCTTCGGTCGAGCCGACCAAACGAACCGTGGAGGTGGACGCGTTTTGTTCGTGGTCTTCGTGCAAGATCAACAGGCGATCAAGGGCCTTCACCAACACGGGGTTGGCGACATACTCTTCAGCCATCAGGCCAAAGTTCAGCCAGAGGAAGTTTTCAACGAAGCCGCGGGAGTTGTCGGGGTACAAAAACGCCTGCCCAATGGACTTCTTGTGGGCGTAGGCGGCGATGACCGGAAGCTTCGCGAGAAGGCGGATAGTGGAAAGCTCTACCTGCTCTGGATCTCGAGGGTCGAGCGAGTCGCCGTAGTAGGTCGACATGGCACTGACTGCAGATGACAGAGCCGACATGGGGTGCGCGGAGTGCGGAAGCGCATCAAAGAGGCGCTTCAAGTCTTCGTGTAACAGGGTGTGGCGGCAGACCTTGTCCTGGAACTCTTCGAGTTCTGACTTGCTCGGAAGCTCGCCGTAAATAAGCAACCAGGCCACTTCGAGGAAGGTGGAGTGTTGGGCGACGTCTTCAATGGGGTAGCCCCGATAACGAAGGATTCCCTTTTCGCCATCAATGAAGGTGATGTCGGACTTGGTGGAGGCGGTGTTCACAAACCCCTGATCCAGGGAGGTGTATCCGGTCTGCTTGGTTAGCGTTGAAAAATCAATGCTCGATGCACCGGCGCTCGATTCCAAGATTGGAAATTCGGCTTCGCCGCCTGGATAGTTGAGGGTCACCTTGTTGTTGTCGGTCACCTGTTCCTCCTTCGCCCACCGGGATGTAGACCGTGGTGGGAGGGTGTGGTCTACAGATTGGGTAACCAGTTGTGCTGGTTTTCCCGCGAGATAAGCCTAGAGCAGACTGGACTGAGGGGCTATCGCCCAATTCCCAGGCCCAAAGACTAGGCCAGCCTGGCCGCTGCCCGAGAGATTGCGTCATCTGACGCAGTAAGTGCTACTCGCACGTGTGATGATCCCGCTTCGCCGTAGAAATGTCCAGGGGCGACGAGGATTCCGCGCTCGGCAAACCAATCAACCGATGCCCTCGAGTCGCTTCCGTTGGTGGCCCAGAGATACAAGCCCGCATCTCCCCCGTCGATACGCCATCCGGCGGCCTCCAGAGCGCCCTTCATGACACTTCGTCGCTGTTGATACATCTGCCGCACGGCGTCAGTGTCTTCGGGGTGTCGGACAAGCTCGGCCATGACTTGCTGGATGGGCTCGGGCACGATCAGGCCAAGGTGGCGCCTGGGCAGCAAAATTTCTTGAATCAGCGACGTGTCACCTGCGACCATGGCCGCGCGGTATCCCGCCAGGTGAGACTGCTTACTCAGCGAATAGAGCGCCAGCAGACCATTGAGGTCTCCCCCTGTCACCTCGTCGGCGAGAAGTGAGGTCGATCGAGGCTGCGAATCTGGTCCCAGCACCGCATAACACTCATCGCTTGCCAACACCGCACCAATTTCGCGAGCGCGGGCGATCGCCTGGCGCAGATAGTCCGCATCCAAGACCTCCCCGGTGGGGTTAGACGGAGAGTTCAGCCACACCAGCGCGGCCTGATCGGGCCATTTCGCCGGGTCTGCCTCGGCCACAATGTGCGCGCCGACCACACTCGCCCCCACTTCGTAGGTGGGGTAGGCGATGGGCGGAATCACGATGGTGTCTGATGAGCCGAGCCCCAGAAGCAGCGGCAATAGCCCCACCATTTCTTTGCTTCCCACAGTGGGCATCACACAAGAAGAATCAACCGCCGAGGCTCCGCGCACCTGCTGCCACCATGTCGAGAGTGCCTCGCGGGTCGCTTCAGCGCCAAAGGCTGTCGGATAGCCGTGGGCGTCTGATGCCGCCTCGAGTGCGGCTGTGGCGCGAGCGGGAGTGGGGTCGACCGGAGAGCCCACCGAAAGGTCGATTAAGCCATCGGGGTGTTCAGCCGCGCGCTTTTTCGCGCCCGCTAACTCATCCCAGGGGAAGTCGGGAAGCGAAAGAGCCATCAGGCCTACTCCGCCTGAGGCGGAAGAGCTTTCACAATCTCGTGGTCGTCGTTGATGACGCCCACTTTTTGTGCGCCACCTGGGGAGCCCACCTCGCGGAAGAACTCCACGTTTGCGGTGTAGTACTCGGCCCACTGTGAGGGCACATCGTCTTCGTAGTAGATGGCTTCGACCGGGCACACTGGCTCACACGCTCCACAGTCCACGCACTCATCGGGGTGGATGTAGAGCATCCGCTCACCCTCATAAATGCAGTCAACCGGGCATTCGTCGATGCAGGCGCGGTCTTTAACATCCACACAGGGAAGGGCGATGATGTAGGTCACGTGGTACTCCCGTTACGAGCAAGCTTGGATTTTCTATCGTACCCGGCAAGCTTTCTAAACTCGTTCGCCACCACCACGGCAATCACAAAGACAAAGGTGACTCCAAGCAACACGTATCCCTCCCACGTTTTGCCGAGCATGTAGTCGCCGTAGTGCGGGATCCCAGACAGTGCCACGGTTGCAAACACGCTGAGCCCCACCACCGCTCGCTTCCAGAGCGAGAGGTTCACCAGAAACACTGCTATCCCGAATGCCACGAATAACACGACGGTGATGACAGCGCCCGTGGGCGAATTCCAGCGGTGATAGACCACGGCAATAGATGAGATGAACACCGAGAGCGCAACGAGTGTGACCCCTTGGACAATTCCCGCCAACCATCGCACCATGGGACTGCCTAGTGGTCTAGACGCGTCATCCAGCCATAGCGGTCTTCAGCGCGGCCGTATTGGATGTCGGTGAGCTTTTGGCGAAGCGACATGGTTAGCTCACCTGCAGGCTGATCGGGCGAACCAATGGTGAACTCTGAGGTCTTCAACTGGCCAATTGGCGTCACCACCGCGGCTGTACCACAGGCAAAAGCCTCGGTGATTTCGCCTGATTCCACGCCGTCTCGCCATTCGTCAATAGACACGGCGCGACGCTCTACGGTGTGACCTTCGTCTTCAGCGAGCTGGAGGATCGAGTCCCTGGTGATTCCAGGAAGGATCGTTTCTGACTTAGGAGTAATCAAGGTGCCGTCTTTTGTCACCAGCACCAGATTCATGCCACCTAGTTCTTCCAGGTACTTGCCCTCAACTGAGTCCAGGAACATCACCTGCTGACAGCCCTGCTCGGCGGCTTCCATTTGGGCAACCAGTGACGCGGCGTAGTTTCCACCAGTCTTTGCCGCACCCGTTCCACCCTTACCGGCACGGGAATAGTGGGTCGAGAGCCAAATCGAAACCGGGCTTACACCACCGTGGAAATAAGCACCCGCAGGGCTTGCAATTACGTAGAAGGCGACCTTCTTTGCGGCGCGAACACCAAGGAATGCTTCCTTGGCGAACATGAACGGGCGCAAATACAAGCTGGTCTCTGGAGCCGAGGGCACCCAGTCACCATCGAGCGCAATCAGCTCTTGCAGTGATTGTAGGAAGTACTCCTCGGGAAGCTCAGGCAGAGCCATGCGCTTAGCCGAGCGTTGCATTCGCTTCGCGTTTTGGTCCGGGCGGAACGTCCAGATGGAGCCATCGGCGTGACGGTAGGCCTTCAGCCCTTCAAAAATTTCTTGGCCGTAGTGCAACACCGACGCTGCCGGGTCGAGCGGGATGGGCCCATAAGGCTGAACGCGTGGGCGGTGCCAGCCGCCCTTTTCTGACCAGCAAATATCGACCATGTGGTCGGTAAATACCGACCCGAAGGCCGGGTTATCCAAGATGGCTTGACGCTCTTCCGCGCTGCGCGGGGATTCGTTTCGGCTCACCAAAAAGGTGAGGTCTGGGGTTGCCATTGGCAAGGGAATCGTCATGCTGACCATCCTGAAACTGCGGGGATATTGCGATGTAGCCTAGCGCCCGCGAATGAGTGTGTGGGTGGGGTTATTAGTCCAGTGCACGACGGATCGCGTCGCCGATTTCAGAGGTGGATCGTGTGGAACCGTCACGGGTAGCGAGGTCCTTTTCGATAGCGCGCTGAAGGTTTTGTCCCTGATCGCGGTAGCCGAGGTGCTCCAACATGATCACCATCGACAAGATTGCTGCCGTGGGGTCGGCAATGCCTTTTCCGGCGATGTCTGGGGCAGACCCGTGAACGGGTTCAAACATCGAGGGGAAGTTTCCTTCCGGGTTGATGTTTCCAGAGGCCGAAAGCCCAATGCCACCGCCAATTGCGGCAGCAAGGTCAGTGACAATGTCGCCAAAGAGGTTGTCGGTGACAACAACGTCAAAGCGCGAGGGGTCGGTGACCAGGAAGATGGTCATCGCGTCGACGTGGAGATAGTCAACGATGACGTCGGGGAATTCTTGGCTGACCCGGTCAACAGTTCGCTGCCAGAGCGACCCCGCAAATCCGAGGACGTTGGTCTTGTGCACCAGGGTGAGCTTCTTGCGGCGAATCATTGCGGTGTGGAAGGCGTATCGAACGACTCTCTCCACACCAAAGGCCGTGTTCACTGATACTTCGGTGGCAATTTCTTCAGGGGTATCACGGCGGATCACACCACCGTTCCCGACGTAAGGCCCCTCTGTTCCTTCTCGCACCACCACAAAATCCACATCGCCGGGGTTGGCAAGAGGGGAGGAAACCCCTGGGGCAATCCTTGTGGGGCGCAGGTTGACGTAGTGATCAAAGCTAAACCGAAGCTTCAACAACAATCCGCGCTCGACGACACCCCCAGCCAGGCGAGGGTCTCTCGGGTCTCCACCGACTGCACCCAATACGAGCGCGTCGTGGTCGGCGAGCTTGGGAAGCATCTCTTCGGGCAAGACTTTGCCGGTCTCGAGGTAATGAGTTGCGCCTAAGGGGTAGGCCGTTTGTTCCACGTCGAGGGTTCCAGCCAGTGCCACGCCCAGCGTCTCAATCGCCTGTGCGGTTACTTCTGGGCCAATGCCGTCACCGGCAATTACTCCCAAGTTCAGTGTGGCCATAACGCCCTCCTACAACTCCACGATTTCGATCGGGCGCATCACGGTCGCATCAATAGCGCCGGCGACACTCTCCAAAATCTCGTCATCGACACGGCTATCCACAGTGAGCACACTGAGTGCTTCACCGCCCGCAGATTCGCGGGCAATCTGCATACCGGCGATGTTGATGTTGGCTTCGCCAAATTCTTTTCCATAGACCGCGACAATTCCGGGACGGTCTTTGTAGATCATGACGATGTGGTGTTCAGCCAAAGGCATCTCGATGTAATAGCCATTGATTTCGACCAAACGCTGAACCTGCTTGGGGCCCATCAGAGTTCCAGAGACCGAAATGGTGCGGCCATCGCCTAGGACACCACGAATGGTGAGAACGTTTCGATAAGCAGGAGAATCTTCGTGGGTGACCATGGTCACGGCCACACCGCGAGACTCAGCAAGCAACGGCGCGTTGACGTAGCTGACTTTTTCGCTCACGATGCGCTGGAAAATTCCCTTCAGCGCAGCAAGCTTCAACACGCTCACGTCGTGCTCAACTATTTCACCGCGCACTTCAATGTCGACCGAGGCGAGTGAAGTGTCAGCCATTCCGATGAAGAACTGTCCAAGCTTCTCCATCAAGCCGATGCCTGGGCGAACACTCTCGTGAATCACACCTCCGGCCACGTTGACCGCGTCTGGCACCAATTCGCCTTCTAGGGCGAGCTTGACCGACTTGGCTACCGAAATACCCGCCTTTTCTTGGGCCTCATCGGTGGAGGCGCCAAGGTGGGGGGTCAACAAAATATTGGGCGCACCCAGCAGCGGCGACTCCAGCGGAGGCTCGGTACTAAACACGTCCAAACCGGCTCCCGCGATAAGGCCCGAGCTCAAGGCGCGAAGCAGGGCGTCTTCGTCGATGATTCCGCCGCGACTGGCGTTCACAATGCGAAGGGTGGGCTTCGCGATGGCAAATTGCTCGTCAGAGACCATTCCTGTGGTTTCAGGGGTCTTCGGGATGTGGATCGTGATGAAGTCAGATCGGCGGAAGAGATCATCGAGCTCCACCAGTTCCACACCCATTTGGGCGGCACGAGCAGGCTGAACGTAAGGATCGAAACCAATGACGTGGGTACCAAAGGCGGCCATTCGCTCGGCTACGAGCGCACCGATTCGGCCGAGGCCGATGATGCCGATGGTCTTTTCATACAGCTCAACGCCGGTAAACGATGAGCGCTTCCAGGCACCGCCTGCCAACGAGTGGTGTGCTGCAGGGATGTGGCGGGCAAGGGAGAAGATGTGTGCGATCGCGAGCTCTGCCGCGCTAATGATGTTGGAGGTGGGAGCGTTCACCACCATGACGCCCGCTGCGGTGGCAGCAGTGGTGTCGACGTTGTCTAATCCCACACCGGCACGCGCCACAACTTTCAAATTGGGTGCCGCATCGAGTGCTTCCTGGTCAATCTGCGTGGCAGAGCGGATCAACACCGCATGGGCATCCGCCAATGCTGAGAGCAGGGCGGGACGATCTGTTCCATCGACGTCTCGAATGTCGAAGTCAGGTCCGAGCGCCTCACGCGTGGCGGGCGAGAGCTCTTCAGCGATCAGAACAACAGGTTTTGCCACCAGTGGGGCCTTTCTCGGCGAAATGTGCGATGAATGTAGGAGACCAAGGCTTCCAGCCTACTTCAGCCCTCTCCCCCGGTGAGTAAGCCAAAAATTACGCGCGAGCGCCACGCCTGCTCAGCAGACAACACACTGAGCTGAAGTGAAGCACTCGCCGCCACAATGATCAACGCTCCCAGAATCCTGGCGCCTGGCTGAGGGGTACGAATAATCCACCACAGCCCACCCGCAAACGCTGCAACGGCGAGGACAAACCCAGGCACCAAAATCCACCACGGGATGAACTCGCCAAATTCAATGGCCCGGTAATAGGCGGGCAGGCCCACGACATTGCCCAGTGCTTCCCACAGGTCCCAACCCGCAAAAAAAGCGAAGATGACTCCGGCGATGACCTTGCCCAGCATTAGAACACCACCGGCAAAATAAAGGGCCAGGGAATCAAGATGATTAATCCAGCCAGCAATACCCCTGCTCGGGCGCGAACGCTCCAGTTTGTGCCAAGCCAGAGAACACCCACAAACCACAGTGGAGTGGCGATGTAGGCGAGGAAGTCGCCCACTCTAAACATCACCTGGTCGAGCACGCCATCAAGCGGCTGAACGGTTTGATTGGCAAGGCCCAACACCCAGCCCAGTGCCCAAATGACATAGAGACCGCCAAAGAAGGCGGTGAGAACAAAACCTGGTTCGCGCTCACTGGGGGCTGAAGACGACGGGACCGTTAAGTCCTCGTCGTCTGGCCCCCAGCGAAGCGCGTCGTCGTGGTCGCTCACTTAGCGAGCAGCGTGACCTTCGACGTAGTCCTCGTCAGCCTGCTTCCAGGCAAAGAGTGCACGAAGCTTCTGACCGGTTACCTCGATGGGGTGAGACTCACCCTTCTCACGGAGAGCGGTGAACTCGGGTGCTCCTGCGTCCTGGTCACCGATGAAGCGCTCTGCGAATGCACCCGACTGGATGTCAGCAAGAACAGCTTCCATGTTCTTCTTCACGTCTGGGGTGATCACACGAGGACCGGAGACGTAGTCACCGTATTCAGCGGTGTCGGATACCGACCAACGCTGCTTAGCGATTCCACCCTCGTGGATGAGGTCAACAATGAGCTTGAGCTCGTGGAGAACCTCGAAGTAAGCAATTTCTGGCTGGTAGCCGGCTTCGGTGAGAACTTCGAAGCCGTACTGGATCAGCTGAGAGGTTCCACCACACAGCACTGCCTGCTCACCGAACAAGTCGGTTTCGGTTTCCTCGGTGAAGGTGGTGACGATTCCACCAGCGCGAAGACCACCAAGGCCCTTCGAGTAGGACCATGCGAGATCCCATGCGGAACCAGTCGCGTCCTGCTCAACGGCAACAATCACGGGAACACCGCGACCGGCGACGTATTCGCGGCGAACAGTGTGGCCTGGACCCTTAGGGGCAACGAGCATGACGTCAACGCCTGCAGGGGGCTTGATGTAGCCGAATCGGATGTTGAACCCGTGACCGAACACGAGGGCCTTGCCGTCGGTGAGGTTAGGAGCGATGTCTTCTGCGTAGAGACCACGCTGGTGCTGGTCGGGAGCGAGGATCACGATGACGTCAGCCCAGGCGGTTGCCTCAGGAGTCGACATGACCTGGAAGCCAGCGTCTTCGGCCTTGGCAATCGACTTGGAGCCAGGCTTGAGTGCAACGACGACCTCGATACCGGAGTCGCGGAGGTTTTGAGCGTGGGCGTGGCCCTGTGAGCCGTAGCCAACAACAGCCACCTTCTTGCCCTTAATGATGCTTAAGTCAGCGTCTTTGTCGTACTTGATGTCGGTCACGAGGTGGATCTCCTTAGTAGTGGTGGTGTGACGTGTGGGTTAGTTCTTGTAGAGGCGCTCAGTAATCGACTTCGACCCGCGACCAATGGCGAGCAGACCCGACTGGGCGATTTCTTTAATTCCGTAAGGCTCGAGCACCTTCAACAGTGCATTAATTTTGGCCGTGTCGCCAGTGACTTCGATCACCAGCGCATCGGTGACCACGTCAACGACGCGGGCACGGAACAAGTTAGCGGCTTCCAGGATTTGAGAGCGAGTGGAGTTATCCACGCGCACCTTCACCAGCATGTGTTCGCGCTGAACCGACTGTTCGGGGTCGAGCTCGACAATCTTCAACACATTCACGAGCTTGTTCAGCTGCTTCGTGACCTGTTCAAGCGGGAGCCCCTCCACATCCACCACAACGGTGATACGAGAGAGTCCTTCGACTTCAGTCTTACCCACGGCGAGGGATTCAATGTTGAACCCACGGCGGGCAAAAAGACCGGCGACCCTGGTCAATAGACCTGGCTTGTCTTCAACCAGAAGTGAGAGTACGTGTTGCATGGCTTACTCCTCGTCCCAGCTTGGCGCATGGTCTCTGGCGTATTGCACCGATGAGTTCCCGACACCTTGGGGAACCATTGGCCAGACCATCGAGTCTCGAGACACCACGAAGTCGATCACAACGGGTCGGTCGTTAGTCTCCATGGCCAACCGAATCGCAGGCTCGACTTCTTCCTTCGTGCGCACACGAATTCCGAGGCAGCCGTATGCGTCTGCAAGCTTCATGAAGTCAGGAACCATCACGGTGTCGTGACCAGTGTTCAAGTCGGTGTGTGAATGACGCCCGTCATAGAACAGGGTCTGCCACTGGCGCACCATTCCAAGCGACGAGTTATTAATAATCGCCACCTTGATCGGAATGTTGTTGATGGCACAGGTGGCCAACTCTTGGTTGGTCATCTGGAAACATCCGTCACCATCGATTGCCCACACAAGACGCTCGGGCTCGGCAACCTTGGCACCCATTGCAGCGGGAACCGAATACCCCATGGTTCCAGCGCCTCCCGAGTTCAACCAGGCGTGAGGACGCTCGTAGTTGATGAACTGGGCAGCCCACATCTGGTGCTGGCCCACACCGGCGGCGTAGACAGCCTCAGGTCCAGACATTTCACCAATCTTCTGAATAATCCACTGGGGCGACAACAAGCCATCTTCTGGCTCGTCGTAGCCGAGTGGATACTGTTCGCGCAGGTCATCAAGCCGCTTCCACCACGCAGAGTAATCAGCAGCGCGTTCTGAGGCAGCCTGCTCGAATGCGGGCAGGAAATCGGTCAGTACGTCTTTTGCGTCACCGACGATGGGAACATCGGCGAAGCGAATCTTTCCAATTTCTGCGGGGTCGATGTCAATGTGAACGACCTTGGCGTGCGGCGCGAATTCGCTAACCTTTCCGGTTACCCGGTCGTCAAAGCGGGAGCCGATTGCCACAATCAGATCAGATTCTTGGAAGCTCAACACAGCAGGAACGGTTCCGTGCATACCGGGCATGCCAAGGTTCAACGGACTTGAGTCGGGGAATGCTCCACGGGCCATCAGCGTGGTCACCACAGGGGCACCTACACGGTTGGCAAACGCAGCCAATTCTTTGTGCGCTCCAGAGCGCACCACTCCACCACCGACGTACAACACGGGACGCTTGGCGTCGACCAGCATTTGGGCGGCAGTTTGAACCTGCTTCTGGTTAGCTTTGGTCACAGGGTGGTAACCCGGAAGGTCAACTTCTTCTGGCCACACAAACGGAGCCGACTTCTGCTGGCAATCCTTGGTGACATCCACCAACACGGGGCCTGGACGGCCCGTCGTGGCGATGTGTACCGCTGCTTTCAAGACACCGGGGATGTCCTCTGGCTTCGTCACCAAGAAGGAGTGCTTGGTGATCGGCATCGTCACACCGGAGATATCGACTTCTTGGAACGCATCAGTTCCCATCGAGGTGGAGAACACCTGACCCGTCAGTGCGAGCAGTGGAACAGAGTCCATGTAGGCATCGGCGATTGCAGTAACCAGGTTGGTCGCTCCTGGACCAGAGGTCGCAATACACACGCCCAACTTGCCAGAGGCCGCCGCGTAGCCTTCCGCCGCGTGGCCGGCGCCTTGTTCGTGACGGACGAGAATGTGGCGGATCTTTTCATCGCCCATCAGCTCGTCGTAGAAGGGCATAATGGCGCCACCGGGCAAGCCGAACACGTCGGTGACACCGAGGATTTCAAGCGAGCGCAGGATTGCGCCGGAACCGGTCAGAACAGGCGCGTTGGCAAGCGCCTCGTTCACAGGCTCATCAGCAGAAGTCTGCTCGTGCAGGGAAGTATCAGTCATAGTCGTAATAGGTGTTGGTCGTAAGAAATAGTGGTCTAACCAGTCACTGCTCCCAGAGCGGCAGATTTCACGAGACGTGTGTACTTCGCGAGAACTCCGCGGGAATAGCGTGGAGGAAGGGGCGCCCATCCGTCTTGGCGCTTGGCAAGCTCAGCCGCATCGACCAGTAGTTCAATGCTTCGAGTTGGAATATCGACCCGTATCAGATCACCATCTCTCACGAAGGCGATCGGACCTGCGTCCACTGCTTCCGGAGCGATGTGGCCAATGCACAGGCCGGTTGTGCCGCCTGAGAATCGACCGTCCGTCAACAGTAGTACATCCTTGCCAAGCCCCGCACCCTTAATTGCGGCGGTGATGGCAAGCATTTCGCGCATTCCAGGGCCACCCTTAGGGCCTTCGTAGCGGATGACGACTACGTCGCCAGCGCTGATCTTGCCTTCGGTGAGGGCGTCCATCGCTTCACGCTCACGCTCAAACACGCGGGCGGGGCCTTCGAAGGTCGCGAGGTCAAACCCTGCGGTCTTCACCACGGCACCTTCTGGCGCCATCGAGCCCTTCAGAATGGTCAGACCGCCCGTTGCATGGACGGGGTTGTCAAAGCGCCGGAGTACTTCCCCATCGAGGTCGTCGATGGTCATACCCGCAAGGTTTTCGGCCATTGTCTTGCCGGTGACGGTCATGGCATTGCCGTGGAGGAGGCCCTCGTCGAGGAGCGCCTTGAGCAACACGGGAATTCCTCCGTGGCGGTCCACGTCGTTCATCACGTAGTGGCCGAAAGGCTTCAGATCGCCCAAGTGCGGGGTCTTGTCGCCGATGCGGTTGAAGTCATCGAGGGTGAGGTTGACGCCTGCCTCGTGCGCAATCGCGAGCAGGTGGAGAACCGCGTTGGTCGATCCACCCAGCGCCATAGCCACGGTAATGGCGTTTTCAAAGGCCTCCATGGTCAAAATGTCAGAGGTTTTTAGCCCCATGCGCAGCAAGTTGACGACTGCTTCACCGGAGCGGTGAGCAAACTCGTCTCGGCGACGGTCAAACGATGCAGGCGATGCCGAACCGGGGAGGCTCATTCCGAGCGCTTCGGCAATACTCGACATGGTGTTTGCGGTGTACATACCGCCACAGGCGCCTTCACCCGGAGCAAAGGCACACTCAATACGCTTGGCGTCTTCTTCGCTCATCAGTCCGGCCTTCACCGCACCCACTGCTTCGAAGGAATCGATGATGGTGATGTCTTTTTCGGTTCCATCACTGAGCTTCACCCAACCAGGAGCAATCGAACCGGCATACAGGAAAACTGAAGCCAGGTCGAGGCGGGCTGCGGCCATCAACATTCCAGGAATCGACTTGTCACAACCGGCAAGCAAGACGGAACCGTCGAGGCGCTCGGCCTGCATCACGGTTTCTACCGAGTCACAGATGACCTCGCGGGAAACCAAGGAAAAGTGCATGCCCTCGTGACCCATTGAAATACCGTCAGAAACCGACACGGTTCCAAACTGCAGCGGGTATCCACCACCGGAGTGGACACCTTCTTTGGCGGCCTGGGCAAGGCGGGAGAGGGAAAGGTTGCAGGGAGTGATTTCGTTCCAGGAGCTTGCAATACCGACCTGAGGCTTATCCCAGTCGTCATCTCCCATGCCGACGGCACGGAGCATTCCGCGGGAGGTGGTGGCCTCAATACCGTCGGTGACTACTCGTGAACGAGGTTTCATATCTGCAGACATGCCCACCAGTCTATCCGCGCGATAGATATGACAGAGCGGGCGGGAAAACCCGCCCGCTCTGGTTCACCACGGGTGACTACTGGAGGGGAGACGTCTCCTGGTCAGTGGTGTCCGGAACCAGGTCGGCTCCGGTGTCGGTGAGGTCATCGGTCATCTGATCGTCTTGACCAAACTGGTTGTGCATCATGGCGCCATCCCCGCGCTCGTCGTGAAGACCCCGTTCGTCGTGGCTGTGGTCTCCGCTTCGTCCGGGACCACCGGAGAATCCGCGACCTGGGCCGTCACTGCGGCCACCACGAGGACCGTCGGCAAAGTTTCCTTGCTGGCCCTGTCGTTGTTCAACCATGCTTTGGAACATTTCGCGGGCTTGGGCTTGGTCTTTGACCTCAGCGCCGAGGGCGAAACCTGTTCCGCCGATCAGCAGTGCGCCAACAACGGCGCCTGCTGAAATTCCGATGATGTGAGAGGTCTTCATGAGGTGATCCTTCCTGGTCAGGCGTGTGCCTGTGTGATTCACAGTAGGAAAGCGACCTCGGTAAGCCCTATGGCTGGGCTATGGCGACGCCCGGAAGACCCTATGCGTTTGCTAAACGGCGATCGGCCAGAGACTGCAAGAACTTCGCCACGTCAGGGATTGTTTCGATGCGGTAGCGAGCGATCGATGCTTGGAGGCCGACCTTGATTCCCACATCGCCCTCGCCCATTACTGCGAGCGCGTCTTCATCAGTTACGTCGTCACCCATGAACAAGGTGGCCTCGGGTTTGATGTGGCCCATCAACGCTTTAATTCCATCGCCCTTGGTTTGGGATTGCAGCGAGGACTCGATGATTCCGTGGCCGAGACGAGTAGTGAGCGCATCGCCGTAGCGGGCAATTGCTTTTCGTGCTTCGGCGTGGACTGCCTCTTCTACCGAGTGATCAAGTCCCCTGGTGTGAAGAGCTGCACCCCACGGCTTTGTTTCCACCCATGTACCGGGGAAGTGGTCTGCGACGGCCCTAAAGTCTTCCCACACTGCTTCGAGGTCATCTTGATTGGCCGTGGGGACGGCAATCACACCACCGTTGGCCGGGCCTTCCACCTCAATGCCATGAGAACCCACCATCCACCATCGGGGATCTGCTTGCGCCACAACACGAAGATTGGCCAGCCCTCGCCCACTCACCAGCGAGAGCGTGACGCCGGGCGCCTCAATGAGAGCGTCCAATGCTGCGCGGCCTTCGGGGGTGATTCGTGAATCGTCCGGGTTATCGACTAACGGTGCGAGCACACCGTCAAAGTCCAGCGAGACCAGCAGAGTCTTTGCCTCGACGAGCCGGTCAAGGGCCACATCGAGTGATGAGGTCTCGCTCATCGCCGTCTCACCGGTGCTTTAGGTGACACGGCATCAAGAAATGAGGTGGCCCACTTCTTGACGTCGTTTTCTTGGACGACTTTTCGAAGCGAGCGCATGCGTCGCTGCTGCTCTGGCTTCGACATTGCGGCAGCTTCGGCAAACACGGCTTTCACACCGTCAATGTCGTGGGGGTTAATTAAGAGCGCATCGTCGAGTTCATCGGCGGCACCCGCGAACTCGCTCAAGACGAGAACACCGAGATCATCTGCCCGCGAGGCGACAAACTCTTTGGCCACCAAGTTCATGCCATCACGCAACGGACTTACAACCATCACGTCGGCAGCCAAATACATCGCCACCATTTCTTCACGGGTGATGTTTTGGTGCAAGTAGACGATGGCGGGGCGGCCCACATGCCCGTACTCGCCGTTGATGCGGCCGACTTGAATTTCGATGTCATCGCGGAGGAGTTTGTAGCTCTCCACCCGCTCGCGGCTGGGGCTTGCCAGTTGCACAAACACCGCGTTCTTCGCGCTGAGTGTGCCCTCCTGGAGCATTTCGCCGAAAGCTTTGAAGCGGTGACGGATGCCCTTGGTGTAATCGAGGCGGTCAACGCCGAGGAAAATCGTTGTGGGCTTTCCAAGCTCCGCGCGGATTGCTTTCGCGCGCTCCTGCACGGCTTCTGAATCAGCAAGCTTTGCAATCGCGGCCTGGTCCAACGAGATGGGGAATGCATCGACTGTGACCAATCTCGTCTTACTCGCGGTCGTCGGTGGAGCATTTCGACCGCGTTTAGGGCCAGCATTCATGGGAACGCGGACGATGTGCTCTTGCATTGAGTAGCCGAGATTGCGACTAATCGCGTGGCGCATGTTCTCCGCATCAGATTCCCTTTGGAACCCGACTACGTCTGCGCCGAGCAGGCCATGGAGAATCTCTGCTCGCCACGGAAGCTGGGCAAAGAGGTCGTAGCCCGGGAAGGGAATGTGGTGGAAGTAGCCGATCTTTAGATCCGGTCGGAGCTTTCGAAGCATCTGTGGCACGAGCTGAAGTTGGTAGTCGTGGACCCAGACGAATCCACCCTCAGAGGCAACAGCAGCGGCCGCAACGGCGAAGCGCTTGTTGACGTCTTGATAGCGATCCCACCACTCACGGTGATATTCGGGGTGGACGATGACGTCGTGATACAGCGGCCAAATAGTCGCGTTCGAAAATCCTTCATAGAACTCGACCAAGTCCTGTTCGGACTGAGCCACGGGCACGTAATAGGTCTTGCCTTGGGTGAATGGCTCAGGGGTGACATCCGGAAGGCCCGGCCAGCCCACCCAGGCCGCGTCACGGTTTCTCATTACCGGAGCAAGCGCTGCCACGAGACCACCGGGTGTGGTCACCCACGACTGAGTGCCGTCCTTTTTGGGCTTCGGGTTTACCGGTAGGCGGTTAGACACCACCACGAAATCGAAAGTGGGAGTCTGTGCTTTTTTCGCCATGGATGAGCCTTTCGGGCGATCGAATCCACTAGCCAGGCTAGCACCGGGCCCACACCTTCGACAGGGGCGATACCCTCGACATATGCGCAGGTTCCTTTTCAGTAGCAGCATCGTCTCCGCCGTACTCTCCGGCGTGGGACTCGTGCGTCAAACCATGCGCGGACCTCGGGATTGGCGCACCGGCCTGTTGTGGCTGAGCTGGCTGATCTCGATGATTCTCGCCGTCGCAGCGGTTCTGGATCGCTCTCGCGACGACGAGTTCTAGTGGCCCCAAATGGCGTCGTAGAGCATGTAGAGCCCAAGGCCTCCGAGCGCGACACCGCCACCTGCACGCACTCCTACTAAGCGGTCTTCAGAGCGACCAAACCATTCACGGGCAAAACCAGCACCAACAGCCCAGACGGAATCACTGGCAATGCCGATGATGGTGAAGATCAGGCCCAAGAACAGCATCTGAGCAATCACCGAGGCGCCGTTAGGACTGACAAATGCCGGCAAGGTGGCGACAAAAAAGACAATCGTCTTGGGGTTGGTAATGCCTACCCCAATTGACTCCACAAACAGTTTTGTGTGGGTGGGTCTGGTGAGCACCTTTTCGACTGTGGCGTGGTCGTTTCGGTGTCGGATTGCCTGGATGGCAAGCCACAAGATGATGAGCGCTCCGCCCAGTTTCAGCGCAAAGAACAGCGGTGGCAACGCGATCACGAGTGCGCCGAGACCGAAGGCCACGGCCAGAATTTGAACTCCCACTCCGGTCGCATTTCCGAGGACACTAATAAACGCTGCTCGCTTACCCCAGGCAAGAGCGCGGCCAATGGAATACAACACACTGGGACCTGGAATCACGATGATAATCAACGCAATGAAGCTAAACGCGACCACACTTGACCACTCGGGCATGGCGCAAATGTACACCTCAATTTGAGCCGAATTAGAGTGGATGTAGCCACACAAATTCTTGGTCGATGCAAACGAGGTGATTCGTGGTCACGCTAAGCCTCATCACCGATGCCTTCATCCCCAGAACCGAGGCTCTTGCGCTTCTTGAATCCGCGCTCGGCGTGCGAGTATCCGGGGACAATCTGGCGGAGAATTACTTTTTACTCGGCGAGGATGTGCGCCTTTCGATTGAGATTCCAAAGTTTGGCGAGGATCTGCCCCTCACCCTCGATTTCTCGGGGACAAACCCAGCGCTTCTTCGCGAGTCGGCACTGGAAGTGTCCGCCGCAGTGAAGGAGTCCCTTGAGTGGAGCTGTCAACTACACGAATGGGAGACCGGAAATGAATAGGGTCCGCTGGGAGCGCGCCACAGAGATTCCCCTTCTCATTGCCGGGTTTGTGTTTCTCTTTGCCTACTCATGGCAAGTACTCGCGCCTCACGACACCGCGATGTATGTGGCCATGGAGTGGGCGACAATCCTGGTCTGGGTCTTTTTTGGCGTGGACTACGCAGCCCGGCTGGTCCTCACCAAAGAACGAGGCCGGTGGTTTATCCGAAACTTCCTGGACTTCCTCGTCATCGTCCTCCCCGCCCTGCGCCCACTGCGCCTTCTGCGCCTCGTCCTTCTGGTGCGAGTGTTCCAACGCCACGCCCCCTCTCTCGTGCGCAATCGAATACTGAGCTACGCATCGCTGGCCACGGTTCTACTCACCTACATCGCTGCGCTCACCGTGTTGGAAGCAGAGCGAAAGTTTGGCGAAATCACAACCTTTGCTGACGCGCTGTGGTGGTCTCTTGTCACCATCACCACCGTGGGTTATGGCGACTACACCCCCGTTACGGGCCTTGGTCGAGCGATCGCGGTGGGGTTGATGTTTGGCGGAATTGTGCTTGTCGGAATCATCGTCGGAACGCTGAGTTCGTGGATTGTGGAGAGCGTCACCGAAGACACCGAGGAAAGCATCGACGAAACAACCGCTGCAGTCGTTGAGCTACGAGATGAAATTCGCCAACTGCGCGCTGCGATCGAAGACCAGGGAATAGATACCGAGAAGCGCCTATAGCGTCACACCCCAGTTCAGGTGGCTACTGTGAAGTCATGAACATCCTCATCGTGGGCGCTGGTGGAGTGGGAAATGCTCTGGCGCGGATACTTGCCCGTCGGTCTTTCATCACACGTGTGACCGTCTCTGACTACGACGTCAACCGAGCCACTGCAGCGGTCGAATGGGTTTCTACCCGTCACCCTGAGATGGCCGATCGCTTTCACGCTCGGGCAGTCGACGCCTCCTCAGCGTCGTCTGTTGCGAAGGTCGCGAAGGAAGCTGGCGCAGACATCGTGGTGAACGCGGTTGAGCCGTCGTTTGTGAAGACAGTGTTCCAAGGGGCATTCGATTCGGGTGCGAACTACATGGACATGGCGATGAGCTTGTCTCACCCCCACCCCGACGAGCCCTACGCGAAGACGGGCGAAAAGCTCGGCGACTGGCAGTTTGAACGACACGACGAGTGGGTAGCTGCCAAGCGTCTCGCCGTTGTGGGGTGCGGCGTTGAGCCAGGACTCTCCGACATCTTCGCCCGCTATGCCGCCGACCATCTCTTTTCGGATGTGGATGAGTTTGGGGTGCGAGACGGGGCAAACCTGGTTGTTACTGACGATGAGGGGAACGAGATCTTTGCACCCTCGTTCAGTATTTGGACCACTATCGAAGAGTGCCTCAATCCTCCGGTCATCTTTGAAAAAGACCGCGGATGGTTCACCACCGAACCCTTTAGCGAACCAGAAATCTTTGACTTCCCGGGCGGTATTGGCCCTGTTGAATGCGTCAACGTCGAGCACGAAGAAGTATTGATGATGCCGCGCTGGCTCGATGGCAAACGAGTCACCTTCAAATACGGACTCGGTGAAGACTTCATCGGCGTCCTGAAAACGCTCAACACGTTAGGCCTGGATAAGACCGACGCGGTGTCGGTGCGCTCCGCCGAGGCAGGCGGTCGGGTAAGCGTCTCCCCCCGTGATGTGGTGGCTGCCGTATTGCCTGACCCCGCCACAATCGGCCCCAAGATGACCGGCTCAACATGCGCCGGGGTATGGGTAAGGGGCACAGGCAACGATGGCTCCCCCCGCTCGAGCTACCTCTATCACCTGGCCGATAACCAGTGGACGATGGCTGAGTATGAGACCCAATGCGTGGTCTGGCAAACCGCCCTCGCTCCTGCTGTTGTCCTCGAACTATTAAGCAAGGGAACGTGGAGCGGCGAGGGAGTCCTCGGTCCAGAGGCGTTTGACGCAGTCCCCTTCCTCGAGCTCATGTCATCCCCAGAAGCCGACGGAGGATACGGCCAAGAATGGGGAATCCAGGAAAAGGCCTAGTCCATTGCGTGCATAGACTGAATCTATGAGCACCAACGACGGCCTCACCCCGGGCATGCGAGCCCAACTCGACTCACCCTCGTTTCAGGGTCTTGCGACATTTGGCATGCGCCCGTTTGTCACCGAACCCGAACAGCTCGATGCGATCAAGCCAGACATCGCGGTAATTGGGGCGCCATGGGATGACTCGACCACGAATCGCCCGGGAGCACGCTTTGGCCCTCGCGCGCTTCGCGCCAATGCCTACGACCCCGGCACCTACCACCTGGATCTCGGCATCGAAATTTTTGACCACCTCGACGTGGTTGACTACGGCGACGCCATCACCTCCCACGGACTCTGGGAGCCATCCCGCCAAGCAATCTACGACCGCGTCCACGAGGTAACCTCGCGAGGCATCGTCCCCGTTGTTCTCGGAGGCGACCACTCCGTCACCTTCCCCGTCGTTCAAGCCCTCGCTGAAGCCCACGGTGACGGCGAAGTGGCGATGATTCACTTCGATGCCCACGCCGATACCGCATATGAAATCGAAGGGAACTTCGCCAGCCACGGCGCCATGATGCGGCGCATCATTGAGTCGGGCGCTATCCCGGGTGACCGCTTCTTGCAGCTAGGGCTTCGTGGCTACTGGCCAGGTGAAGAAGATCAGAAGTGGATGAGGGAGAACAACCTCAAGCACTACATGATGCAGGAGTTCTGGGAGCGGGGCACTATGCCTGTCATCGATGACGTCATTGCAGAAGCCAAGAAACGTGCACCCAAGGCCTACATTTCAATCGACATCGATGTGCTTGACCCAGGCTTCGCCCCGGCAACAGGAACCCCAGAGCCTGGTGGCTTTGCGCCCATTGATCTGCTTCGCATCGTTCGGCGACTGAGCCTAGAGCTCGACATTGTGGGCTTCGACGTGATGGAAGTTGCTCCGGCCTACGATCACGCCGACGTCACGGTCAATAACGCCCACCGCCTGATTTGGGAGTTCTTTGCCGCGATGGCTGTGAAAAAGCGCGATCGCACGAGCTAGCGCTCATTGAAATGAGCACGCCCTGCGGATAAGCTAGGCCGCGTTGCGGAAGCCTCCTCGATCACACAATCTCCCCCGACGAGAGGCAATCGTGAGCTCATCTAACGAGGTTTTCCCCGTTTCGTTCGAGGTGTATCCACCGCGCTCACCCGAGCACATGGATGCCCTTCTCGAAGCCATCGACTTTTTGGCGAGAGTCACTCCCGACTTCATTTCCGTCACCTTCGGTGCGGGAGGGTCAACGACCAGGGACTCGCTCGCTGTGCTCGAATACATCGAGAAAAACACCCCGACCCACCCACTGGCTCACCTCACCTGTGTGGGAAACAGCACCGAGGAGGCAACTGCTCTTGTGAGATCCTTCGTCGACGCGGGGATCACTCAGTTTCTGGCGCTACGAGGCGATCTTCCAGAAGATCACTCGGCAGAAATCGGAGACCTTCCCCACGCAGAGCACCTTGTTCGCCTCCTCAATGGGCTCTCGCAGGATGGTGCGCCAATTGAGCGCATTGCAGTGGCGGCATTCCCCAATGGGCACCCAGACTCTCCCAGCAAAGACGACGACATTCAGGTACTCCTTCGCAAAGAAGAGTCCGGCGCCACCCTGGCAATTACCCAGCTGTTTTTTGAGGTGGACGAATACACGACATTCGTTGACGCGGCCCGGCGCGCGGGCGTCACAATGGCGATCTTGCCCGGAATTATGCCGATCACCTCCGTGGGTCGCCTGAAGCGAGTACTCGAGCTCACGGGAGAAAAAGCTCCCGATGCCTTGTGGAACGCTTTGGAAGCCGAAGCGGACGCCGCCGGCCAGAAGCGTGTCGGAATTGAATGGGCGGCAAACCTCACCAAAGATTTGCGGGAGGCAGGAGCACCAGGCATCCACCTCTATGCGTTCAACCAGCACGAAACAGTACTCTCTGTCCTAGAACAGGCAGGGGTCAGGTAGCGATGGACGATACTCACAAGCTTCCGCTTCCCGAGCGTTCTCAAAAGCTTCTCGATGAGCTAGCAAAGCGGGTCATTGTCGCCGATGGCGCCATGGGCACCATGCTCCAAGACGCCGGCCCCACCATGGATGATTTCCAAGGCCTTGAGGGCTGCAACGAAATTCTGAACGTCACCCGCCCCGATATCGTCACCTCGGTCCACGACGCCTACTTTGAGGTGGGCGTGGATTGTGTGGAGACGAACACGTTTGGTGCGAACTGGTCCAACCTCTCTGATTACGGCATCGAAGAGCGCATCGAGGAGCTCGCGCAGGCAGGCGCTGAGCTTGGTCGTCAAAGCGCGGAAGGCTTTGAAGCCAGCGACGGTCGGATGCGCTGGGTGCTCGGCTCCATCGGACCGGGAACCAAACTCCCCTCCCTCGGTCACACCAGCTATTCGTTTTTGAAATCAACCTTCGAGCGACAAGCAGAAGGATTGCTTGCCGGTGGCGCGGACGCCTTCATGGTCGAGACATCCCAGGATCTACTCCAAACCAAAGCGGCAATCAACGGCTGCAAGGACGCGATGCGAAAAGCCGGGACTCGCCTGCCCCTCTTCGTTGAAGTCACCGTAGAAACAACCGGAACCATGTTGATGGGATCGGAAATTAATGCTGCGCTCACTGCGTTGGAGCCATTGAGTATCGACATGATTGGGCTCAACTGCGCCACAGGACCCCAAGAGATGAGTGAACACCTTCGCCAGCTCTCCCAACACTCGAACATCCCGGTCATGGTGATGCCAAACGCCGGCCTTCCGGTGCTGACTGCCACTGGGGCGTCGTACCCGCTCGGCCCCAACGAGCTCGCCACCGCGCACGAACAGTTCATTAAAGAATTTGGACTCTCCCTCGTGGGCGGATGTTGTGGAACCACCCCCGCTCACCTCAAAGCAGTTGTAGAACGTGTGGGCTCTGCCAAGACGCTGACGAGAACCCCAGAACCTGACTTTGGTGTGGCAAGCCTGTACCAACACGTGAGTTTGACCCAGGATGGCTCCTACCTCGCCATCGGCGAGCGCACGAATGCCAACGGGTCAAAAGCCTTCCGTGAAGCAATGCTCGAAGGACGCCTCGATGACTGCGTCGAGATTGCGAAGAAGCAGGTTCGAGACGGCGCACACTTACTCGATGTCTGTGTGGACTACGTGGGTCGAGACGGTGTGAGCGACATTCAAGACATCGTCTCCAGGCTCGCTCAGGCATCAGCCCTTCCCCTTGTCATTGACTCCACCGAACCCGCCGTGATTAAGGCCGGACTGGAGCTCATCGGCGGGCGGCCCGTGGTCAATTCGGTCAACTTCGAAGACGGCGAGGGCCCAGGATCTCGCTTTGCCACAGTGATGCCCCTGGTGAAAGAACATGGCGCTGCCGTGATTGCCCTCACCATTGATGAAGAAGGCCAAGCGCGCACCCGCGAGAACAAGGTGAAAATCGCGAGCCGTCTTGTTGACACCTTGATCAACGACTGGGGCATGCGGGTGGAAGACATCATCGTGGATGCGCTGACGTTCCCGATTGCCACGGGCCAGGAAGAAACCCGCCGCGACGCAATTGAAACGATTGGCGCTATTTCTGACATCACTGCGAAATACCCCGGCATTCACACGACGCTCGGTGTCTCAAACGTCTCATTTGGTCTCAACCCCGCCTCTCGTGTCGTGCTGAACTCGGTGTTCTTGCACGAAGCAACTGAAGCAGGACTCGACACCGCAATCATCGACGCGGCGAAGATTGTTCCCCTCGCCTCCATCCCTGACGAACAGCGCCAGGTCGCTTTGGATCTGGTCTGGGATAAGCGTGAATACGACGACGAAGGCACGCTGGTTTATGACCCGCTCGCCAAGATGTTGGAAATCTTTGACGGGGTTGACTCAGCCGCCCTAAAGGACCAACGAGCAGCAGAGCTCGCGGCGATGCCTGTCAGGGAGCGTCTTGAGCGCCGAATTATCGACGGCGAATCCAAGGGCCTCGAGGCTGACTTGGACCTGGCTCGCTCAGAGGGTGCAACGGCGCTTGAAATCATCAACGACACGTTGCTTGCTGGAATGCAAGTGGTGGGTCAACGCTTCGCAAGCGGTGAAATGCAGCTGCCGTTTGTGTTGCAATCTGCCGAAGTGATGAAGGCAGCGGTGGCACTTCTCGAGCCCCACATGGAAAAGAGCGAAGCCGCAGGCAAGGGCACCATGGTGCTCGCCACTGTCCGTGGTGACGTCCACGACATCGGCAAAAATCTAGTCGACATCATTTTGAGCAACAACGGCTACGACGTGGTCAACATCGGCATCAAGCAATCCATTGCCGACATCATCCAGGCTGCAGAAGAACACAACGCCGACGTCATCGGCATGAGCGGACTTCTGGTTAAGTCGACCCTGGTGATGAAGGAGAACCTCCAGGAGCTCACCTCAAGGGGTCTTGCCAAGAAGTGGCCGATCATTTTGGGGGGCGCTGCTCTGACCCGCTCCTTTGTTGAAGACGATTTGGCCTCTGAATTTGAGGGAGTCGTGCGCTATGCAAAAGACGCGTTCGAGGGCTTAGACCTCATGGCGCCACTTGTTGCCATCGCCCGCGGAGCTGATCCCGAATCCGTCGGGCTTCCTGCTCTGAAAAAGCGCATTTATCCAGCCAGCCAGTTGCAGGTCACAGAGCCCGAGGACATGCCAGAGCGCTCAGATGTCGCCTTGGATAACCCCGTCTTCGCTCCCCCCTTCTGGGGGACGAGGATCGTGAAGGGCTTCGCACTCAGCGACTACTCTGCCTTCTTGGATGAGCGGGCCACCTTCATGGGCCAGTGGGGACTTAAGCCTGGCCGCGGAGAAGGCGGTAAGTCCTATGACGAGCTGGTGGAGACCGAAGGTCGACCACGCCTTCGCTACTGGATCGACAAGCTCCTTGCTGAAAAAGCGTTGGACCCTGCCGTGGTCTATGGCTATTTCCCCGTTGTATCTGAAGGAAACGACGTGGTCGTGTTGCACCACGGCAACGACCCCGAGGGGCTGCTTGGCGAAAAAGGTTTGCTCGCGCCAGATGGCGGCAGTCAGGGTGAGGTGGGCACCGAACGTCTGCGCTTTAGCTTCCCGAGGCAGCGCCGCGATCGACACCTTTGCCTCGCGGACTTTGTGAAGTCACGCGAATCAGGACAAGTCGATGTGATGGCATTCCAGCTCGTGACGATGGGCGAAAGCATTGACAAAGTTGCCCAGACCCTTTTTGCCTCAGATTCCTACCGGGACTATCTCGAGCTGAACGGTCTTGCCATGCAGCTCACCGAAGCATTGGCCGAATATTGGCACGCCCAAATTCGAAACGAATGGGGATTTGGATCGGAAGATCCAGCAGATTTGAACGATGTGCTGGGCGTGAAGTATCGAGGAGCACGCTTCTCGCTGGGCTACCCCGCCTGCCCCGAGATGGAAGACCGCAAGAAGGTCGTAGAGCTTCTCAACCCCGGTCGTATCGGCGTGGAGCTCTCCGATGAGCTACAGCTCCACCCTGAGCAATCAACCGACGCGTTCGTGTTCCATCACCCTGACGCCAAGTACTTCTCGGTCTAGACCTCTCACTGCGTCCACGCGGCGAAGCGCTTTGAGAGCTGCACCCCCGATGAGCGCAATCGTCACCACGGTGGTGACAGCCCGCACCGAATCCCAGGTCAGCGTCGATGTGGTGAGGCAGTAGACGACGAATCGTCCCAGGTTGGCCCACACTCCTTCATTTTCTGCGAGGGAAATCGACGTGCCAGATCCGATCGCAAGTGGCCAGAACCAGAGATTCATAAGAGCACCAAACACGTACGAAGAAACCGCGCCGTAGATAGCGAGTATTCCTACCTCGAGGCGCGGGAAGGCTTTGGGTGGGGTGGGAATCAACCCTGCACCCGCCCCGACCCATCCAATTGCAAGTGCTTGGAAAGGAGTCCACGGCCCGAAGCCGCCCCACATCATCGAGGACACGACAAGCCCTAACGCCCCGACAGCAAATCCACCGCGGGGACCCAAGACCCGTCCCGCCAAAACGACGACGACGAAGATGAATTCAATTCCCCCTGCACCGGCGGAAAATAACCGCGCCGCCGCTGCGAGCGCCGCCAACACACCAACAAGCGCAAGAACTCGAGAGTCACCCAGCCCCGACAGAGAAAGTCCAAGAAGACTAATTGCTGACGCAGTAGCGACAAGCGCGGCGAGCGTGACGAAACCACCGTGGGACAGCGGGATGAACGCAGAGAGGAACGGCCAACTAAAGGCAAGCAGACCCACGGCACTTGCGCCCGCGAATAGCCCCATAACGAGGTTGTGGCGGAGAGGGGTTCGAGCATTCATCGCCTGGCCTCCGCGTGATCAACAAGCCGGCCAGATAGCATCTGGAAGCGTGGGCCCTCAAGCGACGCCAGCGCGCCTGGCTCTTGCGTGGCAATCAGTAAGGCCACGCCTGTTTCCATGGCGCATTTGAGTACATCCGCGAGTGCATCAGCTGCAGCTTCGTCAAGTCCTGCGGTGGGCTCGTCCAAGAGCAGCGCGAGCGGACGATGAGACATTTGAATGGCAATCGCGAGAGCCATTTGTTGGCCCCTGGAGAGATCTCTCGGATGGGCATGGGCCATTGTGGCCGTGATCTCTTCTCGCCAGGCGCCAGACAAGATTGCATCCAAGGTGGTGCGAGTAAGCCCCGGTGCAGCCCCAGCCGATTTGTCGGCGAGACCTAATTCCTTCTCGACAGAGTCGGTAAAGAAGAAGTTTCTCGGATCGCATGGAACGTAGGCCACATCAGTCTTCTTGTCAGCAATCAGTTCAAGAAGGCTGGTTTTTCCCGCGCCATTGTCGCCCGAAATGACTGTCGCTTGACCTCGTCGAAGCTCCAGGGCAAGCCCCCTAAATACGACGTGTTCACCGTAGGACACGGCGAGATCCGAGTATGAGGCCACCACATCTGGATCAGCGGGGAGGCTCGGGAGCATGGGGGTGAGGTCGACTTGGGGAGCCTGATAGCGGCCGAGGTGGAGGCCTTCAGAATCGAGGGTGTAGAAATCAGCACCAGCGGTCTCGAGCTCGACACTATGGTGGTCACTGATCACGACGGTGACTCCTTCGTCGGAGAGCTCATCGAGTCGAGTCAGCAGGTCTCGCCTACTGGATGGATCAAGGCTTCGAAGTGGTTCGTCCAGCAACAGCAACGATGGGCCACCAGCGGTGACAACCGCACATCCCACCACGACCGCCTCACCAGCGGAGAGTTCAACAGGATTCCGACCTGCAAGGTGGCTCAGGCCCCAGTGAGCAAGGTGCCGTGCCGCGTTGTCCTTCGCGAGAGGCCGGGGCTGACCCTTGAGCACTAACGACAGTGCGACCTCGTCCAACACCGAGCTGGCGAGAAAGATGCTCTTGGCGGCATGGGGCAGGTAGCCAATGTCTGCGTAAGGTGGCCTGGTAAGTGCACCAGCTTGAACTGCCTCCACGTCGGGGTGCAATCCTGCCATCGCTTCGAGAAGCGAGGTCTTCCCCGCACCCGTTTGGCCAGTAATCACCGTGAATGAGCCAGGTTCAATGGCTGCGGTTACCTCAGTAATTCCTCGTGACGCCCACGAAAATCCGGTAAGCGTAAGCGCGGGACCTAAATGGCCTGCACTCTGATTTACTTTTCTGACAATCAGCCCCCGTGAGTGCAAGGCGGTGTGAATACTCGTGGCATATTCGAGGGTCTGTTCAAATACAGGAAGCAGAAGATTCCTTCCCTGCTTCACCTTTCGGCGCTCGGCTGCTTGCTTCGTCTCGTGATGAACTCTTACGAGTACCGGGAGCATCGACAGTGCGATCACCAGTGCAGTCAGAAGAGTCTTCCCCTTCTTCACCATGGGAACAAACAAGATCACCCCGCGCGGATCCCACCATGCAAGAGCTAGCCCAGACACCACAATCACGGCAGCAAAAGGAATTCCAGAACTTAGGCTGCCAAGAACGCCTTCTGTGGTGACATCTCCACCAACAACAATGTGTGAGAACACCCCCCGGAGTGCGAACTGCGGGATGGAGAACAGAGGCTCGCCGCTTCCTCCCGCCCCACCAAATAAGACGCGATAGACCACACGAACTGCGAGAAACACAATCGCGCTAGACAGCGCGAGTAACACCACTCCCCATGGATGTGGTCGCTTCATTAGGGCCCAGTGCTCGGGATGACGATGTCATCGCCGCTTGAGAATGCGAGTCCAAGGGATGACCCAGGAGTGACCATTAACGTGCCCACGCCTTCCATCGCGTAGTCCCACGGAGACTCCTGGTCTGGTTTCTGCCACAGTGCCCAATAGGCAAACGCAGGAGGCATGTCGGCGCAGGTTTCGAGGTAGGGCTCTTCACCGGCCACCACGATTTCGACTGTGGCCGAGGGCAGTTCATTCACCCGGCACACCACGAGGTCTCCATAAGCCTCGGTTCCTTCAGTCGTGACTCCTGCAAAGGCAAGAACGTCCGACGCGAGCGCCGATTCACCCTCAAACTCCACACATTCTGCAACTGACTGATCCGATAACACTCCGTAATCGACCGCGACGATCACACCGGAGCAGGCATCGAGCTCCCCCTTTGATAAGCCATTGGAATCTACGGGGTCGCATCCGGCAAGGGCCACAAGGGTGGCAGTGCTCAAGAGTGTGGCGAGTGATTTCATTGAGCCTCCATCGTAGAAAAAACTTCGGGGCTCCGAAGCTTCCAGCCTATCGTGCGCAATTCGGAGGAAACTTCCGGGTCACCCACCTAGTCTCAGGGCTATGCGAATGGTCGTGACCGGGGCGTCTGGCTATGTGGGCGGGCGTTTAGTCCCTCGCCTGCTCGACAAAGGGCATGAGGTGACCGTTATTGTTCGCGATCTCGCCCGAATCGACGACGTCCCCTGGCGTGCCAAGGTCAGGATCGTGCGCGGCGACTTAGAAGACCGACGTGTCGTGAAAGAAGCTCTCGCAGACCAAGAGGTGCTCTACTACCTGGTGCATTCGATGGCGTCATCGTCGCAATTTGACCAACTCGAGGCGACGATTGCGTCAACGGTCGCGGAAGAAGCAAAAAAGGCTGGCCTGAGCCGAATCGTCTACTTGGGAGGCCTGCACCCCGACGGCAAACTCTCCAAACACCTTGCCTCCAGAAAGAGAGTCGGTGAGATCCTTCTCGCCTCGGGTGTGCCCACCGCTGCCCTGCAAGCGGGGGTCATTATTGGATCCGGCTCAGCGAGTTTCGAAATGATTCGCCACCTCACCGAGGTCCTTCCCTACATGCCCGCCCCCAAATGGGTAAGAAATTTCATTCAACCCATCGCCATCAGGGATGTCCTTCACTACCTTCTCGAGGCAGCCCATGTGGACCCAAGCGTCAACCGCGCCTTCGATATCGGTGGCCCCGATGTGTTTAGGTACGGCGAGCTGATGAACGGCTATGCCGTAGAAGCGGGGCTGAAACCGCGGATGATCATGACTCTTCCTGTGCTGACGCCCTATCTGGCGTCCCAGTGGGTGAACTTGGTCACCCCGATTCCCCGCGCCCTCGCTGTGCCCATCATCGAATCGCTCCTCCACGATGCCGTCATGACCAACCACGACATTGACGACGTGATCGCTCCTCCACAGGAAGGCCTCACTGGCTACCGCCGGTCAGTGCAACTTGCCTTGGCGCGGATGCGCGAAGGACAAGTGGAAACGTCGTGGCGAGAAGCCACCGTGCAGGGCGCACCCCATGACCCACTCCCTAGTGACCCGGAATGGGCCGGGCATACGGTTTATACCGACATCAGGACAGTGACATGCGCTGCGGATGTGTCATCGCTGTGGTCGGTTATTGAATCAATTGGTGGAGATAACGGCTGGTATTCACTCCCCGGAGCCTGGGCACTTCGCGGCTTGATCGACAAGCTCGTCGGCGGAGTGGGGCTCCGCCGTGGGCGACGAGACCCCGACCACCTGATCACAGGCGATGCTCTTGATTTTTGGAGAGTGGAGAGGGTTGAATCCAACTCAATCTTGCGCCTGAGAGCAGAAATGAAGCTTCCTGGCCTGGCCTGGCTGGAGTTCTCGGTCGCCGCCGACGGGCCTTCGTCGAGTGTGCTCACCCAGCGGGCAATCTTCTTCCCCCACGGGCTTGGCGGTCGACTTTATTGGCTGGCGGTAATGCCTTTCCACGGCATCGTATTCCAGGGAATGGCTAAGGGATTAGCGAAAAAAGCAGAATCCCTCGCCGCCAACTATCCCGCCGGGTAGGTTTCCCATCGTTCGGCCGGCACGGCGAGAAGCGGCGTGAGTGTGTCTCGCAACCGCCCAATCGCAGCGGTTTCGAAGTGGTTTTGCCACGTGTGCCTGCTCGACCACGTCTCAATCAACACCACGACATCGTCAACGCGTCGATAAATCTCGTAGCTCTCGCAGCCTTCTGCCTGACGAATGTCGGGCAGCTCTGTTCGGACTGCGTCCACAAGAGCGTCGGCCATATTGGGAAGCGGGGTGAGCGTGACGATGACAGTGCACTGCATCATTCAAAACTAGCCCCCGATAGGTTGAAAGACATGGCGAACTACAGCGTGACTGAAATTGGCCCACTTGATTCCTGGCGAGACCACTACGGAGGTTTCGTGCCAGAGACCACCCGCGATGGTCGGCGCGTGGTGGATCACGAACTCAATTCGGAGATCATCGGCTTTACCGCCACGTCCTATCTGCCCGGCGAAGAAGCGGGCTACTGGCACAGCCATTCCGAACTCGAGGAGGTTTATCTGTTCCTCGAAGGTGAGGGGCAAATGGGCCTAGACGACGAAGTGGTTGACGTTCATCCAGGGACAGTGGTTCAGGTGGGAACAGGAGTGATGCGCACGTGGAGGTGTAAGCCAGATAGCCCCGTCAACCTAAAGTGGATTTGTATCCGCGCCGGGCAGATTCCACTCCCCGCCATTCCAGATGACGCGGTGCCCATTCGCGACATCCCAATGCCCTGGTAGTGACCTCAGACTTCTTCCACTTCCACTAGAACTTCGTTTCGACGCATGAATCCAGGTGTGGTTGGAGGGTTATAGCGAGCAAAAAACGCCTCCCCCACTGGACGATACGCTGAGGAGGCGAGCGCTGCGACGAGCTCGCGTTCGTGTTTCTTCACGAGCTCTTCCCGCCAATATCCCCGGAATCGAAGGGCGGCGACCAAGCACGCTGGCCTCTGTTCGACCCGCACCCTGGGATCTGAGGGGTGGGGCCAGGATTGGCTCCCGTTTGCGGCAGGAAGCACGAAGCTCACCTGGTGATGGGTTGGGTCGTGCGGGGTTTGAAGAACTGGCGCGGTCATCGCAATTGACTGGGCCGAAGCGTTATTTCCTGATATGTAGTTCACCAAGGGGCGAAACCCAAGGCTTCCCGCCTCTGAAAGATCGGCAACGACGTCCACACTGACTCGACCGTGCTCCGGATAGTTACGGATTTCTATTCCGCCAGCAAGCTCCGCAACCACCGAATACTTCTGCTGCTCGACCATAGGCACACAGTAGCGAGGAAATTTGTACACCCCCCGGGACTCGAACCCGGAACCCACTGATTAAGAGTCAGTTGCTCTGCCAATTGAGCTAGAGGTGCGGAAAGGCGCTTAGGCCAGTTGCCTAGCGTAGCACCTCGGGAGGTGGCGAAAAAGTCACCTGGTTTTCGGCAAGACGTCAGCTTCGACGCGTACGCTCCAGATAGCCCCCTCGCCCACCTCAAAGGAGTCCCCATGTCGAAGGTCGCATTGGAACCAGGAAACGCTGCCCCCGATTTCTCGCTCAGCGACAAAGACGGAAACACCGTGTCCTTGTCTGACTTCCGCGGCAAGAAAGTAATTGTCTACTTCTACCCCGCCGCGTCCACTCCCGGCTGCACAACCCAAGCCTGCGACTTCCGCGACAACATGGCCTCTTTGCAAGCAGCAGGCTACGTCGTTCTCGGAGTGTCCAAGGACGACCTTCCTGCTCTCCAGAAGTTTGCGGACAACGAGGGGCTTTCCTTCCCGCTGCTCTCCGACAAAGACCTCTCGGTTCACAACGCATATGGCGCTTACGGCGAGAAGTCGATGTATGGAAAGACCGTCCAGGGTGTTATTCGCTCAACCTTCGTCGTTGATGAACAGGGCGCGATTGAACTCGCCCTTTACAACGTGAAAGCCACAGGACACGTTGCATCACTTCGCAAGAAACTAGGGTTAGACGCTTAATTCAGCTATTCAAAGTGGGCGCGGACGCCCTTGTTGAACAAAATCAAGCCGATCGCGACCACCGCAGGCACTCCGATGAGCAGTGCGAGGTCAATGCGGGCAAATAGACCCTGCCCACTGGCAAGTCCCACCGCGCCTTGAAGCACCTGCCACACCAGTGATGCGCTTCGCGCGGATGATTTGCCCTCCCACAGCCCCTTGGTGATTAACGCCAGCGCAAACGCGAAGGCTCCCACAAGCGCGGTGAGGAAAACAGCCGTGACGAGTGAATCAGCCCTCGCGACAAACAAATCCACCACCAGAACCGCTGTGATGCCTGCAATGGCAAGGGTTTCCAGCGCGGAAATGCCCACCAGGACCTTGACGCCCAGCTGGGAGTTATCTGAGTGATTCACAAAAATTTATCCTTCAACTCTTGATTGAAGCTCCTGAATGTGGGAGTCTAGCGGTCGGTTGTTGTGATGTTCACGTCGAAGTGGGCGGAGTTCCTCCTCTGAGAGAGGCCAACTCTCGAGCCCTGTCGTGTGTCACGAAAGCCCACAAGCAACGCGAATATTCGCACCCAAATGAAGGAGCACCCATGGACTGGCGCGATCGAGCAGCCTGCCTCACCGTTGACCCTGAACTGTTCTTCCCGGTCGGAAACACTGGACCTGCTGTGGACCAGATCGACAAGGCTAAAGCTGTGTGCTCGACCTGCCCCGTCACCGAGTACTGCCTTCAGTACGCACTCGACACCAACCAAGACTCTGGTGTGTGGGGTGGACTCAGCGAAGACGAGCGTCGCGCTCTTAAGCGTCGCGCAGCTCGCGCACGCCGCGCCTCCTAAACCAGCGGAATAGCAGCCGTCATCGGTTGATCCTCCAAATATTGGAGGGGAACATCGACGACCACTTCGGTGCGTTGTCCTTCCACGCTGTTCCACTCGATCGTTCCACCCAGTTCACCTTGAACAAGCGTGCGAACAATTTGGGTTCCGAGGCCTTCGCCCACGCTTCCTCCTGGAAGCCCTCCCCCATTGTCGGCAACGACAACGTTGAGACGATCCGGTGACCTCGTCGCAGTGATCGTCACTTCACCTTGCTCACGACCGCGAAGCCCGTGTTCCACAGCATTTGTCACCAATTCGGTGAGCGCCAACGCCAAGGGTGTGGCGTATTCACTGGGCAAAATTCCAAAGCGGCCCTTGAGCGTCGGTTTGATCACCTGGTTCGTCCCTGAGGCAACTTCAGCGGCCAACATTCCCACCCGGTCAAACACTTCATCAAAGTCGACGTTTTGACTCAGCCCCTCAGACAAGGTGTCGTGGACGACTGCAATTGCTGCAACACGACGCATTGCCTGATTCAAGGCGTCTTTCGCCTTTTCATCCGTTGCGCGGCGCGACTGAATTCGAAGAAGCGATGCCACGGTTTGTAAGTTGTTCTTCACGCGGTGGTGAATCTCGCGGATAGTGGCGTCTTTTGTGATGAGTTCGCGCTCTTGACGGCGAAGTACTGTGACATCTCGACACAGCACCAGCGCGCCGATGCGGTCGCCGCCTAGTTTCAGAGGAATCGCCCGCAGGCTCACGGTCAC
>Ga0181554_1000251_pt1 | contig 53526 bp, 45 predicted proteins | sample 011ome_16_FD_145602 | JGI IMG/M metagenome (GOLD analysis project Ga0181554, IMG submission 145602) | Coastal salt marsh microbial communities from the Groves Creek Marsh, Skidaway Island, Georgia - 011503CT metaG (spades assembly) | ecosystem: Environmental > Aquatic > Marine > Intertidal zone... | reverse complement strand
GCGCGAGGCGTTGAATTTGAGCGCAATGTCGAGACATTCTTCTCGTAAAGCGGTGCGCGTGGGGGCATTTTCGATGCTTTCGATGCGAGAACGAGGGTTTTCGCTCCACGTCAAGCTTCGCGTCGGACGCGCGTCGGTTAATAACACCACGGTGGCGTCGGCGATTTTGGCCGAAGCGGCGCCGACACGTTTCGCCCGCGCCGCGACGCGCGCCGCAAGGCTAATGCCGTGCGCCAGCGGCGTGCCACCGCCGCAAGGCATCACCGTCAGTCGCCTCGATGCAAGCAAGTGAGATTTTGTTGGCGGTAACACAACTTTGGCGTCGTCGCCAGCCATTTCGATGAGCGCGACCTGATCCCGTTTTGTATACGAATCGGCCAAGAGCTTAAACACGGCGGCTTTGGCGACACTCATACGATTCAGCGCCATCGATCCGCTGGCATCGACGACAAATATTGTCAGCGATGAACTGCGTCGACTTAAACGCTTCAATCGCACGTCATCCTTTGTGATGAATACGCGTCGCGGCTCCGGCTCCGGCGCTCGTAAAGTCACTCGTCGTCTTCGGCGCTGCATTTGATACGGCGCCGCCGCTCGTAAAGTCGCATCAATTGCGATTCTGCCGCTTTTAATTTGCCCAGCTTTCGGAAACATGGGCTTCACGTATCGCCCGCGTTGTAAATTGTACGCCGCTTGACGTCGCGTTCGACCAGCTGCTCCGCCTTGCGCTTTGCGTTGCGAAAATTTGCGGAGCATCGCCTTTTGAAACACATCCATAAGCGCCTGCGTGTCAAGTTGACTTTCGTCCGGTTCTTCGATTTCAGGCTCAAGTGTGCCAGTGTCTTCATCTTGCTCCTTATTGTCTTCGTCGCTTTCGTCTGTTTCATCGTCGCTATCTCGTGGCGGTTCCGCGTCTTGCTGTGTCATCGTCGCGCGTCGCGTCGGTGGCGGCGGCGGCTCGAGCGCGTCTGATGGCGGTTCTCGCGTCGCTCGCGGAAATATTGCCAATGACGCCGCAACGTTAATATCTTCTTGTGTAATTTGAAGCGAATGCCGCAACGCCGCCGACGCGCGCGCAATTTTTGCGGCGAATATATCCGCTCGATGTCCCAACACTCCGCAATCTCGACACAACGCGACCAGTCTTCGTACGTGCGTTTCCTCAACGCGTACGTGTGGTAGAAACGTCGTTCGCGCAATCGCAACGTGTTCGCGTAATTCTCGCTCTTCTTTCATGCACTCGCGCATGACTTGGCGCCAATCGTCTTGCCAAGCCATCGCCGCATCGACGGCTTGAACTCGGCCAGCCGCGTCTCGAAGCGCATCGTCGACGTCATCCGTGCAGACGACCATGGCGAATCTATCGACGACGTGCTCGCGAAGATCGCCCTCCTCGGGATTAAACGCCGCCAAAGTAAAACATTGACACGGACTCGTAATTGATAATCCTTCGCGCTCGACGCGGACGACGCCTTCGGATACGGCGGCGAGCGTCGTCCCGAGGGCGTAGTCATCCAGCAAATTGACGTCGTCCAAGTACAAGACGCCCAAATGACTCTGCGCGATCAATCCAGGTTGGTAACGCGCGACGCCAGACGCGATGCTGGCGTCGAGATCGATGCTTCCGAGCACGCGGTCGTCCGTGGCACCGAGCGGCACATGTATGAACGGCGCCGGCGCTGCGGGACGCGCGTCATCATCCGCGTCCTCGTCAGCGGCGCGCGGCATAAACGATCGAAGGCTACGACAGAGAATGGACTTTGCGGTACCGCGCTTGCCATACACCAGGCACGATCCAACACCAAATGGGTCGACGGCGGCGATGAGTAACGCCGCCTTTACGGTCGCGTGGTCGGCGATTCGGCTGAATGGGAAACATGGTCCCGATGTTGGCGCGTCGGCGTCGTTGGTCGCGCGGGACACTGATGACGCGTCGCGAGGGACATGGACGCTGCGCGTCGGAGGAGCGATCGAACGTCGGGTGTGGGTCAAGGTATGCACGCGTACACGCGGACGCGAATGCGTCGTTGCGCGTGATGTATCAAAGGAATTGTGCATGTCAAATTGTGATGTCAACAGTCCGCGGCTAACTATGGCTACTACGTCGCCTCTTGTTTCGGTTTCTGCGGCGGCCGCCTGATGGCTTTAATCTTCGTTCCCGAGCCTTCAGTTTTCGGCGCGGGTGGTGTTTTCGCTTTAGATGCGTTTTTCCCACCCTTACCGCTCGTCGCTTGTTTTTTGCTAGCACCGCTATTCGGTGGTCCCGGTCCAGTTTTATCTGTCGCAGCCGTCGACGTCGACGCATTCTTCGACTTCTTCTTGGGCTTCTTCTTCGTAGACTTTGCGCTATTCGCGGTCTCTACCGATGCGTGACGCGCCTCTTGTGCGCGCTTACGCCATAAGAATTCCAACAATGCGGTCTTCTTCTTCCTCGTATCAGACGCGGGCGCGGGGGGTCCATTCGTCGTCGCACCTTTCCCGCCGCCTCGGCGTTCATCCTCAAGCGCGGCGACAAACTTTAAATAGTCTTCATCCTCGTGAATCGTATTCTCGAGCGCATTTCGCACCACGACGCATTTATCGCCTTCGTCTTCTTTTACTATGTCATTTGTCGTCGTCGTCGACGAGGCGCGAATGCCATTCTTCGCTTCATCGTACGACGCCGGCGTCCACTGACTCGGCGCACGCTCTACGCGCGCGACGCATTCTTCTACCGCACCATTCGGCACGAGCGCTCCTTCACTATCGCGCTCGCGCACGCGAAACTTTGCGAGATTATACTTGTTCAACATCGCGCGCGCCGTCTCCGCGCTCGTGGCTTGAATATAACACCTCGAAAGCGGCGCCGCGCGTCCCGCACCCGCCGCACCCCTGTCACTCACCCGTCCACTCGCGCTTCCGCTCCCGCTCCCGCTTCCACTCTCGCCGCTCCTACTCTTTCCTTGCGCGTAATCCAAGTACGCGTACGCCTCGCCAAACTCGAACCCGTCTCGACGCAACGCGCGCTCAAACCCCTCGCGCGTCAACCCGCGCGGCAGCGCTCGAACGACAATCTTCACCCCGCGCGCATCGCCGCCGTCGTCATCCCCGCCGCCGTCGCCGCCCGCGCGCGCGCCTCGTCCGCGCGCATCGCCATCGCCATCGCGCGGCATCGTTGACGCCCCGCGTCGTCGCCCATCACCGCGCGCACCACCGCGCCCGGCGCCACCGCGCGCGCGCGCACCGCGTCCGCGTCCGCGCCCACCGCCCGGGGCGTCGTCGTCCCCCATCGTCGTCGACGCGCGCGATTGACGTCGTCGCGACGGTTGCAGCGCAAGACAAAGCTTCCCAAAACCCTAGCTCTTTAAGAGGGGGAATGGTCATTGCGCGCCGCCCCGGTTTCGGTGCGCACCACGAGCTCGAACGGCACCGTCGTCGTCGCCTCCATCGCATAGCCCGTCACCGGTCGCGGATTCACCTCGAGCCATGGCGTCGTTCGCGCTGACATCGATCGCGCACTCGGAGGATGGTTTTGGACCTAAAAGCGCCATCGCGGATGACGCGAACGACGCCAAGGCGGCGCAGATTCGGGAGATGATTTACGCGCCGTATAATAAAACGGATAAGTTTGGACGCGCGGCGGATTGGTTCGGGGACGATGGGTCGTACGGCGGCGGTGGTGCGAGATACGAGGGCGGGTCGCGAGGCGAGGGCGGGTCGCGAGGCGATCGAGCGGCGGCTGGGTCGCGAGAGCAAGGCCAACGCGAAGCGAGAGGGCGGCATGGGAAGGATGGTACTGCGGGATCTACGGCGACTGGTGGTGCGGGATCAGTCGGGGGCGTGGAGACGGTGTTCAACTTTGTCGCCAACGTCGGCGAAGAGGAGAGTTTCAGTTTGGTGGACAACGCGTCGTCGCGATCGAGCGGACGCGGTGGTGGTGGCCGAGGCGGTGGTCGGTGGCAGCAAGGTGGCGGTCGTGGTTTTGGTCGCGGGCGAACGAACGGCGACGAGGCTGGGCGCGATTTGGGTGTCGGCGCCGAGCGCGAGCGCGCGCGACAGGCGCGCATTCAGTCGCGTAAGCAACAACAATGGAACACTTGGGCGTACAACAGGCAACAACAGCAAGTGCAATACAGTGCTTCGATTGATATTCGTCCGGATTGGGAAGTTGTGGAGACGGTGATGTTCCCGGAGATTACCAAGCAGTCGTTGATGCTCGCCGAACCGGCGCCGACGGATTTAGCGACGTATGGGTCGTTGAATTGGTTTGATAAATCCTACGACCGCGTCACGCCCAAGAGCGAGGTGACGTTGCGCAGACGCGCGGATGAGCCCACGCAAAACTTGACCGCGAGTGATGATCCGGTGATGCAAAAGCTCGCCAGTGAGGGCGCCGGTAACGTCTTTGCCACCGACGCCGTCTTGGCTGCCGTCATGTGCGCCGCGCGCTCCAACTACTCTTGGGACATTGTCGTCAAGAAGAAGGATGGCAAAATCTTTTTGGATAAGCGCAAGGATGGCAACTTCGACTTACTTACGGTGTCCGAAACTGCGCAAGAAGCAATCACTGACGACCCAGAGGATATTAATGGCGTTCCGCAGCTCTCCGCTGAGGGCACACGCGTGAATAGCGCATATTGCCAACAAACGCTCAGCGCCGACCGAGCGGCTCACAAGCTCGGAGAACCCGTGCCTTTCTTCGGTGAGAACGACACTGATTCCGTGGCGTACAAATACCGCAAATGGACTGTTGACGAAAAGACGCAACTCGTCGTGCGTTGCGAGTTGAATGGCGTGAGCGAATCCAAGGGTATGGATAAGGGTAAGCCGTTGTTGACACTCGTCAAGGCGTTGAATGAATTCGATTCCAAGGTCACCGGCATCGACTGGCGTCTTAAGATTGAAACCCAACGCGGTGCGGTGATTGCGAACGAATTGAAGAACAACGCCAACAAGCTCGCGAAGTGGACGGCGATGGCGATGCTTTCTGGCGCTGAGCAAATCAAGCTCGGTTTCGTGTCGCGCTTGCACCCGCGAGATCCGAATTCGCACGTTATCTTGAACACGCAGACGTATAAGACGACAGACTTTGCGCAACAAATCAACTTGAAGGAATCCACGATGTGGGGCGCGTTCAAGCTCATTCTCGAGACGTGCCGCAAATTTCCGGATGGCACCTTCTTGTGCGTAAAAGACCCGAGTAAAGGGTTGCTCCGATTTTACTCGTTCGAGGAAAAGGCGACGTCGATGTTCTAAGCAACATCCAAACGATTGATGCGTTGTTACATGTGTTGTCCGGCGTTTTGTCATCGTCATTACAAACAAAAAGTCAGGCGCGCTTCTCTAAATCTCTTACGACTCTAACTAGCGAATTGTGAATGAAATCGAAACAGTCAGTTACGTTTGAACGCCCGTTCGCATCTCGCTTGGTCCGCGTTCTATTTTTTCACCTGTTCTATTGCCCTTCCACCATCCAATCACCGTCTTGTCCTGATCCGGCGTCGTCATCGATGTCTTCTTCCATGTCGTCTTCTTCTCCAGAGGAGATGTTCTCGGCATCAGGCCCGCCGCCAGCGGCGAATTCGACGTTGCGCGTCTGCTCGAATTTATCGAGCGCTTTGGCGGCCACTGTACAATCGGGATTCACCGCCAGCGCGCGTTGGTAGTATTTCACGCTCTCCGTCGGTTGCCTGGACAGCATTAACACCTGCGCTAGACGGCAATAGAGCGACACGAGCTCATCCGGGTGTGTGGGTTGGTAATCGTCTAATTGACGCTGTAAGACCGCGCGAGCGACGTGAATCTTACCGATCTTAACATTGAGCGCCGCGATGGCTTTTACCGCGCGTAATAATCGCGGATTATATGCAAGCGCTTGCTCGTACGCTTTGATGGCGCTTTCAGTGTCGCCCGTCTTTTTCGCGTGTACATCGCCGACGAGCGACCACGCCATGCCATCTTGCGGTGCACGCTTAATCGCTTGCTTGGCGTACATCATCGCACTCGTGCCTGAACCCGTGGCGAGATAGGCGTGTACTAACCCCTTGAACGCGTGCATGGAGAGCTTGATGGCGTTGGACTGGTTAAACGCGGCGATGCCTTCCTGATATCTTTTATTTTTTAGACACATGGATCCCAAGGTTATGAGCGCCATGTGCGAGCGACCGCCACTGAGTCGCACGGCTTTTTCCGCGGCGATGATAGACTCAGCTTTCGTACTGCCTGAGCGAGGGAACTTCCCTTCCACGATTGCTTTTCTGGAGATGGAATAGTCAGAGTAATACGCCGCGCACGTCCACGTCTGGTGACTTTCAGGTGTGAGCTCCATCATCGACGCACTCAACTCACGTAACTTTTCACCTTCTAAAGCTTCGTATAATAGTTTTGCGTAGTAATCCATGTCCTCGGTGAAGTATGGATCGCGAGCTCGTACCGAGGCGAATTGACGAAGGGCCGAGTCTACGTCGCGACCGCCGTACGCGTCGGCTCGTGCGCTCGCGCACGTCATGTACGAATCATTCGGGAATGCGCTCGCCATGTGTGATAAAGAAGAGCGTGCACTCGCAATATCATCTACCTCTAGCGCTCCGAGAACGGAAGTATAGGTTTCTAAAACCGCAAATTCTTCGCTCTCTGCCTCTTCAACCGTCGCGGCTTTGCGCAACGCGTGTCGCACGTCCACCGTCTTCACCCCAAGTTCTCCCAACGCCACCGCCGCTTCTATCGCCCAAGGGTATTCTTTCAACACATCCTTGTAATACGTCACCGCCACGCGGTCATTCCGCATCAACCGGTGTATATCCGCCAGTAAAAGTTTATGTTCCAACGCTCGCTCGCTCGCCGGGACGAGCGTCAAGTGCTTCAACGCCGCCTCCGTCGCCTCCGTCTCTTGTAACGCACACAACGACCGCGCCGCGTGCAAGCGCATATCGTTCACGTTAACAACATCGCCTCCATCATCATCTCCCATGCGCGACGACGATTTCGAGCCTCTTTTCGAACGCGTTTGCGCGTCGTCGTTGTCGTCGCTCCGAGCGGCGTAATCAATCGCCCTCAGGTAGCTCTCCGCGCTCGCGCGATGCGAGCCCATGGCGGCTAGAATCTCTCCCTTGAGTGCGTGATCACTCGCCATCGCGCGCCACGCCGTACGCGTCTCTCTCTCTCGCGACGACGTATCGCCCGTCGTCGATGTCGATGTCCGTTGCCAATCGCCTCGTGCGAGCGCGAGCGTTATCCATCGCAACGCGCTGTCGTTCGCACCCGCGCGCGCGGCATCGCGCGCATGCGCTCGACATCGCGCGCGCAACGCGTCCTCGCCGTCGTCCGCGGCGTCGGCGTCGGCAACACCACGCATGCGTTGGCTTCACACTATGGCGCCAAACGCGAAGAAGTCGCAGAGCTCATCGTCTGCGGCGCCCGCGCTCGCGCAGTTACGCCCGAGCGAGATATGGTACACGTTTGGAAAGATTCGCGACACGTTTTCCGGATGCGGGCGCGCGCTGGAGACGACGTTGAAGGAGATTCAAGCGGGTGAGCTCGCGGTGGGTGACTTGCCACCCATCGCCGTCATCACGCATGACGTCGACATCGCGCGCGGTGAAGGCGAGTCGAGCGAAAGCGAGGACGGTGGTAGACGGCGCAAGGCGTCATCGAGCTCGGCGCGGCGCAGTTCGGCGTCGGCAGCGACGACGACGGTTAGAAGGTACTATAGCATGAATAACCGACGGCTGTGGGTGCTCAAGGCGTGCGAAGCGAGCGGGGCGTTGGCGGCGACGGGTGGCACCGTGGGCGTGCGCATGGAGTCTCGAGAGTCATGTGCGAGATTGCTGCGCAAGGGGAGCCGAAATTTTAGATTGGATCGATGTACGCCAGGGCCGGTGAAGCTGATTAGCGCGCCTGAGCCGACGAAGACTCGCGAAGCCGTCGCCGCCGCCGACGACGAGTCGCATAGCTAGATAGATGAAGCGTTCGTTTGATTTTGTTTCGTATGTAAAATAATGACAACACAATACTTTGATAGCTGCTATTCGTCGAGACCGCCGACGCATACATACTTTGTTTCTACGTACTCGTCCATGCCGTATTTACCGCCTTCGCGCCCGACGCCGGATTCTTTCATGCCCCCAAAAGGAGCTTGTGCGGTAGAAATCACACCAGTGTTCACACCGACAATACCAAAATCGAGTTGCTCGCTAAATTTATACATGCGTTTGACGTTTGTCGTGTACACATAGGATGCTAAGCCAGCTGTCGTGGAATTGGCGACGCGAATGGCGTCGTCGTCGTCGCTAAACGTCGCGATAGCTGCCACCGGACCAAACGTTTCTTCGCGCATGACTAACATATCTTGCGTACAATTCGAAAGAACAGTTGGTTCGTAAAAGTTTCCATGCGCGCGCTTGCCTCCTGTGTGACACACCGCACCTTTACTCACGGCGTCGCGGACGTGTGAATCAACCTTGTCCACGTGCGCGGCGTTAATCAGAGGTCCTTGCGTGACCTTTTCGTTTTCTAAACCGTTTCCCATGACGAGCGCGCGCGCCGCTGCCGTGAGTTTCTCCGTGAACTCTCTCACGACGCGCTCGTGCACGATGAAACGTTGCGCGCACACGCACGTCTGCCCAGAGTTGCGAAATTTGCTCGACATCGCTCCGCGGACGGCTGAATCAATATCCGCATCGTCGCATACGATAAATGGCGCGTTCCCACCCAGTTCCATACTGATGCGCTTGACCGTATCCGCGCTTTGCCTCATCAACAACTTCCCAACGTGTGTGCTACCTGTGAATGTAATCTTACGTACCGTTGGCGACGCGCACAATTTTTCACCAATCGCCTTGGCGTCGCCGGCGACAAATTGCAACACTCCCTCCGGGCACCCAGCCTCGCGTGCGAGCACGCCTAACGCAAACGCACTCAAAGGAGTCTCTTCGCTCGGTTTTATCACCATCGAACACCCCGCCGCCAGTGCCGCACCGGCTTTACGAGTTATCATCGCCAATGGAAAATTCCACGGCGTGATAGCCGCCGTCGTCCCCACCGGTTGCTTTATCGCCGTGATTCTCGACCCGACCGAACTCGCGGGCACCACGTCCCCGTACACCCGCCGAGCCTCTTCCGCATACCACTCTAAAAACGACGCCGCGTACGCCACTTCCCCACGGCTCTCCGCGAGTGGCTTCCCTTGCTCCGCCGTCATGACGCGAGCCAAATCCTCCGCGTTGGCCTCCATGAGCGCGAACCACTTGCGAATGATTTTTCCGCGCGCGTGCGCGGTGTAATCATTCGCCCATAATTTCTGCGCAGCGTCGGCGCGGGCGATGATGTCATCGATGTCGTCTGCGCGCGCGCCAGAGACGCGACACAACGTTTCATTCGTCGCCGGGTTGAGCACGTCAAAGTATACGCGCGCGGACGACGACGACGACGATGACGACGCGCTGGCGCCGTTCACGTCGGCGCAGTCGAGGCTTATCAACGCTGGATTGCTCAAACCTATCGCGCGCGCGACCGCGGCAGCGTCCGCGGTGGAGGACATGGCGCGAGGAGCGCCTCCGCGCCGCGAAGACACACTGTGTGCGGCGCACGCGCGGTCGAACGCGCGCGCGGCGTGCGACGTGGACGACGTGGACGTGGACGACCAAATGTGTGTTCGTGCGCTTGCAATCGCGCGCGATCGCATGGGCGTCGTACAATGAGGCGAGCGAGCTGGGGAAGCGCTTTTCTACAATATGACTTATATTCACATGTGGCGTGCGCGCGCGATTACACACGCGGGCGCACGTCCGTTTATCATAACTCTTGTTGCGTCTGGGTGTGCTTCCGTCACGCGCGCGGATGCGTGCGCGCGACGCAGCGTTCTTTCGCGTCGTTCCTTGGCTGCGTCGACGCGTTATCCAACCGTCCCCAACGACTTACTCGCCAACAACACCAAAAGCCCTTGCTTGCCTAATAAAATCTCATTCATGAACGAAATACCCCCAACCCAAATAATCGGCGAGACGTCGACGCCACCCACGGGCGGCACCAACGCCCGCGTGGGCTTCAACAACGGCTCAGTCGGCGCGTACGCGATGACCCACGGAAGCTTCGTATACGGCACGCTCGGATACCACGTCATCACGATGCGCACGATGAATAAAATCGTACTCAACGCAAACAACGGTCCGAGCACGCCACTCACCGCGCGCGCGCCCTCGGGATCGAGCGCGACTTGCGCGAGCTCGCTCGCCGCGTACGCGTCCCCGCTCCACGTCGTCGCCCACGTCAACGCCCCGAGCGCCAACGCCGACGTCGGCGGCGCCACGGCGCGGGCCTCACCCACTGCCTTGCGCTCGTCGTCCACAACCGTCGACTCGAGCGCCGCGCGCGCCTGCGTAACCGAAGAGCGCGTCAGCGCTCGACCTTGCGGTCGCGAATCCTGCTGGTGTCTCTGTCTCTGTCTCGCGCGCACGGCGCGCGCGCGCGGCGCGACGACGCGCGGCACGATTGTCGTGGCCAACATCCCTCGCGGTGCGTTCGTCGACGAGCGAAGAGGCGCGAGCGGCGGGCGTGTGGCGTCGTCGACGTCGACGCACCGCGACGTCGTCGACTGTCGATGGACACACAAAAACACATAAACCCTGACGTGGGCGAATGTACACATTGTAATAGATTTAAGAGTATGAGCTATGCGTCGGAAATTGAATTTTCATACGCGATAGACTCACAATGTCGTACTGGAGAGCGTCACAGCGCTATATGGGCGCTATTTATGTGTCCGTGCGGCACGACCGCCGCGGTCGGCACGATCGCGGCACAATCGCGGCCGACGCGTCAGTCGCGCGCGCGGTGGCGCAACGGGCATCGACGGACATCACGGACGCGGAAGAATTTTTTTGTCGTCTCTGGTGCGACGGTGACGCGTCGCGGCGGTACGAGCGGGCGTTGAGACGGCGATAACGCGTTTGCACTCGAGGGTGTTCCGGTGGCGCGAGCGAGCGCATCGACGGCGTTATGCGCGACGGCGAGCGATCGTCGAGCCCATCGTCGACGAGCGAGGAGGTGACGACGCCTTCGACCGAACGCGCGCGAGATTTTTTCGCCAACAAGCATTGGGCTGGCGAAGGGTCGAGGTATGAGTTGCAGGAGGTGATTGGGAAGGGGTCGTACGGGACGGTGTGCGCTGCGCTCGATCGGGAAACGGGGAAACGGGTTGCGATTAAAAAGGTGAAGAATGCGTTCGAACATGCGAGTGACGCAACAAGAATATTGCGAGAAGTGGCGCTGTTGCGATCGCTGAAGCATCCTGATATTGTCGAGGTTTTGAATATTTTGTTACCTCCGAATCCGCGAGACTTTAACGACGTGTTCATCGTCTTTGAGCTCATGGAAACGGATTTGCATCACGTCATCAAGGCAAACGATGACTTGACGGATGAACATCATCAGTTTTTCCTCTATCAGCTTCTTCGTGGGTTGAAATATATGCATAGCGCGAATGTTTTCCATCGCGACTTGAAGCCGAAGAACATCTTAGCCAACAGCGATTGCAAGCTCAAAATTTGCGACTTTGGGCTCGCGAGACCTGCATTCGCCAAGCAAGGGCCACAGATGATTTTTTGGACCGACTATGTCGCCACGCGCTGGTACCGCGCACCAGAGTTGTGTGGTAGTTTCTTCACACAATACACTCCCGCGATTGATATTTGGGGGGTTGGGTGCATATTCGCCGAGCTATTGCGAGGCGCGCCGCTGTTTCCGGGTAAGAACGTGGTGAACCAATTAGAAATAATCACAGACGTACTTGGCACGCCCACGCCGTTGCAAATTGCAAAGGTACGAAACGAAAAGGCACGAAGGTTTTTACAAAATATGCGTATCAAACCGGCGCTGCCGCTCACAGAAAAGTTTCCAAACGTCGCTCCAAAGGCATTGAATTTACTTTCCAAACTTTTGGCGTTCGATCCTGACGATCGACCCACGGCGGCTCAGGCGTTAGCGGATCCGTATTTCGATGGCATGGCGGATGTAACGAGAGAGCCGTCGAGGAGACCGTTGTCGAAGGAGATGTTTGAGTGGGATTCTCGCAAGCTCACACGCGAAGAAGTTCGCGAGCTATTGTACGAGGAAATCTTACACTACCATCCTGATGTGAAACGTGAGTGGGATAAAGGTGAGAAACACGGGCATTTTGAATATCCGAGTGGTATCACGGCCATGGCTGAACAATTCTCATCCATGGAGCAAGGCGGCCCGAGCTCGGCGCCGACGTTTCGCAACTCGAAATCGCTCCCAAAGCACGCAATCGACGACTACCGCAAAAAAGTGTCCTTGTTCGCGTCGGGCGCTGAAAAACTCGGACGTTCGGAAAGTGTTAAGCCTGGATTAGGCGACAGGCCATCGTTCTTGGATGAGAACGCGCCAGCGACGTCCATGGAGGATGACTTGGCTGACGTCGTTCAAGCCATGTCGTTGGACGCCGACGAAGCCGCGTCGCTCGCTGAAGAGGCGAAAGCCTTGCTCGAATCCGGCCACGAACTCATCATGTAAACCGTGCTTTTATATATTTGTTGAATAGCTGAATTGCATGTTATAGCTGAATTACGTGTTACTTTAATCGCGATAATCACCCTCGCTTTTGTACTCGTGATATCCTCACTGTCTGGCTGCGTCATGGGTGCCCACGCTTCGCGTCCCGACATCTCCGACGTCGACGCATTCTACAACCTCCCAGCGGCGCTCGATACGAACGGTGATGCGTATGACTTTTCGCAAACCAAAGGTAAAGTCGTGCTCGTCGTCAACGTGGCGAGCCTCTGTGGCTTGACCACGGTCAACTATGCCGACCTGAAGTCTCTCCAAGACGAGTTTGGCGACGATTTGCTCATTATGGCATTTCCTTGTAACGCCTTCTTGTTCCAAGAACCCTTTGGCGCGCGAAAGACGTGCGCGTTTGCGCGTAAACGTGGTTTTACGGGCGTCGTGATGGCGAAAGTGAGCGTTAACGGGTGCGCGACGTCGCACGTGTTCAAGTACTTGAAGCGCGAGACGAATACGCGACGCATCGGTTGGAACTTTGGCAAATTTCTCGTCGGTAAGGATGGGAAAGTGCGCGGGTTTTACACTCCGCACACGCGCCCTGTGACGATGAAGGAGCAAATTACAAAACTCATCGCGGAGTAGACGCGCCGAGACGTCATAGATACGTAGATAGCAAAACTCATCGCGGAGTAGACGCGCCGAGACGTCATAGATACGTAGATAGATATCACACCGCACCGATAGACATGCGCGCGCACGTAGCCATAAAGATGTAAGTAGATTCATTATTTTACAAAACAAAAACGCCTAGATCGGACGCATGGACGTGTACACACATCAGGTCGCGTACATCGAAAAATCAAGACGAGTGACAATCAAACGCTGAACAAGTCTATGCTTTTTCCTTCTTCTCCTTCTTAGGCTTGGATGCAGACTTTTCCTTCTTGTCTTTCTTCTCTTTTTTACCCTTGGACGGCGTCGAGGCGTCGTCTGAAGCTTTTCTCTTCGTCCCTCCGCCGGCTTGCGGACCGAGCTCAGCCATGACTTCTTGCATCATCGCAATGTTCTTCCGCGGCGCCGTGCCCTTGTCATAGAACGCCAATCGTTCCTCAACTTGCTCCTTGAGCTTCTCGCCAAACAAAGTGGTTTGGAAGTCGCTGAAGCAGTCGATTCTGCTGGCGATGCTACACTTGTTGGCTAAGTATCTGGAAATTCTCCCCTTGTTGCGCGCGTTTGCCTTGCCGATGAAGGAGCTGTGGAAAATCAAACCGTACTTTGGAGTGTTTCCCTTGGTCTTCAACGCACGGAAGAGCGCCTTTTCGGCACCAAGAATTTGAACAGTTGACGCCGGGTACTTGGCTAAGTTGGTCAAAGAGCCGGCGTGAGAAATCAAACGCGCGGCGATGATGTCGCCGATGAGCGCGCCGAGGTTCGGCGCAACCTACGTATTTTTGGGAAACGTGATTCGTTTGGTCAGTAAACGGGTCACACAAACATTCCATGCGCCCATGATGACGCGATACACAAAACTCATCGTTTAATCAAAACCGCGCGTGTGTCAGAGTGGTGCATGAATTGTCTCAACAAGGTAATTCAGATCAGGTCTGTGATAGGTGTATCATAATCATCATGTACACGCGCGGATTGAAATGATGTTTCGTCGACGAGAAAATGAAACAAACGTAAAGGCAATCGCGTAAAAAGACGCTTGAGAATAAACCCATCGTCGTCGTCGCATCGATCGCTCGCATACGTACCACGCTCATCTTGTTGTTCAAGTAGTTGTGCAAATTCGTGCGATACTCGGCGAGGGAAATCACGCGCTTGGCGAACGCCTCGATGTTAATCATATCAACTGGAGAAATATCTTGACCCATGGACGCCTTGGCAGCCTCGATGACTTCCTTAGATTTGTCTTCGTCACCCGTGATCTCGGTCAACATCGGCAACGCATCTTCGGTCAAAGTTGCCTTGTCCTTGACGACGAGGGCGATGCGCGCGTACTGGTAGTTGTCGTTGACCACCTTGACGAGTTCGGGGAAATGCCATCCATACCATTCGCGTACACGCATGATGAACGTGTTGATATCCTTATCGAGCGTATCGATGAGCGCGATAGCTTGGATGATCATGTTATCCGAACGGTTCACGTTAAACTTCACCTTGGCGCGAGAGTACGAGTGCGCCAAACCGAGCTGCGCCTTTTCATAGTCGCCACCCTTGAAACCCTTTACAAACTTTGTAAAGTGCATGCGAATCCCGCGAATGACCTCACCGACGTGATCGTTACACACGCACGGAATCTTAGTCGTTTCCACGATGGAATTCCCAAGCTTTGGATCAGCCACGCCGAGTTGAAACTTGGCCTTTTTCGCATCCTTTAACTTTGGCAAGTTTTGCTCTAAAAAGTTTTGCAAATCCTCCGACGCCACGCCCTCGGACACCGTATTAATCTGCTCCAACGCGTTCGCCGCCGAGGTAAACGGCTTAAAACCATGAAGCTTAACAACCTTACCAAAACGCTCGGCGTTCTGCGTCGTCTCTTGCACCTTATCGATCGCCTGCCCGACGACATCCATGTCGAGCGTCTCAAACAACGCGTACCCCGACGCGGACTCGTACAACACAAACTGCGCCTACGCGTCATCATAAAACACCCACCGCGCGCGATGGCGCGATGCGTTCACTCGTCAGTCATCTCTCTCGCCCTATCGTCGCGCTAAAACCATCGCGAGATCGCCGAAAGCGACTCACGCGAACACCGCAATGCACACCCAGCAAACCTACACGCCGCCGGGCGCCATCATGGGCGTCAACCAATCAAATCCCTCGCGCATTCCGCCTCCGCGTATCGCGCGATCGACGCGTTCGCGATCGACGAACGCGATCGACGCGTTCGCGCATCGCGTCGAACGACGTACCATGCTTCCCGTTCGCGCGCGCGTCGATGTGCGGCGACGGCGGCGGAATGCGCGACGCACGATCTCGCCGCCGCCATGATTGGGCACACAGAGGTGTCACGTGTTCCCGGGGTCATGATTCGTCGATGTGTGGGTACACCACACCTATGTCCATGTATTTCTGTGTATGTACCCACTCGTGACCAATCATGACTCATGGACATCGGCGCCCACCGTGTGGGTGCGCCCGTTCGCGCTCGCGCGCCATCGCGCGACGACGGCAGCGATGGCGACGTCGCTCTCGCGCGCCTACGTCAGCGTCGGCACGAATCGCGCGCCGTCAGCGGTGGCGTTCGCCCCGCGCGAAGGTCGCCGCGACGCGCACGGCGTCGATGATGATGATGATGATGTGATTTTTTTCGCGGGCGGCGACGCGTGCGCGGTGTACGACGTGCGCCAGGCGCGGATCGCGCGCACGGTGCGCGGCGACGGTGCGCGGGGGACGACGACGAGCGCGCTGGGGACGACGGTCACGGCGGTGTGCGCGCTTGATGGGGGTGGGGTGGTGTTCGGGGATGCCAGAGGGTGGTGCTTTTTCGCGACGACGCGCGACGGCGGCGCGCCGACGGTGGAGGCGTCGTGTTCGCACGCGAGTGGGCCGGTGCGCGATGCGTGTGCGGTGCGCGTGGGTGTGCGTGTGCACGTGGTGTTGACGTGTGCGGATGACGGTGCGGTGAGGGTGTGGAGAGTGGAGGACGGGGGGAGAGCGGCGACGGCGAGCGGAGCCGTCGCGTTCGACGCGGCGAGCGGGCCGTTGTGCGTCGATATTGCGCGCGCACCGTCGTCGTCGTTGCATGGTGATGGTGATGCGTATAAATATATCATGGCGGTTGGGTGTGTAGACGGCCGGACGAGGATATACGTGTGCGATTTCTCCGCGTTGGCGGCGGCGAGCGCGTCGGAGGGCGTCGAGGCAACGTTTGAGACGTGCGGTACGTTGGATGGACACGCGGATTGGGTGCGTGGCGTGAAATTCTCTCCCACGCGAGGCGAAGGTGTGGTATTTTTAGCCACTGCGAGCCAAGATAAAAGTGCGCGTGTGTGGCGGATACAAACCGTCGCGCTCGACGCGGCGGATGGCGGGGAAAAGGAGTCCGTGGCGGCATTTATGCGTCTCGCGGCGCCGCCAAAACCGCCCAGTGCGTTGCTCGCCGGCCGGCGCATAAAAACATCTCTCGAAAGCTTGCTCATCGGCCACGAGGATTGGGTAATGTCCGTGGCGTGGCATCCAGATTCGTCGAAAATGGTGTTGATGACGGCGAGCATGGACCGGTCGCTCATGTTATGGTCGCCGACTGGCGTGCCTTCAACGTCCGAAGAAGCCGGAAGTGAGCTTTGGATGTCCACCGCGTCGCTTGGCGAAGCCGCGGCGGTATGTTTGGGGTATTACGGCGCATCATTTTCGCCCAAGGGTGATATGGTTTTGGCAAATTCGCACGGCGGAGCGTTGCACGTGTGGCGTCAAACCGTAAACGACGAGTGGGCGCCCGAGCCTGCGAACTCAGGGCACATGATGGAAGTCACATGCTTACAGTGGGATGCCGCCGGTCGTTGGTTGATGTCTGGTGGGCAAGATCAAACCACTCGCGTGCACGCACCCTGGAACGGCGACGCCCCAAGAGGTTGGCGGCAAGTCGCGAGACCGCAAGTGCACGGCCACGATATCGTATGCCTCGCGACGATGCGAGAAGCCGAGGCTGAAACTGGAACAATTACATACGTGAGCGGCGCTGATGAGAAGATATTGCGCGTGTTTGAAGCCCCTGGAACGTTTTTAGGGACGATTGCAAATAGTTTGGGCGACGCCGACGCAGCAGGCGCGGCGGCTTTGACGACGGCGAAAGCGCTTTCTATGGAGGCGCTCGGCGCCGAACTTCCTGCGCTTGGATTATCCAACAAAGCCCTTCGTGGAACTGATCAAGAGGATCTCCCGAGCGACGTGGCTGGGCTGCGTGCGCAAGCAGAGCAGCAAGATGGCTTTTTGATTGAAGAGTACAATTCACGCGGCGTCGAGGCGATTACGCCGCAAGCGCTTGCTACGCCGCCACTCGAGGAAGTCTTGGCTCAAGCCACACTTTGGCCTGAGGTTCGCAAGCTCTACGGGCATGGTAATGAGATTCGCGCTGTCGCTGCTCATTGTAGAGGTGATTTGATTGCGTCTGCGTCGGCGGCGCTGACATCCGCCGCCGCGAGCGTTTGGATATGGTCTCGTTCGCAGAGCTGGAAGCCACTCGGTCAGCTCGTTGGGGCTACGCTCACAGTGACCGCGCTTGAATTCACTCCTGAGAGTGCTGAGCGCGACTGCTTGCTCGCTGCGAGTCGTGACCGACACGTGTGCCTCTTTGCGCCAGCGTCCGCTTCGTCGGCGCGTGGTGAATTCAGCTCTGAAAGTTGGCGCCTCGTCACTCGCTTCAAAGCGCATGACCGCGAGATATTCGCCGCGTCATGGGCACCATGCGGCACGCTCTTCGCCACCGCTGGTCGCGATAAGAAGATAAAAATCTGGCGCTGGACTGGCGACACGTGCGCGCTAGAAATCGAGTTTCCCAAATTCGACGCGGCGCCCACCGCCGTGGCGTTCGCCCCCGTAGACTTGGGTCTTACGCTCGCCATTGGATTCGACGACGGCGCAATTAATGTTTTCACTTGTGGTCAGCACACGACGTCTGCGTGGACGCTCGCAGCACGAACGGCGCCGAATGAGCGGCACGGAGCCGCCATCCGCGACGTCAAATGGCAACCCCGCGCGCCGTACGCGTTGGCCTCGTGCGCAAACGATCACGCCGTGCACGTGTACGACTACACAGCCTAGAAGTAAACACTCCCACACACCATAGCGTAACTCATTTGTCATAGCACGATCGCACTAGGCGAAGACGTATTCAACAAGCGATGTCACCTCACTTCTCGACATGTTTCGAGCTCCCGCGTCCGCGCGCGCCGCACGCGCCTTCGCTCGCCACGCCTCCACATCCGCGCCTTCGCCCGAACCCGCGCGCACATCATCCCTCGTCATCGCCCTGCGGACTTTCGTAGCCGGCATCACGCTCGCTGCGCTAGATTCCGCCGTCGACGACGTCGTGCTCTTGTCCCACGCCAAACACTTGGCGCGAGCGCACAGCACGATTAACGACGACCAGCGCCTGAAAGACGCCCTAGGCGAGCCTTACGGCGATGACCATGCGTGGTGGAACTCATCGGTCTCACGCGCAGGCGGCGGACGCGTCGTTCGCGCGACGTATAGGCTGCAAGGTGAACGCGCGGCGTGCGACGTCTCGGTGACGCTCGCGAAGAAACGGGATGCGGCGCTTCCACGTGCACCGCGCGATGCCGACGCCGACGCCGCCGAGACGCAGTCAGCACCTTCACAACCATTTGACATGTACGCGTACGTCCCGCGATCGATCGCACACGCCGTGCAAGGCGCTGACATGTTTAGCGCGCTCGGCGTCGACTGTTCGCTTCCGGCGACTCGAGGCGGCGGTCGGGCGGGTTTAGTATCGCTCATGCGCGATGACGACGGCGCACGAGGCGACCACGCGCGTAAAACAAAGTAAACGGATGCGTTGCGTAGTATTTTTAGCAGTAGTGGGCGAGACGCACATCGCGCGAGGCGCGAGGCATTGTATTAGAACAACGTACAGTATGTATTACAACTCGACTCGGCTCGGCTCGAGCGCGCCGGCTCGATGCGCGCCGGCTCAACGCATCACGCGTCGGCGTCATCATCGATCAAATAATGCTCTGCAAACGCCGCCAAGGCATCGTACGTCACCGCGCGCTTATACTCGCCACCAAATTCACCGTTTTCTCCGTCAAAGTATTTTATCGTGGGATACGACGTCACGCCGTGCCAGTCGCAGATATCTTTCGACGCCACGCAGTTCACATCGGCGACGCGAACGAGCCTCTTCTCCGTCCAAAATTCGCGCTCGAACGACGCCCAGTGCGGCTTGGCGGCGCGACAGTGCCCGCACGTCGGCGTTCCAAACAGCACCATCGCTGGCTCATCGCTTAGTGCGATGGCATCGGTGAACTCGTCGATGGATGTCACCTCGAACGCGCGCGCGCCGCTCATAAAACTCGCACACACCGCCACCGTCGCCGTCGCACCGGCGACGATGCGCGAGCGCGAGCACATCGCGCGTCGGATGCGATGGAGCTCGGAGCTCAACCGTCAAGTTGTGCCGCAGAGCTCACCTCGCATCGTCAACGACGCGACGTCGCGCCCGACGAGCGTCGCGCGCGTCGCGCGCGCATCGCGTCGCTGCGTCGCATCGCGAGCGTTGACCGCGCGCGACGGCGTGAGGCGTGGCGACGAGACGCACGATGGATTACTCTGCAACGAGTCATCAACATCAGCAACAGCAACGCGCGGGCGTGACGGCGTCATCGCCGCTCGTGACGCCGACGACGCACGATGGCGCGCATGCGTCGTTACACGAGCACGTGGGCGTGCGTCGACGCGCGGCGGCGTCGATGTTGGCGCCTGGAGCGTCGTTCGAGGATGGTCCGCCGTTGCTCGCGGAGGCGGCGCGAGGCGACGTTCGCGCGGTGCTCTCGCGCCTCGATACCGGCGGTGACCCGTACGCAGTGCACGCGTGTGATAGCTCTGGACAGCGCGCATTGCATCACGCGTGCGCGAGAGGACACGTGGGGGTGGTTGAGGCGTTGTTGTCGCGAGGTGCCGAGTGCGAGGCGCGGGACAGACGAGGACGCGCGGCGTTACACGAAGCGAGCGCGAATGGACACGCGGCGTGCGTTCGAGCGTTACTAGATGCGTATAAAACGTACGCAGCGTATTACGGCGGCGGCGATTCGGCGATGGCGGCGCGGAAAGTGGATGTGAATGTTCGAGACGCGACGGGCGCGACGGCGCTGCACTGCGCGACGGAACGCAAAGTGATTGAAATGTTGCTTCGTGAAGGTGCGGATGGGTCGATGCGTCGCGGAGATGGATCGAACGCGTTGCATTTAGCGTGTGACCGTGGATGCGGGTGGGCGTGTGAGGCGTTGCTGGGGTGTGGAACGGATTGCGACGCGCGGGACGGCGTCGGTCGGACGGCGTTGCATCGAGCGAGAGACGCTCGATGCGTGCGCGCGTTGTGCGCGTCTGGCGCCGATGTCGATGCTGTGAGCGATGATGGATACGTTCCATTACATGTTGCAGCGATGGAGGGTAAGCCCGAGTGCGTGACTCCGTTAGTAGATGCTGGAGCGAACATACGAGCGAGGACTCGAAAGCGCGGGCAGCTCCTCCCCGGCGCCACCGCCGCCGATTTAGCCGCAAAGTTTGGCCACGACGATGTGGTTCGGCTCTTAGAAAACGCGAAACAAATATCTCGAGTGGATTTTCTGTCGATGTGTGCGATTAACCACAACGAAGAGCGGTATGTGAAGCAAATGAAGCGCGCAAGCGAAAAGAGATACGCCGTCGTCTGGGGCGCGCTTGTCGCCATCGCAGTGGTTCTCATCGGACTCTTGTGTGCGCATTTTTGGTTTGCTGGTGCGAAACACGAATTAGAAGAGTGGCGTAAACTTCGTGCGAAGAAGGAGCAAATCAAGCTCGAGAAGGCGAGGTTGAAAGAAAACGCCGCCAAGGCGGAGCTCAAGCGCAAAGCCGAAAGCGAAGCCGCGGCGCGCGCCTGGAAGGACAAAGCCACGTCGCAAATTGAACGCATTCTCCGATGCGGCGTGCAGGGCACGGTTAAAGATGGCGTGAAAAAAGGTGGCGTGCATCGCTGCGTACTTTTCGGCGCGGACGGCAAGGGTGTTTTAAGTGAAGCTGGAGCTTCGGCGTGCGCCGCGTGCGTAGATTTTTTACAAGAACTTCGCGAGCGCCTCGCCAAGGGGAGCACCGATGCCGCCATAGATGCTCAGCTCACGTCTGCGTGTGAACGCGCTCAAGGACGAACAGTAAAAGTATGTGACGCTCTGCTCGCGCAGCGAAGGGATGTGACGCGGCAAATGTCGTTCGTCGTTGAGCCGGCTAAAATTTGCGAGCGCGTCGGTAAAAAGGATCCAGAACTATGCGCGGTGAAACCACCCGTCGAGGGCGAATTATCGAGCGATGGCAAGGGAGACGCCGCGGCGCGCGATGCGTTTCGACGCCTATCGGTATTCGTGCATCCAGACAAGCATGAGAATTCCGCGCACGCCACGGAATCGTTCAAGTTGTTGAACACGGCTCGGAAATACATGGACGCCAAGGCAACGCTCAAGGCAAAGAAATCCGCCACCAGGTAGGTACGTTTACGTACATCCATACAAAGTACTTGTACAATACAATTTGCTGCTAAAATATTAATACTGTTGCTACGCATTTCTGCTTCTGCTAACGTTTGGTGGTACCCGTCGAAGTCGGTGGCGCGCGGACACCGATGGCTGGCGGCGGTTGGTTGCGCTGAGTCCACATACTTTGAACTTCGGTTTGTCCGCGTCGCTCTTTAAACTTCGCCACCTGAACCAAAGATTTTTGCGACGTTTCGAGCATTTGCACTTGCGGTTTCTTTGCCGTCGCCGTGCTCGCTGCTCCTTGTTCGACATCCTTAGCGCTTGCTTGGTTGAGGCGCGCGGCCCACGAGGCGCGCGGCTTTGTCGAGTTGCCGTGCGGCGTCTGCTGTTTGTTCTTGTAATGTCGAAGACTACCACCACTTCTACTGCCACTCTTTTTCTTTTGCTGCTGATATGCCAAGTCAGCCTCAACAAACGCCACTTCGCGTTGTATGCGCCATCGGCGGTGCATGACGTATGCCACGCTAAACGCCACGCTGCTCAAAATGATGGCGACGACAATCACCGCGACGTTCACTGAGCCGAACACGTTGGGCACCTCGCGCGGCGGCGTGGGTAATTTATCGATCATCAGCCCGTCGTCGGCGCTCACAAAGGCGTGACCGAGCACCACGCCTCCGATACCGATCGAGACGGTGGTAAAAAGCGCAATCGGATCGTCCCGCAGCGCAGCCACGGCAGCTTTTGCTCGCCTCTTTGTGTCTTCGATGGCGTTGACGTTGCTTTGGTAATCGCGCACGACGCCGTAATTCGGCACTGTCGTCGCTTGCATCGTCACGGAAATTATAGCTGCGCCCACACACGAGTCTGCGGCGTCACATGTCACCGTCACACCGCTACTTTCGTCGCCTTCTTGTAGCAACGCTCGACGAAACCGTCGCCGTCGGCGTCGAAATTGCGTGTCGGCGCTTGAGCCGACATCTACGATGTCAACAATCATCGCGCTTCGCGTAACGTTGAATGCTTTGGCGACGTCGATTTCAAGCGCGCGCGCGAACGCATCATTGTCGCTCGCGTCGAGCCCGACGTTGGGCGCAAAACCGGATAAAGATCCGCTCACTTGATGAAACGAAATGCCAAACGCAACGTCGACGTAGTATACGTCAGGATTCTCCTTGGGTACGGCTGCCGTCTTGACGTCGCACCACGACGAGCCAACCACGCTCGTCGTAACATTTGACCCGCATGGGACGCACAAGCGCGCACCACTGACATTGGCGTAGGAATCCATCGGACATTTCGCGCATTGCACGCCGCCGGTGACATGCATGTACTCCCCCGGCGAACATTTCGCGCACGCGTCGCTCAACGGCGCGGAAGCAAACCTTCCAATGGCGCACGGCGTGCATTCAAGGGCGTTCATGATGGATGAAAACGTCCCCGCGGGGCAGTGCGCGCACTGCGTGGTGTCTTTGGGTGCGATAAGCGCGGCGGTTGGTGGTGGCGGCGGCGGTGGCGCTGGCGGCGGCGTACCGTCCACGGCGGGTGGTGAAGGCGGCGGTCGCGTCCACGGCGGCGGCGATGGCGGCGGCGGTGGGCTCGGCGGCGGCGGCGGCGGTGATGGTGGTGCGTCCTGCGCCGAGTCACGCGTGATAGTGAGCGTGTAGCGTTCACTGTGCTGTCCATTGGGTGACGTAGTCGTTAACTGGATGACGTTCGTGCCGGTTTGAAGCGCGTAGTACTTCATGTAGACTTCGCTCGCGGCTAGTAATCGGCGTCGAGCTTGCGTCGACGCCACGGTGGTCAACGCTTGACGGAGCTGATAGTACACTTGTACCCCGACGACATATGAATCCACTACACCCGTGTACGTGTACACCGCTGGATCGAATGGCCGGGACAACGCGATGCCGACGGGCACCGATGGAAAGACATTTGCCGTCGCCGCGGTGGAATTGGCGACGACTGAGAGGCTTAAAATCGCCGAATCCACCACGACAGCGGGTGGTGGCGGCGACGGCGGTGGCGGTGATGCCGCTGGCGCAAGCGGCGGGGGTGCGACCCACGACGAGGGATCGCTGCGCGTTGTTCCGGGTGGACACGAACCTTGAGGGACGCCGTAAATGAACGCCGCCGCGTCAGTCATCTCGTCAAATGTCGCCGGCAACGTCACCACGCGTGCTTCGCTAATCGCCTTAATCGCTACATGCAAGCGTAAATCTGCTTGGAGTGGAATCTTGCTCCAATCAAGTTCAATTTCGGCGTATTTCGTGATGGAGTATTGCTCGGGGTGCCACGTGAGTTGCGACGTGACGTTGGTATAGTGCACGCCTGGCGTCGCGGCAAGACTCGACGTGCCGATCGCTGCGGTGTATTCGATGACAGCGGGAAGCGCGAACCGTCCACCGGCAACCATGTCAATCGGGATTTGGATTTTCTCGCGCACATCTCGGTAGAGTGGTGGGTAAAATGGCGTACGCGCGCGCACCTCAAACATGGGTGCGGCGTCCTCGTCTTTAATCGTCACGATGGCTGTTCGGTTTTCAAAACCCTCCTCAATGTCGCAGTTTTCGGCGTTGACGAGCGTCAACGTGAGAGCTTCTAGATCTGCCTCGTGTATGTCGTCGTTGACGATGTGTATGTACACGTACGCGTCGTCGGTATCGCCAGCCTCCCAATGTACCGTAAGCGGGCTCACGCTGAAATCATAGTCTCCCGAGACGCTGCTCGAGTTATCACGCGCCCTGGCGTGCTGGACTTGAACTAACGCTAAATCACCTGTCGACCCGGGCATGGGGGATGTTCCACCATACGTCACGTTTATGCCTACGCTCGCCAAACGTCTATTTTGCCCTAAAAGTTCTATCGGAACCTTGACGAGACGCGAGCTCTCTTGCGTGTGCTGGTCGTCGGCGACATGTTTCTTTACGCGCGTCACGGGCCCGTATGCGGTAATCGATACCTTCTCCGGCGCCGTCAATGAAACGGTCGGGAGTAAATACTGCTGACCGTTGAATGATACGCGCACGTCGTGCACACCAGCGGGAATGACGTCATCTGGCATCATACAAATAACCGACTGACCGTTTGACGCCACGACGGCGGGAAAAACCGCCGTTGCGGGTACTGTTTGAATCGCACTCGTTCCCATACCGATCGCACACGTGAGGTTCAGCATACCTGCGTACGTGGGATCGCTTCCACCCGGGCCGTAGAGCAAGGCATAGTCTACATTCGACGCGTACAACGTAAAGTTACTCGCGCCGAAACGCGGCACCTGCTTTGGCGTCAGCGCGTTTGGGTCTGGATTCTGATAGTACAAAAACGTCGCCGTTTCACTGCACGAATCTGGATAGACCAAGTTGATATCAATCACTTGCGACTGCGCGAGTGTTTGACACGTCACCGTGCCATCCTCCAAGTGCACCGCCGTTTGCGTCGTTAAAACGTTACCGTCTAAAATCGTGCAATTCATCTTCGACCCCTCGACGTCGTTAAACCCCTCACCGTGAAACGTCACGATCGTCCCACCGGTTGATGGCCCAGATTTCGGCTCATACGATGTCAGCTTCGTACGCCGAATCGTTTGCGTGCTCACCGGTTTCGTCGACTGTAAAACTCCCGCGCTCTCCGCCGCCGTCGCGACGACGGCAAACAGTCCCCCGTTCCCAGCCAGCGCCGTACACGAAAACACCTCATCGCTCCCGCTCGTCGACACCAGCGTCGCCGCACTTGTCGGCGCCGCCGCAACTGCCTCATCTAGCGCCGTCGCTGCGGCTATTTGCGCCACGAGCGCCGCCTCGTACGCGGCGTAGCTCGACGCGTTCTTCTCCAACGCCGCCGTCACCGCGGCGTCATCAATCCCCGCCAAGTTCGCCACGTGATACTCCGCGTTATCGTTATCATCATCAAACACAGACTTTAAATTCGTCGCTTGCACATCTGCTTGCTCGTGCGCGTGCACGACCTCGTACGAAAGCAAGCGACACGCCGCCGTCCCCGTCGGTCCGCTCGTCTGCGTCAGCGTAAACGCCGTCGCCCCGCTCGACGACGCGCACGCCAAACTCAGCGCCGTAATCTCACCCACGTACGTCACCGTCACCGCGCGCGCCATCGCGGGCGCGAGCGTCATCGCGCACGCCGCGACCGCGCGCCAAAGACGCGCGCGACGCGAACCGGCGATGCGGCGGTCGCGCCCCATCGGCGCGAAAAACTCCTAGCTCACCCTCGAACACCCGTGTGCGCTTCGCGCGAACGACGCTCGATGGTAAAGGCACTCCCGGCGCGTCGTTCGCCGGCGCGCTCGGCCGCGGGCGTGTCGCGCGCGCGTCGCGGTGTGCGCGCGCGGATGCCGCGTCGGAGCTCTTTCCCCTCCCGCGGCCCGTGTTTTTACCTCACAATGTTCGGACATACGGCGCGTATACTATGTGACTCAGCGTCATGATGCGAGTACACAAAATACTGTTTACGTATATTACACGCATAAGGAGTGTTAAACGAATTTCTTCACCGTCTTGCGGTGGCTACGCCGATGCGTCGCGTCGTCACACGCCGTCGCGGTCGCCGCGCCGCCGACGTCGACGCCGCGCGATGGCGCCGCCGTCGTCGTCGTCGTCGTCGTCGTCGTCGTCGTCGCTGCACGCGCCCGATTTCGCGTACACGCACGACGCGCGCGCCGTGCGCGCAGCCGTGCGCGCAGCCGTGCACCGCGCATCTGCCGACACCATGTCCCTGCGCACGCTCGAACGCGCGTCGGATGGCGGGTATTCGACGCGCATGGACGTGGTGACGATTGCACTCGGGGGTTTGGACGCGTCTCGCGCGCGCGATGACGGCTTGCGGGTGGTGTTGGTGCGTGATGATGCGTCGCGCGGTGAAGGCGCGCGCGCTGGACGACGCGACGAGACTGACGGAATGCGTGGTTTGACGACGTAGAATTACGGTGAACACGGGCGGGAATTGTTACCGGTGGATATTGCTATCGCGCTGCTCGAGGTGTTTGCGGATGGTGAGGATGCGGTGGTGGCGCTCGCGCGCGGAGGCGCGAATGAGGAGGCGCTTCGGAGGACGTTGCGCGCGACGACGTTTGTCGTCGTGCCGATGGAGAATGAACGAGGGCGCGCGTTAGTGGAGGATGGGGATTTGTGTGAGCGTAAAAATGGTCGAGGTGTGGATCCGAATAGGAATTGGGCGGTGAATTGGGGGGTAAAGGAGAAGGATTATGACGCGAAAGAGGAGTATCCCGGGACGGCGCCGTTTAGCGAACCAGAGAGTACGATGCTTAAATCGTTGATAGAAGAGTTTAAACCGCACGCGGTGGTCAATTGGCACAGTGGAATGTCGGCGCTGTTTACGCCGTATGATCACGTGGCGCGTATGCCCACTGGGACAGGGGCGGAGGCGATGTTGGATTTTATAAAGAAGATTGACCGAGAGCACTGTGCGAACGCGTGCGTGTTGGGATCGGGCGGTCAAGGAGTCGGCTACCTCGCGCACGGCACGGCGGCGGATTACATCTATGACGTGATGAAAGTTCCCGTGGTGTATACGTGGGAGGTATATGGTGACCTCGAGGCGCCGTATGAAGATTGCTATCGCGCGTTTAATCCAACAACCAAGGAGGCGCACGAGAAGCTCGTACGCGACTGGGTCGGGGCGCCGATTACGTTGGTTTCCATGCTACCTGGGCATCCAGATATCAACATCAACTTATCCCACGGTGGTGAAAACACCCCAGTTGTGATGAATGATGCTTCAATAGCATCTAGGCGCGCGTATCTCGCAGACGCGTCTTCGTTGGATGGCGGGTACGCGCGTATGGCGCTGACGTTTGCGTCCGTCGCTGCGTGCGCTGTGTTCTCGCTACGTCGTCGTCGCATGCGACGCGCTCAGTCCACACCTCCCGGGCCCAGCACAAAACGTGCATCGGTGGTGTAAGTTACTAGTCTCATCGTGTACCCACTGTAGTATATTCTTTAGCCGCACGACGCGATCGAGAGCGCGTGAAATGTATTAAGAGTTGTTATTCGCATAATCTGCATTCACGCATTAAAACATACTGCAATCGTTCTTATAACTAGAACGACCTCGAGACAAGGTACTCTCGATATCTAAGTTACCGACACATTCTACCACCATACACGTTTAATGTAGGATTCGCTATCAATCCTACCATTCTCTTCGACGCTAAACAACACTGGGAATCGCCAGCGTGACGTTTAGAAATCTTCGTCGAGAGAAAAGCCATGACCGTTACCACCGCCGATGGAGTTCATGACACCAGCCTTTTGGTATTCACCGACACGCTTCTCGAAGAAGTTGGTCTTGCCTTGCAAGGAGATAAGCTCCATCCAGTCGAACGGATTGGCGGTGTTGTACTCCTTGGCCAAGCCCAAAGACGCGAACAAGTGGTCGGCGACGTACTCAATGTAGTCGCTCATCATACCCGCGTTCATGCCGACGAGGGCGCACGGAAGGGAGTCGCACACAAACTCCTTTTCAATTTCAACCGCCTCCTTGACGATAGCGCGGATGGTTTCATCGCTCGGCTTGTTGTTCAACAAGCGGTACAACATGCACGCAAAGTCACGGTGCAAGCCTTCGTCGCGGGAGATGAGTTCGTTGGAGAAGGTCAAACCCGGCATCAAGCCACGCTTCTTGAGCCAGTAGATGGAGCAGAAAGAACCAGAGAAGAAGATACCCTCAATGCACGCGAACGCCAAAAGGCGCTCAGCGAAGGATTCGCTCGATTCAATCCACTTCAACGCCCAGTCAGCCTTCTTCTTCACGCACGGGATGGTGTCGATGGCGCGGAACAAGTGATCCTTTTGCACCGGATCCTTGATGTACTGGTCAATCAACAACGAGTACATTTCTGTTAAACAAGCACGAAACACACGCGTGCAATGTCAGTACGAGTTCTTCTACACGCATGAACGGGTCAAACAATTCCTTGGACTCGACGCTGGGCACAGAGCGCTCTCCTCGGCGCGCCGCGCGCGCGCGCGCATCACCAGGTGACGTCACCAAGTCGAGCACGAACGACGCATAACACGCACCAGAGTGAATGTTCTCGATGGCAATTTGGAAGCCATAGAACGCACGAGCCTGATTTCGGGGCGTGAACACGCGCAATGTCAGTCACTGTACCAATCCAGGCACCTCGTCGAGCGCGCGCGCGGTGAGCGAAAACGACGCACCTCTGGGATTTGCACCTCCTTCATGAAGCGAACACCCAAGTTTTCGAGGACAATACCGTCCGAAGCGGCAAAGAACGCCAACACATGAGATACAAAGTGCTTCTCGTCCTTCGTCAACGTCTCCCAGTGCTTCATGTCGTCAGAAAGATCAACTTCCTCGGCTGCGCGGTTTGAACAACGAGCGGTGAGTGTTTGAATTGAGACGTCATCGTTTTCGAGCACACAGCGACGATAAACACCGCGCGCGACCGCGCCAACGCCGCAAAAAACCACGCACCAGTCCAGAAAGACGCCTCAGCCTTCTTATACATTTCCCAAATCCCGTCGTACTTGATCGGAAACATGGTAAACCTGCGTCGAAGCCGAACGCACGCGCCGCACAACGGTCAGTTTCGCGACCACGCGCCAACACATCCACATCCACACCGTCGCCGTCGACGCCGACGCATCACCATCGAATCGCGAACGCGGTGTCATAAAATATCCTTAACACCACGCGCGCACTCGAGCGCCAGTCGCGCCATCGCCTCGCCCGACCCGCCGCTTCATCGCATGGATTCAAACGCAACGTTTGAATCCCGACCCGACCCGCGCGCAGCGCATCGCATACGCGTACCTGTTGTCGTTTGCATCGAGCAATGGCTCGGGAAGTCGCTGCGGCGCCATGATATAATTTAAATGCGTGTGTCTGCGTGGAGTGCGGCGTGCGGAACGCGCGACGGCGGGACAGCGTGTGGCGACCGCGGTCGGCGCGCGCGCGTTCAAACGTTGGTGGTGTTTGAAAATGTCGGGCCCCGCACACAGAGTCGGACCCGTGGCGCGTCATCGCGAATTCGTAATGGATATCCTTGGAGTGCTATGGTTTTCAAACTCGTGATTCTTTATCGCGCTGGTGTGTACTGTGGCACCCATAGGCCTAGATATAGAGGTGATGTGATGTGTGTACACTGGTATCCCGTGGCCCGCCATCGGCAACGCCGTGGCGCGGATGCCGCGCGCGCGTCGGACGTCATTATCACACGATAACATGGGCAAGGTTCACGGTTCTTTAGCTCGCGCGGGGAAGGTACGTGAAGTATTGCATCGCGTGTGTCGTCGGTGCCGCGGTGCGCGCGTGGCGGTGGTCGCGAGATCCGCGGATGCGCGACGTGCGTGTGCGCGCGCGGTGATGATGATTTAGGGTTTCGCTCGGCGATCGTCGGTCGCGTCGCAAAGAAGCGCGCGATGCGCGCGATGCGACGCTCGATCGCGCGCCGCGCGCGATGCGCGATATGGACAATGACTGACCGGTGTGTTCGCGTTCGCGTTCGCGCTCGATAGGTTCGTGGCCAAACCCCCAAGGTTGCCAAGCAAGAAAAGAAGAAGCAACCCAAGGGTCGCGCGTTCCAGCGCATCAAGTACAACCGCCGCTTCGTCAACGTCGTCGTCGGTATCGGTAAGAAGCGCTCGCCGAACTCCAACCAAGCGTAATTCTTCGCGTTCTTTGAATTTACTTTGAAAATGATTAGACGAGGGACGACGACGGCGACGAGAGGCGGAGGGTTGATGATGAGATTTAGGGCGATGGCACTGGGAAGTGCAGGTGAACTTTTTAGTAGCGGGGCGCCGAGCGCGGTGGCGACGAGCAGCGTTCGTGGGGGCACGATGATTATTGACGGTACTATTAATCGTCGATACGTGTCATTCACGACGTCTTCGTCGCGAGCTGCGCGCGGTGGCGATGATGAGAGGTTGAGTCGTTTCGACGCGTCGAGCGACATCAAACCCGACCTCGTAAAGCGGTATCTGAGCGAGACGAATGTGTCGCGCGCCGAGGCGAATAAACGCGTGCTTGCCAATGAGCGAGCCGCGTTTGCGCGCAACGAGCACGACACTGGATCTAGCGAAGTACAAATTGCCAATTTAACGCAGCGCATCAAGTTTATGACGGAGCACTTGCGCGTTCACACCAAGGACGCGCACAGCCGTCACGGCTTGATGGCGATGCTCGAGCGACGCAAAAAACTGTTAAAGTATTTACGACGCACCGATGGCGACAAGTACGCGGATACCATTTTACGATTAGGCTTGAAGGATCGATCTTTTGTCGACGACAAGTACGCGCAGTGAACACCAATAGTTTATATTGTAATCTCCACGCGCACTCGTCTTCACAGCGCCGCACCAGTCGAAAAAAACCGTTTGACGTTCTCACGCCGTCCTCACACCGAGTCGCATCGCATGTACGCCTTTACGACGCGCGCCGCGCGATTCGTGGCGTCAAAAACACCTAGCACCGCGTCTTCGCGCGCCGTCTCGCCCACCCGCGCGCCCGTGCGACGCGTACACGACGCCAAACGCGCCGCGCGCGCGCGCATCCACGGCGCCGCGGGCGCATCGCTCGAGAGCGCCGACGACGCATGGATCGTGGTCGGATGCGACTCAGACGCGCACGGCGCGCTGTGCGTTATTCGTGGTCCGCGCAGGGGCGTGGTGTCGTCGGTGAAAGTGATCGATAACCCGGTGAGCACGGTGATGATTAATGGCAAGCCGCGCGTGCGGTTGGACCCGGACGCGATGCGCGAAAGCGCGGCGGCGTTGGGCGTACCTAAACGCACGCGCGTGTACCTCGAGGAGGGAGGGGTTGAGTTTGGTTTTAGTGCACAGACTGCGTTCGTACAGGGGTATAATTTTGGGCTGTGGCGAGGCATTTTAGCGGCGCAAGAGTTTGACGTGGCGGTGGTGAAGCCGCAGGCGTGGAAGGCGGCGCTCGGGTTGAAATTTAAAGGGAGCACGAAGGATGATTCGATTGCGATGGCGAAGATGTTGTTTCCAGAAATAGTTCATGAGTTGTCAAGGAAGCGTGACCATGGACGCGCGGAATCTTTGTTGATTGCGGCGTATGGACACGTGGCGAATGGCGCGGCGGCGGCAGAGGATGACGACGCGCTGTGCGCGCGCGTTCGCGACGTCTTAGCCGACCGTGGGTTAGTACGCGAAGAGGGCGCGCCGTTACCGTACTTTGGACCATATTTTGGTATGACTGGGGAAGAGTTGAAGAAGGAACTCAAGGCGCGCGCGTTGAAAGTGTCCGGGACAAAGTCTGAGTTGATTCTACGGTTGGAGGACGACGACGCCGCGCGAATGAGCCGCCAAGCGAAGTCCGCCACCGCGTGAGCGAGCGAGCGAGAGAACCCACAAACGTTGACTCAAGAAATGTTGTACACTACTATATTGCAATGCTACTAGTATTACCCACACGCGCGGTGCGCGTCCTTTTCAAGACTTTGTATCTGCGTCGCCTCGCGCCTCGCGGAGCGCCTCCTCGAGAAAAAATATCTTCTTCTCCTGCTCGCGCGCCTTTCTCGCCACGACTATCAACGGCACGAATATGAATAGCGACGCCACGATCGACGGCGCGGCGATTGGCGTGTAATGCGTCCCGAACGTCACGCAAATGTTCCCCCACTGCGCGCAAGATGTCAACACATCCTCTCGCGTGAGCAGTTCTTCGAGCGCTTCCGTCGCCACCGCGCGCGGTGGCGCGCGCGCAACGCCGCAGCAACGTCGCCGACTTCCATTGTGTCGAATACCATTCGCGCCGATCGTCGCGCGCGCGCACGTGACGGACGGCATGTGTCAAAGTGACGTCAAAGCGCGACGTTCCGCGGAAGTCACGGAACCATGAACGTGAACGCGTGGTGCATGGGCGCGCGCCGTCGAGGCGCAGTCGGTGGCGCACACGACGAGCACAACCCATCGTCGTTGACGTCGTCGAGCGCGCATAACGCGTCGTCGACGGCGACGTCGCCTAAAGATGGGCATCAGCAACATCAACACCAAGACCTGTTGCACGCAAGGATCGATCGCGAAATGGCCCTCCGCAGGGGAACGCGACGGGCGAGAGTGTGTTTAGTGGTCACGTGTATAATATTATTCACGCTCGCGATGACGCGGCCGATATATGGACCATATATCGACGTGTTTGGGCCGCGAGAGGAGCAGGCGTTGAACGCCACGCTCGCCGCCGCGGGACCGTCGGAAACCGCCAAGCTCGCCGCCGCCAAGGCGTTTGAAGAACGATTGAGACGAAAAGCGTCGCGTAAGAGTATCGCCGATAAGAAGCGCCAGCAGAGTAAGGTGTTGAAGAGGAAGATCATCGGCTAAAAGGTAGACAGAGACAAAGATGACGAGACAGATAGAGAGAGATTCACATAGCAAGAGCATTTTTTATTGTATTATCAGAGCAAGTATAGCGCAAGTGCGTCCGCGTCTACGCGCATCATCATCGTCCTTTATCGCGCACGCGCAGTGGTAAAGATTAAAGTTAATTACATTGGAGCTACTGTCGTCTCGAGGCGTCTCAAGCCGTGTTTGCCATCACCGCCTTGGCCGCGCAGTCGTCGATGCACTTGTACATGTCGAAATATTGACCCTGTATTCGCAAACAATCAAGCACAACGAAACGATCGGTTAGTCATTCATGATCTCAACGCCTCCGTGGTCGTTATTCTAGTCGACAGGCGCGTGCGAACGAATCAACGAACGCGCGCGCAACGTATACTCACCGTGCAGTGCGCCTCGCCAGTCTCATCCCCAGCAATTCTCTCCACGCACGCTTCGTAAAGTTCCAAAAACTTCTGGCACTTTGGCTTACACTTCTCCTCCTCGATCGGCTTGTGATCCACCGGCTCGTCGTCTTCCAATTGCAAGCCCGCCCTGAACGTGTACGAATTCACGCGAGGTCAGTCATCGTCTTTCGTCAACACACTTGAAACAATCGTCGTCGCAGTCGCCACGGTCGCGCGGCGTCCACGCGCGCGATGCATCGCACGCCACGCCTCGCGCGCGTTCCGCGCGATCGCGCGCGCCTTCACCGTCGTCATACGTACATCGTTTGCGTCGCTCGCGTCGCGCTCTGTCGATAGAAAACGATCGCGCGCATCCACCATGCGCCATTCGTCGTCGTGCGACGCAATCGAGCGCACGCTCACGCACAGTGCACGCGCGAGATAAAACGTTCGAGCGATTCACCTCGCGTCTCGCGCCGTCGCCGTTGTTCGTCGCCGCCGTTTCGCGTCGCGTAGCGTAGTCGCGCGAGGTCCGTTGCGATGACGGAAGTGGTCACGCGCGGCGTGGCGGGGCTCAAGTCCGTCGCGGACTTGCCCGTGATTCAGGTACGTCGAACGCAGAACGTCGTCGTGCGAGCGTTCACGCGGTTGAGTGCGCGTGATGGGCGTCGCGCGGCGCGTCGTCGGGCGCGATCGCTCCACGCGCGGGTGCGATGAACCCTAAGACACTATGAGAGACTCGACTGACTGACGACGACGCATCGCGTGTTCCGCATAGGATGGTCCGCCGCCTGGTGGATACTCTTCCGTGCGTTACGGTCGGCGCATTCCGAGCACCGGCCCCACGGGCGCGGCGCTGCTCGCGGTGTACGCCGGGATGTTTACGTATGGTTTTTATCAAATTGGACAAGGCAACAAGGCGCGACGGGCGACAAAAGAGGAAAAGATCACCGCTCGGTCAGTGATCGTGCCGTTTTTACAAGCAGATGAGGATCGTCGGTATGTGAAGGCGTGGCGAGAGAAAGTGGCGAATGAGGCGGCGATTATGTCCAACGTCGCGGGGTGGGACGCCGAGTCCAAGCGTAAAAGCGCCTCGGGTAGCTGGTTTCCCCCAGGGGCGACCACGCGTCCGAAGATGCTCTAGTCCAATTTTAGTCTTTCGACGTTCGCGTAACGTCGGCATGTATTAGCACAACACCAATGTATTTCACAACTCGCTGAAATGATTCTCGAGTCGCTCGAAACCAAAAAACGTCGTCACCAGTCGCGTCACTTCGCGACGCGCGGACGACCGATTATTCGTCGTACCGCGCGTCATGCGTCGTCGCGCTGGCGTCGGTGGTATCGCACATAACGATGCGCTCACGGCGAAGATGCGCGCGCTCGGCGCGGAGCGTCAACTTGAGCTCCGTGAAGACGCCGCGCGACAGTTGGCCAAGTTTTCCAGCGCGCTCGAAACTTTTGCGCAATCGCACCGCTCGGCGATCAAGGCGGACCCAGAGTTTCGTGCGGCGTTCCATGCGATGTGCGCGACGACGGGCGTAGACCCTTTGGCGTCGCGTAAGAGCGCCTGGGGGCAGATTTTGGGGTTGTCCGAGTGGTACGCCGAACTCGCGGTGAGCGTCGCGGACCGTTGTCTCGCGTCCCGCGCGCACGACGGCGGGGTATGCGCGCTCGATTCGCTCGTCGAACGCGTCAACGCATCGAGGGGGCGCGCGGCGGGAGTAGTAAGCGCAGACGACGTCGAACGCGCGATTGAGGCGTTGAGCTCGCTCGGAGGCGGTTGGCGCGTCGAAACGACGACGTCGTCGTCGTCGTCGTCGTCGTCTAAAGGCACGAAGATTGTCCGAAGCGTGCCCATAGAACTTAGCGACGACGTCAATACAACTCTCTCTCGCGCGCGCGACGCCGAGCGCGGATGCCTCAACGCGTCCTCGCTCGCGAGCGCCGAACGCTGGACGTTGAACCGAGCGGCGGACGCGCTGACCGCCGCCGTCAAGCTCGGCGTCGCCCTCATCGATGACCAAGCACGCGACATTGGCGAACGCGTGTATTGGTTCCCAGCGTTCGCCGACATCGACTTGGCGTCCTAATCACGCGTAGCTCGCGCGTAGCTCGCGCGTAGCTCGCGCGCCTAGCCCAAACGCCCGCGCCTCGCCGCGAATAGACGAATAGACGAATAGATCACCCATATAGCGCCCAGTCACCGCATCATAGATACACACGCACACGCACGCTACGCCGCGTCCACGTGCGCGCCGCGTCTTCCACGGTGGCCTCGAATCATCAGAAGCTTTTCGAAGCCCACCCATCATATATGGGTAAACAGTATTGAGAACAGTGGGGTGTCGTTTTGGTTCCCCAAAGCCCCACGGCACCACGCGCCGCCGCCGCCGCGTCACTTTCCGCCGCGCGCCCGTCCGCGCGCCTCGTCGCCATGTCCACCACCGCGCGCACGATCCTTCACATCTCCTCGAGCGCGCGCTCGAGCGGCAGCGCGTCGCGCGCGCTGTCCCAAGCGCTCGTCGACCGCGTCAAGGCGCACGCGCCCGAACGCGTCGTCGTGCGCGACCGCGATGTCGGCGGCGAGCGCGCGCCGTCGCACGTCACCGAGGCGTGGATCGGCGCCTCGTTCACGCCCGAGGAGAATCGCACCGCGGCGCAGCGCGAGGCGCTCAAGGAGAGCGATGGGTTGATCGATGAGCTGAAGGGGAGCGATGTGTTGGTGATCGGAGCCGCCATGTGTGCGTAGTCGTTTTGCGTCGCGTTCGATCGCGCGAGAGGGGTGACGTGTGTGATACGCATCGATGCGTCGCGACGGCGTACTGACGGCGTACTGACGGCGTACTGACGACGTACTATGTGACGCGTGTAGACAACTTTTCGGTGACGGCGACGCTGAAGGCGTATTTTGACCAAGTGGCGCGCGCGGGCGTGACGTTCAAGTACAACGACCAGGGCGTTCCGGAAGGGCTTTTGACGAATAAGAAGGCGTATGTTGTGGTGTCCAGTGGTGGCGTGCCCATGAACGCGCCTGGGATGGATTTTCTGACGCCGCACGTGAAGACGTTTCTCGGTTTGCTCGGCATCTCCGACGTCACGTTCATCGACGCTACTGGGCAAATGAAGCGCGAGGACGCCAACGAGAGCGCCACGGCGGCGATTAACGCCATCGATATCGATGCCATGCTCGCATAAGAGGCTATCGCCCCGTGCGTAGAGGCTCTCGCTCAGAAGCGCAGAGGCGAGGAAACGAACGCTTTATTCATCAACATCTTCACATTTTCTACTCACATTTTCTACAATTCCAGCCGCCGTCCCACATGCGTCGACGCACCATCCCACCTCTATGTTCACCGCCTCGACGCAATCACAAAAACTGTTCGACGAGCGCTATCAAATCCTCAACCTCATCCGCGCTCAACCTCGACGCGCACCGCTCGACGACGGCGTGCACCACCGCCGCGCTCCTCGGCTTAATATTAATCACCTGCAACACCTCCGCTGGCATCAGCGCGATGGGTTCGATCGCTTCGATAAACTTTGCCACGTTCGCCCGGTCCTGCTCGCCCGCGCACGATCGTCGAAGCGCGTCGTAGCACTGCATTTCCGTCGGGAATGGGTCGTGCGGCTGCGGGTACGTCGGCGCGCACCCGGGCTCCGCCGTGCGCTCGCGCAGCAAGTCCAGGGTTTCGTAGTTTGTGAGCAACCCGTCGCATTGGGAGAGCACGCGCATCGTTCGCGGCGGCGGTTCGCGGCGGCGCGCGCGCGCGGCGTGTAGTGCGGCGGCGGCGGTGCAGCGCGACACAAAACACATGATGACGGCTGAAGCACTTGGTCGTGTCTTTACACGCCGACGCGCGTCGCATACGCGCGCATATGCGTGGCGGCGGTGGCGACGCGAACGTTTTGAACGGTGCGTGGTGATTCGTTGGCGACGACGAGGGCGTGCGCGTCGTTGGTTGGTTGATTCATTCGTTTGTTCATTCATTTTCAGGCTGCTGGTAAAGTTGTTGACGAAAGATTGACGATGACGGGCGATGACGACGGGGCGCTGCGTGCGGAGTTCTCGCGGTGGACCGACGCACAGATGGTTGATTTCATCGCCGCGCGCGAAGACGCCGATGAGGCGATGGAGGCGGCGAGAGTCGGGCGCGAAGGATTGCTTCGCGCGTGCGTGGCTTTGGAATCAAAGAATCAAACGCACTGCGACGCCGTGGCTGATGACGGCGACGATGACGACGTCGATCCTCTCGATGCGTTTATGGCGTCCTTAGCGCCTGACGAGCCTTCGTCGCGTGCGCCGAGACGCGCTGAGGCGGATGAAGACGACGACGGTTTTGCGCTCACGCTCGAGCGCGCGACGGCGGCGCCCGAGGCTCGAAAACGACGCGATGACGTCGATGACGAGGGTATCGCCGCGTCTGCGGGTGGGTATGAAGATGAGTACGACGATACACGCCGGCGACAGGCACCGAGTGAGCTCCCGCCGCCTTTGATGTCGACGTCGTACGAGCCGTTTGAGCGCGTCGCGTACGCTCCGCCAAAGGAGCTCGCGGATTTGGCGCCTGAAGACGTTAAAAGGCGTCGCGAGGCGCTCGATATTCGAGTTAATGGCTGCGAATTGATTGCACCAATCGAGCGGTTCGGTCAGGGTGGATTTGACGTCGACACATTAAAGGCGTTGAAGCGGTGTGGATTTGAAAAACCGACGCCGATTCAAGCGCAAGGCGTGCCCACGACGCTCGCCGGATGTAATGTGTTGGCCATGGCGAAGACTGGGAGTGGTAAAACCTTGACATTTATTCTCCCAGCCTTGTCGCACGTTGCTCGCCAGCGCGCGTTGAGCAAGCACGAAGGGCCCATCGCACTCGTGCTCGCGCCGACACGAGAGCTCGCGCGGCAAATTTCAAGCGAAGCGAACAAGATTTGTAAGCATTTGCGCCCACGGTGTTGCGCGATTTATGGTGGCGTAAGTAAGACGGAGCAGTTCAAGGCACTTCGCGGTGGCGCTGAGATTGTCGTCGCCACACCTGGGCGTTTAATAGATGTCTTGACGATGAAGAATTGTACAAATTTGAGTCGCGTGACGTACGTGGCGTTAGATGAGGCGGATAGAATGCTCGACATGGGATTTGAGAAAGCCGTGCGTTCGATTTGTCGAGCTATTCGTCCAGACCGGCAATGCGTGTTGTTTAGTGCGACGATGCCACCGAGCGTGAAGAGGCTGTGTCGTGATTTACTAGGGGATACGTTTGTGACTATTTGCGTCGGCGACATCGGCGCGGCGAATGCAGACGTGCAACAAGTCGCCCGCGTCTTCGTCGACGACGCCACTCGCGCGCAATGGTTTTTCTCGACGCTCCCACAGTTCATCGATGCTGGTCAGGTGCTGGTATTCGTGACGCATAAAAACTCTGTCGATGAATTGGTGCACGATTTAACGACGAGAGGCGTCCGCGCTGTGGGCTTGCACGGAGATTTAGAGCAGCACGACCGTCACGCGGCGATGAAGGCGTTTAAATCTGAAAGCGTGCATGTGCTCGTGGCCACGGACGTCGCCGCGCGCGGATTGGACGTAAATTCCATCAAAACCGTGATCAATTACCACGCTGCGCGTGATATTGACACGCACGTCCATCGCATCGGGCGCACTGGTCGAGCCGGGGCGTTGGATGGATGCGCGTACACGTTGCTCACGGCGACGGATTCGATGCGATTCGCGCAGCAATTAGCCGCTAATTTCGAAGCCGCAGGTCAAAGCGTACCTGAAGATCTCAAGGCACTAGCTCGTGGTGGTTATAAACGGTCGCGCGATGAGTTCCAGCGCAACGAAGGGCGCCGCGCGCCGTTTGGCGGTCGAGGCCGAGGCCGAGGCGGGCTAGGATTTTCAGGCGCCGCTTCACCATCTTCGTTTGGCGGTCGAGCTCCGCCGCCGCCCCGCCGAGAGTCGAATTCGAATTATAGTGCCGTGCCACCGCCATCGTTGACGACAGTGACCCGCGTCCCGCCTCCGCCTTCGCAACCGGAGGTTGATGACATGCTGGCGCGCGCGCGCGCGAAGGCGGAGGCCCTCGCCGCGACGTTGCAAAAGCCCGCAGCGTCCACGTCAGATGCTACAACGGCTGCAATCGCCGCCGCGCAGGCCATAGCCGCACGATTACTCGGGCGAAACGACGAGAAATGTAATGATAACTAGGAGACTAGAATTTACAACGCAGCCGCGACTAGTGTTTACGATGTTTGTCTTCGCGCGCCTTCTTTTCTTTTACGTGCGCGGCGACGCTTCTAAATTCAATATCTTTCACCGTCGGCTCGATGCGCGTTTTCGGCTCGGTGCCGCGAAAGAAATTATACTTTGGATTGTGCGAACTCATCTCTCGCACGACGGCGCCCGTGTGCACGTTTTGTGACGTATCGGTCCGCGAGTACTTTCTAAACAAGTCTGCAAACAATCGGGCTCGCCGACCATCAGTGGAGTCTTGCGCGCCTCGCGTCGCCTCCAGATTCGCCTGCACGCGCTTGGCGATGCTTTGATCGGATTCGAGCCGCAACGAAATGATTTCCTTCAATATGAACTCTTGGTCTTTTTCGACGTCACAAATTTCAGCGCCAGCCACGGGGACGTAGTGCGACACTCCGTCGTCTTCGTACGTATCCTCGGCATCAATAACATTGCGAGAGGTGCCGGCGATGGCGTCGTCGTCTTCTTCCTCGCCATCGTAAAAATCAGCCAAATCGTCCTCGTCGGCGACGGCGTCTGTTAACTCATCAAACGTCCCGACGCCGTCGTCGTTATCATCGTACTCATCATCGCTCGCCGCCCCGAGCCAGCCATCAATGGCAACGCTCCGCATGCGTGTCAACACATCATCATCACCGCGCATCGACGCTTCGTCATCGAGAGCTCTATACCTCTTTTTCAACGCTCGCGTCGCTCGCGCAATCGCCGCGTCGCACCGCCTCCCAATAAACCTCGCAAACAACCCATCGCCGTGCAACACCTCGTGCGCCTCATCCTCTGCGATCGACCCCGCGGTGCACAACACACCGTCCCGATGCAACGCGCGCATGTGCGCCGCGATACCATTCTCTAAAGCCACGCGCGCGGCTTCGGTTGGCGGGCGCAACGCCGGTGAGCGACTCAAAAACCGCGTAATCTCCGCCAACGTGATGACATCTGCGCGCGTATCGAGCGCCGAGCCGCGCACGATGGCGCCATAAACCTTTCCGAGGCGCATGCGCGCCTCCCGGCGGTCTCGTGCGCGCGACGACGGCGACAACGCCGTGGAAATGCATGCGAAGCACGCATCAACGAATGTGATTCGTTCCGCGAACGCCGACGCGCTCGCGCTCGCGTCGGCGTCGATGCGCTCCAAGGCGATGCTCTTCATGATGTCGTCATACGCGTCGCCGTCGTCGGAGTCGGAATCGGAAGACGTCGACGGCGCGGGTCGGAGGACGTCATCGGCGGTGCGAATCGACATTGCGCGGCGCACACTGACGCCCACGACCGCGCCGACGTCGACCGCAACGCCACACGCGCGCGAATCGAACGCCGCGGATAATTTATTTCCATCGCGTTCGCGCGCCGACGCGCGAATCGCACGCGAGACGGCGCGCGAGGCGGCGCGAACGAGATGGGTGACGTCGATGCGCGCGCGGTGCAACGACGCCGTTGGGGCGTCGCGGATGCCATCGATGGCGCGCGTGCGAGCGCGAAGGACGATGGTGACGTCGTCGTAGACGCGAGGCACGCCGCGGTGGAGGACCCAGGGGAGGTGGAGCGCGGATTTTCGTCGCTGTGGAGTTCGAGCTCTTGGTTTGGTTCGGGCGGCGCGTTCGCGGCAGCTCCCGCGGAAATCGCATCCGTGTCTTATGACCAGGGCGTTGATGGCGCGAAAGGCGCGAGTGATGGAGGTCAAAAGTTGCGCGCGATTGGTGGGGCGAGTTGTCAGAATCGATTCATCGTGAATCGCGGAGCGAGGGATCCGTTCGCGCCGGCGAGCGCGGCGGCGACGCCAGACCACGTGGATAAAGCGAGCGTGGATGCGGCGCGTCGCGACGAGGCTGATGCGTGGAAAGTGACGCGATGGAATACGAGTTTGGTTCCTGGGGCGTGCGATGAAACGCCTGTGCGAAAGGCGGGAGAGCGATCGTATCGATCGTTTGAACGAGGCGAGGCGAGACGGATGACGGAGGAGCGAGGCGTGAAATTTGAGTTTGATTTCGACGCCAAGCGGTGGTGGATCATACGTGATGGCGAAAGCAAAGAGTTATCGTATACACCTTCGGCGGCGATACAAGCACCGACGACGGGGACTACGGAGACAGCGATCGATGTCAACGCGTTGAGCGACGACGTCGCCGATGTGGACATGGATGCGAGCGACGCGTCTACGGATGGGGAAGTCGACGACGAAGGTCGGGAGATGCGCGAAAAAGCTCGAGAAGAGCGTTTACGACGATACCAACCGTCGTACGACGCATCATCGGCGCGCGTTGTCGTGCGCGAGCGCGAGCGTCGCGATCGATACGCCGAAGAGCCCGAGTATAAGCACGAGACAACCGCGAAGACAAAGTTGACATCGATGACGCCCGCGACGAAGCGCGCGGACACCACGGTGCGTTGTGCGGCGTCGTTCGATCCAGGTTTACCTGCAATCGACGCGTACTGGGTTCCGTTTACGTGCTCAAACGGATTAACGGCGTGGATTGAACTCGCCAACGACGTCGACGCGTCCTCGGCGCTGACTCTGTGGGTCAACGGCGACGCCCCGTGGCCTGTTATTCGTCGCCTCGATCTCGGCCGGGATCGACGCGGGATCCCTCAAAATGCCCCAGGCCCGGAAATCGATGCCGAACTTCGCGCCCTGGTCGAGTCGGAGCTTCGCGCGCGAGCCGCTGAAGCGGAGACGGTTCGCGCGTCGCGCGCTCCGCCGACGGGACCTCGCGCTCGCACCGTCAACGCAGACGGTGACGAGGCAAACGAAGCGCAGACAAACGTCGTGAATGCCCTGCTTCGAGCCGCGACAGCCGACAACGACGATGGCGGCGCAGAAAACGTCACGGCGAATGGAAAAATCAAAGTCCTCCAATCCAAGCTCGAGGCGTCCATTCGCGAAAAGTTTTCCCTCCGAGCCGAAATCGATCGCCTGCGCGCCGTCATCGCCGACGCAGGCTTGAACGCCGACGCCATCGCTTAGTCGACTATTAATATCGCTTTGTAGTAGTACACACGCACACACGGGTCAAAAGAAAGCTCCACAACCGCGACCGAGAAGATAAACAGTCACCAGTCCTCGACGCATGCGTTTCGCGCTTCTCCGTTCGTCGACGCACATTACCACACGAAGAATCGCACTCGCACTCACACTCACCGCTCCACCGCTCGCGTCAACCATGGCGTGGCGCTCGCACGGTACCGATAACGCCTCGCTCGTCACCGCATTGACGCGTAATGGCATTCTCAAGCATCGAGAATGCATCGACGCCATGCGTCGCGTCGACCGTGGCAACTACGTTCCGCGCGAATATGCCACGTACGAGGCATATGAGGATCATCCGCTGCCGATTGGGTATAACGCGACGATTTCGGCGCCGCACATGCACGCGTACGCGCTGGAGTGGGCTCGCGAGCTGTGTTCGCCGGGCGCGAAAGTGCTCGACGTCGGTAGCGGCACGGGATATCTCAGCGCGTGTTTCGCGACCATGGTGCTCGGAGACGACGCGGAGAGCGAAAGCGCGGGACTTGTCGTCGGCGTGGAGCATATAGATGAGCTGAGCAAAAGCGCGGTTGAGAATGTCAAGCGGGACGGGAAGGCGTGGATGCTTAACCGCGGAGGACTGGCTCTCGTGACGGGCGACGGGCGTTTGGGCTGGGAGGCGTCGGCGCCGTACGATGTGATTCACGTTGGTGCGTCGACGCCATCGGTGCCACGAGCGTTGATCGAGCAGTTGAAGCCGGGCGGGCGGTTGGTGATACCGGTGGGAGACTCGAGCGGGCAAGCGATGCGCATCATCGACAAGGCTGCAGATGGATCGTTGAGCGAGCGTACGGCGATGGGTGTGATTTACGTTCCTCTCACCGCGCGCGAGGCGCAGCTCGGACGGTTCTAGATGCGCATCACGCGAAACGGTTCAAGAATTTTGTGCGACAAACATTTCAACGACGTGTACTTTTACTTTTTTTAGCGACGTGTAAAACAATTTGTACGTGTACGTGTACCACAGGTACTACTGATACTGAAAATGATGATGAATAATACAATGCAATTCGAGCTACTACCGATGTCAAGCGCGTCTACTTGGTCGCCATCGACGTCTTGGTTGCGTAAAATAACTCGGCGAGGGAAATCCACCTGTATGAACACTTGTCCATGATGCCGTTGAGTGCGTCATGCGCCCGATTCACGGCTGTTTCTAAAGCACTACCTGCGATTTTCATGTGTTTTTCGTTACGCGTTGTTTTGTCCTTTTCACTGCGAAGAGCATCTTCCGTAGAGAGCAAGCGCTTGTAGTACAAGAGTTGGTTGTACAAGTCTTCTTCACGAATCGTCTTTTGCATTCTGCCCTTGGACAATGGATCGGCATTCAACGTGCCAGTGAGGTTATCGTCACTATGGTGCACGCGCAACGCGATGTTTCGCGTCGTACTTCCATCGACGTCGTCGTCAGAGCGCAAAGGCGCGGCGTAATACTCCTTGATGTGCTCGCGCACAGCAAGTCGCACTTGATTGGCAAACGACGCAGAGCTCACCGACGGCACGATAACCTTGCCTGATGTTTGCGAGTTCATCTGCGCGTTTTCCTTGTCATCTGCGCCAGGCGTGGGTGGCGCCAACGCGGCGTTCGCGGCTACCTTGCCGTCGAGCACTTGGCGAATACCACAAAATTGGAACATCGAACCATCTTGCGCGTGCAACTCCAATGGTTTGCAATGCTTGAATCTTTCTTCGTCTTCAAGCGCGAAAGAACCACCAGAGTAACCGTCGTCAAACTCGTCATCAGCCGCGCGAAGCTGCGCTCTGAACTTGTTCGAGTCCAGCCCGAGACACTCAGCCATCTTTGCCCCATCCGTTTCTTCAATCGGCGTACACAAACGGCTAATAACTGGATGCACTTGCTGAGACAAGTAGTAATGCAAATCAACCTTCAAACCGCGTTCAATGACTTCCTCAGGGTGAAACGCGCGCTCGGCGAGACCCTTGCCGCCAGAAGATCCAGCCTTACCGTTGGCGATGTCTTCCAATGACATGTCGCTTTCGAGCGCGATGATGTACGGCACAGTTTCACCAGCCTTGACGCCGTCTTGCTTACCCGCCTCCAAGCGACGCTTGGCAACCATGACGTGCGCTTGGTGTTTGGCATCAGGGTATTCGTCCACAGACTTTGTGAGCTGCTTGGTGATGACATACTTCTCGATGTTGATTTGGTTGGCAACCATGTCGGCGCGCACCTTGCGCAATTCGTCGTGGATAGTGTTGACGCGGTCCTCAATGTCTTCACCGCACTCGAGAAGCTCTTTGAGGCATTCGGTACCGAGTTCTTTCACGAGAGGACACCAATCACGACGAACGATATCTAAACCCTTCATTTCGAGCTTCGTTGTCTTCGTGTTGTTTGGTCCCGGAACAACCTTCAACGCGGCGTACTTTTTCTTCTTCAAGAGCAACATGGCCTTGAACACGTAATCTTCTTCAAGAACCAACTTGCGGTATTCCATGTTCACGAAACGAATCAACTTATTCCCAAGCACACGAGCTTGCACGAAATCGTGTGACTTGGTGTTCACCATGATGGAATCAGTATCGCCATAAATGACGTCCAATTCGCACTTTGTCCTGGCTAAATCAACAGTACGCTGCAGAATGTTACGACCTTGAGACGTAATCAACGCCGCAATCGGCTCGGCAAAGAATCGAGATGCGTTAAAACCCAAGCAGCCATACATAGAGTTCGCGGTGAGTTTGAGCGCCAATTGTCGGAGATCGTACTGCTTCTTCCGTCCAGGGTCGGATTCGCGGCCCATCAAGCCCTTCACCTCCTTGCGGCTGTCGACAATTTTCTTAATCACTGACGGTAACACCGCAAAGTCCCTGTCATCAGCGACGGATTGCGGCAATTCAACTGTCGATTCTTCACCCTCGTTGAAATGTCTGTTCACCGTGGTGTAGCAGATGTTGTACTCTTGAATAATCGACGGGTACAGCGACTGGTAATCAAGCACCAACACAAATGTGTCATACAAGCCCTTCTTTGGCTCGAGCACCAAACCACCGGCGTAGGACGGGCCCTTCTTACCACCGTCATCATCGTCGATACCACTTGCCGACGCGACTCGCCGACGCTCTTTGGAGCTCAATCGATCCGGGACAATATATTTGCGGCTGTGGAATTCATGAAGCAACAGGTACTCGACGCGTTGCGCCCGAGTGTGGCCGAGAGTTTTGCTCCACATGTTACCCGCAATGTTAGATAGTTGCTTGGTGAGCGGAATGACCTCCATTTTGAACATCAGGTGCAAGCTCAGCTTGGCGTCTTGCTCGGTGCACTTGATGAGGTGCATCAGCGCATGCGCGTCTTGGTAGTGGTTTGGAATTTCTGTGCTCGCCACTTCAAGACGACGCACGCCGAGTTGCGTCTCAGAAAGCGAGCTGAGCGTGTATGAAACCTCTTTGTTCAAAATATCCTTGGCACTGAGGTAGGTATCAGCTAACAATCGACCGGCGACGCACTGTAATGCGCCCATGGATGCACCGCCGCCGTACGCGCCACCCGTGCCGTTGATGTTTGGCATGCGAGTGCGCTTCATTCGCCCAATACGACTCCAGTGACCAATTTTGTTTGCTTGTAATCGACGTAACAACACGTCAAGGTTAAAACCACCAATATTGTGCCCGACAATAACATCAGGATCGAGTTGATGAAGCTTGGCGAGCAAGAAATTGAGCAATCCGAGTTCGCTCGTCTGCGACGCGAGCACGACTGAGCCCGTACGCTTGGCGATGGGGTTGGTCGAGTTCTCGTGCGTCACAGTTTGCTGCCAGTTAGGAGGCATTTCCAAACCATCAAGCTTACGTACGACGGTGAAATGTCTCAATCCCTTGCGCAAATCAACCGCAGTTGTAGCGCCATCACAGCTGACGTCGCGCAAATATTCGACGGAAGCGACAGCGATTTCATTCACGTTGGTTTGTTGGTTGATGATCGTCTGCAAGTTCAGCGACGCGACAGTGAGTCGCGGAGACTCTCGTCGAAGCGTCATCGAGTGGACTTGAGGGCGCACACCCTTGTGCGCGAGAGGTAAAGCGAGTTCGAGTTTGCACCAGGACTTTTGCTTGTCTTGCGGCACTACGGTGGCGCCGTGAAGCGAAATCCAGCTCGGACCCTTGAGCTTCGACTTGAGCGTGAGAAGTTCAAGCATCGGCGCTTGCGTACCCATAATCGCAATGTAATTCTTACCCTTCATGTCGCTCGGGAACGCCATGGTGGTGCCTGGAGTTTTCACCTTGAGTACGAAAATGGGTCCGCGAGGAATATCCTTGCGTTCAAAACAATAATGTCTTCGCACGAGAGAAATCTTAAAGTTTTCAATCTTACGCGCCTTCAACACCTCCTTGATTTCTTCACGCAATGACGCAGACTTGGGAATCAACGCCTTCATCAATGCTTTCTTCGCATCCGCCGCCTTGACCTTCTTCTCCTCATTGTCTGGGTTGAATTTGAAATCCCGACGCGTTTCCTCCATCGCCTGCCCGAGCTCTTCGAGCGAACCATCGGGGTCGTCAAACGTGCCCGGAGTGGGAATCACAAACATCGATCGCTGCATGTTCTGCACCACCGCGCAAGCACTCACGGTTTGCGCATTCGCATCGTTCGACACGGGCACGCGGCCGAATAAGAAGACTTGCCCCGGCGATTCGCGTTCTTCGTGTGCATCCATGAAGAAGAACGGCATCGAACCATCCGCGTCTTGCGGAAGCTCAGTGCCATTGAAGCTCACCGGCGCACTATCTTGAGTCACCGGCCCGGACTCTTCGAGCATCAAATCTTCATCGTCCAAAGTCTTCAGCGTGGACACCTTCTCTGGCGCTTGCTCGTGTTTAGGCTTGACGACGGCGGTGTCGACATCCATCGCCGCCTCAGCAGCATCGGGCGTTGGCTCTTCTTCCATAGGTACTGGCGCATCAACATATTGGTCATCATCGGCATCGTTGAACCCGCCGCAATCACCAGTCGGCAAATCCTCCTCTTCGGCGACAACCGCGTCCATTTCAAATTTCACAGACTTCTTGGCGCTCGTCGGCGAATCCGTCTTGACACGCGTCGCCGCAACGATCGCCGCCGCCTTTCTTGGAGATCGACGCAACACTGGTGCAGGCGCCGGTCGCACCACAGGCGCCGGCGGCGCCACGCGTCTCGGCGCCACAGCGGGCGCGCCTACGTCGACGTCCACCCCCGCCAAAATATCCTCCAATAGCGCGTCCGTATCCGCCTCCTCCGCGACGTCATCCAACTTTTTCTTCTTCGCCACACCACCCGCGAGTAACCCAGCTTTATCTTTTGCCTTGGCGTTCGCCCGACGTGCCTTTTCCTTGGCATCCAACTTGACCCGTTTCGGCGCCTCCTCAACCGCCTTGGCCACCCGACGCCCATCCGCGTCGTACTCGTCGTCATCCGAATAATTCGGATTCGCCTCGGTCCAATCCTCCTCCTCACCCAAATCCTCATATCCCTCACCGTCATCGTTGACTACGAAATCCCCACCCGCCTCGCGTCGCTTTTGCACCAACGCTCGGTACTGCTCCTCGTCCAACTCGTCGTACACGTTTTCGATCGCATCCACTTCAGCGTCGATTTCATCCAACCGACTGCGCTTACCGCCCTCACGAAGCTCGCGCAGCTTCGCCGTCGCCTCAAGCGCCTTGGCCGCCTTGCTCGCCGCGCGTCGGCTCGACATCGCGCGTCACGGACTGCGAACGCGGTGCGCGCTGATGATTCGAATTCAAAATCTCACGCGCGGGCTCACGTCGCGCGCGCGTCGCCGATCGCCTCGAATCGATGCGTTCGCGCGCGAGACGCGTGGGCGCAAGTGCCGTGCGTCGATACGTCGCGCGTGCGCGAGGTTCGATGTTCACACGCGTGCGCGCGGGAGTGCGGCATGGCGCAGCGACAGCTGAGATTTTTTAAAAATTTGAATTTTTTCGCGCGCGGGACGCGAGCGCCGTACTACTGACTGGGATGGCTACGTACTACAATGATATATACGGCGAACGCATGACGCGCGCGCGATGATGCTATTATGAATATGAATGGCGCTCAATCGACGCGCGCGGCGTCGAGGGCGTTGTCGAGCTTCTGCGCGAGCACGGCGAACCAGCGCTGGTCGTTGGGCGTGAAGCCGCGTTGGACGCGGGAGCACGTGACGAGCACGGCGCTCGTGCCGATCGGGCTCACGCACACCGCTTGGGCGTTGATCGGGAAGAATGGTTCGAATTCTACGCGACCTGGAAAGAGCTTGAGATTGGCGAGGTAGTTGCCGCTCGATTCGGCGCGCGCTCGGGCGCAAATGGGTCCGAGCGGGACGGGTTCGGCGAGCGCGCGCGAGTTGTTCAACGCGCTCGCCGCGACGCCGGCTTGCATGATGCGCGTGCCGTCAGCGGCGATGATGACCATGCCGTCGCAATTCGTGGCTGCGTTTGCGGCGTCCCAGGCCCAGGTGAGCTCGCGGCGTAAACCCGCTGAGGCGTCGGCAGCAAAGTACGGCGTCGTCAGCTCAGCGCCGACCAAGGTCACCTTGGTGGGTGGTTTCGTCTTGAGGGCGACCCAAGTCAAGCCAGTGAGGACCAAACACGCGCTCATGGCGAGGCAAATGACATCAGCGCGGCTTTGCGCGGAAGAGGCGTCGGCGACCGGGGCGACGCCGCTGAACGCGCGATTGAGCAACAGAAACGTCGCGCACGCGCCGCCAAACGCTGCGGGCGACGCGCGTGCGACGTCTTCGTAGCGCTTAAGCATGTCTTGTTCGTCGTCGTCCGCGACGCGCGCGCTCGCGGCGTCGCTATCGCTGTTCGAAGCTCGCGGCGCGCGGGACGCAAAGCGCTGACGACGCGCGAGCGCTGTTCGCGTCGCCTTCGTCGTCGCCGCCGACCCCGTGCGGGCGCTCGTCGACGCTCGCGCGCACGACGTTACTCTCGTTGCGTGCGCGTGATACATCATCTCGCGCGTCGTTGACGAGTACGCGCGTTAGCGAGGCGAAAAGTGGTGTGACAACGCGAAGAAGCGCGCAAATTTCAACTCTTCTCTTACAAACTATACTGCGGCATCAATCGCGCGTGATCGATGCCCGAGTCACTCATGCCATCGTCGTCGTCGTCATCGTCGTCGTTACCGCCGCCGTCGTCATCGTCAGCGGCGTCGTCGACGCGGCGATAATCGACGGCTGTCTTCGAGACGACTGACGCGCCGCCTAAAATACACGCGCTCACCACGAGCAACAACGTAAATCCAGCGCACACCGCGCGCCAACGCTCGGGCGTCGGCAAACCACGTCGTTCAAGAAAGTGACCAAACAACGGCGGCGTCGGAACGTCACCAAAGAGATGAATGATTACCGTCGTCATGCCGCACGCGAGCGGTCGTAAACGTGGCTCCACCGACCATAACACCACGGCGTTAATCGGCGCTTGCAGCACGAACGCGAACATCTCACCCGCGATGAAGAACAACAGAAACATTCCAAAGCTTGAGCACCTGAATGCTATTTCTAGAAATATAAAGCCGGCGAATGCGGCGCACGCGCACGTGCGCAACGCGTTGGGCAACGTCGAGCCGAATGTGTCGACGACAAAGCCGCCGAAGAGCGTGCCTAGAATTCCGCTGAGCACGGTGACGCCGCCCAAGACCATGTCTGCGTTCGTGGGTGAACCTAATTCGTTGGAAAATATCGCATATCCGGCTTTTGGTCCCCACACCGCGTAGACGCCGATGACGGCGGTGTAAAACGAGTAGCCGCACGCGACGTACGCGTAAAGCTTAAACTGCGCCAATTTGCAACAATCCTTGATGAACGCGCCCAGAATTGTTGACGCGCTTCGCGACATCGCGTGCAGAGGCGCGGGGGACGACGCGCGAGAAGAACTCGCGACCAGACCGCGCATGCGCACCGGTGGCGAAGAGAAACAGTACGCGGCGATTGGAGCGGCGCAGCAGGCGTTCAACGCAAACGGCGCGCGCCATCCGAGCGCTGGCGCTACTGCACCGCCGAATAAAATCCCAAACGCCACTCCGAACGGCACACATAAATAAAATGTTGCCAGCCACACGGTCTTACGCGCGGGCGGCGCGTAGTCGTCTATAAATGGTGCGGCTAAGGATACAAACGACGCCTCTCCGACGCCGACCAAGCATCGACACGCAAACATAAACCAATACGAAGGCGCCACCGCGCACCCAATCTCGCCGATCACGTACAGCATCAAACCATACGAAATTAGCCGAAATGGATTCACGTCCCGCGCCAACGCGCTAAACGTCGGACAACCGCATAGCAATCCAATCATAAACGCCGCCGTCAGCGCTCCGTACGCCGAATAGCTCGCGTCCAACGCCCCTTGCAGCCCACTGCCGCGCGGCACATCGATCGAGCGCGGTACCCCACTCACGGCCGCGCTCGAAATAGTCCCCCGGTCGGTGTACACCACGATGGACGTGGCACAGAACAACGCGAGGAGTTTCGCCGGCGCGAGGGCGCTTTGACTCTGATGTCGGCTCCGCGCCGCGCCTCCACCCTCCGTGTCGCCGCCATCCAGCGCGCGCGCGTACGCGTCGCGCTCAACCATGCGCACGATTCTCGTTCGCACCGCCTCGTCGTTCGCACCGCCTCGTCGTCGTCGAGTCGACACACGCAGCCCTTAAGCGACAGTCGCGCGCAGAGCTCTACTTTGCACCCTTCGCCTCGGCCGCCTTGGCCGCCGACGCCGCCGGCGCGCCGTACTGCGGAATCGTTAAATCCTCAGGCCCGAACGCGTAGTGTACCACGGACGCGCCCACGAGCAACGACGCCAGGCTCACGACGTACGCGCGCGCGGGGAGCATGAAAAGCGTCACACACTGGCGACGCGCCATGCGCTACCACGTCCTCGACGCCGCGCGCGAGCGCGCGACGGCGGCACCGCTCGCGACGCGCGTGGATGTGTTCGACGGCGCGTCGTGCGCCGTCGACGGCGGCGACGCCTCGCGAGGCGTCAACGAACGCTTCGCCAGTGGGTTCAAGTTTAGCGCTCGCGGGTCGTACGGCGTCGCGTACGACGCGCACGCGCGCGCATTCATCGTGTACGACGGCGCGATGGGAGATGGCGATGCGCGGCGTCCGTCGCCGGCGCTGCGCGCGGTGCGCGGCGGCGAAGGGTGCTACGATTGGGCGTGGAGCTCGGGGGGTGGGCGCGAAGGCGTCTTCGCGGCGACGCGACGCGACGCTCCGACGATCGCGTTCGACGCCACCACCGGCGACGTGATCGCGTCGTATAGAAGTTACGATCAGTATGATGAAATTGCGCCCGCGTGTGGGATTGATTTCATCGAGGCTGGTGGTAAAATTGTATGCGGGCTCGACGGACGGTTGGACGTTTTCGACGTCAGTCGACCGGGCCGCGACGTCTCGGCGACGATGAGTACAAAGAAAACCCAGCGCGGGCTCATTTCATGCGTCGCGGGGTGTCCTACAGAACCGACATTGTTCGCCTGTGGGTCGTACGGTGGGTTACGGGCGAAAGATTGCGCGGTGTACGACGGGCGTTCGGGCGCGTACGGGTTGAGCTGGGCGAGCGGCGGCTCGGGCGTGACGTGCGCAAAATGGAGTCCAGACGGGAATTTCTTGTACATTGGCGCCAGGCGTGACAGTAAAATTACGTGTGTAGACGTGCGCCACACGGGCCACGCGGTGTACGCGATCGAGCGCGATACTACGGATACGAATCAACGCGTGTTGTTTGACATTGAGCCGTGCGGCGCGCATTTGATATCCGGAGACGCTCACGGTTACTTGCGTGTGTACGACTTGCGAGATGGCGCGCAGGTGCGCGCGGATAAAATCAGTGACTCGTGTGTGAATTCGTTTGCGTTTCATCCCTACGCCGCGGTGGATGACGCGGCGGTGACGTTTGGCGGGAGACTCGTACGCGGCGCGACGACGTCGGGTGAGCGCACGTTTAGCGTTGGTTTGGATTCAGATTCCGAGTCTGGCGACGGCGCCGCATCCGCGAGCGCCGTAGAAAGCAGTAGCAGTAGCAGTGGTGCCATCGCCGCCGCCGACGACGAGTCGTCGAGCGCATCAGATTCTGACGACGACGTGGTCAACGTCGAATGGATACCTCAGTCGCGAGTGCAATTCTGGAATTGGCCGACCCGCGCCGTCGAATATTAGCACTGGCGTCGCCCGCGACGAAAGTCTGGCTGCGCTCACATAGCGGCGTTGTAACGCAAACATAGAAGTAGTAGACCTCGCACACGTCGCCTTTGAGACGCTTTTACGCGCCACGACATGGATTACACGTCGCGTACAATTTGCGTCTGTCCTCACTCGCCGTCGCGCGAAGTCGGGCGCGATGCACCTCAACGATATGCCGCTCGTCGCGCGCTGCTGCGCCATCGCGAGTGTCATCATCGCTTTTGTGCTGAATCCTTTATTTGCCTTTGACGACGTCGTGTGCTTCACCGCGTACGACGTCCTCGCGCGCGGTCAGCTTTGGCGCCTCGCGTCGGCATGCGCGTACGTCGACGGCGTCTTTGGATGCGCCATCGTTGTCATTCTCGCCATGCGCGCGATCGCTACGTTCGAAACACAGCACGGATCCTTACGTTGCGTCGCAGACGGCGTGCTCGCCGTCATCGCCGCGAATGTGTGCGCGCTGGCGACGTCGCTCGTCGTCGCTCCCTTTGTGCCGAGCGCATTGTCCCCGACCGCAATCTCCGGTTCAGGCGTCGTTATTGCCGTCGCGGTGATCGGCACTCGACAGTGCCGCCGCGCGGCGATGAATATGGACGAATGGATAAAAAACAGTTGACGCACCATGTAAAGCG
>Ga0181554_1000247_pt1 | contig 53852 bp, 51 predicted proteins | sample 011ome_16_FD_145602 | JGI IMG/M metagenome (GOLD analysis project Ga0181554, IMG submission 145602) | Coastal salt marsh microbial communities from the Groves Creek Marsh, Skidaway Island, Georgia - 011503CT metaG (spades assembly) | ecosystem: Environmental > Aquatic > Marine > Intertidal zone... | reverse complement strand
TGACCATTGTTACCTGGCCTCCCCGGGGAGGATTGGTTCCGAGCGTCAGCTGTCCCCCCAGTTCCCGGGTGAAGCGTTGAACCATGGCCAGGCCCAACCCGGTCCCACCCGGTTTGCCCGTAACAAAGGGACGAATGCCGGTAGCCAGCAGCTCGTCACTAAAGCCCGGCCCATCATCGGTGACGGTAATCGCCACCCGCTGATCGCCCTCGGGTCTGACCGAAATCTTGATGTTTCCCGAGCGGCTGCCAATCGCGTGTGCTGAGTTGAGAATGAGGTTGAGCAGGCACTGCCGGATGCGGCTTTCCGGTAGCTGGCACGCCATGGGGCCGGGAGAGTCCAGGGACAGGCGGATAGTCGGTGGAATTTGATAACGCAACAATGCGACCAGCTCCTGGCTCATAAGCGTCAAATCGAAATCTGTGATCGGAGCAGGGGTGTGCTTGCTCAGGTCCAGCAGTTCATTAAGCATCCGGCCCATACGCTTCAGTTCATTGATAATCAATGAAATACGTTGGGTTTTGTCGGGATCCTCGATTTCCCGGTATAAATTGGCGCAACTCATCTGGATGCCGGCCAGGGGGTTGCGCAGTTCGTGGGCGATGCCCGCCGCGAGCTCACCCACAGCCGCCAAACGCTCATTACGGGACAGGCTGGCTTGTTGTTCCAGCAGCGCACTGGTAGCTGTTCGGACCTCTGCCTCCAGGGATTCTGCGTAGTGACGTTTGTGCTCTTCCAGTTCGGCCAGATGCGACACCATGACGTTGTAACTATTGAAAACGGGCATCAGCAAGGGGTCCACCCTGGGGGTATCAATCGGCGTGTAATCCTCCTTGGAGAGCCGTAACAGCAAGCGTTGCAGATCATTGAGCGGCGCCAGAATTCGATAGCGCAGAAAAACCCCGACCAGAATCAGCAGACTCAGAGCCGTAGCGAACACCAGGATGATTTCATTGCGGGTGGACTGGCTGATCTCCTCGAGCATGGCCTCGCGGTTAAGAGTTTCCGCATCCATAATCGAACTGGTGACATTCAGGGCCCTTAGCAGTCGTGCTTCCTGTTGCTCCAGCGTGGCTCGGGTATCGGTAAAGTCGACGATGGTTTCGCGTAACTCCTTGAGCTTTAGTGGTGTTTCCGGCGCAACATGGTGGTCATTGCTGGCGAGGTCGACGATCTCGGCCGTCAGCCGGGACAATCGTTGGCCCTGCAGTTCGCGGTTTTGAGAAATGAAATAGTCAGTCAGCGAAGCCTGGATATCGCTTGCCACCTGCTGAATCCGATGCGCGTAGGTGACATAAGCCCGCATCGTCTCCAGCCGATCGAAGTTGCGCCAGATCATCCCGCCCAACAGCGCGAGCACTAACAACAGCAGGCCGAGAACGGCCCACACCCGGAGTTGTGCATAACGGTAGGGGAAAGTATTCAAGATGACCGGGCGCAAATAGACATGGCCTGACCATTATAAACAGGGACCCACCGGCTACTTTGGTCCTGCCCATTGTTCCAAACTAGCTATCCATCAGGTTTCGGAACTGTTTGGCACGTAGTGTTGCCGGTAATAACAATCGAGGGCTTTCTCGACGACTTCGTAAAGTCGCAAGTTCTCGTCTGAGGCTATGCTGCGCAGGATTTCGTTGGATTCGCCACTCAGCTTCACGTTGAGCTGGTGGATACGATCGGTATGGTGTTTGGAGTGGGAAATCCATGACCGGGTGGGGCGTTGTTCTTTATTATTCTGGTTATCGTTTTTGAACATGAATGTGCTCACTGGTGGTCCTGATTATTTGTGTGACAGAACTGTTTTGCGGCGAACCGATAAAGGATGGCTGGAGGACGCCTGCAGAGACTCCATACCTCGTATCCGGCACTGGCCGCCCCGCGCGATGTAATCCTGTCGATAGTGCTCGATGAATTCCATGACGGTGTGGTCGATGAGGAAAGCCTCGGACAGATCGAAGATCACTGTTTTGCCGTCCGGCAGCTCGGCCAATTCGCTTTTCAGCGCGATGAAGTTCGAGAAGATTGCTGAACCCTGAATACGTACCTCAACGGTATTCGCATCCGGAAGCTTCAGTTCGTAGGAAATCTTCAGCAGGTTGGCAGGCCTAACCCCCCGGGCCAGATGAATCGCAATCTTGGTCAGAATGCCGATAAAAACACCCAGCAGAAGATCAGTCGACAATACGCCGACAATGGTGATGACAAAAATCACCAGCTGCTCCCGGCCTATGTCCATCGTTTTGGCAAACTCCCTGGGTGAAGCTAGCCGAAAGCCGGTGTACACCAGCAGTGAGCCCAGGGAGGCCAGCGGAATTTCATGTATCAGCCAAGGAAAAAACAGGACGAAGATCGCCAGAAACAGGCCATGAAAGAAGTTGGCCCAACCGGTCCTGGCGCCGTCCGATACATTGGCGGATGAGCGCACGATTTCCGCGATCATCGGCAGGCCACCCACAGAACTGGCCAGCAGATTGCCAACACCGATAGCCGTCAGGTCTCGGTTGAGGTCTGAATATCGCTTGTAGGGGTCCAGTTTGTCGACGGCGGTGGTACTGAGCAATGTCTCCAGGCTCCCGACCAGACAAATGGAAATAACCGCGCCCCAAAAGGCTGTGGTACCCATCTTCCCAAAATCGGGAAAATAGACGCTGGCCAACACATCATTCGGGAGGCTGACCAGGAACTTCGGACCCACGGTGTATTCATGGTGGGGAAGAAATGCCTGATCGGGCATGAACATGTAGACGTGTTCATGATCGAGATCAAAATACCGCTCCAGTGTCATGCCCACCGCGATGACCAAGAGCGGTCCGGGGATGCGTTTGAGTTTGGGATTCCGCACCAGTGCCCAGAGCACCAAAATAGCCAGCCCGGAGAAACCGATTAGGGAAATTTCCGGATTCAGGTTAGCGAGGCTGTGAGGGATTTCGGCGATGGTCGGCAGAATCTCGCTGCTTTCCGGCTTGACGCCCAGCATCACGTGGATCTGCTTGGCCATGATGATGATGCCAATCGCTGCCAGCATGCCATGCACCACCGAGGCAGGAAAATAGGCATTCAGCCGGCCCGCTTTCAATAACCCCATGAGGATTTGCAGCAGGCTGGCCACCAGAATAGCCGCCAGCGTGTAGCGGTAACCGGCCATGGCATCGCCCTCCCCCAGCGACTGCACGGCCGAGAGGATGACCACAATCAGCCCCGCCGCCGGGCCGTTGATCGTCACATAGGATCCGCTGATCCTTGATACGACCACGCCGCCGATTACCGCAGAGATGATCCCGCTCATCGGTGGGAATCCGGAGGCCATCGCGATACCCAGGCACAGAGGCAGGGCGATCAGAAAAACCAGGAAGCCGGCGGTCAGGTCGGATCGCCAGTTTTCCAGCAATCCGGGAAAACCGTTTTGCGGGATCGACACAGAGAGTTCAGATTTTGGCATTAGAGGGTCAGCAAGGTTATGGATATACGCCATACCTAGCCAACTTCATGCCAATAACCTTTTGGTATTTAATTCACTGATTTATATTTAAATATGCCAAGGTTGGGAAATTAAAGAGCGCGGCCTGGTTGGTTCAATACACCCAGCCAAGAGCGTTATCAGCGAGACAGTTCATTTCTCAGTTCGAGCAGGTCCGCATCGAAAGGAGCGGTTTTCAGGCCCCTGACCACGAAATTGAGAGCATCCTTGTTTTTGCCCACGCTATGCAGGGCCACCGCATAGACGTAGACAAATCGGGAGTTATCGGAAGCCAGCTCAGTGGCTTTGCGCAGGAATGGCAGCGCATCCGACAGCTTTTTTTGCCGAACGAGGAGAAGCCCCAGGCTATGCTGCAATGAGGCTGCGGCGGGATATCGGCCCAGGGCATCGCGCACCAAGCTCTCGCCCTCCGCATCCCTACCGCTTTGGCGATAGAGATCAACGAGATTCACGATTGCGGGAATCCAGCCGGGATCGATGGCCATGGCTTCCCGGTAGGCATGTTCGGCCCCCTGAGAATCACCTCGGGCGCTGAGAAAGTTACCCAGATTCACCTGAGAGCCTGGTTCGTCGGCATTAAGCCGCTGGGCGGTCACGTATTCCGAGCCAGCCATGTCAAAGTCGGCCCGCTCGGCTGAGGGAACCTGATCGAGGGGCACATCCGCCAGTGTTTCTGCAGCCAGAGCCCGAACGACCCGCACCGGATCACGCAGTAGCCTGTGGGCGGCCTCCCAGCGTTGTTCCGGAGGTACGGCGTCAGTGGCCTCAACTGCCGCTGCCCGCAGCAAAGGGTCGGCATCCTGCATGGCCTCTACCAGGCCGGGAAAGTTTTCCGGCGTCAGTCGTTGTCCGAGTGCCTCCGCAGCCGTTGCCCGGGCAATGGCCGGCTGATCGGTAGCACTCAACAAGGCCTCAAGCCGCGATCCGGCGTCCGATGTGCCTGTTCGGGCTGCATGAAGCGTCTCCGCATAATCCTGATATCCCTTGGGATCATGGCCTAGCCTTTGTCTAAGTGCTGCGGCCGCCCATTGTGGCGACTTGTCCTTATGGCATTGATTGCAGGCATTGGGGGTGCCGATCTTGACGGAGAGATCCGGGCGCGGAATACGAAAACTGTGATCACGACGAGGGTCAACCACCATGTAGTGCTTGGCCGGCATGTGGCATTCCACACACTGACTGGCGTTGGAACCTGTCTCATGGAAATGATGGGAAGGCGTATCAAATCGATCGGCTGCATGACACTGCAGACATACGCCGTTGCCTTCAACCCGCAGCTTCAGGCTATGAGGCTCATGGCAGTCACTGCAGGTCACGCCGGCGTGATTCATCCGGCTTTGCAGGAACGACCCATACTCGTAAACCTCGCCGTCAATCTGACCATCGGCGTGGTAAAGACCTTCTCTGAGCACCGCCGGTAAATGGCTGTTCATAAGAGGATCGCCCGGCCGGACATCTGCGAACCACTGGCCGCGTCGCGAGTGGCAGCGTGCACAGGTTTCGATCTCCTTGCTGCTGGTTCGGGCCGGGTCCCGGACGGCGTTACCCGACTGGGGATTGATAGCCCAGTGAGCCCCCTTGCGCTCATCGAATTGAACAACCAGACCGTGCGTCCGAGGGTCTATGGATTCGTAACCCGCTGCTTTATTGACCAAATTTACATGCAGCGAACCCGGACCATGGCAGGCTTCGCAAGCAACATCGATTTCTGCCCAGGTCGTGTGATAGCCGCGAGAGGCCTCATCGTAATTTTTCTGAAGATCGGTTGAATGACATTCGGCACACATAAAATTCCAGTTCTGGGATAACTTGGTCCAGTGCAGTTCATCGCGATAGTCGATCTTTTCGTCGGGATACAGGTGGAACCAGCGCTGGCCGCCTTCTGCCTGTGAGCGGCTGTCCCAGGCGATGGACAGTGCCTGGAGTCGCCCAGCCGGCAGTTCGATCAGATATTGCTGCAGCGGAGTCACGCCAAAGGTGTACTTGATCTCAAAATCGGCCAGCTTTCCGTCCGGCCCATCGGTGCGCACCATGAACCGGCCATCCTGGCGAAAGAATTCCGAAACAACGCCGTCCTTGCTGAAAGTGTCATGGTTGAAGTGCCCCAGCACCGTCTGCTCGTTCGCCTCCTGCATCGCCAGATCGTGATGCGAGCCTTGCCAGAGTCGATCCTGCTTGGCATGGCAGCCGGCACAGGTCACGCGCCCGACGAAGCTGGGCGCAGGCAGAGCGATAGCGCTACCCGAGGAGAGAGTTTTGCCTGTTGCCGTTTTGTTCAGCCAATAATCCCTGACCGCATACAGAGCCAACGCCATGAGCAATGCGAACACGCCCAGCGCGATGAAGCGACGAGCGCGGCGATTTTCGAACATCATTTTGCTTCGTGAATAACGACGCCGGTTACCAATAGCCGCTGAAGCCGATGAACGGGCCATTCAACAGCGCGTTGGTTGAGGCCGGGCCACCTTTGTCGACACTGTATTTGAGGGCCTTGTAACCCAGCTCAATGGACATGGGAACGTCAAATGCCGACAGTCGATAGCCGACCATTCCCAGCACGCCGCCGGTGAAATTGACGTTCTGCGCCCCAAAGCCACCGACATTGCCATCCACCATCATGAAGATGTCCGGGTTGAAATCCACAAGAAAGCGGCCACCCAGGATCGGACTCGTGAAGGTTTGGCTGCTTGAATACTGGCGTTCGAGGTAACCCAGCGGCCCCGCCACCGTGACACTGTTATCGAGCCAGATCGTTCTCGCTCCGGCATAGAGATCCAGCCGATTGGGACGCTTCTTGCCATGCCAGCCCGGTATCTCGGCGGCCGTTGGACCAAACAGCCGATAGGTCAGGCCATAATCCATCAGGCCTAGTGAACTATCCAGTCCATTGGTCATGGTGCTGAAGCGCGGCTTAAGGGCCAGATCGACATAATTACCGTCGAGAAAAACCCCCATCCGTTCGTAATGAGCCTCTGCCCGCCCCATGAAACCGAGCGGAAAACGGCGCGATTTGCTGTTGATGTCGAGGAAGCTGGCATCAATGGAGCGACTGAAAGGCCCCACGTTGTAATTACCCGTTGCACCGGCCAGCCAGGTATAGACCGACAGGTTGAATCCCCAGGGAGACGCCGGGGTTTCGGCTGCGGCGGTTGGCGAGCTATTTAGGGTCTCGGCAGCGGCCGACTTTTTGGGCGGCGCGGCCGGGGCCGCGACCGAAGCAGCCAGGAGAAGGGACGATAAGGCAATTGGGCGCAAAAAACCCGACTTCATAGGATGATCCGTTAAATCGAAAAAATTTAGAAAATTAAAAGAAAGGCCAACGCTCATCGCTCGTTGGGTAAGCCGCTCCATTTTCCAAACGCGGACGAGAGATGGTAGGAAAAGTACGTTGAAGGCTTAAATCATCAGATTGGGAGGGGGTCATGCACTCTCATTGTGAATGCGTTGTCATTCGCCATTCTCTGCAACCAGTGCGCTCAGAGTCTCCATATCCAGCGCGTTAACAGCCAGCAAAATTCGATCAGAAAAAAGCGAATGCTCAGGTGAGCGCTGCTTCAGGCTTAAGGCCCAATGCTTGATTTCAGTCACTTGACCATTTTCGACCAAATCTCTGAGATCCCTTAACTCCCGCTCATTCAGGCTCACTCGATCCAGGAGGGTGTCCACATGGGCTACAGCGTGAACGTCACTCGACTGTGCGCCTTCTAATTGCTCCAGAGAGTCTTCTCGTGTTTCAGCTGTACCCGCAGCTGTCCAGGTCAGATCCAGCAAGTCGCCCATCTGCTTGAGCAGCAACCCATGGTTGAGGGGCCTCAGAAATTGAGCCGTGAACCGGTAGTGCGAAGGCCAATCGGGAGGGGGAGTGGGTGGTGATCCCGAGACCAGAAAGATTGGTAAACCCGGCCTTTCGCTAAAAACCGACTTCAACAACATCCATCCATCACCACCGTCCATAAACTGGTCCGTAATAACGAGATCCAGCTCAGTGAGCGTTTTTATCAAATTGCTTGCTGCCCGACCGCTATCACTTTCAATGACCCTGAAGCCTAAATCTTCCAGTAACTCGGCCAACAACGTGCGATGCTTCATATTATCATCCACGACCAAGACCGTCCGCTTGGGACCGAGATAGCTTACCGCCTCCAATCCATCGGGGGATTCCGGCGCTATTTTCACAGGAGAATTGACCACCTTGGCCACGATCGAGAAGCGAAAGCAGGCACCCTGGCCAGGGTCGCTTTCCACGGAAAGGTGCCCCCCCATGAGTTCCACCAGTTGTCTAGCGATGCAAAGCCCAAGGCCGGCACCCTCGCTATGCCTGATTCCCGTGGCTTGAATCCGAACGAAGGGGTAGAAAATCCTCTCCAGGTTTTCAGAGGCAATCCCCTCACCCGTATCGGAAACCGCAAAATCCAGGCGGACCTGATCTCCAGGCATCGAAGTAATTTTCAAATCCAGCGTGATACTGCCATGCAGCGTATGTCGGCAGGCGTTGGAGATGAGGTTATCCAGAACGCGTCTCAGAGGATCGGCATCCATATGGAGGACCAGGCCTTCAACATCCGGGGAGTCCGGACTTCGTCTGAAAAAAAAACGATTGTTATTTTGAGCAGCAAGCAGTCTTGCCGACCGTTCAGTTCCCCGTAGAAAGGGTTCCAGAAGGATGGGTTCCGGGAGGAAGCGTATTACGCCCGCTAGGCCACGAGAGTAATCGAGAATATGGTCAATCATACGCAGCAATTGGCGGCCGCTATCAAATATGTTCGAGAGTCGCTCCGCAGATGCAGCGTTTTGTCCCGAGCGAGCCAACAACTGGCTGTTTCCGAGAATCGAATCCAGTGGACTCCTCAACTCATGACTCATTTGCGCCAGGAACGACACCTTTGTCATGTTCTCCATGCGGGCTTGAGATAGATCCAAAACCAACTGGCGTGTTCTATCCACCAGTCCTAGGAGAATAACCGGCATGGTCAGCAACATTGACCAAGGACCAATATTGGCCATCTCGGGAAACCAGGACAGTTGGCCAGTGCTTACCAGGAAGCGAAGCACCGAAAGAATGAGGTAAATCAGCAGTGCGGCTAACAGCGTGCCGGCATTTTTGTCACCCTCTCGCCAAGAGAGAAAAGAAATCAGCGTAGCAAACATGACGGTAAGAACCAGGGAAACACTCCAGACCCTAGCAGCCATGTAATCGATCATGACGGCATAGATCAAGGCCAAAACCGTTAGAAGCACGGAGGCCTTGAAACAGAAGTCAACGCTACGGTGACTGGAACGATTGGGTAGAAAATTTCGCATGAAAGCGTAATAACCCAGTACGAATACCAGAGTGCCGACAGGGATGACCTCTGGTGGAACTCCAAGATCGATGGGCCACAAAAACCGCTGAAGGATGCCAGTCGTCAGGCTGACGTTCGAGAGTGCCCCAGTCAACGCTATTGCAAAAAACACATAGGCCCTTTGCCGGGTCATGAAAAACATCAGCAATGAGAACAGCACCGTTACAAAAACACCGCCTATGGCCATTACAGCCCAAAAAAGGGAGCTTTTGTGGTGATGCATATAGTTCGCGGGGCGCCAAACCGTTGTGGACAGTTCGATGGCACTGTGAGATGCGACTCTCAACCAGACTGTCCTAGTGCTGTAAGCCGCCACGGTAACTGGCAATACCCCCCACTCACGTTCGACTTCCCCCCGATCGCGCAATGGGGTCGTTATCCCGACATCCTGACGTGCCCAGCCGTTGGCACCTTGAGAGTACAGACTGATCTCCGTCAACCGCGGGTAACCAACGCTGATCCAACGTTCCACGGCTGCTGGACCCGGGTTTGCCAGACTGAAGCGCAACCAGAAGGCGCGCCGATCAAAACCGCGACTGGTTTTTTCGCCAGCGAGCGGTTGCCAGTGGCAGTCAGTACCGCTGGCAGTTTCAATAGATGCTGATATAGGCAACAGGCACCAATCGATCACTGGTTGTGCTGACGAGTGAGCGGCGGTCAAAACATTGAGACTGTTTGGGAGACATGAGTCGCTCAAAAGCAGACCCCACAAGCACCAAAACAGCGACCAGAATCTCTTCATATGTATTGATGGGGCACGCATGGGCATTACATCCTAAGTAGGATCCGCCTCATCTGGCCCAATTTTGCGTTGACGGAGTTCACCGGGCGCAAAGCCATAGCGCAGTCGGAAAGCTCTGGTGAAATTCGCCGGGGTTGAATAACCCAGATGGTCACTTATGGTGGATAGCATCGAAACCGATCGTGTGACCAGCAAGTACGCTTGTCGTAGGCGTTCTTCACGAAGCCAGCCATAAACCGGCTGACCACACAGCGATTGAAAGGCCTCATTAAGTCGTCGCCGGTTCGTGCCGAACAGGCGAGACAACTCGTCCAGCCCCGGGGGTTGGTCAATAGTGTCCCGTAACAGCCGTTGAACCTCTGTCACCAGGTGCTCATCACTGGAGCAACTGCTCTCGGGAAAGTGCTCAACATTCTGGTGTAGATGGCAGGGACGGAGCAAATGAACACCCACACGGGCAAGTACTTCCTGATCCTCAAATGGTTTGCCAATGTAGTCGACCCCGCCTGCGGCGAAGCCCTCAAGTCGTTCGGCCAGATCGTTGGCAGCTGTCAGGAAAATCACAGGAATCGACTGAGTCAGACGATTCTCCTTAAGCCGCCTGCACAGCTCGAAGCCATCCATGCCGGGCAACCTGACGTCCAGTAAAACCAGCCCAGGCCGCAAACGCAAAGCCTGTTGGTAACCGCGCAAGCCATCCAAAGCGACACTGATGCTGAGGTCACGCAAGGTCATCATTTCCATCAGTAACTGAAGATCAGTCACGGAGTCGTCAACCAGAAGCACATCGGTACGTGGTGTTCTCTGGGACTCGCCGGTGGAGGATGAATAATTCATGCGCAGAGTGTACTGAGCTGAAACTGAGCCATCCAGATGGGAAAAAATGCAACCGGCCGGAAAAAGTGCGGCGAAGAATAGTCAATGTGCACCCATGAATACACTGCGGAGTGGCCTGAAATCTAGAATTCAACCGTGAATTTTGAGGTGAGCTAGTCGTAAAAATCTCGACTAGAGCTTGAAACATGTGACTGGTTTGACGACGGAGGTTGCCTGGCCCGGTGGGCTGGAGGTCGAAACACAAACCAAGTGACGGAATGACGCAAAAGGATGAATCAGGAGATCGTATGTATTCAAGAACAATCCACTATTTAGTGGCGGTTGCCATCTCGTTATGGCTGTCAGGATGCGAGCCACACAATGAGAAAGTTAAGGGTGAATGTGTAAACAGCACGGATAGTACTGCGAAAATTCAGGTTGTATATGGATCCTTTCTGCCTGCAGAATCATCACCTGATTCAACGTTGACTTATACATACTCTGAGGACAAAACAGGTCTTGTGACTGAAAATACATGCAAGAAAGATAGCAATAAGATATTTGCCGGATTAAGCGGTTCAGGCTTTCCAACTAAAATGTATTCAGAAGCAACAGACAGCGTAAAGTATGCGGGCTGTCAGTATGCCTTTTCTGCGCCACATCAATGTGAGGGCGGTACAGTAATAGCCACGGCCGTGGATATACCTGAGTACGATGCAGCACTCTCAGACCTTACGCTTAGTAGCGGGAATTTAACGCCAGGATTCACGGTTGTTAATAAGAACTATACAGTTACAGTTCCCTATGCCACCAGCATAATCAAAGTGACGCCTACGGTCCGAACCAGTGGCGCCACTGTCAAGGTGAAAGGTCAGGTGGTAAGTAGTGGTTCAGCTTCTTCCAATATAAATCTTTCAGTCGGATCCAATTCGATCCCACTGGAGGTAACATCAAGTAATGGTGAGAAGACGTATTCTTATTTATTATCTGTAACCCGATCGCAATCTAGCAATGCGAACTTGTACTATATTTTTGGCACGAGTCTGCTTTCACCAGCCTTCAATAGTGATGTTTTAAGCTATTCTATGACCTTACCGGAAAGTACTGACAAGGTAAGTATAAGATTGTATGCGGTTCTTAAGAGCGGCTCTGCTGAAGTTACACTGGCAGACATTCCTATTCCATACAATAAGTATGTTGACTTTTATCAGATTGATAACCATCCTGTCAGGATAGGAGAAAATATCCTGAACTTCCTGGTAACTGCACCGGACGGGGTCACGACAAAAACCTACACAATCAATGTGATTCGTGGACATGCACTATCGGCAGATGCAAACTTGTCTGGGCTTAATTTGAGTGAGGGTAACTTGTCACCCGTTTTCTCATCAGCGGTAACCAGTTATAGCGTAACAGTGCCAAATACCGTGACGAATATTCAGGTGACACCGACGGTTAGCGAGTCACACGCCACGGTCACAGTTAACGGCACTGCAACCTCATCGGGGAGTGCGTCGTCCCCCATTAGTCTTGTAGTCGGCTCAAACAGCATACCCATTGTTGTAACGGCCGAGAATGGCACATCAACAAAAACCTATACGGTCAACGTAACTCGCAAAAGCCCCATTTCATCCAGCGCATATCTGTCAAATCTGGTATCCAGTTCAGGTTCATTGACTCCAACATTTAACTCGAGGACCTATGAGTACAATTTGTCAATATCCAGAAGTAATTTCGTGATTTTTACTCCAACGGCGGAGAGTCCGAATGCTACCATCAGGGTCAATGGTCAGATCACTGGTTCTGGGCAAGAATCCCAGCCTATCCCACTTTACCAAAATGAATGGAATACGGTAGGTATATTAGTAACTCCGGAAGAAGCAGGTGATACAAGACATTATGTTATTCGTGTTTATTGGGACGGGAGCATTAGAAGATGAAAGTTTTAAAAACATCCAGCGCGCTGTGTATAATTACAGTATTTTTGCCGGTCCTTTGTTTAGCAGATATTACTATCAATGCTTCTCAAAATAACTCGAATAGCGGCATAACATCCAGCATTGAAATAACTGGGGGATTAGATACCAGCACCTTGACCATCAAAGATATTGCTCCTCTTGCCGACACCGAGCGAGGTTCCGGAATTGGCGTTGGTCTTTATCCCAGTAGCTCACTCAGTGTTGGAGGCATCTATACCACACCGGATTTCGCATATGTTATCTCCTACTTTGGAATTGGCTCGGCAGATTCTCAACTTCTGACCTCCTCAGCCAACCCAGTACCCGCCAGCGTTGCTACTGCGACCGAAGGGAATACAGGTTTTGGAATTGACAATCAGTTTATTTATTTACCTTCATCCTATGTGAGTGGTAGCCCTCTTGATATTAACCTGACATTTTCAGAAAAGAGCTTGGCCGATCTTGGATTAAGTGCCGGTACACGCACTTGGACAGTGGGCAATAATCAGGTGACGATTAACGTATCCGGGCTGGTCGTGCCGCCAGCACTGGCGGTATCCCAAACTGTCCCCGGCAGTAGCGTGGTTGGACAACCGGTTCAATTGTCGATGACCGGGGGTTATTCGGGTGGCGCCATCAGCTATTCGGCTATTGCTTTCCCATCCGGCAGTTCTGGCTTAACCTGCTCGATCAATGGAAATGTCCTGACCGCAACGGGTGGTCCAGGAATCTGCCGAATTATTGCCAATCAGGCGGCCAATTCGTCCTATACTGCTTCAAACACGCTTTTTAATATTGCGGTTTCCGTAACTCCGGCACCTAATCCAATCCCGACTCTCGCTGCATGGTCTCAGTTAGCGATGATGAGCCTTTTACTTGCAGGCGTGGGACTATTCGGGCGCAGGCTTAATGGGCGGCAGTAATCGATTCTGTTCTATTAAGGTTCTAATAAGGCCACGCGGCCAATCGCAACCTGACATGCATTGACCGAACAGCGTGCCTGACCTTCGAGATGATTGGGCCCAGCTCTGAAGTGCTGGGCTTCAACGGGCAGGGTGATTCCCGAGCCCTTGTCCTTCAACGGAGGGTCGCTTGGGGAGAAAAGATGTTTTTCCAGTCCTTCTGCTCGCTGACCAGAACCCAGCCGTGCTTTGGCGCTTCGTCGAGTCCCCGGTCCAGTTTTCCAAAGTGGGATTGACGATCATAGGCGGCTTCCCGCTCCGCATCGTCATGATGCACGATTACTCCCAGACCGGGATGGGGGCCGGCAGTCGTCCATTCCAGCATCTCGAAGTCGCCGTCCGAGTTACCGAACGCTGCAATCGGGCGTCGTCCGATGAGTTGATGGATGCCGGCGGGTTTGCCCGCCTTGTCATCGATGAAATCCATCTCGGGTAGCCGGATGAGTTCCGGCTTGCCGCTCTCGTTCGTATACTTGACCTTGATCCGGCTGCCGATGACCTGTTCGGGCGGAATGCCGTAGACCTTTTCCACCCAGGGACGCATGAAATCGACGCCGCCGCCTGAGACGATATAGGTCTTGAAACCGTTCGCTCGGAGATAGGACAGGACCTCCAGCATAGGCTGATAGACCAGTTCGGTGTAAGGGCGGTTGTACTTGGGATGGCGCGTCGTGGCTAGCCAGTCACGGACGATAGCGTCGAACGACTCAGTAGTCATGCCGGCATGGCTGGCCATGATCAGCTCAACCAGCCCATGCATGCCGGACGCATGCAGAGCGGCCAGATCGCCCTCCAGCACAGCCTTGAAAGGAGGCGTGATTTTCCATTCCGGATGTTCAGGCGCCAGCTGGCGGACACGGTCCAGGGCAAACGCCAGCTGGACGTACATCGGCTGTTCCGACCAAAGCGTGCCATCGTTATCGAAGACGGCAATGCGCTCAGCGGGTGGCACATAATCCGGCCCACCCTTTTTCGTCACCTTGGCAACAAATCCGACCAGTGCCTCCCTTGCGGGGCCTTTGTTCCAGGAGGGCAGCGGATCGGCTGCTTCAACCACAGCAACACGCACCATTGCCAGCAGAAAGACCAGAGCCAGACCGGCTCCCCGGTTCAGGTGATGTTTCATGAGCTTCTTCCTACCATTCAAACATTGATCTGCCCGGGGTATTTTCGGACCGGGGCTATTCACCGGAGCAGCCACTTGAAAAGCCAGGCTTGAATGCCCCGACCATAGGGTGGGTACATAAGCTTCATCGAATTCAGTCGACCTTTGATAAGGACCGACTTGGCCTTTGACATCGTCAGGAAGCCTTCATGAGCATGGTAATGGCCCATGCCTGAGGGCCCGATGCCGCCAAAAGGCAGATCGTCGACGCCGACCTGAAGCAGGGCTTCGTTGATCGCCATTGACCCGGCGTGGGTCCGGGTCATGACCCGTTCCTGCAAGGCTTTGTCATAGGTGAACAGGTACAGCGCCAGGGGTCGAGGTCGCTGTCGGACATAATCCAGCGCCTGCCCTATCGAGTCGTAAGGGATGACCGGCAAAATCGGCCCAAACAATTCCTCCTGCATCAGCGTCATCTCGTCGGTCACTTCCGTGACCAGGTGTGTCGCCATCCGGAAGCTGCCGTCGGTAATCGCCTCGTCGCTGACCTTGCGAATCACCGCGCCTTTTTCCTCGGCATCCTTCAGCCAGCTTTGCAGTCGCTGGTAGTGGCGTTCGTTGATGACGCTGGTGACATCGGGGTTACCGTTCAGCGTGGGGTACAGCTGCCGGAAGGTGTCGACGTAAGCGTCAAGTAAGGCTGCCATCTTGCCGCGCGGTACCAGCAGATAATCGGGCGCCACACAGGTCTGGCCGGCATTGAATGATTTGGCGAATACCAGCCGCTCGATGATATCGGCCAGCGGAATATCATCGGCAATGATGGCCGGCGATTTGCCGCCCAACTCCAGCGTCACCGGTGTCAGATTATTCGCCGCCGCGCGCATCACATGGCGCCCGACAGGTATGGAACCGGTAAACAGCAGGTGATCGAAGGGTAGTTCTGAAAAGGCTTTGGCAATATCCGCCTCGCCGGTAATCACGGCGACGTGGTTTTCCGGAAAACCCTCCCGCAGCAGGTCCGCCAGCACCTCGGCGGTGCGTGGGGTGAACTCGGACATCTTGATCAGCGCCCGGTTGCCGGCCGCCAGCGCCGCAATCAGCGGCTCTATCGCCAGATTCACCGGATAATTGAATGGCACCATGATGCCGACCACGCCCAGCGGCTGGAAGATCACCCGGGCGCTGGCCGGTTTGAATTGCAGACTCACATGGCGCCGGCTCGGGCGCATCCAGCCCTTCAGTTGTTTCAGGACGTAGCCGATCTGCTCCATGCTGGGAATGACTTCCGCGATCAGCGTCTCTGTGGTGGAGCGCGCCGTGAAGTCGGCGTTGATTGCCTGGGCGATGGCGTCCTTGTGTTTCAGCAATAGTGCTCTGAGCGTCAGCAGGTGTTGACGGCGAGCCTCAAACGACGGCATGGGATCCTTTGCAAACGCCTCCTGTTGCTGGCTGAACAACTGGTTGAGCCGAAGCCGTTCCGCGCTGGAATCCTGGATTTCAGGAAGTGGAGGCGAGATTGTGCTCATGTCGGAACCCCAATGGTCGCAAACAGCCGATTATTCATCTTCCCGGGTGTACACCCAGTAGGCAATGGGAACCAGCGCCAGTTCGGCAAGGATGTAGAAGATCAGCAGTGATGAAGACGGCACACCCTCGGCCATCAGACTGATGAAGCGGCCGCTGACCAGACCGCCGGCAAACAGCCCGGCCACCAATACCGCGACATTTCGTAAGGGCGCATGAAACGCCGCATATAGCCAGAACCCCCCCAGCGCGATGTAAAGCCCCATAACTGCCCGCAAAATATGGGCAATATTGTCATCCAACTCCGAAATACCCAGAAAGGTCTGCCCGAACCACTGCGGACTGACGCCATAGAGCAGGGCAATGACGGTAACCATGGCGAAGGCGACAATCAGGAAGGTTTTTTTGATATTCATCGTGTTTGAGTCCGGCTTGTTGGGTGGGGTGAACAGGGATCAGTCCCCGATGAGTTCTGATTCAATGATCCTGATGCCAGGTTCCGGTTCAAGGCAGGCGCCCAGCAGCGACCGCGCGACCGATTCGGTAGAGACGGCGTGATAGCGTCGGGGCAACAGGGAAGACAGGTGCTTGCCGAGGAAGAGTCCAAAAGACTCCAGTGGGCGATTTTGTGAGCGCGGGCCGCCGATCAGCAGGGCTGGCCGGATCAGGACCAGCGCAGCGAAATCCAGATTGCAGAGATCACGCTCCGTCTCTCCTTTGGTGCGCAAGTAGAAAACCCGCGATTTCGAGCTGGCGCCCAGTGAGGACACTAGGCCGAAGACCGGGGTGCCGGCTTGCCGGGCCATTTGCGCCGCAGTAAGAACGTAGTCGTGATCGACCCGGTAAAAACCGGCTTTCGATTTGGCCTGTCTTAGCGTCGTGCCCAGTGCGCAACAGATGAAATCTGCCCTCCACCAGTAGGCATCGGCGGGCAAGGCCTCAAAATCGACGATGGGATTGTCCAGTTTGGGGTGGGTGGGAAGCGGTCGCCGGCTGGGCGCCACGACCCTGGAAATTTGCGGATTGGCTAAAGCCTGGGCCAGCAGGGACTGCCCGACTTGGCCGGTTGCGCCCAAAATCAGAGCAGTTTTCACAATGTGCTATCCCGGTATTTAAAGAGCGGGCGATCCTCCCGGCTTCGATAGCCGACGAGGGTCGCCCTTGAGCGGAGGTCGCCTAGTTGCCGCTGGGGTGACCCTTGGTCACCGCTTCCATCACGTTGTCGAGATTGAAGCTGCCCGGCTTCTGGCGTGGCGGAAACTCCTTGAAGCTCTGCAGCCATTGCCCGACATAGCCCGCCGCCGGCGCGATCATGAACATGTGCTCGACGAACCAACGGTCATAATCCATCCCGATATCCTGCGCCAGCTCAAAGGGGTCCATGCGCAGGTTCGTCAGGAAGGGCGCACGCAATTTCTCGAAAGGCTCCAGCCAAACATGCAGCCCGTGGGCATTCTGCTTGAGGAAGGTGGCTTTCCAGTCGCCATAGCGCAATGCGGCCACGCTGCCGTCATCCGTCCAGTAGATAAATTCCTTGCGTGGCCAGGCACCTTCGCCTTTCAGTGCAGGCAACAGGTTGTAGCCATCCAGGTGAACCTTGTATTTATCACCGCCAATTTTCTTACCTTTTTTCAGGTCTTCAACCACGGTGGTGTCGCCGACAGCGGCCAACAGTGTGGGAACCATATCTTCGTGTGCCCCGACATCGTTGATGACCGTACCGGGCTTGATGACGCCGGGCCAGCGAATCACGGTCGGTACGCGATAACCGCCTTCCCACTGGGTGTTCTTCTCGCCGCGGAACATGGTGGTGCCGCCATCCGGCCAGGAGAAAGATTCCGAGCCATTGTCGGTGGAATACATGACGATGGTGTTGTTATCCAGTCCCAGCTCTTTCAGTTTGTCGAGCAGCTGACCGACGTGGCCATCATGCTCGACCATCCCATCCGCGTAAGTGCCGTAAGGCGTCTTGCCCTTCGATTCCGGCTTGAGGTGGGTAAAGATGTGCATGCGGGTGGAGTTCCACCAGAGGAAGAATGGCTTGTCTGCCTTCTTGGCCCGGTCCATGAAATCCAGCGCGGCCACGGTGACTTCGTCATCCACCGTCTCCATGCGCTTCTTGGTCAGCGGTCCGGTATCTTCGATCCGGCCATCGGCAAAGCTGCGGATCACGCCGCGCGGGCCGAATTTCTTCTTCATTTCCGGATCCTTGAAATAGTCCGGGTGCTCTGGTTCCTCTTCCGCATTCAGGTGGTAGAGGTTGCCGAAGAATTCGTCGAAACCATGGGCGGTCGGCAGCATGTCATCGCGGTCCCCAAGATGGTTTTTGCCGAACTGTCCGGTCATGTAACCCTGAGCCTTGAGGAGAGTGGCCAGCGTCGGATCTTCCTTCTTCATGCCTTCGGGTGCGCCCGGCAAACCGACCTTGGTCAGTCCGGTGCGTATGGGCGACTGGCCGGTGATAAAGGCCGCACGCCCGGCGGTGCAGCTTTGCTGACCATACCAGTCGGTGAACTTGGCGCCTTCCTGGGCGATGCGGTCGATATTCGGGGTTTTGTAACCCATCATGCCCATGTTGTAAGCGCTGACGTTGAACTGGCCGATGTCATCGCCCCAGATCACCAGGATATTGGGTTTGTCCGAGGCGGCGTTGACGATCATGGGGACCGCCAAGGCCAGCCCCAGCAGCCAGAGTCGGCCAGTGGTCGTGGTTGTTTTCATGAGTGAAGGATCTCCTTATGCAATGGATCGGTCAGTAATAGAGCAAAGTCAGGTGGCATTATAAGAGGAAAGCCAAGCCTCAAAAGCTTGCTTGTAAACCAATGGCGACATTAGTGTTCAGGACTGAACCTGAACTGACATTCTCGGAGCGCCGGGAATGCTGAACACCGCCGTAGAGCTTGGAGCTTTCCGTCATCCGGTAAATCATCAAGGCCTCGCCCTGCCAGACAGTCTCGATCGCTCCATAGCGCTCATCGGCCTCGATGGAACTGGTCCAGCGGTTGCGCTCGTAATGCAGGCCGGCAATGAGCGATACATCCTCCGGCAATTCGATTTCAAGTTCGGTGGAGGCATAGTTATTGTTATACGAGACATCATCCGCCAATTCGGGCTGTTCCTGACCTTGCGCCGTGCCACGCTCGAAGTGATAGCCCACTAGCAGCTTCACCGGTTCGGCAACACGCCATTCAAGATGCGGCCCCAGCGTCCACAGGTTCAGATTGCGCTGGGCAAACTTGTCGGCATAGCGACGGGTGCCGAAGCGGCCCAGCAAGCGCAGGTTCAAATCCTCCATAATCGCCTGAGTCATCCGCAACGAGCCGATCTGGCTGGTGACGCGCTCGGCGGCCAGATCGACCGGCTCTTCCGTCCCCTCATGCAGCCCCATCGCTTCACCTTCACTTGCGGCATGCGGCATACGAACTTCGTTCTCGCCCAGATACATGTCCGGAGCAATGTAGTAGCGGAACACCAACGAGGTTTTTGGTGAAAAATCCTGCGTGGCCTGGAAGCGAAAGGTGCCCTGGTTATAGTTCGTCTTGTTGAAGAACACGAAACCTTGCCCCTGCACATCGAAGGTACTGGTGCCGTAGGTTGAATTGAAGGAGCGTGCCAAGTTGACCATCGGCTCGAAGACCCCGTCGGCGCCCTGCCCGGTCAAGCGGTTATCCAGCGCCGGCTGGGTTGGATCGCCGTCCAGCGTCAACCGCCGGGTAGCAGAGAAGATGGCCACATCATCCGTGTAGAACATGGTGCCATGGGTGGTGGCTTTCCAATGGTCAGAGTCATCCGCCATTGCGGCGGCACTGCAGGTCATAATGACCATAGTTATAAAACGGCGAACAAACACGGCAGGTCAGCGATGATTGGATGGCGAGACACAATGCAAGACAGTGTCGCAAAGTTTAGACGAGAGTGCCTTGATTCTGACATGTTGCCGCCTGAATTATGTCGACGATTTAATCCATCGCTATGACAACCACTGATTTGAACCGCTATCAGCCGCGCGACTTCATCGAGACCCCCGACGGGCTGGTTTTTGCCGTAGTCGATAACCAGATCGAGCACGGCCGGGTGCTGAGCTTTCTCCGCTATCGGCGCAAGGAGGGTCAGTGGATCAAGCTTAATACCCAGCAGGCGAATGGCTGGTTGGCCGCGCATCATCCCGATACCTTGTTTGAATCCACTCGTCTGGCCGCACGCCTGCATGGGGTGCCAGTTGACCGCATTGCCCGGCATCACCGCCCTCGGGAGCGGGTTGCGGCGCTGATGAGCGCGGCGGCGGGTGACCCACTGGAGGCCAAGGCCCGACGATGCCTTGATATTTTCCTCGCCGGCGGCATACCGCCGGCCAGCCTCGGCATCACCGGTTCGCTGTTGATCGGCGCCCAGCATCCGGCCTCTGATCTGGATTTCGTGATTTATGATCGGGCCGACTTTCATCGAGCACGGGAGCTTGTGCGGGCAGCCATCGCCTCGGGCGCTTTGAATGAGCTGGCGGCGGACGACTGGCGCGAAGCTTACGAGCGGCGCGGTTGTGATTTGAGTTTTGATGAGTATCTATGGCATGAGCGGCGCAAGCACAACAAAGGGCTGTGCGACGGGACCAAGTTCGATATCACGCTGGTGGCGGATTGCCACCAGCCGCCATCTGATGTGGTTCAAAAGCGCGGCATCATCTCGCTCATCACCAGGGTCACGGATGCCAGTCGGGCGTTCGATTTTCCGGCACGTTATCGACTGGACCATCCCGAGATCGGCGAGGTGCTGAGCTTTAGCCATACTTACGCGGGGCAGGCGCTGGCCGGCGAGCGGGTGGAGATTTCCGGTCAACTGGAGGAAGCCGGGGTTGGTAAGCAGCGAATCATCGTCGGCTCGACTCGCGAAGCGCCGGGCGAATTCATCAAGGTTTGCCAGACCCTGCCGCCGTTTACCGCCGTCATCCTCGACATGGATGGGCTGGTCCTGGATTCGGAGACGACCTATTGCAGTGCCTGGCGTAAAGCAGCGGCAGAATTGGGCCATGAACTGGATGACGGCTTTCTCGAAAGCCTGTTCGGGCGACATGCCGATGACGTGGTTCTGGCGCTGGCCGGAACGCTGGGTCCGAGCTTCGATCGCAAGACCTTCTTTCACGCCGCCGAACGGCACTGGTTCGAGCACATCGAAATGCATGGTATCCCCCGGATGCCGGGGATCGAAGCCCTGCTGGCGCATTTTCGCGAACGGTCGATTCCTTATGCGCTGGCGACCAACAGCGAAGGCCATTACGCCGGCCTCTGCCTAAAGCACGGCGGTCTTGGCGAGGCGTTTCCGGTCAGGGTCACCCGCGATCAGGTCGCGCTCGGCAAGCCCGAGCCGGATGTTTTCCTGGAGGCCGCCCACCGCCTCGGTGTCGATCCGGCTGACTGCCTGGTCCTGGAAGATTCGGAAACGGGTCTGCTGGCCGCCCGTGCGGCGGGGACCGTACCCATACTGATTCAGCGGAGTGAGGAGTTGCGGGTCCGGCTTGAGCCGCTGGCGCGGATGGCTTTATCTTCGCTGGATGATTTGGTCGGCTTGATTTAGCGTCATCAAACCAAGCGCACCCTTAATTGCAGAAATACCTTGGAGAATACCCGATGCCAGTGATATCCATGTTTTATGGAATTATCATCCGGTTGTACTTGCTGGATAACAAGCACCATAACTTGCCCCATATTCACGCCCGATACGCCGAATTCGAGGCATCCATCAACATCGAGGATGGCGAAATTCTGTCCGGCAATCTACCGAGGAAGCAGTTGCGTCTGGTACAAGCCTGGATCGAACTCCATCGGGACGAGTTGATGGCCGATTGGGAACTGGCGCTCAATGGGGAAAGTCCCTACAAAATCGCACCACTCTGAGGTTACCGATGTACTGGGATGCAACAAATGTCAAGCCATTGCCAGGTCACCGAATCTATGTCGAGATTGCGGATGGACGGAAGGGCATATTCGACATGACGCCCTATCTCGATCATGGCGTGTTTCGCGAGCTTCGGAATGAGCACTACTTCAATCAAGTCGGCATCCTGTTTGGCGCCGTGACTTGGCCGAATGAGCAGGATATTGCTCCCGAAACCCTGTTGGCGGAAATGGAACCGATTGATTCCAGCGCAGCGGACTTCGTGGACCTCAGTGAGCGACTAATGAAGCAGGCAACAACCGTATAGCGTTGATTGGCTGGTTACAGTCTCATGTTTGCACCTTGTTCTGCTGATTCAGTCTGCACCGAATAGAAAACCATGAAATACAACGACTTGCGCGACTTCATCCAGCATCTGGAAGCCATCGGCGAGCTGAAGCGCATTGCTTACGAGGCCGATCCGCACCTGGAGATCACCGAAATCTGCGACCGGACACTGAAGGCCGGCGGGCCGGCGCTGTTGTTCGAAAATCCCAAGGGTTATGACGTACCGCTGCTGGGCAACCTGTTCGGCACGCCGGAGCGGGTGGCGCTGGGCATGGGGCAGGATTCGGTAGCGGCTCTGCGCGAAGTGGGCCGGTTGCTGGCGTTTCTCAAGGAGCCGGAGCCGCCCAAGGGCTTCCGCGACATATTCGACAAGCTGCCTATGTTCAAGCAGGTGATGAACATGCCGGCCAAGACCGTGCGTCATCCGCCTTGTCAGGAGGTGGTACTGGCCGGCGACGAAATCGATCTCGGTCGCTACCCGATCCAGACCTGCTGGCCGGGGGACGCCGGGCCGCTGATTACCTGGGCGCTGGTTATTACGCGGGGACCGAACAAAGAGCGGCAAAACCTCGGCATCTATCGGCAGCAGGTCATCGGCAAGAACAAAACCATCATGCGCTGGCTGGCGCATCGCGGCGGGGCGCTGGATTTCCGCGATTGGCAGGAGGCGCATCCCGGCGAGCCGTTCCCGGTAGCGGTGGCGCTGGGTGCGGACCCGGCGACGATTCTCGGCGCAGTGACGCCGGTGCCTGATTCGCTGTCGGAATACGCCTTCGCCGGCCTGTTGCGCGGATCGAAGACTGAGGTTGCCAAATGCCTGACCTCCGATCTGCAGGTGCCGGCCAGCGCCGAGATCGTCTTGGAGGGCTTCCTCTATCCCGGCGAGATGGCACCGGAAGGCCCGTTCGGCGACCACACCGGCTATTACAACGAGGTCGACGAATTCCCTGTCTTCACCATCGAGCGCATCACCCAGCGCAAGAATCCGATTTACCACAGCACCTACACCGGCCGGCCGCCGGACGAACCGGCCGTGCTCGGTGTGGCGCTGAACGAGGTGTTCGTGCCGATCCTGCAGAAGCAGTTTCCTGAGATCGTCGATTTCTACCTGCCGCCCGAGGGCTGCTCCTACAGACTGGCCGTGGTCAGCATGAAGAAGCAGTATCCCGGCCATGCCAAGCGGGTCATGTTCGGCGTGTGGAGTTTCCTGCGCCAGTTCATGTACACCAAGTTCGTCATTGTGGTGGATGACGATGTGGATGCCCGCAACTGGCAGGACGTGATCTGGGCCATCACCACTCGTATGGACCCGGCCCGCGACATGACCCTCATCGACAACACGCCGATCGATTACCTCGACTTCGCCTCGCCGGTGTCCGGCATGGGCTCCAAGGCCGGCTTCGACGCCACCAACAAATGGCCCGGCGAAACCACTCGCGAATGGGGCCTGCCCATTGTCATGGATGCTGATATCCGGCAAAGAGTGGACCGGATCTGGGAGGAATTGGGTATTTGATTGATGGGTTTCGGCTATCGCCTTTACCCATCCTGCTGTTATGCATGAATGCTAACGGCCCGGGTTTTGCTTAGCGTATAAAATGCTCACCGGCTTTGATGTCCGCTCACAAGGATTGAACCACGTCATGCAACGACTTCTGGCCCTATGGCTGGCGATGGCCAACGTTACAGCGTTGGCCGATGACCCCAAAACAACCGCTTCAGTGCAGATTACGCCCGAACTTAAGGCGCGAATTTCCATTGAGCCGGTCGAGACGACCCAATACAGCGACACGCTGCGCTTGCCCGGAAGGGTTGCGCTCGACGAGCATCGGGTGGCGCGCATTGGCCCGAGCATCAGCGGCCGGGTGGCCGAAATCAAGGCCTTCATCGGCCGAAATGTGCGTAAGGGCGATGTTCTGGCGCTACTTAACAGCAATGAACTGAGCAATGCCCAGGCAGCCTATCTGAAGGCCAAAACCCAGATGGGTTTGCAGAAACTGACGGTGGCACGCGCGCGACGGCTATTCAGTGAAGGCATCATCAGCGAGGCTACGCTCAAGGAGCGGGAAGCCGGTCTGAGCGAAGCGGAGGTGGAAATCCATGCTCTGGCGGATCAGCTCGGTGTCATGGGCATGAGCCAGCAAGCCATACAGAAGCTCACCACTAGCGGCCAGATCAATTCCATGACCCCGGTGACGGCTACCTTGTCGGGAACGGTGATTGAGCGAAAAATTTCGGTTGGGCAGATTGCCGAGATTTCCGACGAGCTTTTCACCGTGGCGGATCTTTCCCAGGTCTGGGTGGCGGCCGAAGCGCCGGAACAGGATGCGCATGTGGTTCAGGTCGGGAGCCGGGTCGAGGTGAATATACCGGCACTGCCGAAACAACGGTTTATGGGCACGATCGTCTACATCGCCGACACCGTCAAACCTGAAACCCGGACAGTCACCATGCGCATGGAGGTCGACAATCCGCAGCGCAAGATCAAGCCGGAAATGCTGGCTGACATGATCATCAAGCGGTCGTCGGAAAAAGTCCTGACCATCCCGGCCAGGGCGGTGTTGCGGGATGGTGACCGCGATCATGTATTCATGGAGGTGGCCAAGGATCGATTCGAGCTTCGCCCCGTCACTCTGGATGCGGATCGGGACGGCCGGCGGCGGGTGGTGTCGGGCCTCTCGGCGGGGGATCGTATCGTCGTTGACGGCGCCTTCCATCTCAACAACGTGCGTAATCTGAAAGAGCTGGAGTAGCCCGTGATCGAGGCAATTGTCCGGGCGGCGCTCAATCAGCGCATTGTCGTTATTGTCATTGCCCTGGCGCTGATCGGCTTTGGCGTGCTGCAGCTGCAGCAGCTGTCGGTCGATGCCTTCCCCGATGTCACCAATGTCCAGGTTCAGATTGCGGCCGAGGCGCCGGGCCGCTCGCCGGAGGAGGTCGAGCGCTTTGTGACCGTGCCGTTGGAGATCGCCATGACCGGCCTGCCGGGATTGGTGGAAATGCGTTCGGTCAATCGCAACTCGCTATCGCAGATCGTCCTGGTCTTTACCGAGCAGACCGATATCTATTTTGCCCGGCAATTGGTTCTTGAGCGGCTGATCGAAGTGGGCGCCAGCATGCCCGAGGGCGTCACCCCGGTACTGGGGCCGGTATCATCCGGACTGGGAGAGGTCTATCAGTACACGCTGGAACTCCCGAGCGATGGCGGACGGGCCCTGAGCGATGCCGAGCTGACCGAGCGGCGCACCATCCAGGACTGGGTCGTCCGCCCGATGCTGCGCGGCATCCCCGGTGTCGCCGAAATCAACTCCATTGGCGGCTATGAGCGGCAGTACCAGGTGCAGCCCGACCCCGATCGCTTGCGCCACTATGGACTCACCCTCAAGGACGTTTATACCGCTCTGTCGCTCAACAATGCCAACAGCGGCGGCGGCAAGCTGCCGCATTATGACGAGCAATATCTGATTCGTGGCGTCGGCCTGATTGAAGGCGTCGAAGATATCGGCGATATCGTCCTCAAGGAATCGAGCGGCATTCCCATCCATGTTCACGACGTTGCCCAAGTCAGTATCGGTAAGGCGGTTCGTTCGGGAGCGGTCATCAAGAATGGCGTAACCGAATCGGTAGGCGGCATTGTCATGATGTTTCGCGGCGGCAACGCCAAGCGCATCGTCAGCGACATCAAGACGCGGGTGAAGGAAATCAACGAGCAGGGCATGCTGCCGATGGATCTGCAGATTGTGCCGTTCTACGACCGCTCGGAACTGGTGGATGCCGCCATCCATACCGTCAGCAAGGTGTTGATGGAAGGCATCGGTCTGGTGGTCGTCATCCTCTTCGTATTTCTCGGCGATATCCGCTCCAGCCTGATCGTCGTGGCGACGCTGATCATCACGCCGCTGTGCACCTTCATGGTCATGAACCACTACGGGATTTCTGCCAACCTCATGTCTCTGGGCGGACTGGCGATTGCCATCGGCATGATGGTGGATGGCTCGGTGGTGGTGGTGGAGAACGCCTTCAGTCACCTGGGTGAGCATGCGGCCGTTGATCCCAACAGCAAGGGCCGTGTTTTGCTTCGCGCCACCCGCCAGGTCGGCACGCCGGTCGTGTTTGGCGTCGGCATCATCTGCCTGGTGTTTGTGCCACTCATGACCCTGGAAGGAATCGAGGGCAAACTGTTTGCACCGCTGGCCTACACCATCGCCATTGCCCTGTTTATTTCGTTGATCGTGTCGCTGACGCTCTCGCCGGTGCTTTGCTCCTACTTGCTGAAAGGTGGCAAGGAGCACGACACCTGGTTGATTGCGTTGCTGAAAAAACCTTACCTGGGATTGCTGGATTTTGCCCTGGGCCGGCCGAAAACCGTGGTGCTGATTGCCGTGGGGATGCTGGCGGCTAGCCTGTCTCTGCTGCCCATGTTAGGTACTTCCTTCATTCCCGAGATGATGGAGGGCAGCATTGTGCCCGGCATCAACCGGGTACCCAGCATGTCGCTCAAGGAATCCATCAAGCTGGAGTCCGAGGCCATGCGGCTGGTCAAGGAGGTGCCGGGAATCAGCATGGTCGTCTCCCAGTTGGGTCGCAGTGAAAGCCCGACCGACCCTCAGGCTGAGAACGAGTCCACCCCGATCGCCACCCTGAAGCCGCGTCATGAGCTACCCGAAGGCTGGGATCAAACAACTGTAATGGAAAAAATCCGCGAGAAACTGGCGGTGCTACCCGGAGTGCAGGTGGTGATGGCCCAGCCGATTTCCGACCGGGTCGACGAAATGGTCACAGGTGTTCGCTCGGATATCGCCATCAAAGTATTCGGCGACGAGCTCAGCGAGTTGAAGCGCACGGCCGACGAGATCATCAAGGTACTCAATACCATACAAGGTGCGTCCGACGTGCGGGTGGAGCGGCTCAGCGGCCAGCAATTTCTGACCATCGATATCGACCGCCGCGCGATTGCCCGCCATGGCATCAACGTCTCCGATGTGAATGACATCATCGAAACCGCCATCGGCGGACGGGTGAGCACCGAAGTGTACGAAGGCGAGCGGCGCTTCTCCGCCGTCGTGCGATTCCCGGAATCCTTTCGTAACAGCACTGAGGCGATTGGCCAGATCCTGCTGAAATCCCCCAACGGTGCGCTGGTGCGGCTGGAGGACTTGGCTCAGGTCCGGGTCATTGATGGCCCGGCGCAGATCAGTCGCGAGATGGCCAAGCGACGCATCGTCATCGGCGCCAATGTTCGGGATCGCGATCTCGGCGGCTTCGTGGCCGAATTGCAGCAGGCCGTGGCCGACAAGGTGACCTTGCCGGATGGCTATTTCCTCAAATGGGGCGGTCAGTTCGAGAATCTGGAGCGGGCCACCAAGCGGCTGGCGATCATCATTCCGGTGACCATCGTCGCGATTTATTTTCTGCTGTTCATGCTGTTCAACTCCTTGCGCTTTGCCGGGCTGATCATCCTGGTGCTGCCGTTCGCCTCGATGGGCGGCATCATTTCCCTGTTCTGGACGGGCGAGTATCTTTCCGTCCCCGCCTCGGTCGGCTTCATCACACTGTGGGGCATCGCCGTACTGAATGGCGTGGTACTGGTCACCTACATCCGCGGTCTGCGACAGGGCGGCAAGGAACGAGACCTGGCGGTCAGGGAAGGCTGCATCCAGCGGTTCCGACCCGTCATGATGACCGCCACCGTGGCCATGCTCGGACTGGTGCCGTTTCTGTTCGCCACCGGCCCGGGTTCCGAGGTGCAGCGGCCGTTGGCCATCGTCGTCATCGGTGGCCTGATTACCTCCACCTTGTTGACGCTGGTGGTCGTGCCCGCCATGTACCGATGGTTTGAGGATCCCCATCTCAGACATTGAGACCACCCCGCCCCGGGTTCCAGCACTGGCTGATCTGGTGCGGCTTCAGTGTCCTCCCCCTCGCGTGTAGCATGTCACGCTAACCGTGTTACCTCTTCATTGCTCTCATGCTGTCATTGTCATTTCGTCATTGTCTGAGTTTGCTGCTGTTTTGGCTGGTCGTCTCCGGCTTGCCACTGGCGTCAGCCCTGCCGTTGTCAGGCGAATCCAATCCACTGCCGATCAAGGAGTGGCAGAAGACCCTGGATGACACCGAGAAGGAGCTGTCAAATCCGGAAATTACCGATGAGCGTCTGATGGCCTTGCGCGAGGAGATGCTCACACTGGATGCCAAGCTCCGCGAGGTGCGTGATGCGGCGAATGAAAAGGCCACAGTGATTCGGCATGACCTGGATACTCTGGGTCCAGTCCCCGCGGAAGATGCGCCCCCGGAAGCCGCCACCGTCATCGCTCGTCGCAAGGTTCTCAATGAAGGGATTGCCACAGCGGAGGGCGGTGCGAAGGAAGCGGATTTGCTGTTGGGCAGGAATGGCCGGGTTTTTGAAACCATCAAGCATCTTCGCCAATCCCGTTTCACCCAACGGGTACTGACACAATCTGCCTCACCGCTCAGCGAAACGGTCTGGAACAAGGCCCAACCGGAGTGGCAATCCTTCTGGACCGATTTGGCGATGCCGGTAAGAACCTGGCTGCAGAAGCCCGAATGGAGCCAGGTGACACGCGATCGTTTATGGCGCCTGCTGATGGGTGTTGGTCTGGCGCTGCTCCTGGCCTTTCCGATCAGAACCCGGCTGGCCCGACGCATGATGAGGAATCTGCCGGCCGGTCCGCCGACAGACCTTTACCGCATCCGATCGGCAGCACTCACCGGCTTGCTGCATGCCTGGCTCCCCTCCATGGCCGCCATCGCGATTTATCTGAGCCTGGTGACGGGCGGCGGTCTGGCGCCGGAAGCGGTCGAGCTGGCAGGTGATGCCCTGCTGGCAGCGGTGTTGGTGTTCGTCGTAGTCAGTATTGCGCGCGCCGCCCTCAGACCCAACCGCTCCACCCTGCGGCTTGCGCCATTGTCGGATGCCGGCGCGCGTCGCGTTTATTGGGTCGTGGTCGGTCTTGCCTGGCTGTTTGCGTTTCACTTCATCTTGAGTAGCGCCCTCAAATCCCGGGATGTTTCCCTTGAGGTCATCGCGACCGAATTACTGGTCTTCAGCAGCCTGGTCTCGCTGGTTTTGTCGGGACTGCTCTCCCGGCAAGTCTGGACCAGACCCGGCCACCTTTACCTAAAACCCTTCAGGCGCGGGCAGCGCCTTGTACTGGGCTTGCTCATCATGGCCATTCCGGTTTCCGCCATGACCGGCTATGTGGGACTGTCCCGTCTGCTGGCCATACATGGTGTGGTGACCATGGCCTTGCTGGCCTTGCTGGCCTTGCTGATGCGTATCAGCGATGAGTTCGCGGGTCAGTTGCTGAGCGCCGAGTCCCGCTCCGGCAATTATTTGCGCCGGCAACTGGCCCTCACCAGCGAGGGTGCCGAGATGCTGGAGTTCTGGATCGTCGTTGCAATGAAGACGTTCATCGTCACGGCAGGCGGCCTGGCTATGTTGTTTCTGTGGAGCCTCGACCGCAAGGATCTGATGCTCTGGCTCGGGGAAACTTTCCAGGGTTTCAAACTGGGCAATATCACCATTTCGCCCCTGGAAATCTTGCTGGGTCTGCTGCTGTTTACCCTGCTACTGACCGCCACACGCTTGATTCAGCGAACCCTTGACCGGCGGATATTTCCGCGGACCCGACTCGATATGGGTGCCCGAACCTCCATCCGCGCGGCCGTGGGTTATGCGGGTTTTACCCTGGCTGCCCTGTTCGGCATTTCGACCATGGGGATCGACTTCTCCAGCCTGGCCATGATCGCCGGCGCACTGTCGGTCGGTATCGGTTTTGGCCTGCAGAACATCGTCAACAACTTCGTATCGGGACTGATTCTGTTGATCGAGCGGCCCATCAAGGTCGGCGACTGGGTGGTCGTGGGCGATCTTCAAGGCCATGTTAAGCAAATCAGCGTCCGCGCGACCGAAATCATCACTTTTGATCGGGCTTCGGTGTTCATCCCCAATTCCAGCCTCATTTCCGGCACGGTCATGAACCGCACCCATGCCGACCGGATCGGCCGTATCGTGCTGCCCATCGGCATTGACCATGATGCCGACGTGAACAGGACGCGGGAATTATTGCTGCGTATCGCCGGGGAAAACCCGGCAGTTCGGGATAACCCGGCCCCTGCCGTACTCATGAGCGGTTTTGGCGACAGCGCACTCAAACTGGAGTTGGTGGCCTTTGTGAACGATGTGGAAAAAGTGAAGGGAGTGACCAGCGAGCTGCTCTTTGCCATTCATGCCGCCTTCCGCCAGCAGGGTATCCAGACTCCCTCCCCCCAGCGGGATCTCAAGCTGACGCTTGATGATGAGCAGTTACGACGGATGTTTCTGGGAGGCCTAAAGTCGGCAAGCCAAGCAGATGAGAATACTGCCGAGTCTTACGAAGTTTCAACCCACAAGGCGCCTTCTTGAGTCCAGCCACGGATCAATGTATCGAAAACTCAACAGAATGAGATAATTCCCCGCTCAATTTTGAGTCACCTGACTCGAAGTTGCTCGTTTCTATTGGGTTACCACGGAGAAAATCGCCAATGATCCTCAGAAATACGATGGCCATCGCGCTCATCTGCTTTGCTTCCGTCAGCTTTGCCAAGGGGCCGCCCCCGCATGCTCAAGGTAAAGGCCGACCATCCTTTGCCGGTGAACAGGGACCGCCTTCTCATGCTCAGGGACACGGCAAAGGCGGAAGCCATGACGACGATTACGGCTACGACCGTGGTGAAAAGGATAAGCGTCACAAGACCAAAGACCATGACTGGGATGACTCCGATCGGGGTGACAGGAAGCATCGGGACTTCGACCGGACGAGAGACCGGAAGGCCGGGGTCGACCGGCGTGGCTCAGACCGGGTCAGAAACCGCGATGGAGGTGGTGATCGGATGAGCGGGAAAGGTCGGGCAAGATAAATTCGGTCTTGGTTCGCAGCCCACCGGTGGGCTGCGATTAGGTCAACCCCGCGAGAGTTCAGTTTTCGCGGGGTTTATTTGTCCTCTGAGAGACCGGTGGCGGTCAGTTCGATCTTGGGTTGCCCCGGTGACGAAGTTGATCGGTCAGGTGCGGCTGGATCAATTCCAGCATGGGTCCGTGCAGCTTTGGGTTGGCGCAGACGATGGCGCCGGTCTCGAAGTATCTGTCGCCGCCCTCCAGGTCACTGACGATGCCGCCAGCCTCCTGGATCAGCAACACACCGGCCGCCATATCCCATTTTTCCAGGCCGATTTCCCAGAATCCGTCAAAGCGTCCCGCCGCAACATAGGCCAGATCAAGCGCGGCTGAACCGGCCCGGCGAATGCCGGCGGCATCCTTGAGCAGGCTTTTGAGCATGCCTAGATAGGGGTCTATGTAGCTTTGGTCCTTGAACGGGATGCCGGTACCGAGCAGGGCGCCGGACAGGCCTTTCTGTTTGGTCACGCGGAGTCGGCGATTGTTGAGGGTGGCGCCTGCGCCGCGCTGGGCGGTGAATAGTTCCTGCTTGACTGGATCATAGACGACCCCGCGTTCGACCTTGCCACGATGGAAAAGCGCGATGGAGACCGAGAACTGGTGGAAGCCGTGCAAAAAATTGGTGGTGCCATCCAGCGGGTCGATTACCCAGACATAGTCGCTGCCGGCCATGCCCTGTTCGCCATGTTCCTCACCCATAATGGTATGGCTGGGGTAGGCCTTATGCAGGATGTTGGCAATCTCGTATTCGGCCTGGCGGTCGACCTCGCTGACGAAGTCGTTGCGGCTTTTGGTGGTGATATTAAGCAGGTCCACGCGGTCCATGGAGCGGACGATGATATCGCCTGCTGCACGTGCCGCCCGGACCGCGATATTGAGCATGGGATCCATGATTCGGGTTCGCGCTGTCGTGGGTTTTTAAAGAATATCGGGACCCTTTCGGGGTCTCTGTGCGGTGGGCTCATGGCCTTTTCGCCGGCCAACTAGGGTAGCAGACTTCTGCTATATTTTGGCCCCCTCAACTGCCCACCGGTCTCAAAACGATGCCCCTTTCCCATGTGCGGATCGTGATGGTCCAAACCACTCACCCCGGCAACATCGGCGGTGCGGCCAGGGCGATGAAGAACATGGGGCTAAGTGACCTCGCCCTGGTGGCGCCCAAGGATTTCCCGAGCGGCGATGCCATTGCCCGAGCGGCGGGGGCGAACGATATTCTGGATCGAGCTACCGTCTGCGACACATTGGGGGAGGCCATCGCCGATTGCGAATGTGTGATCGGAGCCAGTGCCCGACTGCGCAGTATTTCCTGGCCGCAGCTTGATCCGCGCGAGTGTGCGGAAAAAGTCACCGGCTCGCCGGTCAAGACGGCCATCCTGTTCGGGCGCGAGCATTCCGGATTGACCAATGACGAACTGGAGCGCTGCCACTTCCTGCTGCATATTCCCTGTGATCCCGAATTCAGCTCGCTCAACGTGGCGGCAGCGATTCAGGTGGTGGCGTACGAGCTCTACCGGGCTGCCTTGGCAGGAAGCACGGTTAAAGAGACAGTCATTGGCGACAGGGATATTCCCGCGACGGGTGAACAGATGGAGTCGTTTTACGCGCATATGGAAGCCACTCTGCGCGAAATTGGTTACTTGCACGCGACCAAGCATGAAATGTCCATCCTGCGTCGCTTGAGGCGTATCTACAATCGGGCCCAGCCTGAGCAAAAAGAACTGCATCTGTTGCGCGGCATCCTGACTGCGGTTCAGCGCAAGGTCGGTGGCCTCGGCTAGCTCTCGCCGGCTTCTTCTACAGAACCAGTGTCTGTTTAGAGGATCTCCAGGGCCATATTGCTCTGGCTGCTGGCTAAAGCACAAGCTGGCAGGCGGTATTCAGTTCGGCTCGTCGGAGAAGCGCATCGTGATTTCTTTAATGCGATCGATGTTCTGCTCCAGAGCAGCGACGCACGTTGCATCCAGCTGACCCGCATCGACCATCCGATGCAGTTCATTCAGCGAATTTTCGGCGGACCAGCGTTCCTTGTAGGGCCGCTGGCAGCTGAGGGCATCAAAAATGTCCGCTACCGTGATGATGCGCGCCTCAAGGGGGATTTTGTCGTCCTTCAATCCACGGGGATAGCCGGAACCATCCAGATACTCGTGGTGACACAGTACGATATTTCGCAACAGATCCAATTGGGGCATCTCGTAGAGCCCAAAGTCATGAACGATTCTTTCGATGATCTTTCGCTCCTCGGGATTCAGCTTGCCCGGCTTGAGCAGAATCTGATCCGGTATCCCGATCTTGCCGATGTCGTGCAGCGGCGCAAACAAACCGACATGTTCGACAAACTCATCTGAAAGCTCATAAACGGGGGCCAGCGCTCTGGCAATGATGCGGGCGTAGCGTGCCATGCGGTCAAGGTGTGAACCTGTTTCAAAGTCCCGCATGTTTGCGAAATCGCGCGCCAGTCGCGTGGAGCTGAGCATGGCTTGCACCACCGTGATTTCGCCGGAAAGCGTTGTATTGATGAGATTGCTGTTGTGAACCAGGTCCCGCTGGACAATCGGAGTAAACGCAGCCGGCTCGGTGGAATCGTAAAAAACCAGCCCGATAAATAGCCCGTTATGGTAAAGCGGGGCGGTAAAAGAGGAACGGTAGCCCTGTTCGAGCAGCCACTGGGAGTGCTCATTGGTCGGGGTAATAAGTTTGGGGATATCGTCCAGAACCCGGAATTTGCCTGACTCGGCCAATTGGCTCAATGAACTGCTCTTGGAAAGCTTGAACTCATAGCTGGCAATAGCTTCCCCTTTGCGGGTGCTATTGATGAAAGTTCGCAACATGTCTTCCTTGGCGTCGTAGAGGGCGCAGGCGACCCGGTCAACGGTGGGTACTGTCTCAAGCAGGTGAACATGCAAGCGTCTCAGCCGCTCGTTAAGGGAGCTGGCGCCGGTAATGGCATCGAGAACGACATTGAGTGCGGGCGTGATCTTTTGCGGTTCCTCGGTCTCGACAACAGTAACGCTTTCCTTGCCGGTGTTTCCAGTCAGATGGGTTTGATTACGCCCCGAGCGTTTGGCGACATAAAGCGCGGCATCGGCTGCCTTGATAAGCGCCGAGGGATCATTCATCCTGGGATTGCTCGTGGCTCCGCCGATACTGATGCTGCCTTCCCAGGCACCATTGCCTAATGGCACGCTCAGGCCTGCTACAGCTTCCCTCAGATGTTCTGCCACGGCCTGCGCCCCTTTTGCCGGGGTGTCGGGCAGAATGACCATGAACTCGTCTCCTCCCATCCGGCACACCACATCGTTGGTCCGAACGGATTCGCGTAGTTTTCGGGCTAAAAGCCGCAACACCTTATCGCCGGCGTCATGCCCATGATCATCGTTGACCTCCTTGAACTTGTCGGCATCCATCATCAGGCAGGTCAGCGGCTTTCTTCTGGCCTGAGCGTCCTGCCATTTGCTGGCCAGGCAGGCCAGTGCGCTGCGCCGGTTAGGCAGGCCAGTCAGCGCATCCGTGAGGGCCAGCTGCTCAAGGGCCGCATTGGCTTCCTGCAGGGCCTGGGTGCGCTCTGCCACCTTGGCTTCGAGCGACTGATTCAGGGTCATCAGTTCCCGATTACGCTCGGATACTTCCTGGAATAGGCCCTTCAAGGCCTGCAACAAGGGGTCGATGGCGCCATCAGGTTTACGGCGCCGCATGGCTTTAGCTGCCTTTGCCGGGTCTACGCCCCGGCGGACTTCGGCCACCAGACGTGCCATGGCCTTATCGATACCGAGTATGTGATACGCCAGCCAATGGACCAGAAACATCAGAAGGCGGTGGGGGCCTTGCGGGTCATTCACATCCAGGCTGGAATGAATGCGCGTCAACTCTTGCAGAAACTCGGCATGCTGTCGCTGGTGATGGGCGATGTAGTCTTGTTTTAGGCCCACTTTGACCATCATGCTTTCCTCTTCGCTGAAGTGAAATTCAGCATAAGCGGCAAGCTCTGAAAACATCCGCTCCACTTCTTCCGGTCGGATATTGGCCGGCTGGGTGACCAGCGATCCGAACTCATTGATCAAATCGACCAGGCGGTGATGCTGCTCATCCACCGTGGGCAGACCAGTCTCGAATTGCTGGCTCCAGTAAAAAGCATCCATGGGTTGGGCCGGGGGTGAGATAAAAAGCGAATCCTTGCTTTATCGAAGGGGACGATCCCGGTTCTGCCGGTATTCCCTATCGAAAAAGGATGGGGAAGCCAGACTCACCGAATACTCCCGTCTTGTCAATCAGGTGAGATCATGGCTAGTCATCGCTGCAGCCTGGGGCTGGCGTGGGTCAGGATGCCGGTTTTCCCCGGTTTTGAAGTGCAGCGCCACCCAGATTGTGTCCTGCCCCGGATCGGTCCAGGTGACCCGGTGTCGGCAATGGGCCGGAATTAACAGGGCATCGCCGGGTTGCAGCTCGATCAATTTCATCTCATCTTCCATCTGCAGCCGGGCACTGCCTTGCAGCAGCATCACCCATTCGTCCAGCTCCTGGTCATACCAGCTGTTTTCCGGTGAGGCGTGACCTCGGGAGAGAATTCGCTCCAGCCGGAAGGCTGGGGTTTCCAGCCAGGTTTCGAAGATTTCCTCCGGCAGTGATGCAGGAACATTGGCAAATAAAGAATGGACGGGGGTTGCCTGGGGCATGGGATCACCTCGGGATCGGCCTTGCTAACCGCAAATGACGGGTCGCGGGCGAATATGTTTTTGGTAGAGTACCGCATCACTCAAGGGAGACGACCATGACCGCAATCCTGTCTGTATTGGCCGTACTGCTTTCGGCCCTCTGGTATTACCGCACGGCGGAAATCCGGGGTCAGCCCGCTCTGGCCTGGGCTATCGCCGGTGCCATGATTTATTACGGCGGATTTCTGTTGTGGATGCATGTGGTGTTGAAAAGCCTCATGACCGGCTACTTCCAGACCCACAGTTTCTGGGCGGGCATCGGCATGGATGTCTCGGCCACCCTTTTTGGCGCGCTGTGCATGGCCGGTTTCAGATGGCTTGTCCTCGCCCGCAAGAGCGCCTGACTGGTCACCCTGACCGGCAGCTTCGCGATTACGCCGGATTGTGCTTTAATCCCGCCTCGTTGAAACAGGGGTGCCTGCCATGGTCGCAGTGCTGAGAGAGACCCTCAAACCCGATCCGGATAATGCCGGCGTGGGAAGTTTCAAGACTCTCCGGTTACCCCTCAACCCGGCACGAGAGTCATAACTTCCCCGCGTTGGCCCCCGTTTTGATTGTTTGTCATGACTGAGGAGCCCGACACTTCAATGCCCTTTCAAGCGTCCGAAGATTTGTCCGTTTTGGCCAACTGCATAGCCGTGGCCCGGTGATCGCATGAGCGCGTCGTTCGCCGTGCTGGGTGCGGGCTTGATGGGTCGGTTGATGGCACTGTCGCTGGCGCGTGAAGGGCACAGTGTCGAGCTGTTTGATCGGGGTGGCCCGGATGCCGGCCAGTCGGCGGCCTATGTGGCGGCGGCCATGCTGGCGCCTTTGGCTGAATCAGCGGAATCCGAACCGCTGATAGTCAGCCTGGGTCAGGCCAGCCTGGAGCGCTGGCCGGAACTGCTGGCGACCTTGTCCGAGCCAGTCTTTTTCCAGCAGAACGGTACCCTGATCGTCTGGCATATCCAGGATCGTGATCAGGCCGCACAGTTCGGCCGGCGACTGCATCGATACGATGACCAATTGCCGATGGCCAGTCGCGCCCGGGAGCTCTCCGGTGTCGAGATTGCCGAGGTGGAACCGGCCCTGGGCCAGCGTTTTGCCAGAGGCATCTATTTGCCCCGGGAAGGCCAACTCGATAATCGGGCCTTGCTGTCCGCGCTGGGCAAGGCGCTGATGGAGGCCGGTGTCCACTTGCGCTGGCACACCGAGGTTGAGCCGGAGTACGTGCGGGCGGACTGGATCATCGATTGCCGGGGGGTAGGCGCTAAGCCGGACTGGCCCAAGGTGCGCGGAGTGCGGGGCGAAGTGCTGCGAGTCCACTCTCCGGAGGTTGCGCTGTCTCGCCCGATTCGTCTTTTGCATCCACGCTACCCCATCTACATTGCCCCCAAGCCGGAAGGTGTTTACGTCATCGGCGCTACGCAGATCGAGTCGGAGGATACTTCGCCGACCAGCGTTCGCTCGGCGCTGGAATTATTGTCAGCGCTCTATTCTGTTCATCCCGCATTTGGCGAGGCCCGTATTTTGGAAATGGTGACCCAATGTCGACCGGCTTTGCCGGATAATCTGCCGGAAATTGGCTGGGATGGTGGTCGGTTGATCCGCATCAACGGGCTTTACCGGCATGGTTATCTGATGGCTCCGGCGGTGATGGATGCGGCGCTCGATCTCGTACATCAACTGGATCGATCACAGGTGGGCCTGGAGAGCTGGCGCAATAACCAGCGCTGGGCCCCGATTTACCAATTCAGGGAGGCGGCTTGAGCGGCATGTGGATCAAGATCAATCAGCAAAAACTGGAACTACCCGACGGCGCGACAGTGGCCGAGGCCCTGGATGCCTTTGGCGCCAAGCCCCCTTTTGCCGTTGCGCTTAACCTCAGTTTTGTCCATCGCCAGAATTATGCAGCTACCGTGCTGCAGCCGGATGATCAGCTGGAGATTGTCCAGCCGGTTGCGGGAGGTTGATGGATGTCGCTGCGGACTTCACCCGACAACCTGACGCTCTACGGCACAACTTTCCCCAGCCGACTGTTGCTGGGTACGGCGCGATATCCCTCGCCAAGGATACTGGAGCAAGCTGTCCGCGCGGCAACGCCGGCGATGCTGACAGTCTCGTTGCGCCGGCAGGCTGCGGGACACAACGAAATCGGCGGTCAGGCATTCTGGGATTTGCTCGGCGAGCTGGATATTCCGTTTCTGCCGAACACGGCGGGCTGTCATACCGAGGAGGAGGTCTTCACCACGGCCATGATGGCGCGCGAGGTATTTGGCACCGAGTGGATCAAGCTGGAGTTGATCGGCGACGATTACACGCTTCAGCCCGACACCCTCAATATGGCCAGGGCGGCGGAGCGATTGCTGCGCGAAGGCTTCAAGGTGCTGCCGTATTGCACGGAAGATTTGGTGTTGTGTCGGCGACTGGTCGATGTCGGGTGCGAGGCGATCATGCCCTGGGCGGCACCGATCGGCACCGGCAAGGGGGCCATGAACCCCTACGCGCTCAAGTTGCTGCGCGAACGGCTCGATGTTCCAATGCTGATTGATGCCGGAATCGGTTTGCCGTCACACGCCTGTCAGGTGATGGAGTGGGGTTTCGATGGCGTGTTGCTGAATACCGCCGTGGCGCAGGCCGCCGACCCGGTGGCCTTGGCGGAGGCGTTTGCACAGGCCATACAGGCTGGACGTCGGGCATATCTGGGTGGCGCGATGGCCGAACGTGAGTCCGCCGAGGCCAGTACGCCGGTGGTGGGTACGCCGTTCTGGCACAACGCACCGAATTGAGGTGACCGGGCCATTCAATAGAGGGCGCAAATGATTAAATCGGGGCCATACCAGACTGAAACTCAGCGGGCGCTTCAGCATTTTTGCACCACTGATCTGGATGCACTGATACAACCCGCCCCGGAGGCCGGTATAGGCGGGCTGCTGACGCTCTTCCATCGCACGGCCGAGACCGTCCCGGCATACCGGGACTTTCTCGCGGCTCATGGCATTCAGTCGGAAACCGTGACGACATTCGCGGACTTCCAGCGCCTACCGCTGATGACCAAGCCCGACTACATGCAGGCCTACACGCTGGCGCAGCGGTGTGAAAACGGCAGCCTGACCACTTGCGACCGGATTGCTGTGTCTTCCGGCTCTACCGGTCAGCCGACCTTCTGGCCTCGTTCGCTGCGGCATGAGCTCGATATTGCCGTCCGCTTCGAGCAGGTGTTTCGTGACAGTTTCAGGGCTCATGAACGGCGGACGCTAGCCATCGTCTGTTTTGCGCTGGGCAACTGGGTCGGCGGCCTTTTCACCACATCGTGCTGCTGGCATCTCTCGCAGAAAGGCTACCCGCTGATGGTGGCGACGCCCGGCAACAACAAGGACGAGATTTTCCGCATCGTTCGCGCACTATCGCCGGAGTACGATCAGACCGTGCTCCTGGGCTACCCGCCGTTCGTCAAGGACGTGATCGATGCCGGCTTGGCCGAAGGCATTGATTGGTCGCGGCATAACGTGCGGATGGTGTTTGCCGGCGAAGTGTTCAGTGAGGAATGGCGGGCTGAATTGATCAGACGTGCCGGGTCCTCCTCGCCCTGTCATGACACGGCCTCGCTTTATGGCACGGCGGATGGCGGCGTGCTCGGTAGTGAAACGCCCTATACCATCGCGGCCCGACGCTTTCTGGCCGAGCATCCTGACGCCGCGCGCGAGCTGTTCGGTGAATCAAGGCTGCCCACCCTGGTGCAATACGACCCGCGTAGCCGGTTTTTCGAGATGCATGAACAAACCCTGGTGGTCTCCGGGGACAGCGGCGTACCGCTGGTTCGGTATCACATAGCCGATAAAGGCGGTGTGATCGGTTTCAGCGATATGCAGGATTTCCTGCGCGATTACGGTGCCGAGCGCTGGATGGCGGAGGCGCTGGGTCCGAAAACAGTCGTCAGGCAACTGCCGCTGGTGTTCGTGTTTGGCCGGGCGGATTTCACGGTTTCGTTCTATGGCGCCAACATCTACCCGGAAAATGTCACTGTAGGTCTGGAGCAACCGCCAGCGATGGATTGGCTGACCGGCAAGTTTGTGCTGGAGGTCCGCGAGGACGCGCGCGGTGACAGGCACTTGAGCGTAACGGCCGAATTACGTCCCGGTATCGAGGGAAATGACGACATGGCCAGTCAGCTGGCCGACAGCATCCGAAACCAGTTGCTACGGCTCAACAGCGAATTCAGCCACTACGTCCCGCCCGAACGGCAATTACCGGTAATTGGCCTCCGTAGCTTTGGCGATGCCGAGTATTTCCCGGTTGGCGTGAAGCATCGGTACACCCGTAAGTAGCAAAATAAAGTGGAACCCCCCCATGGCGATTCCCGACTTCCAGACTGTAATGCTTCCTTTTCTCCAGGTTGTAGCGAATGGTGCTGAGCACACACTGCGCGATGTGGTCGAACAGCTTGCCGATCATTTCAAGTTGAGCGAAGCAGAGAGAGAAAGGAATTATTGCCCAGCGGGTCGCAGTTCACCTTTGCGAATCGAGTGGGTTGGGCGCGAACTTATATGAGCAAGGCCGGCCTCTTGGAATCAAGTCGGCGCGGGTTCTTCCGAATTACTGAGAGGCCATTTTATAAAAGCCTTAGGTCTAGTTGCGATGGCAGTTCGGAGGTTGTGGGTCTCGCTTGCGGCCTACCATGGACTCACAAACCATTTTCCTGGAATGTCACCAGATAATCGGTACCTTCATGCTTTCGAAAACCCGATCCCGCGATAGTAGGGGAATCCCTTCCAGAAGACTCTGTGCCGCAAGCATGCGATCGAATGGATCACGATGTTCGCCATCCATGGAGCCAGCATGGAGCGCATGCAAATAATTCACGGGCAAATGGATGAATCCGTCCAGATCAACGAGTTCATTAAATCTGGCAACGGCCTCACGTCCGATCTCCAGCTTTCCGAGTCGGTGCTTGGTGGCGATTTCCCAAGCACTTGCCGCACTGACTAGAACTTCATTCGTTTCGTCTTGGATCAGTTCGCGGACACGTGTCGACATTTCCGGCGAATTAGTCCACCACCAAAGTAAAGTGTGCGTATCAAGCAGGAGCCTCATCGAGGGTCCCATGTGGCAAGTTCCTCATCTGATAACGGCTCAAAGAAAGTTTCCGTTACTGCTCCCTGCAAGCGGCCTGCCTGTCTTTTGCTTGTCTCCCGTTCAAGCGGCACAAGACGCGCGTAGGGCTTGCCAGCCTTGGCAAGAACGATTTCTTGCCCTGCATGAGCTTGTTCCAGTAGTCGAGAGAAGTTTGTTTTCGCTTCGTGCACGTTTACCACGATCGCCATTCGATTCACCTCTAAATGCATTGGCATGACTAAGTCGATGGACTAAGTCTATCATTGGCTTCACATTGAGCTTATACGGATTGTTGGAATGAACGCGCATTTACCTGCCATACCTAACTCTCGAGAAACAGGAACGACCTAAAGGTTTGCTATCGCCCATAGGACACCTCGAAAAACCCCTTGCGCTTGGTGCGCTCCGGTAAAATTCGAGGTAGTTCAAGCTGATTGGAATAACCAAGATGAAAAAGCGCTCGGCGATCAATAACGACCTCTTTGCCCCCGCAGTTGCGGGAAGGACAGATTGATCATTTGGGTGATCCGCTGGCCTGCATTGAGGCTTGTATTGATTCCCAGGCACTGTCCAGAGCGGTGGATGAGGCGGCCCCGCGAGCAGTGAACACGCAGGGTGGCCGACCGCCGTATCCGACGGAGACCCTGGTGCGCATCCTGGTATTGAAGCGGCTGAATAATCTGTCGGATGAGCGGATGGAATTTCTTTAGCTGGATCGGCTCAGCTATCAGGGCTTCTGCGGACTGACGCAGGCTTTGAACGTCCCGGACCGGACGACGATCTGGACTTTTGAAAACCGGATCGGCGAGGCCGGGGCCACGGCGCTGTTCGAGGGGGTGAGAGAGCAACTACTGAGGAAAGGATTGATCGCCCGGGGCGGTCAGATGATTGATGCAACGCTGGTCCCCGCCCCAAAGCAGAAGATCAGCCGGCCACGCCTTCTGATTGGAAGCCCGCGCAACGGTGGCAAAAGGGCACGGACGCGACCTGGACTAAGAAGCATGGCAAGAGCTACTTTGGCTACAAGCTCTCGGTCAACGTCGACAAGAAACATAAATTTATCCGAAAAATCGTGACCGACACGGCCAGCTCTGGAGATGCCTGCCACTTTGAGAACGTGTTTGATCCGGCGAATACGCGTCGGGACGTCTACGCGGATCGTGGCTATCCTTCCAGAGAACGTGAAGCCTGGCTAAAGCGCGAAGGGTACCGAAGCCAGATTCAACGGAAGGGCCAGAAGAACAAGCCGCTCTCGGAGTGCCAACAACGACGGAACCATCGCATTGCAAAGTCTCGCGCTCGCGTGGAGCATGTATTCGCGGGGATTGAGCAGATGGGCGGCAAGATGGTTCGCACCATCGGTCAGGCGCGAGCCAACTTTGCGATGACGATGATGGCGGCTTGCTACAAAATGAAGCGGCTGGCCTATTTCAACAGAATGGAGGTCATGGCCTTTTAGTGTCTGAAATTCGCCGAATGGCCGGCAATACCGGCCATTAAGGTGGAAAGCGAGACCAAATAACAGGATTGACCGGCCCTTTATCGGTACGTGGCGATAAGATCGAATCCAACTTACGTTTTCGGGTCGGCCTAGTTGAAAATACGCAAATAATCGAGATGCCCTAAAGAGGATCAAGCATGGGCCTGTGCTGCTTTCCTGCATCAAGTCTCAACACCGCACCCATACCCAATGCATTAGGAAGTACCAAGCCATGGTTGAGTTCATTAATAACATTTCCAAACTTGAAAAATACACAGATTTCAACGAAAAGAAATATAAAAAAACCACTTTATCAGTCGGGGCAATAGAGGGGTTCAATAAAGAGTTATGGGTATACTTTATTGGTAGGCATATTAGGCCACTTGTTGGCAATGATAAATTGCACTCTCCTTCATTAAATTTCAGCTGGAAATATGATGAGGTTTTAAAAAAACTATATAAGGCGCACGAGTACTCAAAGATTATTGCTCATGTCATTCATTATGCAGCCACCTATGTGGGTTCTGAAACACACATATCAGTTATGCCAAATGAGTACCCCAATTGGACGGCCAGTCGTTACTATAATTATTTTCGAATTGAGCAGGTTTCCCCTTATATAACAGAAATCCTAATTAATACTCTTATCCAGATAAATGAGGTTTCTGTCGCAACAATATTACTCGGCGCACACCCAGTCATTGGTGGAAATGCCGAGCTTGCAAGCAAAATTCTTGAGCACCACATAAGGACCAAGAATTTACAACAAGTAAAAGTAGCCTTTGATTATCTGAGCCGCGTAGAACCCTACCACCCAAGCATCAAAATAGCACACCAAGAAATAAAAAAACTTGAGGCTTATGAAAGGCTAAAACAAACATGCTCAGTAGATATAGACAGACTAAATGAACTATCCGGAGTTGATTTTGAGAACCTAATAAATGATAAATTCATTTATTTGGGATTTTCCTGTGAATCAACCAGCACGACCGGCGACTTTGGAGCCGATTTAATAGTGGAGAACAGAGAAGGAACTCGATTCGCCATACAGTGCAAAAGGTTTTCTTCAAAAGTAAATCTTAAAGCAGTTCAGGAGGTTGTTGCAGCTCTCTCTCATTATGGATGCGATATAGGAATCGTCATCACCAATGGAGGTTACTTAAATAGTGCAATTAGACTTGCAGACAGCAATGATGTCGAACTATGGGACAGCGAGAAGCTAATGTTATTCTTATCAGGTGACATAACCTTTTCCAAAGTTTCTGAATAAGAAAGAAAAGGGTGACATCTAGGCTATTGATGAATCTTTAATGCTGCTTTGCTTTATTCAGGTACCCCGGTGACTGCCTTGGAGAAGAAGTAGGTGGACGATCTGGCCCATGCTGAATCGAGACAGCTCATTCGTGTTATCAGGCACCTTCTACGCCGGCACAATCAAGGCTGTGGGCCGCATCTACCAGCAAACTTTCGTTGATGGCTATAGCAAGGTCGCCATGGCCAAGCTCTATACCACCAAGACGCCGATCACCGGGGCTGACTTGCTGAATGACCGGGTGTTGCGGTCCTTTGCCGAGCATGGCATGGGTTTGATTTGTATCCTGACGGATCGAGGCACCGGGTCTTGTCGGAAGCCTGTTACCCATGACTACCGCTCTATCTGCGCCCGGAGGAACTACATAACGATCTGTAGCCCGGGTCGATGAATCCAACGAGTAACGAACCCATCAGGGTAAGATGTGCTGCGGGCGAAGGCCTCTGCAGACCATAATCGCTAGTGAATTGATCTGACAATCCAGCACTTTGAAATCGGGTAACTGTCAGATCAGGTCACGATCTCTCACACCATAGCGAACCAAGATGCGACTAAAAAACCGTCTTTTACCCGCTTTATTAATGACAGCTCTCTCTGCCGCTGTCATTGCTAACGAGCCCAAACCTATCCCGCCAGCGCTCTCAAAAATTGAAAACATCGTGGTGATCTATCTGGAGAACCACAGCTTCGACAATCTTTACGGATTTTTCCCCGGGGCCGATGGCCTGGCCAATGCGCCACGGCAAACGACGCTGCAGACGGATTCGATGGGCAAACCCTATGCCTATTTGCCTAGGGTAATGGATACGCAGAAAACCCCACCCGAACCCGATCACCGCTTTCCTGACAAGTTGCCGAATCGCCCCTTTGAGATCGGCCAATTCGTCCCGAAGGGTGAGCGGATCGGTGACCCGACTCATCGCTTTTACCAGCATCAGCAGCAAATCAACGGTGGGCGGATGGATCGCTTTGCGGCCGTTTCAAATGTCGGTGGACTGGCGATGGGGTATTACGATGGCCGCGATCTGCCCCTATGGGATTTTGCTCGCCGGTACACTCTGGCCGACCGATTCTTTGCCGGTGCGTTTGGCGGCTCGTTTATCAATCACATGTGGATGATTTGCGCCTGTACGCCCCGTCATCCAAATCCGCCCAAGGTCAACAAGGTCGAACTGGGTTCTCGTGGTGAATTGCTTAAGGATGGCGCATTCACGCCGGATGGCTATGCCGTCAACACCATATATTCCAGCTATGGCCCGCATAGCCCGGAGGCGAAGCATCCCGGGAAAATCCTGCCGCCTCTCACTCTTTCCACGATTGGCGATCGGTTATCCGACAAGCGGATCGATTGGGCCTGGTACGCGGCGGGCTGGGATGATGCGCTGAACGGCAAGGCGGATCCGTCCTTTCAGTTCCATCATCAGCCCTTTGCCTATTTCGAGCGATATGGTGACGGTACGGCGGAACGCGCCGCCCACCTCAAGGATGAGGCGGATTTTCTGAAGGGCATCGACGATGGTTCCCTACCGCCGGTGGTGTTCTACAAGCCGATCGGCACGGATAACGAACATCCTGGCAGTACCGATCTATTGACCGGCGAAAAACGGGTGGCCGGCATTCTGGGCCGCCTGGAGAAAAGCCCACAATGGCAGCATATGGTGGTCATCGTGACTTATGACGAACACGGCGGTTTCTGGGATCATGTCGCTCCGCCCAAGGGCGACCGCTGGGGGCCTGGCAGCCGGGTGCCAACGCTGATCATTTCCCCCTTCTCGCGCGGAGGTCACATCGACCACACCACGTACGACTCGACTTCAATCCTGAAGCTGATCGAATCCCGTTTTGGCCTCGAACCATTAGGGCCGCGCGATGCAGGGGCCAATAATCTGATCGGCGCGCTGCACCCCCCGGAAAGCAGGCCTTGAGCGTGCTCGACGCCGACCCTGTCCTTGCTGTGTCTTTTTGCTATAGTCCACGATGTTTATTAACCACTCCAACTGTGAGGACATCGTGGAATCAAATCTAGTCAAGGGGATGATCGGGTTCGCTGTGTTGATGATCGTCGGTTTCGTGATTGTTGGAACCACACGTGAAACCCAGCAGGAAAAGGTTCAAGGCGCCTTTCTGCAAACCTCCGGAATGCTTAACAGCCTTGCGTTGGACAAGTGCTCCGAAGCTGTGCGTAAGGAGGTGACCGCCCATCCCTATACGCCTTCCGAATCCAATAGCGACGGCATGACTTATGTTTCTCTGGCGTGGAATAACGTCGGCTCTGCCAAGCGGGCAGAATGCCGCTACATTCTGGACCAGGGCATTACCTTTCTGAAAATCGACGAGCGGACCTTGATCGAAAAAACCGCGCCCGCCACATCAGCCCCCGCCGCGCCCAAATCAGCGCATCACTAAAACTAAAAAGGGGCTGGATGTCCGGCATCCAGCCCCTTTCAGTTTCTACGATGGCTATCGGGTCGTCGTTCAGTCGACCAGACTGAAAAATTCGTTCTTGCCTTTGCGTTCGACGCTGATTTTCCCCTCCCTCGCCAACCAGCCGATGGCCCGCTGAATCTCGTTGCGATCAAGCCCGGTGGCTTCGGCCAGCTTGGTGGCGCTGGCCTGTCCGGCTTCACTCAGCGCTTTCCACACCTTGCCCGCAGAAACGCCCAGTCCGGCGTTGAATTCGGTACCCATATAACTGTGAACTCCCGGTTGGAAACGTATCAGAGTGCGGAACGGCGGCGGCTCGGCTGCGCATCTTCCGGCAGCACAATATTGAGTTCGAGAACTTCACGGTTCTCGTCCTGTTCCATGTTTACGGTGATGGCGTTCTGGTCAACATTCACGTATTTCCGGATCACGGCGAGCAGGTCACGCTGCAGATCGGCCAGATATTCCGGCTGATTGCGCTCGGCCCGGCGCTCATGGGCGACGAGTATCTGCAGGCGCTCCTTGGCAATCGAGGCTGATTTGGGTCTTGATGACCGAAAATAATCCATCAAACTCATGCTTTACCCCCAAATAATCGACCAAACAGGCCTTTCTTCTCCTCGTCGATGAAGCGGTGCGGGACTTCTTCGCCCAGGTAGCGGCTGACTACATCCTGGTACGCCTGACCGGCATCGCTCTTGTCATCGATGACGACCGGATTGCCCGAATTGGAGGCGCTCAGCACGGCCTTGGATTCCGGAATGACTCCCAGGAGGTGCAGAGAGAGAATTTCCTGCACATCATCGACGCTCAGCATTTCGCCCAGCTTCACGCGTTGCGGCGAGTAGCGGGTGAGCAGCAGATATTCGCGAATCGGCTCCTGATTCTGTTCCGCACGGCGCGACTTGCTCGCCAGCAGACCGAGCATGCGATCGGAGTCGCGGACCGAGGATACTTCGGGATTGGTGACGACGATGGCGTCATCGGCAAAGTACATGGCCAGATGCGCGCCGCGCTCGATACCGGCGGGAGAATCGCAGACGATGTAATCGTAGTTTTCCGACAGCTCGTTCAGCACACGCTCAACCCCTTCGAGGGTCAGTGCGTCCTTGTCGCGAGTCTGCGAGGCGGGGAGGATGAAGAGGTTTTCGCAGCGCTTGTCCTTGATCAGCGCCTGATTGAGACTGGCTTCGTTGTTGATGACGTTGACGAAGTCATACACCACGCGACGTTCACAGCCCATGATCAGATCGAGGTTCCTAAGACCAATGTCAAAGTCGATCACCACGGTGCGGTGGCCACGCAGGGCCAATCCCATGGAAATGGCGGCACTGGTCGTGGTTTTTCCGACCCCACCCTTGCCTGAAGTCACTACGATGATTCTTGCCACGAAAACTCTCCTGGTTCTTGAAACGTTACGATCAGAGCGACTCGACGACGAGGGCATCATCCTGCAGATAAACCTGCACGAGTTTTCCCTTCAATGAGTCATCCTCGCCCTCATTGGTCCGGTAATTGCCGCCAATGGCGATGAGTTGGGCCTGCAGATCAGAGCAGTAGATGCGAGCTTCCAGATTGCCCTGTACCCCCGCGAGCGCCCGACCCTTGAGTGGGCCATAAACATGGATATTGCCATCTGCCATGATTTCGGCACCCGGGCTGACTTGTGCCAGCACAATCAGGTCGCCGCCGCTGGCATAAATTCTCTGGCCCGAGCGAACCGGCTGATCGATGACCTTGGTGGTCGCCGTAATGGGGCGGGGCGGGGGAATCGCCCGTTTGGGTGCCGGTTTTTTGTCGGATGCTGCCTCGGGTGAGCTCTCTGTCCTGACATCGGCGAGAACCGCAATTTTCTCGGCCTGCGCCAGCTTTTGCTGATCCGCTGTGCCGCCGCGCATGCCCACCGGGGCCAGTGCGAGACCCTGAAGGGTTTTCAGCAAGGCATCGAAATCAAGGGTTTTTTTCTGCTCATCCGGCAACTCACCCAGGTCGATAATAATCGGCGCATTGCGAAAGAACTCCGGCGCCTTGCCCAGTTTTTGCTGCAACTGTTGATCGATATCCGCTATGTCTGCCGTATGCACCTTGAGTATCGGCAGGGTAATCGAGCCGGACTTAAGCTCAATGGCAGCGGGATTGGGGTTCTGCGAGGGATTTGAGGGCATTCAGGGGAAGTGCCGGAGTGGCAAAGGGTAGAAAACTCTGGTCACATTCTAACATCGGCCCAGAGCTTCTGAACATGAAGCGCATTTTCAGGGGCGCCGGGACAGCTGATGGGTGATTCGGGATGGACCACCGCCACCTACTTTGCCGAGGTTAAACCGAGTGGGTGTCCGGCTTACTTGTCGCAGGCCGAACACCCCATGGCGCGAAATTTATTGACTGATCTTGCTGGCCGCAGGCGCAGGGACTGAAGGCTTGCTGGTCGGTTGAGAGCCATTCTTATCCAGGCCCTCAAGATCCAGGTCCATCTGCTTTTCCAGCTCTTCATCCAGCGGCGGGTTACCGTCGTGGATCACATAATTCCGTTGCTGGAAGTAAGCGTTGCGGATGAATTCATAACGATCAACGGACGCTTCATCCATGATCTTGGAAGCGCTCAACAAATCTGCCCGCTGGTCGGTCATGCGCAAGGCACCGGAACCCAGAATCGCCCAGTCTATGGCATGCCAGCCGCTGCCCCAGCCATAGCCAGCCATGGGGTTGATCCAGTTGATGGGGTTGGAAGCCACGTCGCCAGCAATGCCAAAAATACCGCGAGGAGTGCTCGGACCCAGCATAGGCAGCACCACATAGGGACCGGAAGGCAAGCCCCACTTGGCCAGTGTCTGGTCAAAATCCTCGTTATGCTTCGGCAGGTTCATCTTGCTGGCCACATCGACCAGACCGGCCAGCCCCACTGTCGAATTGACCAGCAGTCTGCCAATATCCTGACCCGTCTGCTTCATCTTGAATTGGAGCAGATCGTTGCCGATAACCGTCACGTCTTCCACGTTGTTGTAGAAGTTGGTGATGCCCTTGTCGACTGGCGAAGGTGTAACCTTTTTGTAGCCGGTAGCGATGGGTTTCATCACATAATCATCCAGCCGGTCATTAAAGTTCTGAACACCGCGGTTCCAGCCCTCCATTGGATCACGCGCATCCTTTGGTTTGGTGGGGGTCGAGGAGCAGCCATAGAGAAAAACAACTGCCATCAGAGGCGCAAGGAATCGCCAAGAAGTGTTGGAAGGGCAAGGACTAGTCATGGTTTTCAGGGCCTGAATGCAGTTCGACCGGCGACTTGGCTGCCGGGGCTTATTTGAGAAACAGCTGAACTCGACCTGCCCGAGAAGGCAGATTAGGGCAATATAATAAGCTTCGCTGGCGCAGTCGAGCATAAATTACACGCATCCCATGCTAAATCACGAAACTCCCATAATGGCGCGACGCTTTCGCGGCTATTTGCCGGTCATCGTCGACATCGAGACCTCGGGCTTCAACCCGAAGCAGAACGCCGTGCTGGAGATCGCAGCCGTACTCACGCGCATGAGCGAAGATGGCCGGATCGAACCAGGCCAGACCATCGCCAGCCATGTCAATCCGTTTCCGGGGGCCAAGCTCGAAGCGGCCGCACTCAACTTCAACAAGATTGATCCTTTCCACCCTTTTCGCATGGCCCTGGACGAGAAGGAGGCACTACAGAAAATTTTTCAGCCCATTCGCGACGCGGTGCGGGAAAATGGCTGTACACGGGCCATACTGGTGGGCCATAACCCCGCGTTTGATATTAGTTTTCTCAATGCCGCAGTCGAACGCGCCGGTGTCAAAAAGAACCCGTTCCATCCGTTCAGCACCTTTGACACCGCCACCCTCAGCGGCCTGGCCTACGGCCAGACCGTACTTGCCAAGTCCGTGCAGGCCGCCGGTATGGATTGGGACAACACCGAAGCCCACTCCGCCATATACGATGCGGAACAAACCGCCCGGCTATTTTGCGGCATCGTCAATCGCTGGCAGGAACTTCAGTCGCTTAGCCCCGGCCAGGTTGGCTCGCGATAGCCGAGGTCACGCCGGCTCAGGCATTGCCCGCGTTCGCGCTGTCCAGCATCTTCTGCAACTCCCCGCTTTGAAACAGATCCATCATGATGTCGCAGCCCCCGACCAGCTCACCCTTGATGTAGAGCTGCGGAAAGGTCGGCCAGTTCGAATAGCTTTTCAGGCTCTCCCGCAGCTCAGGGTCCTCGAAAATATTGACGTGGGCAAAAGGAGTGCCGCAGTGCTGCAGAATCTGAACGGCACGACCCGAAAATCCGCACTGAGGGAAGGCCGGTGAGCCTTTCATGTAAAGGATGACGGGATTTTCGGCCAACTGGGATTCGATGCGATTGATAACGTCCATAGCGTGTCTCTAGTTGGGAGGTTCGGGTAAAAACCTAGTAAATTTATCAGAATTTACCGGGTCGGGAAATCCGGCAGCCCGATTGCAACCCCTCGCCAAACTAAGGCATTCAGCAAACACTCCATCTTCACCGGAGCGCTTTAAATGCGTCACCGCGCTGATGGATAATCCCCTGAACCTCCCCTATTTGAAGCAACCCAGGAGTTCTGCATGTATCAAATAACCCTCATACCCGGCGACGGTATCGGGCCCTCCATTGTCGACGCCGCCGTTCAAGTCATCGAGGCGACCGGCGTCCAGATCACCTGGGATCGGCAACTGGCCGGCATGGCCGCCGTAGACCACTGCGGCAACCCCTTGCCCGACGACACGCTGAATTCCATTCGCGCCAATCGCCTATGCCTCAAAGGACCTCTCACCACGCCCGTAGGCGGGGGTTATCGCAGTGTTAACGTAACCCTTCGTCAAGCCTTCAATCTTTACGCAAATGTCCGGCCCGCAGTGTCGTTTGAGGGTACCGATACCATCTTCAAAAACGTCAACCTCATGACGGTGCGAGAAAATACCGAGGGCCTCTACGCCGGCATCGAGCATTTCATTCAGGTAGATGGCGAAAAGATCGCCGCCGAAAGCATGGCCATCGTCACCCGCAAAGGTTCCGAGCGGATCATCCGCTACGCGTTTGAATATGCCCGCAAAGCCCAACGCCGCAAGGTCACGCTGGTGCACAAAGCCAACATCCTCAAATGCACCTCAGGCCTGTTCCTCGAAATCGGCCGGGAGATTGCCAAGGAATATCCGGACATCGAGTTCGACGACCGCATTGTTGACGCCTGCTGCATGCAGCTGGTCATGAAGCCCGAAACCTTCGACGTCATCGTCACCACCAACCTGTTTGGCGACATTCTCTCCGACCTCGCTGCCGGGCTCATTGGCGGGCTGGGGCTTACCGCCGGCGCCAATATCGGCACCGATGCTGCCATCTTCGAAGCCGTACACGGCAGCGCCCCCGATATTGCCGACAAAGGCATCGCCAATCCCACCGCCATGATTCTGGCCGGCGCCATGATGCTTGAGCACCTGGGTGAAAGCGCCGCCGCCAAAAAAATCGAGCAAGCAGTGCGCGACGTCATTCGCGAAGGCAAGGTTGTCACCCCCGACCTCAAAAAAGACTCCCCCCACGGCACCCGCGACATTGCCCAAGCCATCATCGCCAAGGTCAAGGCATAACGCCAAACCGAACCCCCATGCGGGTTGCCCCAGCGGGGTAGCCCGCGTTACACTTCCGCTCCTTCCAAAAGTCCCCATCGTCTAGCGGTCCAGGACTCCGCCCTCTCACGGCGGCAACAGGGGTTCGAACCCCCTTGGGGACGCCAATTAAATCAATGCGTTAGCGTAATAGGCTGACCATCCGGTATAGAACCGATTGAAAAAAAACGTCTAGCAAGACCGCCCTAGGGCGGTTTTTTTATTGTCTGGCGATCGGTGATCGCCAAGGCGTTGGGTCCAGCGCTTCGGAATAGAAACTGACAAATCTACTTGACTATCCCCAACTCAGCGGAGTTCTTGCCGCAATTGTGGATGCATCAGCGTATGGTCGCCCCACAATAAAAACCCATGACCGTGAAGGTTAACAGCGATAGTCTTTGAGAGGGTTAGGGCGGTTTTGAGCCGCTTGCATTACTCCTTGAATACCAAACATGGGTCGAAGTTGAGCAGACCGCCCAGCATCCTGGCGTGGTCAAGGACGCCTTGTCACCGCAGGTGGTAGCTCAAGACCTGCGAACCCAAAAATCGGTCTTCTGAGGAAATACAGCTCTCCAGACTCAATGGATGGGAGCCAGCGGGTGAGGCCGACGAAGCCCCTGCAAATGAAGGGCTAGATGCCGTTCGCCAAAATCCACAATTACAGAAGGATGAATGGATAAACACCAACTGCCACCAGAGCCGTCCATTGATGTGTTGTCACTGCTGGAATTGTTGAGCGAAGCCGAACATGCCTTAGGCCGTTTGGATGGCATCACGATGTTGCTCCCACGACGGAGCTATCTCTTTATATGTATGTGAAAAAGAGGCCGTCAAACTTATGCATGGTGCATTATCGATGCAATAATGCACCACAAAAGCATTGATTTCATAGGTAAGCACCATGGCAAGACAAAGCATTTCACTCACAGCCCCCAATGATCAGTGGCTGAACTCATTGGTAGAGAGTGAGGAATACAGTAGCAAGAGCGAGATCGTCAACGACCTGATCCGCAGAGCTAGAGCTCAACAAAATGAGCTAGAACTGATCCGGGCTCGACTGATCAAGGCTGAAAATAGCGGGTTTATTACGCAGTCTGCTGAGGAGCTGAGATCAGAGTTCAAGGAAGAATTACGACGCGATGGGAAGATATAAGCATCTCCGAGGATGCCAAGGAAGATCTAAGACGCAATTACCGTTACGGTGTGTTGACTTTCGGTGAAGCTCAGGCCGACAGATATTACGACGCCTTATTTGGACGATTTGCACATTTCGCTTGAGCCCTAGCTTATATCCATCAGTCGACTCAATTCGTCCTGGCTACCGCCGCAGCGTTTGCGGCGTTTGCGGCGTTGATAATATTTTTTATCGTCTAAGTGAAGATGAAACGGTAGAGATTATCGCCATCCTTGGTAGGCAGGATTATCCTGAGGGGATATGAATAAATCTTTGATGGTCGATTTTAGGTCCGGGAATTCCACATGAATCATTGTTCATATGAAATAGCTCACAACGCCCCGTTGTTGCCGTTCGCGTGTCGCTCACCAGCGTCTGCTTTGCAGCGGGAGCAGACATCGGGGTTGGTCTGTTGGAGGACAAGTACCGGCCAAAAGCAGACTGTAGTGGTTATTCGGGAAGAACTCCTCAACCACTAAAAAATTCATTAGGGGGTAGGTTATAAATGAACGCAGTCCTTATTGGTAAACGGCGCACTTCAATTCCAAAAGCCATCGCCTGAGCAGAAAATCAATCTCAAGGAGCATTAAGAATGGGAGCACCCTTTCAGAATCGCTTTTTGCAGTGGCTCAGAAGGTTGACGTTGCAAACCCCAACCGTATTCGGATACTGGAAGTGCCGCACCTACCTGCGCCTGAAAAATTCAATACTTAGTCGGACATGAAAAACTCACGCCAGCCTCCACTCTATTACGGAATCCGTTGTTGATTTCGACTGGAGACTAACGAAACGCTCTTTGAGGAACGATATCCAACGCTCCAGCATCAGGGACAAATAAACAGGGCTGATAATTCCGGCGAGGATGGCCCTCATCAGCCAGCGAATGTTGTATCCGGCGGCGCAAAGGACCGCATGGATGGCATCACCGACT
>Ga0181554_1000245_pt1 | contig 53956 bp, 48 predicted proteins | sample 011ome_16_FD_145602 | JGI IMG/M metagenome (GOLD analysis project Ga0181554, IMG submission 145602) | Coastal salt marsh microbial communities from the Groves Creek Marsh, Skidaway Island, Georgia - 011503CT metaG (spades assembly) | ecosystem: Environmental > Aquatic > Marine > Intertidal zone... | reverse complement strand
AATCAGGGGTTGCCGGCCCCCCACAGGCGGTCCTGCGGTGCCCAACCGACCCGTCCCCCGACATCGAAGCGGCACCAGCCCGATTCGCACCGACCCAGCTTGCCAACCACACCGGGGGCCACTTTCCACAGCAGGCGTCCGCTCTTCTCGCCGGTTTCCCGTAACGGAGCAGGTTCCTTGCCGGAAACAATCGCGGTACGGCTGCGCGTGAGAAAGCGCGCAACCACCCAGCCCCTGTCCCCGTCCGGGTCTTCGACCAGTCGCCAGCCTTCCTTGCGCCGCAGCACCCTGAGCGGCAGGTCAGCCCGCCGAAACACCCAGGCAATATGATAGGTGGGACTTGGCCCGACGCGCATGTTGAGTTCATCCACCCGGATCGATGCCCAATAGGGCACATCGGCATCCTGCGCGGCAACCGGGGCAGCCATTCCGGAAATCGTCGCTAGGATCGCGATTGCACAGCGCTTGAACATCGGCTGCGCATAGCGCCTGCATGCCCTGCACTTCAACCCCGGCTTCGCGCCCTTTCGCGCAACTCGCGCTTGACCACCAGCCAATCCAGCGCCAAGCGATACAGCCATGACCGTGGTCTCAGACAGCAGGTTCGCGCACCGCGCCCATGGGCGCCCCAAGGTGGTGGTGACGCGGCATCTTCTGCCCTCCGTCGAAGCGCGGATGAGCGAATTGTTCGACGTTGTGCTCAATCCCGAAGATCGCCCTCTTTCGCAGGATGAAATCATCGCTGCGATGCAGGATTGCGACGTGCTGGTTCCCACGGTTACTGACCGGATCGACGCGCATATGATCGCAAATGCCGGTGAACGGCTGGGCCTGATCGCCAATTTCGGAGCGGGCACCGAACATATCGATCTGGCCGCCGCTTACCGCCGCAAGATCATTGTCACTAACACGCCGGGCGTGTTCACGGATGACACCGCTGACCTCACCATGGCGCTGATCATCGGCACGCCGCGACGCCTGCGCGAAGGGGTGGCGCTGGTTCGCCGCAATGAATGGACAGGCTGGGCGCCCTCTGCGCTGCTCGGCCGCCAGATTGGCGGCAAGGTGCTGGGCATCGTCGGCATGGGGCGGATCGGCCAGGCTGTGGCGCAGCGGGCCCGCGCCTTCGGGCTGAAGATCATTTATCACAACCGCCACCCGCTACCCGCCGCGGTCGAAAACATGCATGGCGCTGAATATGTCCAGGAACTGGACGAACTGATCGCCCGGTGCGACATTCTGACACTGCACTGCCCGTTGACGAAGGACACGCGCCAGCTGATCGATGCTCGGCGGATCGGGCTGATGAAACCGGGCTCGTGCCTCGTCAACACAGCGCGGGCGGATCTGCTCGATCATGAAGCACTGATCGTGGCGCTGCAGAAAGGCGCGTTGATCGGTGCGGGTCTTGACGTCTTCCCGGATGAACCTTCGGTCGATCCACGCCTGCTCGCTCACCCCAACGTCATGACCACACCGCACATCGGCAGCGCCACGGTGGAAGGGCGCGAAGCATCGGGCGAAAAAGTCATCGCCAATATCCGCTTCTGGGCGGACGGCCACCGCCCGCCCGACCAGGTGCTGGAAGGCCTCGTCTGAATCGCACGGCGGGCTTGTCCTTAGCGGCAATCCTGTCCTAGAGAGCGGGCGATATCAGGGGGCATTCGTGCCCCGGGGGGAGAGGGAAAATCATGCTTCGCACCATCCTGCGCGCATCTGCGGTGCTTGCCGCAACCATACCAGTCGCCGCCATCGCTCAGGATCCGCTTGCCGCAGTAAGCGACAGCGGCGACACCGCGTGGATACTGATATCGGCTGCGCTGGTGCTGCTGATGACGCTGCCCGGACTGGGCCTGTTCTATGGCGGCCTGGTGCGCGCCAAAAACTTCCTCTCCGTTTTTGTACAATGCGGGGCAATCGCCGCAATTGCATCATTGCTGTGGATCGTGGTGGGCTACACGCTCGCTTTCGGAGCGGTCTCAAATGGCTGGCTGGGCGGCGGCAATGCGCTGATGCTCTCCAATCTGGGCAATGTCCGCGAAGGCACCACCCTGCCGGAAAGTACTTTCGCGCTGTTCCAGCTCACTTTTGCCGCGATCACCCCTGCGCTGATGGTTGGTGCGTGGGTCGATCGCGCGCGGTTCGGCTGGGTGATCGGTTTCTGCGCACTTTGGGGTGTCGTGGTCTATGCTCCTGTGGCGCACTGGGTATGGGGTGGCGGCTGGCTGGCCACACGCTTAGGCGTGCTCGATTTCGCGGGCGGGATCGTGGTTCATACAACCGCGGGCGTTTCCGCACTGGTTGTCGCGCTGCTGCTGGGCCGGCGCAATGGCTTTCCCAAAACCCTGATGCTGCCGCATGCCCCCGCGCTGACGATGCTGGGTGCGGTACTGCTTTGGGTGGGCTGGTTCGGCTTCAACGGCGGTTCGGCCTTTGCCGCAACCGATGATGCGTCCAGCGCCATCCTCAACACTCATGCCGCAGCGAGCGCAGCGGCCCTGATGTGGATCCTGATCGAACGCTTCGCTGTGGGCAAGCCGACCAGCGTGGGCTTCGCAACCGGCGCCATCGCCGGTCTTGCGACGGTGACCCCGGCAGCAGGCTACATTTCCCCGGGTGCCGCCATCCTCTTTGGCATCGTGGCTGCCGTGATCTGCTACGTCGCGATCCAGCTCGTGAAACAGCGCTGGCATATTGACGATTCGCTGGATGTATTCGCGGTCCACGGTATGGGCGGAATCACCGGCTCTATCCTGCTGGGCCTGTTCCTGTCACCGTCGCTCGGCGGTAGGGGGTACGCAGAAGGTATGGGCATGAGCAGTCAGCTGATGGGTCAGCTGCTTGCCGTCGGATTCGTTGCACTCTGGTCAGCGGTGGCCACGGCCATTCTGGCGCTGGCTGTTTCGCTGCTGCTCCCCATGCGGGCGAGCGAGGACGAGGAACGCGAGGGGCTGGACATCACCAGCCACGGCGAACGCGCCTGGGAACTGGACTGAGGCCACACGGAAAGCGGGGAACGCGCCCGCTCTTCCCCTCAATCGCCGGTCAGGATACGGTCAACCAGTTCCTTCACGCTGGGCGTGTAATTGTTGGAATAGAACGGGTCCTGCTTGAAGCGGTACGCCGCATGGCCCGCAAAGGCGAGATTCTGGTTAACATCGCCGCCATGGGCAATATCTTGCAGCGTCTTCTGAATACAGAAGCTGCGCGGATCGGCGAGCCGCCCGGTCGTGTAATCGTCATGATCCTTCCATGACGAAAAGCCGCAATGCGACAGGCAACCCATGCAATCTGCCTGATCCTTGCGAATTTCAGCGCGTTCGGCGGCGCTGACGAAGACCAGCGTATCGTCAGGCGTTTTCAGCGCATTGTCATGCCCTTGTGCCGCCCAGCTTCGCGCCCGTTCGCGGTCAGCCGCAGTAACCCAGAAGTTCTTGCCCTTCACCCCCACGTCGAGCTGGACGGTATGTTCGCCAGCCTCGACCTTCGAATAGGGTATCTGCCGTTCGGAACGGGCTTCCAGACTGCGCAGGAACGGATTGCGCACCGCTGAACTGTAAAAGCCGGTGGGCGAAAAGCGGTGCAACAGCACGTCGCCCGGTTCCAGATTGCGCAGCATATCCTTCCAGCCTTGCGGAATGGGGCTTTCCTGCGTGAGCAGGGGCCGCGTTCCGAACTGAAAGACAATCTGACCCAGTTCCGGATTGCCAATCCAGTCTTCCCATTCCCGCAGGAACCAGACCCCACCGGCCATCACAATGGGGACATTGTCGGATATGCCTTCCGCACGCATCGTGTCGCGCAGGGCCTTGACCCGCGGAAACGGATCTTCGGGTACCAGCGGATCCTCGGCATTGGAGAGGCCGTTGTGACCGCCCGCCAGCCAGGGGTCTTCATAGACAACCGCCCCCATCAGTTCGGCGACCTTGCTGTAAGACCGTTTCCACAGCGCGCGAAACGCGCGGGCCGAACTGACGATCGGCAGGTAATTGACTTCAAACCGGGCGGCGATCTCAGACAGCTTGTATGGCATGCCCGCGCCGCAGGTCACGCCGGCCACCAGCCCCCGGGTGCGTTCCAGCACGCCTTCCAGTACCTGTTGCGCGCCGCCCATTTCCCACAGCACGTTGATGTTGAGCGCACCCCGGCCTCCGGCAATATCATGCGCCCGTTTGACTTGTTCGACCGCACCGTCAATCGCGTAACGGATCAGCTGTTCGTGCCGCTCGCGCCGCGTAAGCTGTTCGTAAACCTGCGGAATGATCTTGCCCTGCGGATCGTAACTGTCCGCATTGACCGCACTGACCGTGCCGATGCCACCGGCAGCGGCCCACGCGCCTGAACTGGCGTGATTGGTTGCCGATACCCCCTTGCCGCCTTCCACCAGCGGCCAGACTTCACGGCCTGCATACTGGATAGGCGAAACACCCTTGAAACTCATCTCGACCCTAACTTGTCATCCGGCCCTTCAGCCGGTCTATCCGGTTACTTACCGCCCGGCAGGCGGCAAGGCACGATATCCTTCGGTTCGGGCCTCTCACCAGTTGTTTCAAACTGGGCATAGAAGCCAGCCAATTCCGGCTTACGAACAAATTCAACCAGACGAAAGCCCACTTGTCCAAACTCGCAAAAAAGCAGGCGCGGATCGATCCCGTGCTGGTCAGTCGGGCGATCCACATCAACCACGATCACCTGCCCCCCTTCGCGCAGCGCCGGGCGCAGGCGCCAGAGGAATGCGTATGGTTCCGCGACCTCATGATACATGTGCACCATGAAGATTCGGTCGAAGCTGTCTTCAGGCAAGCGCGGATCGTCGGCCGCGCCAAGCTTGATCGAAACATTGTCGATCCGCTCCCGCTCCACCCTGCTGCCCAGCTGCTTGATCGCCTGCGGATCGATATCCTGCGCCAGCACCCGCCCGCGCCTGCCCACACGCTCTGCCAGGCGAACCGTATAATAGCCTTCGCCCGCGCCGATGTCGGCCACAGTCATGCCGCGCCTGATCCGGGCAAGGTCCATGACCAGCGCCGCTTCGCGCCGGTCGTCACGCGCCTGCTCGGATCCGACACGGTTAGTACCCAATTCCGAGACCGGGCGATGCGCCCGCGGAAAATCACGGGCCGTCTGCGGCCGGTCCACGTCCTTTTCAGTCTGCCCGCACCCTGCGACAAGCAGGGCCGTAAAGAGCAGCAAGGCGCGGCGGCCCCTCATTCGACGTCTTCGACCTCCACGGTCTCGCCCGTCACGCGCTGCGACAGGGCGGCCGCCATGAAATCGTCAATCTCGCCGTCAAGTACATCGCCGGGACTGGGCGAGGTAACGCCGGTGCGCAGATCCTTCACCATCTGATAGGGCTGCAGCACATAGCTGCGGATCTGGTGCCCCCAGCCAATCTCGCTCTTTTCCTGATATTCCCCGCTCGCCACGGCTTCCCGCTCGGCGAGCTCCTTTTCGAACAGCCTGGCCTTCAGCATGTTCATGGCCGTTGTACGGTTCTTGTGCTGCGAGCGGTCATTCTGGCTGGCCACAACAATGCCGCTGGGGACGTGAGTGATCCGCACCGCGCTGTCCGTAGTGTTGACGTGTTGCCCGCCCGCACCGCTGGCGCGGTAAGTGTCGATCTTCAGATCGCCTTCATTGATCTCAATCTCGATGTCGTCGTCAATGACCGGATAGACCCACACGCTGGAAAAGCTGGTGTGGCGCCGCGCCGAACTGTCATAGGGACTGATCCGAACGAGCCGGTGCACCCCGCTTTCGGTCTTGGCATAGCCATAGGCGTTTTCGCCCTTGATCAGCAGTGTGGCTGACTTGATCCCGGCCTGTTCGCCCGCATGATAATCGACCAGTTCCACCTTGTAGCCGTGGCGTTCGGCCCAGCGCGTGTACATGCGTTGCAGCATTTCGGCCCAGTCCTGGCTCTCTGTCCCGCCCGCGCCTGCGTGAATTTCCAGATAGGTGTCATTGCCGTCCGCTTCGCCTGACAACAGTGCCTGCACCTTGTCCGCATCTGCCCGGTCAGCCAGCCTGGCCAGCGAATCAAGTCCTTCCTGCACGATCGCGTCGTCGCCCTCGGCCTCGCCCAGTTCGATGAACTCCACCGCGTCCGCCATTTCCTGGCCGATTTCCTTGACCGTGCCAATGGACGCATCCAACCTGCGCCGTTCGCGCATGATCGCTTCAGCCTGTTTCGGATCGTTCCACAGGTCGGCATCCTCGACCCGCGCGTTGAGCTCGTCGAGGCGGCGCACGGCGCGGTCCCAATCCAGCGACTGGCGAACCAGCGTCAGCGCGGCTTCGATGCGGTCAATATGGGCCTGCCCTTCGGCACGCATGGTGCTTCAACTCCGTAATTTCTGGTCCGCTTAGCGGACAGTGAACGCTTGTAAAGGCAAGGTTGCTGGCTGCGCAGCACCCGACGTTGGAGCTCTTTCAGTAAATGCCGCCCTGCTCTTCGGCGAAATTCTCCTGAGCGCCGTCACGCCGCCCCCCTGCCCCGGCACCATCCTGCGCGGTGCGCCCACGGCGGAGCAGCTCAAGTATCTCCTCGCGCATCGCATCAAGTTCGTCCTGGCGGGTGCTGCGACGCGGTTCGGTATTGGGCTTGAACGCTTCCCAGATGATGGAGGCCTGAGGATCGTCCGAAGGCCAGCCATCAAACACCCGCTTTCCGGTGCGCCGGTCAATTCGCACCATGCGGATGCCCGCAGGCGCAGGAAATGGTTCGTCCTTCCAGCGCGAGCGGGTGTTCTGGATAAACTGCTTGACGATCGGTGCAGCTACACGCCCGCCCTGTGCCCAGCCGCCCATGTTGCGCGGCTGGTCATAGCCCAGATAAACCCCCGCAACGATATCAGGCGATCCGCCGATGAACCAGACATTGGTCGGGCCGGTGGTGGTTCCCGTCTTTCCGAACAGCGGCAGACCCAGATCGCGCAGCACCACGGCCGTCCCGCGCTGCACGACACCTTCGAGCATGTGTATGACCTGATAGGCAGTGCCCGAATCCAGCACCTGCTTGCCGCGCGATTGCAGGCGCGGCATCGGCTTGCCATCCCATTCAGGCATGTTGCAGCCAATGCAGCGGCGCTTGTCCGCGCGCCAGATCACCTTGCCGTTTCGGTCCTGCACGAAGTCGATCAGCGTGGGTTCGAACTGCACCCCGTGATTGGCCAGCGCAGAATAGGCATTGACCATCTTCGAGACGGTCGTGTCACCCGCGCCCAGTGCGAAGGACAGATATGGCTTGTAATCGCCGATCCCGGTGCGCCGGAAGGTCTTGGTGACGTTCTCCATGCCCGCATCATTGGCGATATGCACCGTCATCAGGTTGCGCGACTGCTCAAGCCCCCAGCGCATGGTGTGCTCGCCACCGCCACCGCCGCCGAAGTTGCGAAAGCATTTTTCGCCCAGCGCGGCGCCCTGATAGACGCAGAACGGGCCATCCATCACCATGCTGGCGGGCGTCATGCCGCTGTCGATCCCGGTAGCATAGACGAAGGGCTTGATCGTCGATCCGGGCTGGCGCAGCGCCTGCGTGGCTCGATTGAAGGCGCCAAGGCGCGAATCAAAACCACCCTGCATGGCCAGCACCCGGCCCGTCCCGGGCTCTTCCGCAACGAAGCCGCCCGACACCTCGGGCACGGTCCGCACGATGTAACCGCCCGCCTTCGGTGAAACGACGATCACGTCACCCGCCTTCAGCGCATCCGGCATCCCGGAAAGGGACGCTTCACTTCCATCAGCAAAGCCCACCATCGCCGACGCGCCCTGACGCTGGGTCACGACGCCGACGCGCCAGTCCTGATAGCTGATCGAAAGATAGGAACTGGCCAGTTGCCCCCGCCAGCTGCCTTCATCCAGATCGATCCGGGCGATCGGTCCGGTCCAGCCCCGCCCGGAATGGAACCGCAGCAATCCTGCGCGCAGCGCATCGCGGGCTGCCTTCTGCAATTCCGGATCGAGCGATGTGCGCACCCACAAACCGCCGGCATAAACGCTGTGCGGGCCGTCTTCAGCTTTCTCGCCATATTTGTCGATCAGCTGACGGCGCACTTCCTCCATGAAATAACCCGCATCGACTTTTCTCGCCTGCGAACGGTTAGGGATGACGCCCAGCGGCATGGCCTTTGCCGCCTCAGCTTCCTCCTTGCTGACGAAATCGTTGCGCACCATCTGGTCGAGCACGAAGTTGCGGCGTTCCATCGCCAGACCTGCGTTTCTGGCACGGCCATATCGTTCGGGCGCCTTGGGCAGGATCGCCAGAAAAGCTGCCTCATGCAGTTTCAGCTGGTCTACATCCTTGTCGAAATAGGCCCGCGCGGCGGCCTGTACGCCGAAGCTCTGGCGACCAAGCGGAATTTCATTGAGATAAAGTTCAAGGATCTGCTGCTTGGACAGCACCTGCTCGATTCGACCGGCAAGGATCATTTCCTTGAGCTTGCGAGTGATCGAATATTCGTCACCCACCAGGATGTTCTTGGCGACCTGCTGCGTGATGGTCGACCCGCCCTTGGCACGTTGGCCCGAGCCGATCTTGCTGACATAGTCGAACACCGCGCCTGCAAAACCGGTGTAGTCAACCCCGCCATGCGTCCAGAAAGTCTTGTCCTCGGCGGCCAGATACGCGTTGATGAGCGGGCGTGGGAAGTCCTGGAAACGCAGCTGCACCCGCCGTTCGCGCGCATAGGAGTCAACGATCTCGCCATCGATACCGCGCACCATCGTGGGCAAGGGCGGCTGATAGTCGAGCAGGGTCCGCGCGTCAGGCAGATTGCGACCGATGGTGACCCAAACGAGCAGCCACAGCAGCATCAGGCCGGCGATCGCCAGCGCCAGCAGCCGGAAGACCCGGCTGTCGTGCCAGTTGCGCCTGAACCAGGCCACGACGCCCTGTGCATCGCGGCGAATGCGGTAGCGCATATTATCGTTCCGGGGTTTTTCAGCCATGATTGCGCCAGCCCTTAGCACGCAGATTTCCCAGCGCGCCAGATACTATGGCACGAGCCGCACAAATACGGCGATCAGCCTGCCGCACTCCGTGCGAAATAGATACGGATCGCGCGGGACAATACCTTTGCAAAACGATCCCGGCCTTCCTCAGAAGCCAGCCGGGCGGCTTCCTCCGGGTCAGTGATATATCCGGCTTCGAATAACACGGCGGGAATATCAGCCGATTTAAGCACGGCGAATGCGGCGGAGCGGCGCGGTGCGGGGTGAAAGGCCAGCATGCCCTCCCCTTCCCTTGTGATCAGGGAAGCAAATTGCGCTGATTGTTCCTGAGTGCGCCGACGGGCAAGATCGACCAGAATGGCGGTGACATCGTCACTCTGCCCCACAAGTTCGATGCCGTTTATCCTGTCAGCCCCGTTTTCCCGTTCGGCGATGCGGGCGGCGATTTCGTCAGACGCCTTGTCCGACAATGTATAGACCGTGGCCCCGCTGATGCCACGAACATCGCCTGATGAATCGGCGTGGACCGAGAGAAAAAGGTCTGCGCCCAGCGCGCGTGCAATGGCGGAACGCTCTGCCAGTGCCAGAAACCGGTCATCGTCGCGCGTCATCGCCACCCGGATGCCGCCATCGGCCAGCAACCGGTCCCGCAATGCCAGCGCCAGCGCCAGCGTCAGGCTTTTTTCGCGATATCCTGCCCCGATCGCGCCCGGGTCATGCCCGCCGTGCCCGGCGTCAATCACCACCAGCGGACGGCTTGCATCTTGCGGGCCCTTGATTTCAGGCAGGCCGATCTTCCTGCCAGCTTCCGGCAGTTCGATCCGGATGACGTAGTCACGGCCGAAATACGGCACCGGAATGGTGAGGCCAAAGGCAAACAGCCCGGCCACGAGCAGCACCGGAGCCAAGAACAACAGCCAGAGCCGGAGACGCATCGACATGGAGCAATCGTTAGAAGCCCCTGAGCGAAAAGGACAAGCTAATTTATCGTGAGTCGCAATAAGGTTGCCGATCACACAATGCGGTGCTAGCACCTGCGCTATGGGCTGGAACCTGCCTACTACCGACCGCGATCCGTTGCGGCACGGAGGCCGGATAACCGGCAAGCATGGCTCCTCCCGCAAACGCGATCACTCATTCTCAAGAGTGATTCCACACAGGTTGACGCCACAATGAGAAGTCTTTCCCCCAACCCGAAACCGCAGTTCACCAACTGCGCAGCGGGAGCGGCTGGAAATATTGCGCGCCCGAAAAGCCCGCGCATTCCCGTTGAGGCAGACACGATCCCATTCGCCCTGCGGACAGACCGCAACGGCGAAATCCATGAACAATCGCGCGCCGCCCGCAGCAAGAGAGACCTGCGCGCGCGCGCCTGGAGATATTTAAATGGCAACGCGTATGCTCATCGATGCGCGCCACCCGGAAGAAACCCGGGTTGCGGTGCTCAAAGGCAATCGTATTGAGGAATTCGACTTTGAATCTGCCGATCACAAGCAGATCAAAGGCAATATCTATTTGGCAAAGGTCACGCGGGTCGAACCCTCGCTTCAGGCCGCTTTCGTAGATTTTGGCGGGAACCGGCACGGTTTCCTCGCATTCAGCGAAATTCACCCAGATTACTACCAGATCCCGAAAGAGGATCGCGAAGCCCTGCTCGCCGAAGAGGCGGCTGCGGCGGAAGAAGAGGCCGCGCTGCGTGCTGTCGAGGATGACGAGAGCGACTATGGCGAAAGTGCCCTCGACCGGATCGAGGATCACGACCATAGCGAAGATATGGGCGGTGGCCTTGGCGAACTGACCGAAGTCGATTCCGATGATGTGGACCATGTCGCCACCATCGAAGGCGGGCACGTCGAAAATGGTTTCGACGACAGCGAAGACGACGCGGACCGCGAAACTGATGACGCGGACGCAGATGACGCCGACAGCGACGAAAATGGCGATGACAAGAGCCGCCCGCGCCACGGTCGCCGCCGCCAGCAGGGCCGCGCCCGTTCCAAGCAGGCCGAGGAAATCCGAGCCAAACGGATGGCACTGCGCCGCCGTTACAAGATTCAGGACGTCATCCAGCGGCGCCAGGTACTGCTCGTTCAGGTCGTCAAGGAAGAACGCGGCAACAAGGGTGCCGCGCTGACCACTTACCTCAGCCTGGCTGGCCGCTATTGCGTGCTGATGCCCAATTCCACGCATGGCGGCGGCATTTCGCGCAAGATCAATTCCGTTTCAGATCGCAAGCGGCTGAAGCAGATCGTCTCCGAGATGAACCTGCCCAAGAGCATGGGCTGCATCGTGCGCACTGCCGGGCTTCAGCGCACCAAGACCGAGATCAAGCGCGACTTCGATTACCTCGCCCGGTTGTGGGACGAGATCCGCGAAAACACCCTGAAATCGACGGCACCCGCCCTGATCCATTCCGACAGTGATCTGATCAAGCGGGCCATCCGCGACATCTACAATCGCGAGATCGAGGATGTCGTGGTCGAAGGCGAGGAAGGCTACCGGGCCGCGCGCGAATTCATGAAGCTGCTGATGCCCAGCCACGCCAGGCGGGTGAAGCAGTATGCCGATCCCGTCCCGCTGTTCCAGCGTTATGGCGCAGAAGATCAGCTTTCGGCGATGTACGATCCGATGGTGCAGCTCAAATCCGGCGGCTATCTCGTCATAAATCCCACCGAAGCGCTGGTTTCGATCGACATCAACTCGGGCCGTTCCACCAAGGAACATGGCATCGAACAGACCGCGCTCAACACCAATCTGGAGGCGGCACGCGAAATCGCGCGCCAGCTGCGCCTGCGCGACATGGCCGGGCTGGTAGTGATCGACTTCATCGACATGGATTACGGATCGAATGTCCGCAAGGTCGAGAAGGCAATGAAAGACGCGCTGAAAAACGACCGCGCCCGTATCCAGGTCGGCCGCATTTCCAGCTTCGGCCTGATGGAAATGAGCCGCCAGCGCCTGCGCACCGGTGTGCTTGAAGCGACGACCCGCGGCTGCCCCCATTGCGACGGCACCGGGCTGGTCCGCACCGCTTCCAGCGCCGGTCTGGCCGCCCTGCGCCTGATTGAGGACGAGGCGGGACGCGGCAAGGGCAGCACGATCACGCTCTATGCCTCAACCGAAGCGGCAATCTATCTGCTCAACTCCAAACGCACTGATCTTGCGCAGATTGAAGACCTCTATGGCGTGACCGTCGAAGTCATTCCCGAAGGCGAAAACGAAGGCGCAAAGATGCGCGTCGCCAGTTCCGGTCCCCGGCCGGAGAAGGTGCCGACTTTCGCCCCGCTGATGGTTGAAGAAGACGATCTTCCGTTCGAGGAAGATGAAGAGGACGAAGGCGACGGCGAAGGCCGGGATGATGGCTTCGCCAACAACGGCGACGATGATGGCGCCCGCAAGAAGCGGCGTCGGCGCCGGGGCGGGCGTGGCCGCAAGCGCGGTGACCGTCAGGACGAGGGCGAGGCACAGGAACGCGACTCGGACGATGCGGAAGACGCGCCAGGCGCTGATCAGGAAAATAGCGATGAAGCCACTGACGCGCGGGCCGAAAACGGAGATGAAGCGCCACGCAAGCGCCGCCGGCGCGGTGGCCGTGGCCGTCGCAAACCCGAAAACGGCTTCGAAGCCGCCGATGACGCCAATACCGTCATAGCGGATGAACCCGCAGATGGTGCCGTGTCCGAAGCGATTGCGCCTGACGATGATTCAGACCGCGCGGCAGCCGCCGAGATTGCCGAAGAGCCGAAGCCCAAGGCCAGGCGTACCCGGCGCAAGGCGGCTGAAACGCCGGTCGAGGAGACATCCGGCACTGACGCCACAGCTGCCGAAATTGAAGAGGTAACGCCCGAGCCCAAGGCCAAGCGCACCCGGCGCAAGAAGGCAGAGGCAATCGAAACTGTCAGCGCGGACGAAAGCACGGAAACGGAGGAAGACGCGCCAAAGCCGAAGCGGACCCGCCGCAAGAAGGCGGACTCGGCGGCTGACGAAAGCCCGGCCCCGGTTGCGGATACGGCGACTGTGGAACCGGCCCCGCCGGTTGCGGAGGAGGCACCTGCGGCAGCGCCGACAGTGGCTGAACTGCACGAACCGACACCAGCCAATGATGAGCCCGCACGCGATGACGCCGAAAGTGATGACGGCCAAGGCCCGCGTCGCGGCTGGTGGCAGCGTACCTTCGGCAACTGACGAACCGAACTTAAGCTTGCGGCTCCGCTCCTCGCGCTAACTTATGCGAGGAGCGGGGTGCAGCTTTCAGTCGCTTTTCACGGCCTCACCCCATTCCATCCAGCTGGCGATCCGGGGCATGCCTTTCATGTAACCCTGATCGATCGGCGTGACCGAAAAGCCCGCGTCGCGCACCGCTTCAGTAATCGACCGGGTCAGATGGCACCCGCCCATCAGCCGTTTCCATATCGGCTCGACCCGTTCCTGCCAGCGCTGAACGCCGGGATCAGGGGCGCGCCCGTGCTCAAGAAACAGGAACAGACCGCCCGGTTTCAGGATGCGCCGCAGTTCCGACAGGACCTGGACATTATTATCCACAGAGCAGAGCGTGTAAGTGCAGACGACCGTATCGAATTCCTCGTCGGCAAAGGGGATATTCTCCCCGAACCCCTGCCTGATGTCAGCTTGCCAGCCTTTGCGCGCGGCCTGTTCGCGCGCGTAATCGAGCAGTTTTCCGGAAGGGTCGATCCCCGCAAAGCCGGTGACCTGCTGCGGATCGTATAGCGGCTGGTTCATCCCGCCCCCGCATCCGATCTCGAACACGCGCCCGCGCGCCCGTGGCACCACCTGCGCGCGCCGGTTCGCAATGCCCTTCTGGCCGCAGCCGAGCTTGATGATGCGCGGCACGACATGTTCGTCATACCAGCTTGCGATTCCCATCCTTCTGTCTTTCCCAATCCGTCCTTGTCTTTTGCAGACTATCGTATCAAGGCGGTGATGCAAACAACGGCGCGCGAGCGCTCACGCTTGCCCCCGCCGCCGAATTCGTTAGAGAGCGACGGTTACCGCCTATTGCATCGCAGCAGGATTGATTCATGGCCACTTTCACCCTTCCCAAGAACAGCAAGATCACCGGCAAGGGCCGGACGCACACCGCCGATGGGGCGAGCCGCGTCAGGAAGTTCAAGGTCTATCGCTATGATCCGGACAGCGGTGAAAACCCGCGCTACGACATTTTCGAGATCGATCTCGATAATTGCGGACCGATGGTGCTCGACGCGCTGATCAAGATGAAGAACGAACAGGATCCGACGCTGACTTTCCGTCGCTCCTGCCGCGAAGGCATCTGCGGTTCCTGCGCAATGAACATGAACGGTCGCAACGGCCTGGCCTGTACCACCGCGATTGACGATCTGCCCGGTGAAATTCGCATCACGCCGCTGCCGCATATGGAAGTCATCAAGGATCTTGTTCCCAACTTCACTCATTTCTATGCGCAATACGCATCCATCAGGCCCTGGCTGCAGACCGTGTCCACCACGCCTTCGGGCAAGGAACGGTTGCAGAGCCCGGAACAGCGCGAGAAGCTGGACGGCCTCTATGAGTGCATCCTGTGCGCGTGCTGCTCCACTTCATGCCCGAGCTACTGGTGGAATTCGGACAAGTTCCTTGGCCCGGCAATTCTGCTTCAGGCTTACCGCTGGCTCGCTGACAGCCGCGACGAAATGACGGGCGAACGGCTGGACGAGCTGGAAGATCCCTTCCGCCTCTATCGCTGCCACACGATCATGAACTGCGCAAATGCCTGTCCCAAGGGCCTGTCCCCGGCAAAGGCGATTGGCGAAATCAAGAAAATGCAGGCAGAACGGCACGTTTGAGCGTGAATCCGACATCTGCGACCTTCATCGCGGAAGCCGATCCTGACAATCCGGGCTGGCTTCGTTGGGGGTTGAGCGACTCCTCGCTGTTCAACGCACAGGTGATGGCACCGCTCATCGCCCGGGTTGAAGATGGCGGAAAATGTCGCGTCCGCATGTTCCCGGAACGACGCCACGCCAATGTGTCGTGCAAATTCGTCCACGGCGGCGTGCTGCTTGCGCTCGCGGACATCAGCCTCTTTGCCGGACTGCGTCTGATGCGCGACAGCGACGCCGAAGGTTCGGTCACGCTCGACATGTCCAGCCAGTTCATCAGCGGCGCACAGATCGAGACGCCCCTGGACGCAGTGGTCGAAATTCTCGATGAAACCGGACGCATGGCTTTCATGCGCGGCCTGATCGAACAGGAAGGACGGAAAGTTGCTTCCTATGCCGGCACTCTGCGCAAGTTTCCCAAGCGATGACCGGCCTGATCGCCCGCTATGAAGCAATGGTTGCTGCAGGGGAACTTCGTCCTGACCCTGAACAGGCAGTGGCCGCACAGCGTCTCGCCCGATTGCAGAAGGAACTGGAAAGCACCGCACCTCGCGGAGGGCTGATCGGTCGCCTGCTCGGCAAGGGCAAGGCCAAAGCTGTCCGCGCGCGCGGCGTCTATATGTGGGGCGGCGTGGGGCGCGGGAAAAGCATGCTGATGGACCTGTTCCACGACACGCTGGCCATTTCGGAAAAACGCCGCACCCATTTTCACGGCTTTATGCTGGAAGTGCATGCGCGCCTGCGCGATGCCCGCAAGACTGAAAGCGGCGACCCGATCCCCCAGGTCGCTTCCGCGCTGGCTCAGGATCTGCGCTGTCTCGCCTTTGACGAGATGGTGGTGAACAACAGCGCCGACGCCATGATCATGAGCCGTCTGTTCACGGCGTTAATCGTGGACGAAGGCGTCACCATCGTCACCACTTCGAACCGGATGCCATCCGAACTCTACAAGAACGGCCTGAATCGAGAACATTTTCTGCCATTCATAAGCCTGATCGAAGGCGAGCTGGACGTGCTGACGCTGAACGGTCCGGTCGACTACCGTCTGCAACGGCTGGCCGGGGTGGAAACCTGGCACATGCCGCTGGGCGATGCGGCGACCGCCGCAGTCAGCGAGGCCTTTTTCCGATTGACTGACTATCCGCCGGAAGACCGCGTTCATGTCCCGTCCGGTGAAATTGCGGGAGGCGCGGGGCGGGAACTGTTCGTGCCCAAGAGTCTCAAGGGCGTGGCCGTTTTCAGCTTCAAACGACTATGCGATCAACCGCTGGGTGCGGCCGATTATCTGGCGATTGCCCGGGCCTATCACACGCTCATTATCGTCGGCATTCCCGTCATGGGCCCGGATGAGCGCAACCAGGCCGCGCGTTTCGTTACCTTGATTGACGCCCTGTATGAAAACAAGGTCAAGCTCGTGGTTGCCGCCGACGCATCGCCAGAAGGGTTGTACAAGGCGGGCGATGGCAGCTTCGAGTTCGAGCGCACGGTCAGCCGGTTAAAAGAGATGCAAAGCGCCGATTACATGGCGCTCGGTCACGGCGAAGAATAGCGATCAGCCGCCTGCCATTCAGGCGGCGCTGGCCAGTTTGGACTGGGCGCGGGTCAGCCGGTTCATCACCTTCAGATCCTGCTCGCTCAATTGAAGCGCGGCATCCGCCCAAAGATCGACGATCTGCTTCAATTCCGCCAGCGGCACGGGCGATGTTATCCGCATCGCCTGGCGCGCCTTGACCAGACCGGAGTGGCGGCGGGTCGACCTGGCGATGAAATCGCGACAAGCCTGTAGCCCTTCGCCCGGTTCTGCCAGTGCGTGTACTATACCCAAATCGTACATCTGTTCCGCGGTATAGGTTTCAGCAGCAGCTTGTCATATTGCTTGCGCAATACGTCATAGTCGCGGCTGATCCGCTGGGCCTCAGCCGCTACGCCGGGCTCGTCGGTCTGGTTCGCGGCAATTGCAGTCAGTTCGGCCTGAAGCGCGGCCTTGCGCGCCTGCAAGGCCTGAATGGTCGCCTGCCGGTCGGCGCGAATGGATTGCAGCGAAACATAGGCCGGATTGGGCATGCCGCCGCCATTGGGATCGGTCGCGGCCTGTTTGCGCAGCGAGGCGACCTGCTTGGTCAGCGCGGCGACATCGGGGTGGCTTTCAGTCAGCCCGCGTGCGCGCATCCCGGCCAGATCGGCTTCGGCCTGCGCCAGCGCGCCACGCGCTCCGCCGGTTTGCCCCGGCACCACGATCGTACGCGGCGTACCCGCCAGCTGCCCTTCGATCGCAGCGGCCGCGCTTTGCGCCACAGCCAGATCCGCTTCGACATTGCGCATCGAACCGCTGGTCGAATCCAGTTTCTGGATAAGCGCCTGGGCGCCACCAATCAGATAGGGATGTTGCGCCTCGAACGCGAGGCGGCGCTGCTCAGCCGCTTCCAGCTCTTTCTGGCGTGACGCCAGCTGCTGATCGAGAAAGGCCAGCGTTTCGCGCATTTCGCCACGCCCGCCGGCAAGGTTTTCCTCGCGGAAGATGTCGATCATCTTCTGGACGATGTCCTGCGCCAGCTTGGCGTTTTCCGCATCGGACATATCACGCCGCCCGGATTCGGCAGTGATTTCGAACAGATTGTCCTTTTCGCTCTTGACCCCGATCTGCTTGGCCAGGCCTTCCACCGCAATTTCCATGTCGCGTGGCGTGCTGATTTCCTCGCCGAGGCGGGTAGAACGGATCACCTTTTCAAGATTGACCGCGCTGGTCAGCGTTTGCTGAACCCGTTCGATATCTCGCTTGCTGTCGCCCAAACCGATTCCGATCTGCTGGACCAGAACATCGTCCAGCTGGACGAAAATGCGGGTGCGCGATTCATAGCTGTTGGGAATGAATGCCACGGCCAGCCAACCCAGAACACACAGCGCCCAGGCCACGCCAAGCGCCAGCCAGCGCCGGTTCCAGACGGAATGAATGGCCGAAAGAAGTTCTTCGTAGAGCGCGTTCATGTTTCGGTGCGCCTCCTCAGAACATGCTCTCGGGGATGATGATCACATCGCCCGGTTGAAGGAGGACATTGGCCTTGCTTTCGCCCTTTTTGAGCAGATCGCCCAACCGCAGATCATATTCGCGCTGACGCCCGCTTTCCTTGTCGAAGCGGATCAGCTTGGCACGATTGCCGGCCGCATATTCGGACAGGCCTCCCACCGCGATCATCGCGTCCAGCAAGTTCATGTTGGCGCGATAGGGAATCGACGCGGGTTTTTCCGTCGCCCCCACCACGCGCACCTGCTGGCTGAACGTGCCGGCAAACTTGTTGACGATCACGGATACCTGCGGCTCGTTGATATATTGCGATAATTGCAACCGGATATCTTGGGCCAGCATGGAGGGCGTCTTGCCCACGGCAGGCATGTCCGTGACCAGTGGCGTGGTGATCCGTCCATCGGGGCGGACCTGCACGCTCGCCCCCAGTTCGGGGTTGCGCCAGACATGAATGGTCAGCTCGTCAAGCGGTCCGATTACATATTCCTCGCCCGGGCCTTCTTGCATCGCCACGAATTGCGCGGGCGGAAGCTGGCTTCCAGCCGAACCGCCCGAACAGCCGCTGAGCGTCAAAGCGGCAACGGCCAGCGCCGAAAGCAGGGTGGCAAAGCGGTTTCCAAACATCGATGCGCGTCCTTGCGACTTGGCGGGCCATGCTGCGGGGAAAATGCTCCCTTGCGCGCACGGCTCGCGGATCCAGCCTCCGCTATTGCGAAAAAGGGTGAACATATTGTTAGCCTTACCGCCTCAAACGGCGGTTTCGGGAGGGTTTATGGGGTGGCGTCCCGCAACGGGACGCTGCGCCTGCTCAATCTAAACAAGCAGTTCGCGGGCCGGGCCCTGGCCAAGAAAGGCCGCCGGACTGGCGCTGGCGCCATAGGCTCCGGCGCAAAACACGGCGATGAGATCGCCGACTTCGGCGCGCGGCAGGTGCGCCTTGTCAGCTAACCGGTCGAGCGGAGTGCACAGGCAACCCACGACATGAGCGACTTCTTCAGCCGCTGCGCCAAAGTGCGACGCGATGGCGACCGGGTAATTGCGGCGCACCACCGTGCCGAAATTGCCCGAAGCGGCCAGCTGATGATGCAACCCGCCATCAGTGACGAGGAAAACCTCTCCATGGCTCAGCTTGCGGTCGATTATGCGGGTGAGATATACCCCCGCCTCACCCACCAGATAGCGGCCAAGTTCAACACACATCTGTGTTTTTTCAAGCGCTTGCGGCAAGTCTTCCAGCGCTTTGGCCAGCGCCTGTCCTACCGCTTCGAGATCGAGTGTCTCATCCCCCGCAAAATAGGGAATACCGAACCCCCCACCCATGTTGAGGTGCGGGAGCGCCGCCCCGCTTTCCTCTGCCAGCCGCGCGGCCAGCGCCAGCGTGTTCGCCTGCGCTTCGATGAGCGCATCAGCGGACAGCGCCTGACTGCCCGCAAAGATATGAAACCCCCGCCACTCTGCCCCGGCGGCGATAATTCGCCGCGCCAGCGCGGAAACGCGATCCGCATCGATTCCGAAAGGCCTGGCCCCGCCCCCCATTTTCATGCCCGAACCGCGCAGTTCGAAATCCGGATTGACGCGAATGGCGAGCCGCGGGCTCAGCGCCAGTTCTCCGGCGATGCGCAGCGCCCGCTCCGCCTCTGCCTCCGATTCAAGGTTCAACGTCACGTCCGCAGCGATCGCCGCGCGCAATTCCTCGTCCCGTTTACCCGGACCGGCGAAGCTGACCAGCGCAGGATCGATCCCCGCCTCGCGCAGGATCGCCAGTTCCCCGCCCGACGCGATATCGAAGCCATCGACCAGAGTTGCCATTTCCTTGAGGACAGGAGCGTAAGGGTTTGCCTTGACAGCGTAATGTATCGCGACTCGTTCCGGCAGAACACCCCGCAACCGTGCAACGCGCTGGCGGATCAGATCGCGCGAATAGACGAACAACGGCGTTGCGCCCGCCTCCGCCACCAGCGCGCTGACCGCCTTGCCGCCAATCGCCAGTTCGCCGTTAATCGCGGCAAAACCGGTCGGGATCGGGCCAAGCGGCTTCACGCGCCCAGCTCCCTGGCCAGTGCCGCCCGATCAAGCTTGCCATTGGGGTTGAGCGGCATCTGCACCCGCCAGTGAATGGCGCGCGGTTGCATGAAATTGGGCAGTTCGCGGGCAAGTTCGGCGGGAAGTCTGGCTTCGGCGTCCACCGCACCGGGCACGGCGCGCACCATCAGATGCACCGCCTGGCCCAGCCGTTCGTCAGCCACGCCTATCGCCACAGCCTCTGCAACAAGGCCGGTCGCCAGCGCCGCTTCCTCAACCTCCTGCGGGCTGATGCGATTGCCCGCGCTCTTGATCATCGCATCGCGCCGCCCCGAAAAATAGAGAAGGCCATCGCCGTCGCGAACAACCCGGTCACCCGACCAGACCGCAGTGCCGCCATAGGCCGATTGCGCGGGCGCAGGACGGAACCGTTCTGCCGTGCGTTGCGCATCCTGCCAGTATCCCTTGGCGACAAGCGGCCCGCAATGCACCAGCTCGCCCTCCTCACCCGGTTGCGTGACCTGCCCATCGTCGCCGATAACCAGCACTTCGGCAAAGGGAATCGCGCGCCCCATCGATGTCGGGTGCGTTGCAACCAGCTCCGGATCGAGGAACGTGGAACGGAACGCCTCGGTCAACCCGTACATCGGGAACAGTCGCGCACCGGGAAATATCCGGCGCAGGTGCGCCACCAGATCGACCGTCAGCGCCCCGCCGCTATTGGTCAGGCGGCGCAGCGGCGCGGTGGCTTCTTGCGGCCAGTCCTGTTCAACCAGCTGCACCCACAGCGGTGGAACCGCAGCCAGCGTGGTCACACCATGGCGTGCGCAGGCCTTGGTCACATCTCGCGCGGTCAAATAATCGAGCGGGACCACGGCACCACCCGCGCGCAAGGTCGAAAGCAGCTGATTCTGACCGTAATCGAAGGCCAGCGGCAGCACCGCCAGTACAACATCATCCGCTTCCAGCGCCAGGTAATGAGCAACGCTGACCGCACCGAGCCAGAGATTGGCGTGGCTCAGCATCACCCCCTTGGGTCTGCCGGTCGACCCGCTGGTATAGAGAATGGTAGCAAGATCATCAGGATCAGCCTGCGATTCGGGCAGCGGTTGCGCGATGACTTGAGCACCGGCGAGCGCGCTCTGATCCTCGACCAGAGTGCATGACGCGGGCACATCCGCCGCCCCCAGGCTGGACAGCCGCGCCGCATTGCCGATCAGCAGCCGCGCGCCGCTGTCAGCCAGTATATGCGCCACCTGCGCGTGTTTGAGCAGCGGATTGACGGGAACATGGACCAGCCCGGCGCGCGCCGCAGCCATCGGCATCAGGCAGGTCAATTCGCTTTTTCCGGCCCAGCTCGCCACCCGCGCGCCCCGTTCGGGGACCTGCTGCTGCAGCCATGAAGCCAGTTGGCCTATACGCACCCTTAAGTCCTGATAGGTAAGGGTCTGTTCGCGCAGGATCAGGGCAGGCGCGCCATCCGCACCGAATCGGGCGAGATGGTCGAGCGGATGCGCCACTGGATCAGGCGTGACAGGCATGGGGTGTGGCAGCTCCGTGGAAAGGACGAGAATTGACGATTGCGGTCAGCTATCACGAGACAGTTAATGTCTTGCAAGGGTTGAATTGGGTTGCCGCCAGCCCCTTTGCCCGCGCCGAGTGGTTTGCCCTGCTTGCGGCCAGCGCGACCAGGCCGGTGCTGGTCGCCCTCGCTCAGGACGAGCGCGGGGCCATGGCGGCTCTCCCGCTCATTCAGGCAGAGACCCGAGTCGAACCGCTTGCCAACTGGTACAGCTTCACCTTCACCCCGCTGTTGAGCGAAGGCGCGGATGCGGCGGCACTGCTGCATGCCGTCGCGCGCGATCTGCAGCGGCATGCACGGCGCGTTACGCTGTGGCCGCTTGGGGCTGAGGACGAGATGGCCAGTGATATCGAAAGTGCATTCAAAAGAGCGGGTTGGACCTGCTTTTTGACGAACTGCGATATCAACCATATCCTCCCGGTCGCAGGGCGCAGTTACGCCGAATATCTTGCCACCCGCCCGGGTCCACTACGTACCACGCTGAAACGCAAGTCAAAGCGGATAGAAGTTCGGATAATCACATTTTTTTATGATGATACCTGGAATATCTACGAAGACATCTACGCACATAGCTGGAAGCCGAGCGAAGGCGATCCATGCCTCCTGCGCGCATTTGCCAGGCAGGAAGGGTGCGCCGGGCGGCTGCGCATGGCACTGGGCATTCATGAAGGTCGCCCGGTCGCCGCGCAATTCTGGACGGTGGAAGCGGGAACGGCCTGGATTCACAAGCTGGCGCACCGCCAGGATGCGGATCATCTGTCAGCGGGAAGTGTACTCACCGCTGCCCTGATGGAGCAGGTGATTGACCGGGACGGGGTCGCACTGGTTGACTTCGGCACGGGCGATGATCCCTACAAGGCCGACTGGATGGACGAAAAGCGGGTGCGCTTTCGCCTCGATTGCCACAACCCCAAAACCGTGGCGAGTTGGCCACACATCGCCCATGCTGCGCTGCGACGCCTTGCCACTCGTTCATCCGCTGGCTAGGCACCGTTTCGAGGGACGAAATGGACAAATATACGCACGAAACCCCGGCCATCGGGCAGCCGCCCGCCTTGAACGAGACTGAAACAGTCGACGCGATCCTGCGCGCCGTGCTGGTCGATGTGCTGGGGCTGGAGGCCGAAAGCGTGCGGGACTTCGGCGCGGATACGGGCCTGTTCGGCTATTTGCCGGAACTCGATTCCATGGCGGTGGCAACGCTGCTGACCGAAATGGAAGATCGCCTGATGATTGTCATCGAGGATGACGAGGTCGATGGCGAAATGCTGGAGAGTTTCGGCGCATTGCTGGCCTTTGCCCAAAACAAGCGAAGCGGGACCTGACCGCGCCAGTGATCGCCAGCTGGCCCTGCCCCCATGCCGATGGCAAGTCGGCGGATGAATATGCTCTGGTTTTTGACCGGTCGCGCGATGCGCGACTGCTCATCCTGCCGCCCCTGTTTGAAGAAGCGAACAAGCTGCGCCACTTGCTGGTTGAGGTCATGCGCAGGCTGGACGGGGCGGGAATCGACAGCTTCCTGCCCGATCTGCCGGGCTGCAATGAAAGCCTCCAGCCGCTGGCACAGCAGACCCTGGCCAGCTGGCGGGGTGCAGGCGTGGCCGCAGCCGCGCATTTCCGCGCCAGCCATGTGCTGGCAGTGCGCGCCAGCGCGATCCTGCTCCCCCCCGGCCTGCCGGGCTGGCGCTATGCCCCGGCATCAGGAGCCAGCGCCCTGCGCGCGCTGTTGCGTTCGCGCATGATCGCCGCGCGCGAAGCAGGCGTGGAAGAACGCATGGACGATCTGGCAACCGGCGCGCGCCAGGACGGGATCGAGCTGGCGGGATACAGGATTGGCCCTGAATTGTTTGGCGATCTGGAAAATGCGCATCTCCCGGATCCGGGCGGAATCGTCGATATCGCGCAGGACAGCATTGGCGGCAGCGGGCTTTGGCTGCGCGCAGAACCGGGCTTCGATGCCGCACAGGCGGATGCGCTGGCTGCATTTCTTGCAATCGGCATGCGGCCATGAGTCGTCGCCACCTGCACTTCGCCTGCGAAACGGCACGCCTTGCCGGCACGCTGGACGAAGCCAATGCAACCAGCGGGCTGCTGCTGGTTTCAGGTGGAAACGAAACGCGCGCGGGTGCCTTTTCAGGTCAGGCGGAACTGGCCGCGCGGGTCGCAGCTGCGGGATTCCCCGTGTTCCGCTTTGACCGGCGCGGCGTGGGTGACAGCGAAGGCGAAAACACCGGCTTTCTCGGGAGCCGGGGCGACATCGCTGCTGCGCTGGCCGCATTTCTGGCGGAAATGCCTCAACTCACGCGGGTCGTCGCCTTTGGCAATTGCGATGCGGCGAGCGCGCTGATGCTGTCTGGTGGGGCGGGCTTTGACGCGCTGGTGCTGGCCAATCCCTGGACCTTTGACAGCGATGACGCACCGCCCCCGCCCGCTGCAATCCGCGCACGCTATGCCGCACGGCTGCGCGAGAAGGGCGCGATCCGACGTCTGCTGACCGGGGATGTATCGTTCGCCGGGCTGTTGCGCGGCTTGTTGCAGGCATTGCGCCCTGCCCCGCCGCCAGGCGGCCTTTCGGAACGGATGAAGCAGGGGCTGGCGAATTTCAGCGGTCCGGTCGAAATCCTGATCGCCAGCCGCGACCGCACCGGACAGGCCTTTATCGCGCAGTGGAACAAGGATGATCCGCGCGTGGCGTATTGCCCCGGCGCATCGCACGGGTTCGCGGAACCGCAGGCGCGCGACTGGCTGTTTGAACGGCTCTGTTCAGCCCTTGCGGAGAAATAGGCTGGCTAGTTCGACATGAGTGGTCCAGCGGAACTGGCCCACCGGGCGCACTTCCTCCAGCGCAAAACCAGCCTCTGCCAGCAGTTTCGCGTCGCGCACCCAGCTTGAGGGGTTGCAGCTGATATACACGACCCGCCCCACCCGACTTTGCGCGATGCAGGCAATCTGTTCGCGCGCGCCCGCGCGTGGCGGGTCAAGCAGGATGGCCGAGAAGCGATCGAGCTCGTCTGGCTGCAAGGGGTTGCGGAACAGATCGCGGTGCAGTGCATGAACCGGCAGGCGAGCCGCGCCCGCCGCCGCCTTGCAGGCCAGATGCGCATCGCGCGCCGCCTCTACCGCCAGCACTTTGGACGAGCCGGCCAGCGCAAAGGAAAAGGTGCCAAGGCCCGCAAACAGGTCCGGAATCGTGGCGCAATCGCCCAACCATGAGCGCGCAGCCTCGGCCAGCACGCGTTCGCCATCCGCTGTCGCCTGAAGGAAGGCACCGGGCGGGAAGCTCACCGGCACCCCTGACAGGGTTACGGTGACCGGTTCGGGTTCCCACACGGTTTCCGGGCCAAACCCCTGATCGATGGTCAGGCGGGCCAGACTGGTGGCGCGCGCGAAGTCCAGCATCGCCTCGGTCTGGGCCAGACCTTCCATCGTCAATCCCTTGATCGCGAGGTCCGCACCCTGATCAGTCGCGCTCAGGCTGATCTCCGCCGCATATTTGCCCTGCCGCCGCGCGAGCAGCGCGCGTGACGCCACCACCACCGCGAACAGCTCGGGCAGAAGTACCGCGCATTGCTGCAGATCGACGGTCCGGTGTGATCCCCGTTCGCGAAATCCGATCAGTGGCCGCCCACCGCCATTGACCGCATGCAACACGGCGCGCCGCCGGCTTAATGGCGGCGAGAGATGCGCGGGCGCGATATGTCCGGCTTCCAGACCCTGAGAGGCAATCGCATGAACCACCCGCTCGCGCACGAAATCCGCCAGCGCCGCATCGTCGCACTGCTGCAGTTCGCAGCCGCCGCAACTACCGAAATGGCGGCAGGTCGGATCGATGCGATGCGGACCCGGTATGACGGAACCATCCGCATTGACCAGATCGCCAGGCGAAGTGCCGGGGACATGACGCCCGGAAGCGGTGATGCCATCGCCCCTGGCGGCGATGCGCAGGATGGTTTCAGCCTCGCTCACAGGCAGGCAGCAAGCGCGATGGCGCAATGCGGCGCCAGATCACCAGCGGTAAAGGCCACCCCGGCAAGGCGCGCCGCCTCACCATGCAGCCACACCGCCTCACAGGCAGCGTTGAATGCGTCTCCGCCAGCAGCGAGGCGGCTGAGCACCAGCCCTGCCAGCACGTCGCCGGTTCCGGCCACGGACAGCCAGCTGGAAGCCGCCGGTGCGATGGCGATCCGCCCGTCGGGCGCGGCGACGATCGTATCCGGCCCCTTGGCCACCAGCACCATCCCGCTCGTCTGCGCCAGTTCGCGGGCAATAAGCAGCTTGCCTGCGCCATCCACCGCAAAGGCGGTGGCCAGCCGGTCCAGTTCGCCGTCATGCGGCGTGGCTATGGCTGGCGCGCTTCTCCCGTCGAGCATTTCCGGACGCAGCAGGACGAGCGCATCGGCGTCGAGAATGGCAGGGCAATCGCGGGCAAGCACCGCGCGCAGCCGTTGGCGCGCCTGCCCGTTGCGGCCCAACCCCGGCCCCACCAGCACCGCGTTGAGCCGCGGGTCTTCCAGCGCATTTTCAAGATCCTGCGTGTCCACCACCAGCTCTGCCGGTGCGCCCTGTGGCACCTCATCAGCCAGCAGTTTCACATAGCCCGCACCGCCGCGCATCGCCGCCCCGCAGGCGAGCAGCGCCGCCCCATGCATTGTACCGCTGACGACTGCCGCCAGTCCGCGCAGATATTTATGCGCATCGCGAACCGGCGCTGACAGCGCTGGCCGCGTAATCAGCCGCGCGGCACCGGGCACGGGCGCAACGCCGATCGGCACCAGCTTGCGCGCGCCCATGGCGCTGGCGGCGGGCATCAGCCAATGCGCTAACTTCCATGCGCCCAGTGCGATGGTAAGGGTGTAATCGGGCAAACTCCCGTTAAGAGCGCGACCACTGTCACTTTCCACGCCGCTGGGCAGATCAATCGCAATGCGGATCGGGTGGTGGATGGCGAGACCGGCCAGCAGTGCGGCAAGCCCTGCATCGAGCGGACGGGTAAGCCCGCTGCCGAACAGGCAATCGACCAGTACTTCGCCCGCAACGCCATCGCCATCGGCAACTGTCTTGCCCTGCCAGGCCGCACGCGCATTGCGGGCGGCATCAGTGGCGGGTTCCAGCGGCGCGACAAGGGTAACTGCAAGCCCCCGGCTGCGCAGCACCTCGGCGATCACATAGCCATCGCCGCCATTGTTGCCCGGGCCGCATAATACGGTGACGCGGCGATGGCCCGCCACGCGCCAGACCCATTCAGCAGCCCCGCCGCCAGCGACCTGCATCAGCGTGTCGACCGTCTCGCCACTGGCGATCAGAGCATCTTCCCCGGCGCGCATCTGCGCGACCGTCAGGATCTGGTTAATGGCCGGCATTGCTCTTCACAGTAGCGGGAAAGCGATACCGGTCACGATTGACCGCAACTTCGAGAAGCTCGCCATCAACGCGCGCCTTCGCCTCGTCGAAGCCATCGGCGGTGATGACGCCGCGACCGTCCTTCACCACTTCAAAGCGGCGAAACCCGCCATCGGGATGGCGAATGACCAGAAACAGACTGCCGCCCTGCTCATCGCGTTCCACACCGCAGCGTGTATCGAAGCCCTCGGCCCCGTTCAGGGCACAGGCAATGGTTTCACCGTCGGGATCAACCGCGCTGGCCTGCGCGCCCGAATCCGCCCCGCACGACGCAAGCAGAGCGCCAGCGACCAGCAGCGATGCCGAAAGGGACCGCACCATCAGCCGCGGCGGAGCTGCGAGATATCACGCACGGCCCCGCGCGCGGCGCTGGTCGCCATGGCGGCGTAAGCCTTGAGCGCGACGGAAACCTTGCGCTGGCGCGGCGCGGCAGGGTGCCAGGCCGCATCTCCCTTCGCCTCCATTGCGGCGCGACGGGCGGCCAGTTCCTCATCCGAAACGGCCAGGTTGATGGTCCGGTTGGGAATGTCGATCTCGATCGTGTCGCCATCGTGCACCAGCCCGATCTCGCCCCCTTCGGCGGCCTCTGGCGAGACATGGCCGATGGAAAGGCCGGATGTGCCACCGGAAAAGCGACCGTCCGTGATCAGCGCGCAGGCAACGCCCAGTCCCCTCGACTTGAGGTAGCTGGTGGGATAGAGCATTTCCTGCATGCCAGGCCCGCCCTTCGGCCCTTCATAGCGGATCACCACCACATCGCCTGCCGTGACCTGATCGGTCAGGATCGCCGCCACGGCCGCATCCTGGCTTTCAAAGACCTTTGCCGGGCCGGAGAATTTAAGGATCGATTCGTCAACGCCCGCCGTCTTCACGATGCAGCCGTCACGCGCGACATTGCCATACAGCACCGCCAGCCCGCCATCCTTGCTGAAGGCGTGTTCTGCGCTGCGGATCACGCCGTTTTCCCGGTCCTTGTCCAGTTCGTCCCAGCGACGCGACTGGCTGAAGGCGGTCTGCGTCGGCACCCCGCCGGGGGCAGCCTTGAAGAATTCCTGCACCTTGGGATTGTCAGTCAGGCAGATATCCCAATCGGCCAGCGCATCGCCCAGCGTCGGGCTGTGAACGGTGGGCAGCGCCGTGTGCAGCAGGCCCGCGCGGTCGAGTTCACCCAGAATCGCCATGATGCCGCCAGCGCGATGGACATCTTCCATATGCACGTCGCTCTTGGCCGGGGCGACTTTCGACAGGCACGGCACCCTGCGCGACAGCCGGTCAATGTCAGCCATGGTGAAGTCCAGTTCCGCCTCATGCGCGGCCGCCAGCAGATGCAGCACCGTATTAGTCGAGCCGCCCATGGCGATATCCAGCGACATCGCGTTTTCGAAGGCTTCGAAGCTGGCAATGGAACGCGGCAGGACGCTCTCGTCCCCTTCCTCGTAATAGCGGCGGCACAGCGCGAAGGCGAGGCGGCCCGCGCGCAGGAACAATTGCTGGCGATCGGAATGAGTGGCAAGCTGCGACCCGTTGCCCGGCAGTGACAGGCCCAGCGCCTCGGTCAGGCAATTCATCGAATTCGCCGTGAACATGCCCGAACAGGAGCCGCAGGTGGGGCAGGCGGAGCGCTCAATGCTCGCCACTTCTTCGTCCGTGTAGCTTTCGTCTGCGGCGGCGACCATCGCATCGACCAGATCGAGCGCATGTTCCTTGCCGTTCAGCACGACCTTGCCCGCCTCCATCGGCCCGCCCGACACGAACACGACCGGAATATTGATCCGCATTGCCGCCATCAGCATGCCCGGCGTGATCTTGTCGCAATTGGAAATGCATACCATTGCGTCGGCGCAATGCGCGTTGACCATATATTCGACGCTGTCAGCGATCAGATCACGGCTGGGCAGGCTGTAGAGCATCCCGTCATGGCCCATGGCGATGCCATCATCCACTGCGATGGTGTTGAATTCCTTGGCGACGCCGCCAGCCGCCTCGATCTCGCGCGCGACCATCTGGCCCAGATCCTTCAGATGGACATGGCCCGGCACGAATTGCGTGAAGGAATTGACCACGGCGATGATCGGCTTGCCGAAATCGGCATCGGTCATGCCGGTGGCGCGCCACAATCCGCGCGCGCCAGCCATGTTGCGGCCGTGAGTGGAAGTGCGGGAACGATAGGCTGGCATGTGAAGGCTCCGGCGTTAAAGGCGTTGTCGGGCGCCCTACACCCCTATTCCCCCAGCTTCAACGCCACCTGATTGCAAATTCGCGCAAGGCGCTGCGCCCATTCGGTCTGGCCGGCCGTATCCCCGATCAGATCCTGACGAATTTCGATATAGAGATAGGGGCGCCCTTCGCTCTCCACATGGCGTTCGATGGCCGCGTTATAGACTTTGCCCGAATAGGGCAGCTGGTCGCCCACGATCAGCCCTTCGGCTTCCAGCAGCGGGAAGGCCGCGCGCGCGCCGCGATCATCCCGGTCGTAAAGCAGGCCGCAATGCCAGGGGCGGAGCGCGCCCGGATCGGTTCTGAGCGAGGGCGTATAGCTGTGCAGGATCAGCGTCAGCAGCGGCGGCGTATCCTCCAGCAGTTCGGTCAGCCGCGCATGAAATGGCCGGTGAAAGCGCGCCAGACGGGCCTCGCGATCGATCCCGACATTGCCCGGAATGGGGTGCCCGTCACTCTGCACCGGAATTGCCGCCGGGTCGTCCTCGGTCCGGTTGGTATCGCAAACCAGACGGCTGACGTTGCCCAGCAAGGCAGCAACCCCGGGATTGCGGGCCATGATCTCGGCGATCCCCGCCACCCCGATATCCATGGCAATATGTTCGCGCATCAAGGCAGGATCGATGCGAAGATCGATATCATCGGGCACGCGGCTGGATGCGTGATCGGCGACCACCAGCAAGCCGCCGAAACGCGGGCGTCCGATCAGGCGGAAGGCCTCATCCGTCATCTCAACCGCCCTGACATTTGCCACCATTGCGGGAACTTGCGGCGGATATGCGACGCTGCGTCGAGCATGACGTCATGACTGCGAAACAGTGCGAAACAGGTTGCGCCCGAGCCCGACATGCGGGCCAGGAACGTTTCAGTCTGGCGCAACGCCGTCAGCACTTCGGCGATGACCGGACAGAGCGCGATGGCCGGTGCTTCCAGATCGTTGCGGCCCTGCGCGGCGATCACGCTGGGCGGCCCATCCGGCAATGACCCGCGATCAATCCCGTCCCATGCCTGAAACACTGCCGCAGTGGACAAAGGCGTGCACGGATTGATCAATAAAATCGGTGATTTGGAAAGATCATCTTCAATCGGCTCAAGTTCCGTTCCGGTACCGCGCCCGGTGCATGTGCGGCTTTCCACACAGGCCGGAACATCGGCCCCGAGATGCGCGGCGCGGGCCCGCCAGTCTTCCGGCAGGCCATGGCTGCGTTCCACCAGACGGAACACCGCGCCCGCATCGGCCGAGCCGCCGCCCAGCCCCGCCGCCACCGGGAGGCGTTTGTCGAGTGTGACTGAAAGCCCTTCCGGCCGGGGCAGCGCAGCCAGTGCCTTGAGGACTATATTATCATTTAAATCAGTGAGTTGTGAAGAAAAATCACCATTAATACTGAGCACGTCCAGCCGCGCCTCTTCCGCCTCCAGCCGATCCCCTGCATCAACGAAGGCAAACAGGGTTTCGAGTTCATGATAGCCATCCTCGCGCCGCCTGCGGACATGCAGCGCGAGGTTGATCTTGGCGTATGCGGTTTCTGTAAAGGCCAAGCGGCCCCTCACATATTCGGGTAATTCGGCCCGCCGCCGCCCTCAGGCGTCACCCAGGTGATGTTCTGGGTCGGATCCTTGATATCGCAGGTCTTGCAGTGGACGCAGTTCTGCGAATTGATCTGCAATTGCAGCCCGCTGCCGTCCGTATCGACGAATTCGTAAACGCCGGCCGGGCAATAGCGCGCTTCCGGCCCGGCATAGAGCGGCAGGTTGATCCGCACCGGCATCGTCGGGTCTTTCAGCTGCAGGTGGCAGGGCTGATCTTCCGCATGATTGGTGAAGGAGTAGGAGACGCTGGTCAGCCGGTCGAAACTGATCACCCCGTCAGGCTTGGGGTAATTGATCGGTTTGTAAAGATCGGCGCGCTGCGTGGCAGCGGCGTCGGTATGATGCTTCATCGTGATCGGCAGGCCGATCTTCAGCGTGCGCATCCACATGTCCAGCCCGGCCAGCACCGTGCCCAGTGCGCCGCCGAACTTGGCGACCGCAGGCTGCGCGTTCTTGACGAGCTGCAGCTCCCTGGCGATCCAGCTGTCGCGCACGGCGGCGTCATATTCGCCCAGTGCATCCTTTTCCCGGCCCCCGGCAATGGCAGCAGCGATCGATTCCGCCGCCAGCATCCCGCTCTTCATCGCGGTGTGACTGCCCTTGATGCGCGGCACATTGACGAAGCCCGCAGCACAGCCCGCCAGCATCCCGCCCGGGAAATCCAGCCTGGGCACAGACTGCCAGCCACCTTCGTTGATCGCCCGCGCGCCGTAGGCGACCCGTTTGCCCCCTTCGAGATATTCGCGGATCGCGGGATGCTGTTTCCAGCGCTGGAATTCCTCGAACGGGTAGACATAGGGGTTCGCGTAATCGAGCGCGGTAACGAAGCCCAGTGCAACCTGGCCATTGGCCTGATGATACAGGAAACCGCCGCCCCAGCTGTCGCTTTCCGAAAGCGGCCAGCCCTGCGTGTGAATGACGCGGCCCGGCACATGCATGGCCGGATCAATGTCCCACAATTCCTTGATGCCGATGCCATAGACCTGCGGCTCGCAATTCGCCTCAAGATCGAATCTGGCCTTCAGCTCCTTGGTCAGATGGCCGCGCGCGCCTTCCGCGAAAATCGTGTATTTCGCGCGGAGTTCCATGCCCGGCTGGTAATCGTCCTTGTGGCTGCCGTCGGCCGCAACGCCCATGTCCTGCGTGGCCACGCCCATGACCGCGCCATTTTCGTCAAACAGGATTTCACTGGCGGGGAAACCGGGGAAGATTTCCACGCCCATGTTTTCGGCGACACCAGCGAGATAACGGGCCAGATTGCCCAGCGAGACCGTGTAATTGCCGTGATTTGAAAGGAAGGGCGGCATCATGATGTGCGGCATCGAATATTTGCCGCCGCGCGTCAGCACCCAGTGCCAATTGTCCGTGACCGGCGTTTCACCCAGCGGACAATCACCGTCGTCGCGCCATTCCGGCAAAAGTTCGTCCATCGCCTTGGGATCGACCACCGCGCCGGAGAGGATATGCGCGCCGATTTCCGATCCTTTTTCAAGGATACAGACCTGCAGATCGCCATTGAGCTGTTTCAGCCGGATCGCCGCCGCCAGACCGGCCGGCCCGCCACCCACGATCACGACATCATAGGGCATCGATTCCCGTTCGCTCATCACTTTGCCTTTCCTGGTCCCCGTTTCTACGCAAAATGCCTTGATTGCAGATCAGCAGCAGGTCAAGAGCACAGTGAGTGATGGAACCGGCAGACGCAAATCGCAACAGGCCTGATGGCGCGGCGTTATGGGCGTCTGCTCTGGGCTGGTGGAATGACGCCGGGGTCGATCTGCAGTTCAGCGATGAAGCTGCAATCTGGATGCAGGATGAGCCTGCGAAACAGGCCCCGCCTTCGTCATCCGGAATGGCCAGCAACGCGGCGGCGCGGCCCGCACCTTCGCGCGAGCCATCCGCCCATGCACCCGCACCCGTTTCACCCTACCCGGATCGGGCGAGCTGGCCGCAGCAGCTGACCGATTTTGCCGACTGGTGGCTGGGCGAGCCTTCGCTTGACGCGGGCGGCGCCAGCCCGCGCATCGCACCGCGCGGCCCCGAGCAGCCGGCACTGATGGTGCTGGTCCCGGAACCGGAGGCCGAGGATCGCGAACAGCTCCTGTCAGGCGCACATGGCCGCTTTCTGGACGCCATGCTGGACGCGATGGGCATCCCGGCCGAACAAACCTACCGCGCCAGTGCCCTGCCCCGCCACACCCCGCTGGCCGACTGGGACCAGCTGGCAAGGCTCGGCATGGGGGAAATCATGCGCCATCACATCGCGCTGGTGGCCCCGCAGCGGCTGATGGTGCTTGGCCAGAACATTCTGCCGCTGCTTGGCCACGACACGGCGCAAAGCCCTGCGCATTTACGTTTTCTAAACCATGGAGATACGAGTATTCCCGTATTTGCCGGATGGGATCTCGGATCGCTGCTTGGCCGGGCCAAGGCGCGATCGGGCTTCTGGCAAAGATGGCTGGAATGGACGGCGCTGGATCGACAGGGGTGACGCAGTGAGCAAGCAGCTCTATCTCAAGGCGGTGGCCATGGTGCTGGCGGGAAACGTCGCCATGCTGGCCCTGCCTGCACACGCGCGCTCATCGCTCGAATATTTTCGCGCTCATGCCACCAGCAATGAAGTGCCCGCCATCCTCAGTCGGGACGAACGCGATTATTATCGCGACCTGTTTGACGCCATTCACGCGGAAAACTGGGCCAAAGTGCAACAACTGTTTGCAGATCGCAACGAAGGCCCCCTCCACACTGTCGCCCGCGCCGAATATTACCTTGCCGCCCGTTCGCCCAAGGTGGAATTGCCCCAGATCGAGGCATGGCTTGCGGAAGGTACGGATTTGCCACAGGCGCCGCAACTCGCGCGGCTGGGCGAGAAGCGCGGACTAGCGGCCACACCGCAACTGCCGGAAGAGCAGCGCTTCTATGCGCAGCCTTACACCCCCAAGCGGGTGCGACCGGGCAGTGTGCGCGACGGTTCCATGCCTGAAAGCATCGCCACGGCGATCAATGACCGGATCAAGCACGATGACCCCGATGGCGCGCGCCAGTTGCTTGACGGGATTGACAGCGGGTTGACAGGTGCCGCGCGGGCCGAATGGCGCCAGAAAGTGGCCTGGAGCTATTACATTGAAAATAACGATCCGGCCGCACTCGCCATGGCGGAAACCGTTGATGCGGGTTCCGGTGAATGGGTGGCGGAAGGCGACTGGGTCGCCGGGCTTGCTGCCTGGCGGCTGGGCGATTGCGAAAGCGCCGCCGCTCATTTCGAGGATACGGCGCATCGCGCCAGTAATCCGGAACTGGCCGCCGCCGGTTATTACTGGGCCAGCCGGTCACATGTGCGCTGCCGTGCCCCGGAACGCGCCGCCGAACTGTTGCGCGGTGCCGCGCGCAACGACCAGACGCTGTACGGCATGCTGGCAATCGAACAGCTGGGCAAGCAGGTGCCGCAAACCTATTCCCAGGCCGATTTCAGCAGTGATGACTGGAAAGCACTGAGGGACATACCCAATGTCCGCACGGCGACCGGGCTGGTCGAGATCGGCGAATATGACCTGGCGGACGAGGTGTTGCGCCATCAGGCCAGAATTGGCGATCCGCGCCAGTTTGACGCGCTGTCCCGCCTCGCGCGCGATTTTGGAATGCCAGCGACCCAGCTGTGGATGGCATATAACGCGCCCAGCGGAGGCAGGCCCGACCCGGCCTCGCGTTATCCCACGCCGAAATGGCAGCCAGTGACAGGCTGGCGAGTGGATCCGGCGCTGGTCTATGCGCATGCGTTGCAGGAATCGAACTTCCGTACCAGCGTGGTCAGCCCGGCTGGCGCGCGTGGTCTGATGCAGATCATGCCGGGCACGGCCAAACATCACGCTGCATCGATCAATATGAGCGGGTCGTACGGCGAACTGGCCCGGCCCGAAATCAACCTCGCCTTCGGCCAGCGCACACTGGAAGCGCTCAAGGATTCGGGTGGCACCGGCGGCCTGCTGCCCAAGGTGATGGCTGCTTATAATGCCGGGCTGGCGCCGGTCATTCGCTGGAACACGGAAATCAGGGACCAGGGCGATCCGCTGCTGTGGATGGAATCAATCCCCTATTGGGAAACGCGCGGCTATGTCGCAATCGTGACCCGCAATTACTGGATGTACGAACGGCAGGCCAACGCCGATTCTCCCAGCCGTGTTGCATTGGCTCAGCATCGCTGGCCCGCCTTTCCGGAAATCGGTTCCTACCGCATGGCTTCGGGCGAATAGGCCGGGCATGGCAGTCGATCCCGAACGCGTTTTCAAGCCGATCAATATCGCGATCCTGACCGTGTCCGACACGCGCGGTCCGGGCGACGACACTTCGGGCGACATTCTGGCCGAACGGGTGAAGGCTGCCGGCCATCGGCTGGCCGCGCGCGCAATCGAGAAAGACGATGCCGATGTGCTGGTCAAACGGCTGAACAACTGGATCGACGATCCGGCGATTGACGCCATCCTGACCACCGGCGGCACCGGGTTGACCGGGCGCGATGTGACGCCCGAAGCGCTGGAACGGATCAAGACGCGCGACATTCCAGGCTTCGGCGAATTGTTTCGTCTGATCAGCTACAAGACGATCGGCACCTCTACCGTCCAGTCACGCGCCTGCGCGGTGGTGGCGCGGGGCACCTATATCTTTGCCCTGCCCGGTTCGAACGGCGCTGTGAAGGATGGCTGGGACGGCATTCTTGCCGAACAGCTCGACAGCCGCAACCGGCCCTGCAATTTCGTTGAATTGATGCCACGCCTGCGCGAAATATAGAACAGGGCTGGCAAGCGGCCCCGCGAGAGGAATCATTATGACCGCATCAGCAGCCGACACAAACATGACTGCCCGCTTTGATGACAGCAATGTCGCATGGCAGGCGCTGGATGGCTTCGAAGGGATGGTCCTGTCCCTGTGCAGCGTCGAGCCGGAGAGCAATTGCGTCGATTTTCTGGTCAAGTTCGCGCCGAACTCCAAGGTTCTGTTTCATCGGCACCTGGCAGCGACTCACAGCTTCGTGATCGAAGGCGCGCATGTCATCTATGAGGAAGACGGATCGCGCCGCGAAACCCGCCCGGTGGGAACCTATTCGATCACCCCGGCCAGTGACGATGTACACAGCGAAGGTGGCGGCCCGGACGGCTGTGTTCTGCTGTACAGCGCGCGCGGGACAGACGCCGAACTGTTCGAAATGTTCGACGGTGACTTCAAATCAGCCGGCAAGATGACGGTCGGGGACTTCGTCGGCCTGTCAGGTGGATAGCCGATAATCCCGGAACCGTTCGCGCAGGTCCTTCTTGCTGATCTTGCCCGTCCCGGTGTGCGGTATCTCGTCCACGAATTCCACCGCGTCAGGGAGCCACCATTTGGCCACCTTGGCTGAGAGGAACCGGATCAGTTCCGCCGCTTCAACTTCGGCCCCGTCCTTCTTCACGACCACCAGGATGGGGCGTTCATCCCATCGGGGGTGCGCCACCCCGATGGCCGCTGCCTCCGCCACACCAGGATGTCCTATGGCCGCGTTTTCGAGATCGACGGAGCTGATCCATTCTCCGCCTGACTTGATCACATCCTTGGTCCGGTCCGTTAGCTGAACGGTTCCGTCGGGGTGAATGATGGCCACATCGCCCGTGTCGAACCATTGTTCCGGAGCCTGCGCGGCATCGCTTTCAGCCTTGAAATAGCGTTTGATGCACCAGAATCCGCGCACCTGCAGTGCACCGGCGCTCGTCCCGTCACGCGGCAGGACCCGGGCGGGATCGTCCAGGTCGACCGCGCGCACCTCGCTACCAAAGACCGCGCGGCCCTGCGACGCCTTGTAGCGCACCTGTTCAGCCAGGCTCAGCGCGTCCCATCCCTCTGTTTCATAGGAGGTGGTTGCGATCGGTGAAGTTTCCGTCATGCCCCAGGCATGCGTAATGCGCACACCTGCGCGCAGCAATCGCTCGACCATCGCAGGCGGAAAGGCAGAGCCACCCGAAATCGCCTGCGAAAACGGCGGCAAGTCCTGCCCGGTTGCGTCAAGATGCTGGAAAATCCCCAGCCAGACGGTCGGAACGCCGGCCACATGAGTGGCTCCTTCCCGCCGCATCAACTCGCACAGGCGCGCCGGCTCGTTCACCGCAGAAAAGACGAATTTTGCCCCCACTGACGCGCCCGCCCAGGGCAAACCCCATGCGGCGGCGTGAAACAGTGGAACGATCGGGAAGATGGCGGAGCGCGGTTCGAGATTGGCGACTGACGGCGCAACCGCGGCCATGGCATGAAGAATGGTGGAACGGTGTTCATACAGCACCCCTTTCGGGTTACCGGTTGTCCCGCTGGTGTAGCAGAGCATGGCAGGATCACGTTCGCCCCCCGGTTCCCATGCGGTGTCGCCATCTTCCGCCGCGATCCAGTCTGCAAAAGCACCATCATCGAAGCAGATGAAATGTTCCACCTTCGGCAGCCGGGCGCGCAGGCGATCGACGATGGGCTGAAACGCGGCGTCATACAGCAACACGCGATCGTCCGCGTGATTGATGATATATTCCAGCTGGTCGTCAAACAGGCGCGGATTGATCGTGTGCAGCACCCCGCCCGCACCGGTTACACCAAACCAGCTGGCGAGGTGGTGCACATGATTCATCGCCAGCGTGCCGACCCGGTCAGACGGGCGCAGCCCGACCCGTCGCAACGCCTGCACCATGCGCAACGCCATTTGCCGCAATTCGCCCCAGTTGCTGCGGCTTTCGCTGCCATCGGCCCAATATGTCACGATTTCGCGCTGTCCATGCTCGCGCGCGGCGTGATCGATCAGTCCGCTCAGCCGCAGCTGCCAATCCTGCATTCCGCCCAGCATGTGCATTCTCCCATCGTCGGCTTTCAGCGCCGTTCTTCATCTGCAAGTCTGGCAACAGCCGTGGCCGGCCGCAACCGGGCATTTCAATGTTTTGCCAGCAATCGACGCTTTCTGGCGCCCGCGGTTCAGGCGACGAGCCGCAACCGTGCTGTGCTGCGCGCTCGCAATGATGGCTCGCGCACCCCTTCGATCAGGGCCAGCGAATCGACCGTTTCGCCATCGAGCAGGAAATCCCGGCCGAGCAGCAGCCGGGCACTTTCACCCGATTGCGTTCGGACGGTCGCAAAGACTTCGCCAGTGCCGCCTTCGCCGCGCGGCAGGATCGACGCGAGCTCTGCGAAGGCATCGGCGCTATGTACCTTGAGGTCGAGCGACATCCGCGCCGCGCCGGTCACTTCATCAAGCGGACGAGCACCGCGAATGGTAACGCGCGGCGGCTCTTCCGGGTTCGGGCGATCAAGTTCGACATTGAGCAGGACGCAGGTGCCTTCACGCGCCCATTTAACGAAATGTTCCACCAGCGATTCCTCGAAACAGGCAGCGCTGAACTGTCCCGATGAATCCGAAAAATCGGCACGCACGAAATCCTTGCCCTTGCGCGTCTTTCCCTTGTTCGCGCCTTCGACCAGCACCGCCATGACGGCAGGCTGCCTGCCACTGCCTTCCGGCCCGGTTTCCATCAGCGCGGCATGGCTGCGCGCGCCGTTCATCGAGGCGATGGTGCGATATTGAGCAACCGGGTGTGCGGCAAAGTAGAAGCCGAACACTTCGCGTTCCTGCGCCATCTGCTCGGCCCGCGACCAAGGCTCGACCTCCTCAAGACGCAAGGTCGGCTCGACGTGCTCCTCACCGCCGAACAGGCCCGCCTGACCACTGCTGCGTTCACGCTCCGCCGCTTCGGCTGTGGCCAGCAGAATATCCGCATTGGCCAGAACTTTCGCCCGATTGGGTTCGAATGCGTCAAAGGCCCCCGCCCCGGCCAGCCCTTCAAGCTGGCGGCGGTTCATCGAACCCTGCGGCAGACGCGTGAACAGATCATCGAGACTAGCGAAGGGTCCGTTGGCATGGCGTTCCGCAACGATCGCGTCCATCGCCTTTTCGCCAACGTTGCGGATGCCCGCCAGCGCATAGCGCACGGCATAGCCATCTTCCGTCTGTTCGACCGTGAATTCGGCGTCGGAGGCGTTGATGTCCGGTCCCAGAATGACGATTCCGCCCCGCCGCGCATCGTCAACGAAGATCGACAGTTTGTCGGACTGATGCATGTCGAAACACATCGATGCCGCGTAGAATTCTTCCGGGTAATGCGCCTTCAGCCAGCCGGTCTGATAGGCGAGCAGCGCATATGCGGCAGCGTGGCTCTTGTTGAAGCCATATCCGGCGAATTTGTCGATCAGGTCGAACAACTCGTTCGCCTTCTTCGCCTCGATCCCCGAAACCTCCTTGCAACCATCGACGAAGCGCTGGCGCTGGGCGTCCATTTCCGCCTGCACCTTCTTGCCCATGGCCCGGCGCAGCAGGTCGGCATCGCCAAGCGAATAGCCCGCCAGCACCTGCGCCGCCTGCATCACCTGTTCCTGATAGACGAAAATGCCGTAGGTTTCGGAAAGAATGCCTTCCAGCTTCGGGTGCGGATATTCGATCGCTTCGGCGCCGTTCTTGCGGCGCCCGAACAGCGGTATATTGTCCATTGGACCGGGCCGATAAAGCGAAACCAGCGCGATGATATCGCCGAAATTGGTGGGCTTCACCGCCGCCAGCGTGCGCCGCATCCCTTCGGATTCCAGCTGGAACACGCCCACCGTGTCGCCGCGCTGAAGCAGGCGATAGACCTGATCATCATCCCATGGCAGCAGGTCGAGATTGACCGTGATCCCGCGCTTTTCCAGCAGTTCGACCGCCTTGCGCAGCACCGAAAGCGTCTTCAGCCCGAGAAAGTCGAATTTGACGAGCCCCGAGCTTTCGACATGCTTCATGTCGAATTGCGTCACCGGCATGTCCGAGCGCGGATCGCGATAGAGCGGCACCAGCTGCGCCAGCGGCCGGTCGCCGATCACCACGCCTGCCGCGTGAGTGGACGAATTGCGCGGCAGGCCTTCCAGCTGCATGGCAAGATCGACCAGCCGCTTCACTTCATCGTCATTGTCATATTCGCGGCGGAATTCGGCGATGCCGTTCAGCGCGCGCGGCAATGGCCAGGGGTCAGTTGGATGATTGGGCACCATCTTGCACAGCCGGTCAACATGGCCGTAACTCATCTGCAGGATACGCCCGCAATCGCGCAGCACCGCGCGCGCCTTCAGCTTGCCGAAAGTGATGATCTGGGCGACGTGATCGTCCCCGTATTTCTGCTGGACATAGCGGATCACCTCGCCCCGGCGGGTTTCGCAGAAATCGATATCGAAATCCGGCATGGACACGCGTTCCGGATTGAGGAAACGTTCAAACAGCAACCCCAACCGGATCGGATCGAGATCAGTGATGGTCAGCGCCCAGGCGACCAGCGAACCGGCGCCCGAACCGCGCCCTGGCCCCACCGGAATGTCATTTTCCTTCGCCCATTTGATGAAATCGGCAACGATCAGGAAATAGCCGGGAAAGCCCATGCGGGTGATGATGTCGACTTCAAAGTTCAGCCGATCATCATAGGCCTGCCGTTCTTCCGCGCTCATCGCGCCATAGGGCGCCAGCCGCGCCTCCAGCCCCCTGCGCGCGTCTTCAGCCAGCATCCGCGCCTCGCCTTCGATATCGCCGGCCAGGCTGGGCAGGATCGGCTTGCGCATCGGCGGCGCGACTGCGCAGCGTTGCGCGATCACCAAAGTGTTGGCGGTGGCTTCGGGCAGATCGGCGAACAGTTCTGCCATCATTTCCGCCGATTTGACGAATGCCTGCGGGGCCGAACGGGGCCGGTCCGCCGCATCGATATGCGTCGAATGGGCAATGCACAGCATTGCGTCATGCGCAGCATGGAAATGCGGTTCCGCGAAATTGGCCGGGTTCGTCGCTACCAGCGGCAGATCGCGGGCATAGGCCAGATCAATCAACGCCTCTTCCGCCGCATCCTCCACCGCATTGTTGCGGCGCGCGATCTCGATATAGAGCCGGCCCGGAAACAATGCTTCCAGCCGTCCGGCATAGGCGTTGGCGGCGTCGCTGCGCTGTTCCGCCAGCAACCGCACCAGCGCCCCTTCGCCCGCGCCGGTCAGCGCGATCAGCCCGCTGCTGTACCCTTCCAGATCGGTCAGCCGGACATGCGGTTCTTCATGCAGGGGCCGGTCAAGATGCGCGCGGCTGACGAGATGGCACAGATTGTCCCAGCCAGCACCGTCCTGCGCATAGAGCGGCAGATAATCCACTGGACCATCTTCACCCCGCTTCACCCCCAGCAAGGCGCCGACCAGCGGCTGAATGCCGAGATCGCGGCAGGCCGCAGCAAAGGCGACCGAACCATACAGCCCGTTGCGGTCGCAAATGGCGATCGCCGGAAAGCCGCGTTCGCGCGCCAGCCGGGCAATCGCCTTGGGATCGATCGCCCCTTCGAGCATCGAATAGGACGAAAGCACGCGCAGCGGAACGAAAGGGGCATAAGCCATACGGGCAGATTAGCCTCGCCCGCAAGACAGCTTCAAGGCGCTGCAGCATGGCGGTTGGGGATAAGGCCGTGCACAAAGCCAGTTGCATTTTCCGCTGGATATGATCCTATCGCGCCAACTGAAACTGGAGGGCACGAACATGGCGGACACCGGTGATTCTGATTCAGGATTTCAGAAAATATTGGCGCGGGCCAAGGGCATTATCCTGCAACCCGCAGAGGAATGGCCACAGATCAAGGCCGAACAGGGCTCATGCACCGCGATCCTCAAATCCTATGCTCTGCCGCTTATTGCCATCGGCCCTGTCGCCAGCTTTCTGGGCGGGCAGATCTTTGGCTATGGCATTCTTGGTTTCAGTTTCCGTCCGGGTATTGCGGGTGCGCTGGCCGCAACCGTCACCCAATTCGTCCTGGCGGTGGCCGGTGTCTTCCTGCTGAGCTTTATCGCCAACTTCCTTGCCCCCCGGTTCGGTGGCAAGGATGACTTCGCCCAATCCTTTCGCCTGGTGGCATACAGCATGACCGCCGCCTGGATTTCTGCCGTCTTCGGCATTATCCCGACGCTGGCCATCCTGGGGCTGCTGGGCCTATACAGCATCTATATTTTCTACACCGGCGCAACCACGATGATGAATGTGCCGGCAGAAAAGGCGGGCGGTTACACCGCTGCCACATTCGTGGCCGCGTTCGTTCTTTTCCTGGTGATCGGTGCAGCCTCCGGCGCGGTCACGCGCTCCTTCGCACCTGATCCGTTTGATAATGACTATGCGTTGAATGGGTCAGCCAGCCCGGCAGAGCCGGGCTGATGCTTCAACCCGGATAATCGGCGCGCGAAGCCAGCGCCGCGATTTCCGCATAGCCCAGCCGATGATCGCCTGCCTTCTCGATCGCGTAGGACGGGCGATCTGCCTCGGGCAGTGACATCACGAAGCCAACCAGCTCCGCTAAAGTGCCGCTGCGGATGCTCTTCATCGCATAAAGCACACCCTCACCATCATCCTTGCGATGCAAGGTCCCGTGATCGCTCCAGTCGACCTGTCTGGAAACAGTGTTATCGTTCATCGGATCCTCCAATACTGCATACTGCCGAAATGGGGATTGCGGCGCCGCTATTCCAGTAGCCCCTCGTGCAATCGCACCACCCGGTCCATTCGTCTGGCCAGCCGCTCATTATGCGTGGCGACCAGCGCCGCGCTGCCCTCGCCGCGCACCAGCCGCAGGAACTCAGCCAGTACCCGGTCAGCGGTTGCTTCATCGAGATTTCCGGTCGGCTCATCCGCCAGCACCAGCTGCGGCCGATTGGCCAGCGCCCGTGCCACCGCCACTCGCTGCTGTTCCCCGCCCGAAAGCTGGCTGGGCCGGTGGTGAAGCCGCTTGGCCAGGCCCAGCGCGGACAGGAGCTCATCCGCACGCTGTTCGGCATCCTCACGCGCGCGGCCTGCCACCAGTTGCGGCAGGATCACATTTTCCTGCGCGGTGAAATCAGGGAGCAGGTGATGAAACTGGTAGACAAAGCCCAGGTGATCGCGCCGCAGCGTCGTGCGCGCATCGCCTGACAGGCCGCTGGCATCAACGCCCGCGATCTCGATCTTGCCTCCAAATCCGCCCTCCAGCAGGCCCACCGCCTGCAGCAAGGTTGATTTGCCCGCGCCCGAGGGGCCGAGCAGCGCCACAATCTCGCCCGGCCTGACTGCAAGATTGACCCCGCGCAGCACATCGATGCGCACGCCGCCCTGTTCGAAACTGCGGGTCAGGCCGATCAGCTTTACGACCGCATCACTCATAGCGCAGCACCTGCACCGGATCCGTGCTCGCCGCCTTCAGCGCGGGGTAAAGTGTGGCCAGAAAGCTGAACAGCAAAGCCATCAGCGAAATCACGACCACCTCCGCCGGGTCGGTGCGCGATGGCAGTTCGGCCAGGAAACGGATCGAAGGATCCCACAGGCTGATACCGGTCACGAATTCGATCCCCCGCACCACCGATTGCCGGAAAAAGAGAAAGACGAAGCCGAGCACCAGCCCGGCCACGGTGCCCAGCGCACCGATGATGAACCCGGTCGTCACAAAAATCTTGAGCAGGCTTTTGCGGGTCGCCCCCATGGTGCGCAGGATGGCGATGTCGCGTGTCTTGGCGCGCACCAGCATGATGAGCGAGGAAAGAATGTTGAAGACCGCCACCAGCACAATGATCGAAAGCACCACGAACATGGCGACCCGTTCCACCGCCAGTGCTTCGAACAGGCTGGCATTGATCGTCTTCCAGTCGGAAATGACGGCCTGCCCCGCCAGCTTCCGCCCCAGCGGGGCCAGCGTTTGGCCGACGGTATCGGGATCAGTGGTCTTCACCTCGATCATGCCGATCGAATCCCCGGTCAAAAGCAGGGTCTGCGCGTCCTTCATCGGCATGACGACGAAGGCCTGATCGTAATCGTAAATGCCGATCTCGAAGATGGCGGAGACATGATAGCCGATCTGGCGCGGCACCGTGCCAAAGGGGGTGGAACGCCCCTGCGGATTGATGATGGTAATCGTATCGCCCACCCGCGCGCCCAGGTTTTCCGCCAGCCGCGCGCCAATGGCGACATTGCCCGCACCCGGCCGCAAGGCAGCGAGCGAACCATCCTTGCGCTGCGGTTCGAGCCGCCGGATATCCTCCAGCGTGTTGCCGCGCACCAGAATGGCTTCGACCCGACCGTTGAAGCTGGTCAGCAGGGGTTGTTCGATCAGGGGCGAGGCGCGCACGACGCCGGGCGTCGCCTTCACATCTTTCAGCACACTCTGCCAGTTGTCGAGCCGCCCGCCATAAGCCTGAATGATCGCATGGCCGTTCAGCCCCACGATCTTGTCCAGCAGTTCGGCGCGAAAACCGTTCATCACGCTCATCACGATGACCAGCGCGGCCACGCCCAGCATGACTGCCACCAGACTGATCCCGGCGACAAGCGCGATGAACGCTTCGCCCCGGCCCGGCAGCATGTAGCGCTTGGCAATGGTCCATTCGAAGGGGGAGAGGATCAAGGGTGCAGCTTTGCTCAGTTATTTATGTGCCTGCGGTTTAGAAGCGCACCGTGGCCGAGGCAACACGCTTTCGCCATGGGTTGTTCGCCCTTGCACAATGAACCTTGTAATCTTGTCGTAACATCGCCATTGCGGGCCGCAAGGCACACAGCAGCAGGCGGGGCCTTGCAGGCAGCGATGATCACTAACCATCCTTTTTTCGACGCTGACGGCGACAAGCTGCGCGAGGAATGCGGCGTTTTCGGCGTCATCAACGCAACCGATGCGGCTGCGGTAACGGCGCTGGGCCTGCATGCTTTGCAGCATCGCGGGCAGGAAGCGGCGGGAATCACCAGCTTTGACGGTTCCGAATTCTATTCCCGGCGCGGGCTTGGCCAGGTTGCGGAAAACTTTTCCTCCGTCGAAGCGATCGGGGAACTGCCCGGCTTCATGGCTGCGGGCCACGTCCGCTATTCGACCACCGGCGGCGCGGGGCTGCGCAACGTGCAACCGCTTTACGCGGATCTGGCGTCGGGCGGATTCGCCATCGCGCACAACGGGAACATTTCCAACGCCCGCCATCTGCGTCAGGAACTGGTCCAGAAGGGCGCGATCTTCCAGTCCACTTCGGACACTGAAGTCATCATTCACCTGATCGCCACCAGCCGTTTCGCCCGGCTGCTTGACCGGTTTGTCGATGCGCTGCGCATGGTTGAAGGCGCCTATTCGCTGATCTGCATGACGCCCAAGCGCATGGTCGCCTGCCGCGATCCGCTGGGCATCCGGCCGCTGGTCATGGGGCGACTGGGCGAAGCTATCATCTTTGCCAGTGAAACCGTGGCGCTCGATGTCGTCGGCGCTCAGTTTGAACGCGAAGTCGAACCCGGCGAACTGGTGGAAGTGCGCGCGGACGGGCGGATCACCAGCCACCGCCCCTTTGGCCAGTGCAGCCCGCGTCCCTGCATTTTCGAGCATGTCTATTTCAGCCGTCCGGATTCGATCCTGGGGGGCACCTCAGTCTATCATGCGCGCCGCCAGATCGGCGTGGAACTGGCCAAGGAATCACCCGTCGAGGTGGACCTGGTGGTGCCCGTGCCGGACAGCGGCGTGCCCGCCGCCATCGGCTATGCCCAGCAATCGGGCATTCCGTTCGAGCTGGGAATCATCCGTTCGCATTATGTCGGGCGCACTTTCATCCAGCCATCGGATGGGCAGCGCACCTCCAGCGTCAAGCGCAAGCACAACGCCAATCGCGCGCTGGTGGAAGGCAAGCGGATCGTGCTGATCGACGATTCGATCGTGCGCGGTACCACCAGCCTCAAGATCGTTCAGATGATGCGCGAAGCGGGCGCGCGCGAGGTACATATGCGCATCGCCAGCCCGCCGACCGAACACAGCTGCTTTTACGGGGTGGATACGCCCGAACGATCCAAGCTACTGGCCGCACAGATGGATGTGGAAGCGATGCGCGCATTCATCCAGGCTGACAGCCTGGCCTTCGTTTCGATTGACGGGCTTTATCGCGCGGTCGGCGCGAAGGAACGCAAGCAGGGCTGCCCGCAATATTGCGACGCCTGCTTCTCGGGCGAATATCCTACTTCACTGACTGACCTGACAGAGCGGGAAAATCCCGCCCAGCTTGCCTTGCCGGTCAACAAGGTCGCGTGATGGCCGGGCCACTGGAAGGTCAGATCGCGCTGGTCACCGGCGCCAGCCGGGGCATCGGTGCCGCCACGGCCCGCGCCTTGGCCGCTGCAGGCGCTCATGTCATCCTGACCGCACGCGATGCGCGCGCGCTGGAAACGGTGGAAGAGGATATTCACACGGCCGGCGGGAGCGCCACGATCGCCCCGCTCGATCTGGCGGAACAGGACGGCATTTCCCGGCTCGCCGCCGCAATCGCGCAACGTTGGGATCATCTCGACATTCTGGTGATCTGCGCCGCGATCCTGCCTGAACTGACACCGGTCACGCTGATTGACCAGGCCAGTTTCAATCGCGCGCTGACGCTTAACGTGCTGGCCCCGCAAGCGTTGCTGGCCGCCTTCGCCCCGCTGTTGAAGCGCAGCGACAATGCGCGGATCATCGGGCTGACGAGCAGCGTCGGACAGACGCCGCGCGCTTATTGGGGCGCATATGGCGCGACCAAGGCCGCCTTTGAAAACCTGCTGGAATGCCATGCGCAAGAAGTCGGCAGGATTACGAGCACGCGGGTAGCAATCATCGATCCCGGCGCAACCCGCACGAAAATGCGCGCCCGCGCCTATCCGGGCGAAGACCCCGCGACGGTGAAGCCGCCCGAAGTGGTGGCGGAGCGGATTGTCGCGTTGCTGGGGGAACCGTTCGAGACCGGTCATCGTGAACGGGTGGATGCAGTTCATTAACCATCTTTGGTGATATCCCTGAAAGCAAATCGGGCGAGAATTGCACAAGGGTGAGCCGCAAGGCCGCCGTAACCAGGTTTAATTGTGCAAGGGGTAAGGCCCGATGATCGAAACGCCCAGCCGCTATTCGCTAGCCGCTCAGGAAGACCGCAGCGCACCACGCACGCGGATCGCCATCCCTGCCCAAATGCGCCAGTCCGGCGGGCGCGCCTTCCAGACGGTGGTTCATGACCTGTCGCTGTCAGGCTTTTCGGCAGCGGCCGTGAACCGGATGCAGCCGGGCGCGCTGGTGTGGCTGACGCTGCCCGGCCTAGAATCGCTCCAGGCCGAGGTCGTCTGGTGGGATCGCAGCGTGTGCGGCTGCGCCTTCATGCATTTGCTGAGCCCCATCGTGCATGACAATATTCTTGCCCGCTATCGCGGTGACGGGGTCTATCGTTCGATCTGAGGACTGACCGGCTCAGCTCCGCTTCCACGCCTGCAAGGCGCGTTCGCGCGCTTGGCGATGGCCAATGAGCTTCTGCGGGTAGGTTTCGGGCCGCCGGCCAAATTCATCCGGATCGTGGACGAACGGATCGTCCAGACAGGCAAGTTCGGGAACCCAGCGGCGGATATAATCGCCTGCGGAAAATTTTTCGCTCTGCGACAGCGGGGCCATGATCCGCACGAACATGTTGGCGTCCACGCCGCTGCCCGCCACCCATTGCCAGTTGGTGGCGTTTGAGCCGTAATCTGCGTCGACCAGCGTGTCCCAGAACCACTGTTCGCCCTCGTGCCAGCCAATCAGCAGGTGTTTAACGAGGAAGCTTGCCGCGATCATCCGCACCCGGTTGTGCATCCAGCCGGTCTGCCAAAGCTGGCGCATGCCCGCATCGACAATGGGGTAACCGGTGCGGCCCTGCTGCCAGACGGCGAGGTCTGACCGGGCCTGCGCGCCGCTGCGCCACGGGAAACCATCGAAAGCGGGTTTGGCAGAGTGCACGCCATAATCCGGATATTGCAGAATCACATTCTGGGCATAATCACGCCAGCCCAGTTCTTTGAGGAATGTTTCCGGAAAGCGGCCCTCAGCCGTCAGCCCGTGCCAGACCTGCGCGGGGGAGATTTCGCCGAAGTGCAGATGCGGCGAAAGGCGCGAGCTGCCCGCTTCCGAGGGGAAGTTGCGGGCATGGTCATAAGCATCCGCGCAGCCCACGAACGCGGCCAGCCGCTGCAGCGCGCCAGTTTCGCCCGGTTGCCATTCGGCCGCGAAGCCTGCGGCCCAGTCCGGCTTTGAAGGCAGCAACTCCCATCCGTCCAGCTCATCGCTGTCAGGCCAGCTCCGGGGTGCCAAGATGCGAGCAGGCGGTGGCAGCGGCAACGGTGGCGGCATCCCCGCGTTCAGCGCGCGCCAGAACGGGGTGAAGATCTTGAACAGCCCGCCCGAACCCGTCAGCACCGAGCCGGGCGGCGCCAGATAATTGCCGTGATAAAGGCGCAGCGGTTGAGTGCGGGCCACTGCCCGTTCCGCATTGCGCCACCACGGCTCGTAATGATGGAGCGAATGAATCGCTCCCGCCCCCGTCTCGCTGGCCAGAGCGGCCAGCACATCCTCGCACCGCCCGCGCCGCAGGATCAGGCGCGAGCCAGCCCCGCGCAGAGCAGCGTCCAGCGCGGCAAGGCTGTGATGCAGCCACCAGCGGCTGGCCGCGCCCATCCGCCGGTGCCGGGGCGTCTCGTCATCGAGGATATAGACCGGGATCACCGGCCCGCCAGCCGCCACGGCGGCAGCGAGGGCGGCCTGATCGGCCAGCCGCAGGTCGCGCCGCAGCCAGACGATCTGCGCGCTCACCGGCAGCCCGCCTCGCCCGTTGGTACCTGAACGACGTGACGGAAGGGGTTGCCATCACCGCGCCACGGCACGCGGATACTGGCGAAGCGCGCATCAGTCAGTTCTACCCGCGCCATGCAGCCTGCCCTCGTCACCTGCGCCATGGGCATCACTGACCAGCGCATGAAGCGTCTGATCTGCGGGGTGGCCTCAAGCGCGCGACGCACCGCCGGATCTTCCATATTGTCAGCCGCCGGCGCGGCGACCTGCTCCAGCGGAAAAAATGGGCTCCACCGGGCAAAGCCGATCCGGCCTTCCTCGCGCCAGACCAGCCCGCGTTCCCAGAACCGTACCGGCTCGAACTGCGCAAACAGGATCTCGGGCCGGGGATAGGGGGGATTGGTGCACAGTGCCTCCTTTGCAGAATAGGTCAGCAGCTGATTGCCAAGGATGTAAGCCAGCCCCAGCACAAGCGCAGCACGCGCCGGGGCCTGCCGGCTTTCGCCCCGGCCCGCGCGCCGGCGCGACAGGAAAATGCCCGTTCCCAGCACACACCACAGCCACACATCGATGATGAACAGCGATTCTGCGTGAAACCAGTGATCGCTGAACGGGGAGAACAGCTGGATCGCATAGGATGTCTGCCAGTCCAGCAGCGGATGCGTGAGCGCGCCGATAAAACACAGCGCCAACAGCCATCCGGGGCGCAGCTCCAGCCCGCTCCTGAACGTAGCCCCGCGCCGCACCTGCCAGCGATCCAGCAACCACAGCAGCGCGAACAGCAGCGGCGGCATCACCACCATCCCGCCCACCAGACTATGCGTGAAGCCGCGATGCGTGGCCAGCGGCACCCAGCAGCTATGACCGAAGAACACGTCAAGGTCGGGCATGTTGGCGCCCAGAACCAGCGCCGCCAGCCCTTTGCGCGATTTACCTTTCAGCCCGGCCTCGCCCAGCGCCCAACCGACCAGGCTGTGCGTCAGATTATCCATGGCGAGCGATCACAAAAATGGCGCGGTGGTCAGCCTTCCACGGTCCAGGTCTGGCCCTTGGCCAGCAGCCTGGCGAGGTCCGGTTCCTTGCCTTCCGCATCCCTGGCGTTCTGTTCCAGCACGCTTTCCTCGAACGTCGGGCGCGGATCGTCATAGAGCACGCCCAGCGCCATGGGGAATGGCCCGAACGGCATTTCGACCAGCATATGCGCGATGGCCCGGTTGGTGACATTGTGGACCAGCACCCCGGCCCCCTGCCAATCGCCATCCACCACATCGACCACTTTCAGCGAGAGCGTATCGAGATCGAGTGCGATCCCCCTGGCCCCCTTGGCAAAGACCATCGGCTGTCCATCTTCGAGCCACAATTGCTGATCTTCCGCCCCCTTGGGCGCCGCGAAATCATTGAACACGTCCTTGTTGTAGACAATGCAGTTCTGGAAGATTTCGACAAAGGCCGCGCCCTTGTGCGCATGCGCGGCCTTCAGCACTTCGGGCAGGTTCTTCGACACGTCAAAGGCCCGGGCCACGAAGCGGGCATTGACCCCCAGTGCGAAGGCGCAGGGGCTGAGCGGACGGTCAACCGAACCCATCGGGGTTGACGGGCTGGTCGTTCCGACCCGGCTGGTCGGCGAATACTGGCCCTTGGTCAGCCCGTAAATCTCGTTGTTGAACAGCATGATCTGGCAGTTCAGATTACGCCGCAGCAGGTGCATCGTGTGATTGCCGCCGATCGACATGCCATCGCCATCGCCGGTTACCAGCCACACATCCAGTTCCGGATTGGCCAACTTGATCCCTGTCGCAAAAGCGGGTGCACGGCCATGGATCGTGTGGAAACCATAGCTTTCGATGTAATAGGGGAAACGGCTGGAACAGCCGATACCGCTGACGAACACGGTGTTGGCCGGGTCAGCGCCGATCTGCGGCAGGGTGCGCTGCACCGCCTTGAGGATCGCATAATCCCCGCAGCCGGGGCACCAGCGCACTTCCTGATCGGATTCCCAATCCTTCAGCGTGGTTTCGATCTTGATCATCTCGTTCATGCCAGCGCTCCTTCGATCGCGGCTTCAATTTCGGCAATGGTGAACGGCTGCCCGCTCACCTTGTTGAGCGGTTTTGCATCCACCAGATACTGGTCGCGCAGCACCGTCTTGAGCTGCCCGGTATTCATTTCGGGCACCAGAACATGGTCATATCCCTTCAGCAGCTCGCCCAGATTCTTCGGCAGGGGCCAGATATGGCGGATATGGATATGCGCAACATCCACCCCGCGCCTGCGGGCACGGCGCACCGCCTGATGAATCGGCCCGAAGGTCGAGCCCCAGCCGACCACGGCCATCCTGCCGCTGGCTTCACCAAGGCAGACTTCCTGATCGGGAATGGAGTTGGCCACACCCAGCACCTTGTCGCGGCGCGCTTCAGTCATGGTCTGGTGCGCTTCGGGCGAATAATCGATATTGCCGGTGCCGGGGTTCTTCTCGATCCCGCCGATCCGGTGCATCAGCCCCGGCGTGCCCGGCTTGATCCAGGGACGCGCGCCCTTTTCATCGCGCGCGAAAGGCAGCAATTGGTCCCCATGGTTCTTTTCCTGCAGGAAACTGACCGGGAACGGGGCGAAATCTGCCGGATCGGGAACCTTCCACGGTTCCGCCGCATTGCCAATATAACCATCGGTCAGCAGCATCACCGGGGTCATGTACTGAGTCGCGATGCGACATGCCTCGACCGCGCATTCAAATGCGTCCGCCGGGCTGCGCGCGGCGATGACCGGCATCGGCGCATCGCCATTGCGCCCGAACACCGCCTGATAAAGATCGCTCTGTTCCGTCTTGGTTGGCAGGCCGGTTGACGGCCCGCCGCGCTGCGAATTGACGATCACCAGCGGCAGTTCGGTCATGATCGCAAGGCCCATCGCCTCGCCCTTGAGGGCGATACCCGGGCCGGATGACGAGGTGACTCCCAACTGGCCCGCATAGGACGCACCGATGGCCGAACAGATCGCTGCGATTTCATCTTCCGCCTGGAAGGTGGTGACGCCGAATTCCTTCATTTTCACCAGATTGTGCAGGATCGCGGAGGCCGGTGTAATCGGATAGCCGCCGAAGAACATCGGCAGGCGGGCGAGCTGCGCACCCGCGACCAGGCCAAGGCTGACCGCCTCTGCCCCGGTGATGGTGCGATACAGGCCAGGCTCACTTTCAACCGGATCGATGTGCAGTTTCTTGAGCGGCCCGGCCAGTTCCGCGGTTTCGCCATAGGCATGGCCGGCATCCAGTGCGGCGATGTTGGCATCCGCCAGTTCCGGTGACTTGGCGAACTTGCCCCGCAGCCAGTTATAGATCGGATCGCGCGGACGGTCGAACATCCACAGCGCCAGGCCCAGCGTCCACATGTTCTTGCAGCGCAGCGCTTCCTTGTTGCCAAGCCCGAACGGCTTGACCGCTTCCACCGTCAAAGCGCTGATATCAAAGGCCAGCACATCCCACTTGGCCAGGCTGCCATCCTCCAGCGGGCTGGCGTCATATTTGGCCTTGTCGAGATTGCGCCTGTTGAATTCGCCCGTGTCGGCGATGATCAGCCCGCCGGGCTTGAGCGCGGCCAGGTTCGTCTTCAACGCGGCCGGGTTCATCGCCACCAGCACGTCAGGCGCATCGCCCGCCGTTTCAATCGCGGTCGAACCGAAATTGATCTGGAATGCCGAAACGCCGAACAGCGTGCCCTGCGGCGCGCGAATCTCCGCCGGAAAATCGGGAAAAGTCGCCAGGTCATTGCCGGCCAGCGCCGTTGACAGCGTGAATTGCCCGCCGGTCAACTGCATCCCGTCACCGCTGTCACCGGCAAATCGAACCACGACCGCTTCAGGCGTTGCCCCCTCCATCATGGAGTCTGCCGGTCGATCTTCTGCAACACTAGCCATTCGTCATCCTTGGTACGCTCCGGCGCATTGAACCATTGGCCGGGTTAATCGAGTTATGCCGCCATCATGCCAACCGCAATAAAGTTTTTCTGTGATCCTTGAAATTGTGCGGTGGAAATCCGCCAGCGCGCGCCCTATTCGGCTGCCATGACCACACGCGATCGCAAGCTCTACCGCCCCTGTGCAGGCGTCATGCTGGTAAACCGGGATGGCCTGGCCTTCGTCGGCAAACGGATTGACACGAAAGAGGGCGATTTCTGGCAAATGCCCCAGGGCGGCATTGACAAAGGCGAGGATGTCGGCGCCGCCGCGCTGCGCGAACTGGGTGAAGAAGCCGGGCTGGCGGCTGACAAGGTGATGCTGGTCGCCCGCTCCGGCACCGAACTCTATTACGAACTGCCTGATGAATTGCGGGGCAAGCTGTGGGGCGGCCGTTATATCGGGCAGCGGCAAACCTGGTTCCTGGCGCGGCTGACCGGCAGTGACGCCGACATCAATCTGGATGCGCATGATCCGCCCGAATTCTGCGACTGGAAATGGATCGAGCCGGAACAGCTGCCGGGGATCATCATCCCCTTCAAACGCCCGATATATGAGGCGGTGCTGGCCGAATTCGCGCCGCTGATCTGATACGGATCAGTTCTTGGTGACGGTCGGTTCAGGCGCAATCGCCTCTGCCGTCAATACCGGCGCGGGTGCTCCCCTGGCGATCTTGCCCGCCAGCGCCTGCGTTTCTTCGCAACTGCTGCCGCACAGCGATTCCAGCTGGGCAAGATTGCGGCGCGCCTTTTCGACCGCGCCCTTTTCCACCATCGCTTCGCCTTCGCCCGCGATCGCCGCGAAATTGCGAGGATCACGTTCCAGCGCCTCGCGGTAGTAATGAATGGCCTTGCCCTGCAATCCTTCGATCCGGGCGGCGCGCGCCAGTTCGAGGAAAACCGCGCTCATCCCCGGATCAACCGCCAGCGCAGCCTCGAATGCGTCAATCGCGCCCTGCGCATTGCCTTCGTCCAGCTGCGCGCGTCCTTCCTTAATCAGGGCGACGGCGCGCGGATCATGATCCTGCGTGGCGCCAAAGCCCGCACTCGCGCTGACGGCGGCAAGCAGCGTCAGGGCAAGAGCGGCGGGGTAATAACGCATTGCAAACTCCTTAAGGGCAGGCGCGGAAAAGGCGGAAAGCTCTGCCATAGGGCGTTACGCTAACACGGTGAAGCGAGACGTGCGACGAAAAATCCGTCCGTTCCGTCGCGGCACGGCAAAAGACGCAATCCCTGCCCGCGCTGCTCGCCTGCCGCAAGCAACGGCACATCGGCGCGCCAGCCGCCATGCGCGGCGAGGAAACGATCCACCTGCCCTGCCCCTTCGGCATCAAGCAGCGAGCACACCGCATAGACCACCCGCCCACCGGGCCGCACCAGTTGCGCCGCCAGCTCCAGCAGGCGCGCCTGCAGATCAGCATAGCGTTCGAGCTGCTGCGGGGTCAGCCGCCAGCGCGCTTCGGGATTGCGGCGCCAGGTGCCGGTGCCCGAACAGGGCGCATCGACCAGCACCAGATCCGCCGCGCCGCGCACATCCGCCAGCGCCGCCAGTTCCCTGCCGGGATCGAGCAGGCGGGTTTCGATGATCGCCGCGCCCGCCCGCCCGGCCCGGGGCATCAGCCGCGACAGCCGCGTGCGATCCGTGTCGCAAGCCAGGATCGAACCACGATTGTCCATCATTGCGGCCAGCGCCAGCGTCTTGCCCCCCGCCCCGGCGCACAGATCCACTA